>Ga0316207_10000569_pt1 | contig 56731 bp, 48 predicted proteins | sample 6weekpyrite_MG_FD_204943 | JGI IMG/M metagenome (GOLD analysis project Ga0316207, IMG submission 204943) | Microbial mat bacterial communities from mineral coupon in-situ incubated in ocean water Damariscotta River, Maine, United States -... | ecosystem: Environmental > Aquatic > Marine >...
TCATCAGGCCGGATAAAGCAGAAGTATTACTTAAAGACGCCCCATTGACCTCTAAAATAGTATCGGATGGACGAATACCCAGCGAGTCCATTAACGACTTATCGTTATGCAATAAAGAGTAACCTTTGACTTTACCGTCTTTCATCACCGGCGTTACTTTCACCTGACGCCAAAGTTTACCGGGATTAGTTAATAAGGTTTTACGTAGTTCAACTAATTTCTTATTCGTTCGTTTCGGACGCTGAAGCGACTTATTAAAGCGACTAACTTTTGCAGTATCGTTACTGTATAAATTTTTCGTCGAGGCTTTCAGTAAACGCAGGGTTTCCAGCTTACCACCCCGCTTAAGAATAACACGATCAACGTAAACAGCATGCAACACCGCACCACCATTCACTTTACCGCCGATACGATACGCTTCCCCCTGACCTTTTTTCGTCGCAATAATCGCCAGGGCTTTGTCTTTATTCGTTGAAGCAAACACGCCCTGCAGCACTAAATGCAAACGCGTGTCCGGCGCATTAATCACTTTTTGTTGGGGTATAGCCGTTTTATCTGCCGCATTACCAAATAAGTGGTATTGAACCACTTGATTCAAGCTTGATGAAGCTATTTTGTTATTGCTCCTCAAAGAGGTTTGTTGAGTATGAGGGGAACCCCCCTTTGTTTCTTCATCTTCAAAAAATGACCAGGTTAACTCTACAAGGGATCGCAGCAATAAAAGTAACAGCACAACAAGCACCAGCTTAGGCGCAAATTTATTGGCCTTCATCGCGATAACGTTCCAGGGAAGCGCGCGCCAAGAGTTTATTAAGGTATGCTGACTCATATTATTATTTAATTATATTCTTATAGTTATACTGTAAAACACAATCAACTTTTTACACTAATAATACGACAATACCACTCATTACGAAAAATAATTTCACAATAAAAAAGATTCACTCGATAACCTAATATTAGCAAATACTAAAGTTTTCATGTGGGTCACATAGTGACGCTATTGGTCACATTTAGGCACTTAAATTTAACGTCTTAAAATCCTCTTAAGATTCTTAGGAGAGGAAAATTAGCGTCACACGATATCGACAACGCGGCTAAGTCTATGAAGGGTAAGCTTATTCTTAAAAATTCTAAAGACAGAAAGTCATTGAATCACAATCTGGCATGCTAACTGCTATAACGTTATTAGAAATTTTATGTATCACTGTTTAAGAATTTACCCCATAACACTTGGAGAGCATTACAATGAAAACACTTACAAAGACAAAAGGTTTTACCCTTATCGAACTGATGATCGTGGTCGCGATTATTGGTATTTTAGCGGCGATTGCGATTCCGGCTTATAACGGCTATATCACACAAGCTAAAATTAACGCTGTTAAAGGCAACTTCGATGCCGCAGTCCGTTTAGTGAAAAATGAAAATGCTAAAAGTGTTGCCGGTGGCTCAGCTTCAGCTGATATTGTGAAACTTTTAAATGATGGCGGAAAGAAAAGCCCAACTAAACCTGGCGTCGCCGCATTTAAAGATGATTCTACTGGGGCATTAACAGATCAAGTTGGCATCGATCATACTGAGACAGCTTTAGTTGATGCTGGAACTGCTGGAACAGTGACTATTTATGCGCCAACTAAGCCTGATAACAATGGTTTAACTGATGTTGTTTTAATACTCGAATAATCGAAAGTTATTTGTTATTTTAAAAAGCCAGTCTTCAACCACTGGCTTTTTTCATATCTTGATTATTTTTAGTACCTTAATATTATCTGTATTATTACAAACAGGAACAATGACCAGCATGACACACTCTAAAGCTAATAAAATATTGTTCAATAGTGGATTCACGTTAATTGAGCTGATGATTGCCATTGCAATTTTGGGCATCGTCACAGCTATCGCCATACCTGCGTATAACGGTTATATTGAAACAGCAAGAATGACCGAAGCAAAAAATAATATTGCTGCCATAAAGCTTGCTGAAGAAGAATTTTTTTTAGAAAATAACAGATATTTTTACAATAATACCGGTAATACTGATCTCGCTAATGCAAGCGGTAGCTTATGGTCTGCGGTTGCAGGGTACGATGATAATGGTGATGGTACTAAAGATGTGAATTTCACCTATACGGTCACAGGCTCGGGAACGAATTATACCATTACAGCAACAGGCAATTCGGGTACACGTGTTGCCGGAAAAACAGTTTCCGATAACAATTAATCTTCAATAGAATGCTTATAGACTAAGATATGTGTATAATTTAAACGCTGAAAAAATAAACCCAACTCAGAGTTTACTCTATCTCTTAGTCGGCGCACTCCCTCTTATCTTTATTGATAGTTTTTATAGTAAAACTGAACTCCCGCGTTATGCTTTTATCAGTTTTATTACTTTACCCGCTGTTCTTATCTTTATATTCACTAAACTAAAACAACATTCCTTTTCGCTTTACTGGCACTCGAACCTTTTATTTTTCGGAATATTTATTCTCTTCAGTGCATGCTCTATTTTTTGGTCTTATGGCTATGGTAACTACAAAGATGAAATCATAAAACTTGTGGTTTTTAGTCTGGTCTTTTTTACAGGCACACAAATAAGTAACATTAAATCGCTTAAAATGCTTTTATATGTCAGTATTTTTTCAGCCTCTATCGTTTCTTTTATAGGGATTTTGCAAAAATTTAATTTAAGCCCTTTTCCTCTGTCGTCCCGTGGACTAACCGGACTATCTGCATCAACTTTCATTAATCAGAATTTTGCTGCAAATTATCTGAATCTTATTATCCCGATAAATTTTATACTTTTAATTTGCTCCGATAAAAAAAGACAAGTTTGGCTGTTAACCTTTACACTAATATTATTATTGAGTCATATTCTTATTATGCATTCACGTGGCTCATGGGTTGCGCTTATTATATTTTTTGTTGCTCTACTTGTTTCGTCTCAAATTTTTACAATATTAAATGAAAAGCTCCAATTTTTTAGTAAACATTTTAAAGCACCTGTGCTTGTTCTGTTTTTAGTACCAGCTTTAATTTTTATCTTACCCGGAGAAAATGCTAGAACAACAGAAGCTGAAACAGCAAGGTACATAGCGCCCATTTCCACATATTCTCAGTCATCAACAGCCATAAGAAAAAATGCAAATTTAACTGCATTTGACATGATAAAAGACAAACCTGTTCTCGGAGTTGGCCTGGGAAATTTTCATATTGCGTTTCAAGGTTATGCCAGATCAATTAACTCTGAACATAAGGTTTATACGAATTTATTACGTTTACACAATGATTCGTTGCAGATAATTGTAGAACTTGGCGTAATAGGAGGTGGCTTAATTTTTATTCTTATTGGCAACACCCTGTTTTCTGCTTATAAAAGCATAAAAAACACATCAAATACAGCCAACTTACAAAACACCTCGAAATTATTAATATTAGGTTTATTATTGGCGCTGACTGCAAGTAGCGTACATTCTTTAGTTTCTTTTCCTCTACATCAAGCAACCTCTGGTTTTATGTTCTACCTTTGGCTGGGCCTTTTAACCGGCCTTTTATCAACTAAAATGAAGGCTACTGAAATCAGTAAATATATTTTAAAAGCCACCTTCGTCTTGTTATTATTTTTTATGTTTTTTACTTTTTCTCATTACTACAACTATCTGCGGAGCAGCTTTCATATTAATGAAGCAATACTTACATTTGAAAATAATAACTGCGCTAATTCAGTTGAGCATGTAGATAAATCCATCAGCTACTATGATAAATATTATTACCAACAAAGTTGGGCGCTTAGTATTTATGCGGAATGTGAAAAAGAAAACCACAATAAAAAACTCCAATTAACCCAAATTATTTTAAATAATAATCCTCTTCATCCTATGGCACTTAAAACTGCGGCAATTAGTCACTTTAAACTCAATCAATATAATGAGGCTGAAAAAGTATTATACTTGTTGAGTATTTTATACCCCGCAATTCCTGCAACTCATATTGAGCTAGGAAACGTTTTTTATAAGCAAAAAAAATATCACCAGGCAAAAAATGAATACATAAAAGCACTTAAACTTGATGCAAAAAATATCCTTGCTCTTAAAATGCTTTCAAAAACCCGATTAAAAATTAAACCAATACCAGAAAAATAAGTGATTCCTAATATAGAGACTATCTATTCTAAGACTATTAAAATATTATCTTAATAAGATTCTGCTTATGTGATAGATTACCGAGACATTTAAAAAATTGGATGTACGATTATGTACTTAACCGCCTAATTACCTACAGACTCTAAAAAATGGCAATAGCATCCCCACAAATAACTCTCAGCGGCCTTGCACGAAAACTCGTGCAGGATGGCGTTATTGAAGAAGATGTTGCTGCCCAAGCGCAAAATAAGGCAAAAGATAAAAATAAGCCTCTAGTCAGCTACTTGGTAGAAAATAACCTCGCTAAAGCCCAGCAAATTGCTCAATCTGCTTCAGAAGAATTTGGGGTTCCCTTAGTCGATATTGATGTTATCAATATTGAGCCCGATGTCGTTAAATTGGTGAATGAAAAGCTGATTCAGCAACACAAAACCATGCCACTATTTAAACGCGGTAATCGCCTTTTTGTCGCTATTTCTGACCCCACCAACTTGCAAGCCCTGGATGAAATAAAATTTCACGTCGGCATGACAACCGAGGCCATCCTGGCCTGCGACGATCGCTTAACTACGTTTATTGAAAAACACCTCGCTGAAAATGACACCAGCTTGAGTGACTTAGGGGATAGCGACCTTGATGATGTTGATTTTGTGGATGACGAAGCCACGAGCAATGACGATTCCTCTGAGTCTGATATTGATGATACTCCCATTGTCCGTTTTGTAAATAAGGTACTGCTTGATGCAATAAACAAAGGAGCATCGGATATCCACTTCGAACCCTATGAAAAATCCTATCGGGTCCGTTTTCGTACCGATGGTATTCTCGCTGAAGTGGCCTCTCCCCCTTTAGGTATGAGCATGCGGCTTGCGGCGCGTATTAAGGTCATGTCTCGCATGGATATTTCAGAAAGACGCATTCCTCAGGATGGCCGGATTAAACTTAATTTATCGAAAACGCGAGCGATCGATTTTCGTGTAAATACCTGCCCCACTCTTTTTGGCGAAAAAATTGTGTTACGTATCCTTGATCCCAGTAGCGCAAAAATGGGGATCGATGCGCTGGGTTTTGAACCCGAGCAAAAAGAGCGTTTACTTGAGAACTTACATAAACCCTACGGCATGTTTCTGGTAACCGGCCCCACGGGCAGTGGTAAAACCGTGACACTCTACACCGGTGTTAATATTTTAAACAAACCGGAAATAAACATTTCAACGGCTGAAGACCCTGTCGAAATAAACTTAGCAGGCGTTAACCAGGTTAATGTTAACGCAAAGGTTGGACTCGACTTTTCAAGCGCTTTACGTGCCTTCTTACGACAAGATCCCGATGTTATCCTAGTGGGTGAAATTCGTGATCTTGAAACGGCTGAAATTGCTATAAAAGCGGCACAAACCGGTCACATGGTACTTTCAACACTGCACACCAATGACGCGCCGCAAACACTAACCCGAATGGTGAATATGGGTATTCCCCCGTTTAACATTGCCTCCGCGGTTAACTTAATTATTGCACAACGTCTGGCCCGACGTTTATGCCCGAAGTGTAAAAAGGCTGTCGATATTCCTAAAGAAGCCTTAGCCGAGGAAGGCTTTACCGAAGAACAAATTAAAAAGGGTATAAAAGTCTACGCACCAGAAGGCTGTGAGCAATGCACCAATGGCTATAAAGGCCGTGTCGGAATTTATCAGGTTATGCCGATATCTGAAGAAATTGGTAAGCTAATTATGGGAGGCTGTACTTCGCTTGATTTGGCCGAACAGGCACAAAAAGAAGGCATAAATGATCTTCGTCAATCCGGTTTAATCAAAGTTCTCGATGGGCATACGTCACTTGAAGAAATTAACCGGGTCACAAAAGAGTAATAATAACGATGGCGACAAAAGAACTGAAGCAAGAAACTTTTCTTTGGGAAGGCAAAGACAAAAGAGGCAACAAAACCGAGGGTGAAATCATTGGCCGCAGTGTTGCCTTAGTTAAAGCAGATCTTCGCCGTCAGGAAATCAACCCCACTAAAGTACGAAAAAAGCCGAAGCCTCTTTTTGGTGGCTCAGCCAAAACCAAAATCACACCAGCGGATATTTCTATTTTTGCGCGTCAACTTGCAACTATGATGGACTCCGGTGTCCCCCTGGTTCAATCATTTGAAATTATCAGCAAAGGTCATGAAAACAAGGGTATGACCAATTTATTAAATACAATAAAAAATGACATAGAAGGGGGGACCACTCTTTCAGAAGCGCTGGCAAAACATCCCAGCCAATTTGACGAGCTCTTTTGTAATCTTGTTCGAGCAGGAGAAAATGCGGGTATTTTAGACAGCATTCTCGATAAAATTGCCACTTATAAGGAAAAAACAGAAGCCATTAAAGCAAAAATTAAAAAGGCGATGACCTACCCTATCGCCATCATGGTAGTCGCATTCATTATCACCTTAATCCTTTTAATCTTTGTTATTCCACAATTTGAACAGCTTTTCTCCGGCTTTGGTGCCGATCTTCCTGCAATGACTAAAGCCGTTGTTTCACTTTCAGAATGGGTGCAAGAGTGGTGGTGGGCTATGTTTGCAGTCATTTTCATCGTAATAAAATCAGCCTCTACGGCAAAGAAACGCTCTAAAGCCTTTAATATATTTCTAGATACGTATTTACTCAAATCCCCCATTATCGGTGCAATTTTGCATAAAGCGGCAATAGCACGCTATGCAAGAACCTTGTCTACCATGTTTGCTGCCGGCGTCCCTTTAGTTGAAGCAATGGAGTCGGTTTCTGGCGCAGTGGGCAATGTTGTCTATCGGGAAGCGGTTTTAAAAATCCGTGATGATGTTGCTACCGGTACCCAGGTCAACGCCGCCATGAAGAAAGTTAATTTATTTCCACACATGGTGGTGCAAATGACCGCCATCGGTGAAGAAGCGGGCTCTGTAGATACGATGTTAGCTAAAGTTGCCGATTTTTATGAAGACGAAGTTGATAGTGCCGTTGATAATTTGACCGCACTGTTAGAGCCGATGATTATGGCTTTCCTTGGTATTGTGATCGGTGGTTTAGTCATTGCAATGTACTTACCGATATTCCAGATGGGTAAAACCGTTAGTTAAATTATTGAATAAAGAACCTTGTAATGCTTATTGAGCTGCTTAAAAATGATTTAACACTTTTTGTTTCTCTCACTTTAGTCTTTGGCTTATTTGTTGGCAGTTTTTTAAATGTTGTTATTTATCGCCTACCAATTATGTTTAAGCGTGAATGGCGTAAAGACTGCAGTAACTATTTAGAAGAAAATTATGCCGCTGATATCCAGCTTAAAATAAACAAGGAACCCGCCGAGCCTTTTAACTTATCTAAACCCGACTCTACCTGCCCCAGCTGTGGCCATAAAATTCGTGCCTGGGAAAATATTCCTGTTATTAGTTATCTTTTTCTTAGAGCAAAGTGTTCCAGCTGTAAAACCGCGATTTCATTTCGTTATCCCTTTATAGAATTATTAAGTGCCGTGATGGCGGCAACGTGTGCCTGGCAATTTGGGTTTTCCGTTGCAGCAATATCAGCGGTATTTTTAAGCTGGGCACTTATCTCTCTGGCATGGATTGATTACGACACCCAGTACCTTCCGGATCAAATTACATTGCCCTTTTTATGGTTAGGCTTACTGTTAAATTTAAATGAAACATTTACCGATATTCATTCGGCAATCATTGGTGCAATTGCAGGCTATCTTATCTTATGGAGTGTACATCACCTATTTAAACTGTTAACCAAAAAAGAAGGTATGGGCTATGGTGATTTTAAACTTTTAGCCATGCTGGGTGCCTGGATGGGCTGGCAGCTTTTACCCCAAATTATTATTCTTTCTTCGTTAGTTGGTTCAATCATCGGCATCTCGCTCATGCTATTTAAAAACCATCAACGTGAAACGCCTATTCCCTTTGGACCTTATTTGGCTATCGCAGGTTGGATAGCATTACTATGGGGTCATGATATTAACCAAGCTTATCTGAACTGGATAAGTTAATGCTTGTTGTAGCATTAACCGGAGGCATTGCTAGCGGTAAAACAACCGTATCAGATATTTTTAAATCCAAAAATATTCCCGTTATTGATACCGATGTTATTGCCCGCCAGGTCGTTGAAAAAGATAAACCGGCCTATACAAAAGTCATTCAATTATTTGGCGAAGAAATAGTAGACAAAGACAAAAATATAAACCGTTCAAAACTTCGGCAACTCATATTTTCATCATCAGAAAAACGTTTACAACTTGAAGCGCTTCTCCATCCGATTATTTGGCGAGAAGTTATCTCTCAGCTTAAATCACTTAACGCTGCTTACTGTATTGTCGTTGTTCCGTTGTTATTCGAGACTCGCTCTGAGGAAAAAAAACTCCGTTTTGATCGTATTGCCGCTGTTGATGTCACAGCAGAATTACAAATTAAACGGGCAAAAGAACGGGATAATACTGATGATAAAACAATCAATGCGATTATAAATAGCCAGGTATCCCGTCAAACCCGGCTAAATGCAGCAGATGACATCATTTCAAACACAGGAAGTTTTGATCAACTCCAACAACAAGTGGATAAGCTACACCAGCAATACCTCGAACTATCAAAGTAATTATTCGTTTTCTGCCCAAATGGTTGATAATTTCCACTAACTCGCTCAAAATCCTCTTATTCTAGCCAGCGCGATAAAATAATGAGCGACATAATTTTTTACGAACAACCCTTAAATGAAAGAATGCGGAGCTTTCTACGGTTAGAGCATCTGTTCAAACATGCTGCATATACTCTACGTGGCTATTCAATCTGGGACAGTCGCTCTACATTAACCAATATTACCGCAATTCTTGATGTGTTATCCCGCAACGATCTCAAAACAGAATTACTAAAAGAATTAGAACGCCAGGAAAAAACACTGGCGGCTTTAGCTGACCTTCCCGGTGTCGATAAAGAACAGCTGAACAATGTTCTAAAACAAATAAAAACATCGCAGGAAAATATCCTCGCGCTTAGCGGGCAACTGGGTCAAAATATCCGCGACCATGACTTACTCAGTAACTTACGACAGCGCAGTAGTGTTGTGGCTGGCAACTGTGACTTCGATATCCCGCTGTTACATCACTGGTTGCAGCAAGTGCCTGAAAAACGTATCGAAAAGTTAGAAGAATGGATGAATAAGCTTGAAGTCATCTCTCAACCAATAAGCCTTATTCTCGATATTATTCGCGAAAGCAGTTATGCCGATAAGATGACCGCTGAAAAAGGCTTCTATCAACAAAATATTGAAAGCAATGCCCCGGTTCAACTTATCCGAGTTGGTATAGAAAACACCCTTGACTGCTTTCCAGAAATTAGTGGCGGCAAACAACGTTTCTCGATTCGCTTTATGCAACCCCTGGATTCTGAACGCCCTGTTCAATCTCAGGAAGACATTGAATTTTTACTTGTTTGTTGTGCCTTATGAATAAAATTGTAAAATGCCCAAGCTGCCAAACAGCTGTCGAGTGGTGTAAAGATTCAGCATTTCGCCCCTTTTGCAGTAAACGTTGCCAGTTAATTGACTTAGGTGACTGGGCCAGTGAAAAACACAGTATTGCTGGCGAAGAAACCGCTTTTAGTGAAGAGATTTCCGTATCACACGATAACGAACGATAAAATACTAGCGGGGTGGTTGCTTAACAAGTATCGGTAAAATGATTTGATAGCGCCCTTTTTTCGTTGTTACTTCCAGTTCAGAATACCAGTCGGCCCGCCCTGTCACACAAATCGGTAGCAGCGCTTTTCCTTGCCAGAGTTCAGCTTTATTCGCATCGCGTTTTAATTGAAACCGGTTTACGCCCATATCCATATTTTTCATTTTAAAATCAACGGATATTGAAATTAATTCTGAAGCATTCGATGTAGAAATAGAAATATCAAACGGCTTTAAATAATAAATATTTTTTACAAAAGAAATACTGAGCTCTAATTCACCAATATTGGCAACACAGGGCTCATCCTGAACCTGACAATTCTCAACTAAAACCTGGGTCAGTTCTTTTTCTTTACGATCAAAATTATATTTATCTACCACGATAAATAAAGCGATAATGGTTATAAGAGAACCCAGAATAGGGAACTTATTTTTCACAATGAACATAGTATTAGAGCCCTTCCTTTCCCCAGAAAGTACTTATAGCACTGATGCCTTGAGCACCACATTCCTTTGCAAAGGCCAAATCATCCTTGCGCATTCCACCTAAAGCGTAAACAGGAATGGCAGCGTGTTCCGTCAATTGTTTAAACCTCTCCCAACCTAATGGAGCTACGTCAGGGTGCGATAAAGTGCTATTTACAGGCGATAAAACGCAAAAATCAATTTTTTTATTTTCAGCTAAAGTCAGTTCTTCCTGATTATGTACAGATGTCGCGGTAAGTACTCCGTCATCAATCTCTGAAGATGAAAAGGATTTAATTTCTTTTGAACTTAAGTGCAGGCCATGACTAAATTTCTCAGCATGATATTTTTTATATTTTTCAAGAGAAGTATTTAATAAAATTTTAGCGTTAAAATTAACGCAGAACAGATATATTTCTTTTGCCAGCTCAAAATAAAGCACGTCATCTAAATGATGTGCGCGAAACTGAATAAGTTTAATCCCGTGCTCTAATCCTAATCGCATATAATCTAATAGCATTTTTTTATTTTTAAAATCACCCGAGATCATATATTTATCGGGTAACTGAACCGCATTAATAATCGCTTTATTTGCTAAAGGAAATGAATACGAAGAAAAATCATTTTTCTCAATCCATGCAATTTGTTGGCCTTCTTTACCGAAGGCTTTACCAGAAAAGTCGCTTACTCGCGAAACGTCTAATAAAACCGTTTTATCATTATAGGCGAAGGGTATGCGAATAAGGGGGGTTGCCTGTGAAATTGAGATATTAACTTCTTCAAGCAATTCACGTTTTAACGCCTGAAAAACTGACTCGTGCTTTTCAACTTTGCCACCAGGGAACTCCCATAGTCCACCCTGATCTAAATTTTCTGGTCGCTTTGCAATTAAAAACTGTCCATTATCATTTTCAATTACAGCAACAGCGACATGAACAACTTTATGATCGACAGGCATTCTTTTTAAGTACGATATTCTGCGTTAATCCGGACATAATCATAAGAAAAATCACAGGTCCAAACCGTTATATGATTATCACCACGCGCTAAATCAATATGAATCGTAATATCACTTTTATCCATAACGGCCTGACCTCGCTCTTCAGTATAGTCCGCTGATTTTTCACCATTATGAATAATACTGACATCATCAAGTTTAATATTGACTTTCGACAAATCAAAATCGGTAATACCGGACCGACCCACTGCTGCCAAAATCCGCCCCCAGTTAGGATCGCTGGCAAAAAAAGCAGTTTTAACTAACGGTGAATGCGCAACAGTATAAGCAACATCTTTTGCTTCTTGTTCATTTTTACAGCCCGAAACGGCAACACTAATGAGTTTTGTTGCGCCTTCACCATCACGAACCATTTCTTTGGCTAATTCTTCACAAAGATCAGTTAACGCCTGCTGGAATAAAGCAAGAGTATCTGAAGCTTGTTTTAATTCAATATTAGACTGTGCTGTCGCCAGCAAAATCGCCGAGTCATTTGTTGAAGTGTCGCCATCAACTGTGATCCGGTTAAAGGAATGATTTACCGCCTCGAGTAAACATTGCTGTAATAATGGCTGCTCGACTTTGGCGTCTGTTGCAATATAAGCCAGCATAGTGGCCATATCAGGCCGTATCATTCCAGAACCTTTTGCTATGCCGCTTATGGTAATATTTTCACCTTCAACACTCAGTGTTCTGGTAAAGGCTTTAGGAATGGTATCCGTTGTAAGAATACCAAAAGCTGCATCATGCCAGTTGTCCTCTGACAGATTTTCATAAGCCGTTTGGATGGCCGCAGGAAATTTTTCCAGCGGTAAGTATTCTCCGATTACCCCGGTAGAAAAAGGTAACACATTCGATGCATCGACCGATGCGGTATCAGCAACATAATGACAGCATGCGAGGGCATCGGCATAACCTTTATCGCCTGTGCCAGCATTTGCATTACCGGTATTTACCAATAAATACTTCGTTTCAGATTCACTTAAGTGTTTTTTCGAAAGTGTTACCGGCGCCGCACAAAAGGCATTTTGTGTGAACACGGCCGCTGTTTGTGTACCTGCAGCAAGCTCGATTAAAACGACATCTGCTTTATCGGTATTTCCTTTTTTAATACCCGCACATGCGGTTCCCAGCCGTATGCCAGCAACAGGAAATTTTTCAAATTTGATATTTATTTCTTTTGTCATTCTGTTCACCAATTTCTCGTAACCTGATTGTAATAAACTGATTTCCAAATCAGCTTACATAAAATCAGTATCACGATTAATTGAGTTTACCGTGACACTGTTTATATTTTTTACCTGAACCACATGGACAAGGCTCATTTCGACCGACTTTACGTTCATCACGAACAAAAGGCGTATGTTCTTCATCAGAGGCTTCATCATTTCCCATAGCAGATACATCGGCATGCTGGTATTCAATGTCACTGCTTTGTTGCCGGCGCTGTTCTTCCATGGCAGCAATTTCTTCATCGCTCCGCACCTGCACGCGACTTAAAATTGTTACCACTTCATGTTTAATTCGCTCTAACATATCGGTAAACATTTCAAATGACTCACGCTTATACTCTTGCTTAGGATTCTTTTGCGCATAGCCACGTAAATGAATACCTTGTCGTAATTGATCCATCATGGCTAAATGTTCTTTCCACTGGCTATCAAGTACTTGCAACATCACGGCTTTTTCAATGTGACGCATTGTCTCAGAACCGGCTTCGCTTTCTTTCTCGTTGTATGTAGCAACCACTGAGTCCAGTATTTTCTTGCGTAATGATTCTTCATGCAGTGCACTGTCTTCTTTTAACCAGTTACGAACATCGGCCTTTGTGCCAAAATCACCTTCAATGGCTTCCTCTAATCCTTCTAAATCCCATTGCTCTTCCATACTTTGTGGTGGAATATAAGCGTTAACAATATTGTTAACCACATCATCCCGAATCGTATTGACACTTTCAGAGATATCATCCATGGCCATAAGTTCGTTACGTTGCGTATATATAACCTTACGTTGATCATTTGCAACATCATCGTATTCAAGCAATTGCTTACGCATATCAAAGTTGTGACCTTCAACTTTACGTTGTGCATTCTCAATCGCTTTACTCACCCAGGGATGCTCTATCGCTTCACCATCTTCCATACCCAAACGTTGCATCAATCCCGAAACACGTTCCGAGGCAAAAATTCGCATCAGGTTATCTTCTAATGATAAGTAAAAACGCGAAGAACCTTTATCACCTTGGCGACCAGCACGACCACGCAATTGATTATCTACCCGGCGCGATTCGTTTCTTTCTGTGCCAATAATATGTAAGCCTCCCGCTTCAACAACTTTATTATGGCGCTCTTGCCATGCTGCTTTACATTTTGAAATAGTTGCTTCATCAGGATTTTTTAACTTCGCTACCTCAGCATCCAGGTTGCCGCCTAAAACAATATCTGTACCACGACCGGCCATATTTGTTGCGATAGTGATTGAGTGAGGTTGCCCGGCCTGGGCAACAATATCAGCCTCACGTTCATGTTGTTTCGCATTCAAAATTTCATGTTTTATTTTCGCTTTCTTTAACATGCCAGAAAGATGCTCAGATACTTCAATTGAAGAGGTACCTACCAGTACCGGTTGTCCGCGTTTTTGACAGTCGACAATGTCATTAATAATCGCAATAAACTTTTCGTTTAAGGTTAAGAAAACCTGATCAACCCGATCATCACGCACCATTCCTCGATGCGTCGGGATAACAACAACTTCTAAACCATAAATTTGCTGAAACTCATACGCTTCAGTATCAGCTGTTCCGGTCATACCTGAAAGTTTTTCATACAAACGAAAGTAATTTTGGAATGTAATAGACGCTAAAGTTTGGTTTTCCTGTTGAATGGCAACACCTTCTTTCGCTTCAACCGCCTGATGTAAGCCATCAGACCAACGACGACCTGGCATCGTTCGGCCGGTGAACTCATCAACAATAACAATTTCATTATTAGAAATAATATAATCAACATCGATTGAAAATAATACATGCGCTCTTAAAGCAGCATTAACATGGTGCAATAAATTAATATTTGAGACATCGTAAAGACTTGCATCATCAGCCAATAAACCAATTTCACTTAATAGTTCTTCAACATGCTGGTGTCCTTCTTCGGTAAGAAAAATTTGTTTACTTTTTTCTTCTACAGTGTAGTCACCTGCACCATCTTCCTCTTCTTGCTTAACCAGTTTCGGAACAATGGTATTAATTTTCTGATAGTGCGCTGAACTGTCTTCTGCAGGTCCTGAAATAATTAAAGGTGTTCTGGCTTCATCAATAAGAATTGAATCCACTTCATCAATGATTGCAAAATGTTGACCACGTTGAAACTGTTCTTCACTACTAAACGCCATATTGTCACGCAAGTAATCAAAACCAAATTCATTATTTGTTCCGTAAGTAATATCAGCGGCATACGCTTTTTGCTTATCTTCAAATGGCATTTCGGATGTAATCACGCCAACACTCATACCAAGAAAGTTAAATAGTTTTCCCATCCACTCTGCATCACGCGTAGCAAGGTAATCATTTACCGTAATAACATGCACACCTTTTCCTGATAACGCATTTAAATAGGCGGGCAAGGTCGACATCAGTGTCTTACCTTCACCGGTTCTCATTTCTGAGATTTTTCCGTTATGTAAAACCATGCCACCAATCATTTGCACATCGTAATGACGCAAACCTAAAGCACGCTGCCCAGCTTCTCTTACTGTGGCAAAAGCTTCCGGCATAATGGCATCTAATGTTTCGCCTTGTTCTAAACGTTGGCGAAACTCATCCGTTTTGGCTTTTAATTGTTCATCGCTGAATGCTTGCAGTGCCGGCTCGAAATCATTAATTTGCGCAACAATTTTGCGCATTGCCTTAATCTGCCTGTCGTTTCGACTGCCAAAAATTTTATTTAAAAGTTTTCCAACCATAATATTTTATCTTTATATAAGAGCCTACTGGCTACTTTTTATTAATGTAATTTAGTAACTAAACCGCGTATTCTACAGCCCAAAGTCTGATTTGTCGTGCTTTAGACTCGCTACAATGGCCTTGTTTTAGTTTATTTGAATTGATTTTGTGTTTGTCGCTTTACAACACCCTTTTCAGCAAAAATGAGCGGCGTGTTGGGAAAATCTTCTTGGGTCAATTGGGCGATAATTTTTGCTGCTTTTTCCGTTCTATCCAGCTTTGTGCCCTCAGGTCGATGTTGCCTCGCAGAAATAATGCGTCCGTGCTTAAACCCGCCGGTAGCCGATACAGTGACCGAAAGTATCGGGGCAACGCCATTGTTACCACTAATCTTAATTCCCTGATAGGTCAGAAAATTCCCCAGGCTATATGCAATTAAGCGCTCTTTATACAACTCCATTGCCCTGGGCACATGAGGGCCATGCCCAATGACCAAATCAGCTCCGGCATCAACGACTGCACGGCTAAATTCAACAACATCGCCCCGGTCTTCGCCATAAAACATTTCGTGGGCAAAAGGGATATGCATCACATCTTTACCCTCTGCCCCGGCATGAATAGAAACGATAACAAGATCACTCTTTGCAGCCTCTTGTTGTACCTGCTTTTGTGCCAGCGGAATATCTAACAAGTCATGCGAGCCGCCAAAAGGCGCAAACGCGATTAAAGCAACAGACGTTCCTTTAACTCGCCATCGGGCGACATCACCAACCCGGCCAGAGTGTCGCAAACCGACATTATCCAAAGCCATCATCGTCGCACTACGTCCTTCTTCTCCGAAATCACGGGCATGGTTATTTGCCAGGCTAAGAACATCAAAACCGGCCGTTTTGAGGTATTGTGCATAATGGGGAGGAGAACGAAAAACGTAACAAGACCATGGATTTTTACATTTTTTTGCAGCAATCCCGCCTTGCATTAACACCCCCTCTAAATTACCAAAGGTGATATCGGCTCTGCTTAAAATAGGCATCATAGCATTAAGTAAATGAACACCATCGTTTGGTGCCAGTCGGTCATCAGGAAAGTTGGTGCCCAGCATGATATCGCCAACAGCCATAATATGAATATCGGCTTTCTTTTTAACGCTCGGTTTAGCGCAGCAAACAGGAACAGAAGACGAACAAGCGATTAAGCTCAAACTTAAAATAGATAAAACGATTAAAGAAAGAGGAGCGTGTTTCACAATTGGAATTTAAGTTAATACATCGTATTTTGTATTAACTTAAAAATAAATTAACGCGAAGCGTGGATATATTTTTTAGGATTAACGGCACGACCATTTAATAACACTTCAAAGTGAACGTGAGGACCGGTAGAACGACCACTGGTACCCATTTTGGCGACAACCTGTCCTTTTTTAACCGTATCGCCCACTTTCACAAGCAATTCGCTGCTATGACCATAACGCGTTGAATAACCGTTACCGTGATTAATCTCAACTAAGCGGCCATAACCTGAGCGTTTTCCCGAATAGGTCACAACACCTGCGGCAACAGAAACAACGTCTGAGCCCATTTTACCCGCAAAATCAACACCCGAGTGATGTACGCGGCGGCCATTGAAGGGATCGGTTCGTATTCCAAAATAAGAAGACAACCAGCCACGAGAAATCGGACGACCTGCTGGCATGACTTCGGCCTGCAAATTTCGATTCATCATCATGGTTTCTAAAACAGTAAGTTGTTGGTTGCGATCGTCAAGCTGACTCGATAAGTTTTTAAGCGAAGCCATGAAATCCGTAATTTTCATTTCACTCGAGTTATCATAAGCAGAAACAGGACCACCTTGAGCTGGCGACTGATTAAAATCAAATTCACCATTATCAAGTTTCGCCATTGTCGTTAAACGTGAGCCTAAAGCATCCAAACGAATAACATGCGCTTGCAGTTTACCTAACCGAAGCGCCAATGCATTCATGTTTTCTTCAGCATCTTTGGTGACTTCATCAATTTTGAGGCGCTGTGCTTCCATCTCCGTTTGCATGGCAACCATTAAATTATCGGGGTTGGCCTGCATATAATGAACACCTAATTTATAACCTGAATAAATAAAGGTCGCAGGTAAAATAGCAAATAGCGCAATTAAAACGGCCACTATTTTCTTTTTATTCAGACTAACCAGGCCTGACGATCCTTTTTTACGCTTAAGCAGGATAATATTCATGATACGATTGAGTGCCTCAATTATTTTTATTTTACCGTATAATAGTTATCGGATAACCACTGCAAACCATTAATATATATAGAGTATGAATTCTCCAAAGCCATTGTACAAGTTTTTAAATGCAAAAAATGACCGGGCTGCGAGCTTGATCACAAAGGCAAAATTTATGGGTAAATTAAACCTGGAATTCCTAAAGAATGTGCCCGCGCCAATCAATCTGCATGTCAAACTCGCTCACATACACGGTAGTAAACTTCACGTTATTGCCGATACCCCGGCATGGGCAACAAAATTTCGCTTTATGAGCGCCCACCTTATCCCCACACTTAGAAAAAATATTCAATATTTTCAATATGTTAAGGAAATATCCGTTTCTACGCGCCCACTAAGAAAATTGACTAAAAATAGTAAAAAATCAAGAACACGTGATATCAGTTTTACAGCAAAAATTTGTTTAGAAAATATGGCCGAAAGTTTGGAAAAAGGTAAACTGAAGGAGTCTTTATTGCGCTTAGCCAATAACCATAAACAAAAGCAATAGCACCATATAAAATTTATTTATCACCAGCAAGCAGTAATCAAGCCTAAGCGTGTACCGGTTGGGCAAAAGAGATAGGAGCAATCGCCTCGTCTTCAAAAGTGACTTCTTCCCACGCATCTTCTTGTGCTAATAAGGCACGCAACAGCTCATTATTCAAGGCATGGCCTGATTTATGGCCGCTAAAGGCACCGATTAAACTGTGGCCTAAAAGGTATAAATCACCAATCGAATCGAGAATTTTATGCTTTACAAATTCATCCACATAACGCAAACCGTCTTCATTCAAAATTCGGTAATCATCAACGACAACGGCATTATCCAGGCTACCACCGAGCGCTAAATTATTCGCTCTAAGCTGTTCTATCTGGTTCATAAAACCAAAAGTACGCGCTCGGCTGACTTCTCGAACAAAAGATGTGGTTGAGAAATCAACTTCGGCAATTTGTGAGCCTTCTTTAAATGCGGGATGATCAAAATCGATAGTAAAAGCGACTTTAAAGCCATCAAATGGTTCGAAACGTACCCATTTGTCGCCATCTTCTACTATTACTTCTTTTTTGATCCGAATAAAACGTTTGGGGGCATTTTGTTCTTCGATACCGGCAGATTGAATTAAAAAGACAAAAGGACCTGCACTACCATCCATAATGGGCACTTCAGCAGCGTTTAAATCAACATAAGCATTATCAATCCCTAAACCTGCCATAGCAGACAAAAGATGTTCGACCGTTGAAATACGTACTCCATCCTTAATCAATGTTGTTGACAGGGTGGTATCACCAACATTTTCGGGCGTCGCAGAAATTTCTACCGGCTCATCTAAGTCAACTCGTCGAAAAATAATACCCGAATCAGGTGCTGCGGGGCGCAAGGTCAAATATACTTTTTCACCTGTATGTAAACCAACACCAGTAGCGCGTATTACGTTTTTCAGAGTGCGTTGTCTAATCACTTCTTTATACCTTTCAATCCAAAATAATTATATTCAAAGTACATGCAAAATTTGATCCTAAAATACCACTGAGCATTTTATAACCAGCAAGAAAACTCGCATTATAACCACTTTCCCCTGCTAATCCAGTAAATAGCTCCAACTTCTGCTAAATCATGGTAAATATAGCGTCCTCTATCACATATTCTTTAAAATATACGGATATATTTTCTAAATAAATATCACCAGATGCACCACATTGGAACATAGTAATACAAATAGTCCGCCAACCTTAATCCGCCTGACGACGTAAAAAGGCCGGAATATCTAAATAATCCATACCCGCTTCATTTTCAAAGCGATCTCCCGCGACCTTGTTTCGAATAACAGTTGGCTTATCAAGTTGACCGTAATCAACATCACCGTTATTCGTTTTTTCAACAACTTTAAGAGGTTGTTCGCCCTTCGCGGTAGCAACACCACTGCCCAAACCTGTCGCAACAACCGTTACTCGTAACTCGCCCGACATTTCAGGATCAATAACCGTCCCAACAACGACCGTTGCATTATCAGAAGCAAACTCTTTTACAGTATTACCCACCTCTTCAAATTCACCAATCGACATATCCATGCCAGCAGTAACGTTCACTAAAATGCCCCTTGCGCCTGACAAGTTTACATCTTCAAGTAACGGACTTGCTATCGCTGCTTCAGCTGCTTCGCGTGCGCGGGTTTCACCGGTAGACTTACCTGCTCCCATCATTGCCATTCCCATTTCAGACATTACGGTTCTAACATCTGCAAAATCGACATTGATTAAACCAGGGCAAGTGATCAGTTCTGCAATACCCTGAACCGCACCGAGTAATACATCGTTACCGGCTTTAAACGCATCAAGTAAACTGACATCTTTACCTAAAACACTGAGTAACTTCTCATTAGGTATTGTAATTAAAGAATCAACGAAGCCCTTTAATTCTTCAATACCATCATTAGCAACGTCTTTACGCTTTTTTCCTTCAAAAGAAAAAGGACGTGTTACCACAGCGACGGTAAGTATGCCCATTTCTTTAGCAATTTGCGCAACGATTGGCGCACCGCCTGTTCCTGTGCCACCGCCCATACCGGCAGTAATAAAGATCATATCCGTTCCGGCTAATAGCTCCTGAATTCGTTCGCGATCTTCTAAAGCAGATTCACGACCAATTTCAGGGCTGGCACCAGCACCTAAACCTTTGGTTATATTATTGCCAATTTGTATTGCTGTTTTTGCAGAGCTATTTTTTAAGGCCTGCGCATCAGTGTTAACACAAATAAAATCTACACCATCCAGATTTTCTTCTAACATGTGTTCAACGGCATTACCGCCGCCGCCGCCAACACCAATAACTTTTATAACAGCACTCTGACTTTGAGTATCCATAAATTCAAATTTCATTTTTTCACCCCTTCTCCGTTACCAGAGATTTTTAAAAATTACCTTGAAACCAATTTTTCATTCGGTTCCATACTGATTTAAAACCATTACCCATTCGAGCTTCTGACTCACGTACCGCCCGATTGTTATATCCAAACAACAACAATCCCACCCCCGTGGAATGTATTGGATTTCTTACTACATCAACCAACCCCGATACATATTGAGGAACCCCCAACCGTACCGGCATATGGAAAATTTCTTCAGCTAACTCAACAGCACCTTCCATCTTGGAGCTACCGCCAGTTAGCACAATACCTGCTGCACATAAATCTTCGAATCCGCTACGGCGTAACTCTGCCTGAATTAATGTAAACAATTCTTCGTAACGAGGCTCTACAACTTCAGCTAATGTTTGTCTCGCTAAACGCCGATCAGGACGCTCACCAACACTCGGGACTTCAATAGTTTCATCAGCATTAGCAAGCTGAGTTAATGCGCAGGCATATTTAATTTTAATTTCTTCTGCATATTGCGTTGGTGTACGCAAAGCAACAGCAATATCATTTGTTACCTGATCACCTGCGATAGGAATAACCGCGGTATGACGAATAGCCCCTTCTGTGAAAACAGCGATATCGGTCGTACCACCACCAATATCAACTAAACAAACACCCAGTTCTTTTTCATCATCCATTAAAACCGAATGACTTGATGCAAGTTGTTCCAAAATAATATCGTCAACCTCAAGACCACAACGGCGAACACATTTAATAATATTCTGAGCAGCACTTACCGCTCCCGTTACCATATGGACTTTTGCTTCCAGACGAACGCCAGACATACCAACCGGTTCACGAATACTTTCCTGCTCGTCAATAATGAATTCTTGTGGAAGAATATGAAGTATCTTTTGATCAGCAGGTATTGCAACTGCCCGTGCGGCATCAATCACCCGCTCAACATCGACTGTAGTCACCTCTTTATCGCGAATTGCAACAATGCCATGTGAATTTAAACTACGAACATGACTGCCTGCGATACCCGCATAAACAGAATGTATCTGACAACCCGACATCAACTCAGCTTCTTCGACGGCTCGTTGAATTGATTGCACAGTAGATTCAATATTGACGACCACGCCTTTTTTTAAACCACGAGAAGGATGAGAACCTAAACCGATAATTTCAACTTCATTATCCGGAGTAATTTCTCCTACTATAGCAACAACTTTCGATGTCCCTATGTCCAGGCCAACAATAAGATTTTTTTCCATTTTTTTAGACATGCTTCATGTCTCCCAGGGATTTTTTGTTTTTCCAACTTATAGCCATACCATTTGTATATCGAAGATCGATAGCATCAATATCGTTAATAAGTTTTTCTAAAGAATCAGAATAAATGCTAATAAAACGTTCTAATCTATGCATTGTTTCACCACGACCAAGTATAACTTTCAACCCATTGTTTAATTTCAGTTTTATTGCGTGTCGGGCATCAAACTGCAAATGGGTGATTGTTAATTTTTGTTTACTTAACAACATATTCATTTTATAAAATTTATCTAACATCATTTTATTTAAGCTAATCGCACCATCAAAAACCGGCAGTGTGTTTTCTTTTATGTTGCCTAAAGGTTTAAAAACATCACCGGATGCATTTATAAAACCAAATTTTTTTGATATAGCAATCGGATGTTGTTCCGAAACACTAACACTTAAGGTATCCGGCCAGACACGCCGAACAGATGCCTTGTCAACCCAGGCTAATGTTTCAACAACTTCTCGTACCTGTTCAACATCAATATTAAAATACCCGCCTTTGACGACACCATCGATAACACGATGCAACATGGTTTCATCCACATTCACAAACTCACCATGAACACGTACCTTGTTAATTGGTAGCGTCTCCGGATTCGCTAAATAGTCTTCTGCGTAAAACAAAACAGCACAAACAACAATTAAAGGAACCAGCCAACCAATCCACTTATATGACACAGGTGTTGCTACTCGTTTTTTAGAATAAGCTGCTTGTTTTGCCAGGGATGACATGTATTAAGCCTCAACCAACGTTTCTGATAAAATTTCATAAACAAGCTCTGCAAATGACAAGCCTTTTGCTTTCGCTGCCATAGGGACCAAGCTATGACTCGTCATTCCAGGTATAGTATTAATTTCAATGATTGAAGGCTTCCCCTCTTCATCAGTCATAATATCTACACGGCCCCAGCCTTTTGCACCTACTGCATTGAAGGCCGATAATGCTAAGCGTTGTAACTGTCCTTCCTGTTCTTCAGTTAAACCACAAGGACAATGATATTGAGTATCATCGTCATCGTATTTTGCTGCGTAATCATAAAAGTCACGCTTTGTTTCTAAACGTATTACAGGTAATGCGGAACGGCCTAAAATGGCAACAGTAAACTCTTTACCGCTTACCCATTGTTCAGCCAAAACACTGTCACCAAATTTTGAAGCCAGTTGCCATGCTTTATTTAAGCCGCTTTCTTCTACCACTTTACTCATGCCTATACTTGATCCCTCAAGCGCAGGTTTAACCATAATAGGAAAACCTAATGTTGCACCGACATAATTCATGTCTGTTGTTTCTTCTAACCGCATATAAGCAGGTGTTGGTAGTCCCGCCCCCTGTAGCAACTCTTTACTGCGTAACTTGTCCATTGCCAGAGCTGAAGCAAGAACACCGCTACCGGTATAGGGAAGCTGTAAAATTTCAAGCGCACTTTGTATAACACCATCTTCACCGCCAGGACCATGTAAAATAATAAAAGCGCGATCAAACTGTCCTTCTTTTAAATCATCAAAAATTGATTCTCGTTGTACATCAACTTTATGTGCATCGACTTTCTTTTCTAATAGAGCGTTTAATACTGCTGCCCCACTTTTTAAAGACACTTCACGTTCAGCAGACCAGCCGCCCATTAGTACAGCAACTTTACCTAAAGCAGCGGGTTGAACCTGTACGGATGATGTAGTTACGTTATTCACCGCTCTCACCGATAATTTGTATTTCACGCATTAAATTAATCTCATGCTGCTGCTGTACTTTTTTATGTACAGTTTCAATTAACATTTCAATATCTTTTGCTGTTGCCGTTCCGGTATTAATAATAAAGTTGGCATGTTTTTCTGAAACACATGCGCCACCAATACAAAAACCTTTTAAGCCAGATTTTTCGATTAATCTCGCAGCATAATCACCCTCCGGGTTTCTGAACACAGAACCTGCATTCGGCTGCTGTGTAGGCTGTGTTGCACCACGACGATTAAGATGGTTTTTAATTGTTTGTAAACTTTCTTCCTTATTACCTTTGTTTAACTTAATCACAGCAGAAACAAACCACTCGGGTTGCTTTAATTTTTCTTTATTTTCCACATGACGATATGAAGCTAAAAATTCTTCTGCGTTGCGCTTATGTAATTCACCATTGCTATCTATAGTTTCAACACTTTCTACGATATCCCATGTTTCTCCCCCTACTGCGCCGGCATTCATTTTCAACGCGCCACCCAGTGTTCCGGGGATACCGGACAGAAATTCAGCTCCTGTTAAACCAAGCTTTGCAGAAAATTTAGCAAGTTTTGGACTTGCTACACCTGCTTCAACATAGATATGCGTATCATCAGTTTGTTTAATTTCATTTAACACGCCACTGGTACAGATGACTGTTCCTCGAACACCACCATCTTTAACCAATAAGTTACTGCCCAAACCTAACCAAAAAACAGCTTCATTAGCGTCTAAACTTTTCAGATAACTGGCTAAATCAATAATATTCAGCGGACGATAAAAACGATCAGCGGCACCACCCACTCGCCATGAGGTATGGCGTGACATAACTTCGTTCTCTAATAGAACGCCTTTATATGTCATAATATTTTTTGTCATGGCTAATCCCATACCTTACCCGGTAACCAACTCATCTTTTAATTTGTTTGCTGCCACACCAATGCTACCGGCGCCCAGCGTTAATAAAATATCACCATCCTGCAGCACGCCTTTTAGAGTTGCTGAAAGTTCATTGATATTTTCTACAAAAACAGGTTCAACCTGGCCCCGTGCACGAATTGCTCTAGCCAAACTTCGTCCATCAGCACCGGCGATAACCATTTCACCTGCTGAAAAAACTTCTAATAAAACCAGGGTATCAACAGTTGAAAGTACTGCCGTAAAGTCTTCAAACAAATCACGGGTACGCGTAAAACGATGTGGCTGAAAGGCAACCACCAGGCGGTTATCTGGCCAGCCACTTCGTATTGCCTGTATCGTTGCTTCAACTTCTCTTGGGTGATGCCCATAGTCATCAATATGCAAAATTTTTGCAGCACCAACCTGGTACTCACCGTTAATTTGAAAACGACGACCAATACCTTCAAACTTAAACAAAGCTTTTTGGATAGCCGTTGCTTCAACACCAATTTCATTTGCAACCGCGATTGCTGCCAGGGCATTTAAAACATTATGTTCACCCGGCATATTCAGCGTAATTTCCAGCCAGTTTTTATTATCTTTTTTCGCTACAGAGAAAAAGGTTCTGTTACCTTCTTGTCTCAAATTTTTCGCATGAATATCTGCATCTTCACTGAAACCATAGGTAACCATCGGACGATTAACTTGCGGAATAACGTTACGTACTTCTTCATCATCAATACATAAAATAGCAAGCCCATAAAAAGGAAGATGGTGTAAAAACTCTATAAAGGTTTGGCGTAAATTCTCAAAGTCACCGCCATAAGTTTCCATATGATCAGCATCAATATTTGTAACAATAGCCATCATGGGTTGCAGGTGCATAAAGGAGGCATCACTTTCATCCGCTTCAGCGACAAAGTAATGACTTTCACCTAAACGCGCATTGGTGCCTGCACTGTTCAATCGTCCACCAATAACAAATGTTGGATCAAAGTCACCTTCTGCTAATACACTCGCCACTAAACTTGTTGTTGTTGTTTTACCATGTGTACCGGCAACTGCGATGCCATAACGGAAACGCATTAATTCAGCTAACATTTCAGCACGCGGCACAACAGGAATACGTTGTTCATGTGCAGCAATGACTTCCGGGTTATCTTCTTTTACCGCTGTAGATACAACAACCACATCGCTCTCGCTAATGTTATCTGCCGCATGGCCAAAATGAATTTTTGCACCTAATGTAGCTAAACGTTGTGTCACTGCATTTTCATTTAAATCTGAGCCTGAAATGTCATAACCTAAATTCAACATCACCTCAGCAATGCCGCCCATGCCAACACCACCAACACCGACAAAGTGAATGCAACGAATACGCCCCATGCTGGGTTCATCACGAAGTTGTGCCAGGTTTAAATTTTTAACCATGCGAGACTCCTAAACATATTTCCGCAACATCTTTTGTTGCAGAGGGTTTAGACAGTTCTCGTGCTGCTTTTGCCATATCTGTCAGTTTCGTTCTACCCGCCTGTAACAGTTCAGTCAGAGTCTCTTTCAGTTTTGCCACTAATTGTTCTTGCGGTATTAAAACAGCGGCACCCACACTTGTTAAATAATTGGCATTAGCGGTCTGGTGATCATCAACCGCATACGGGTAAGGCACTAAAATGGCTGCAACCCCGGCATTCGCCAATTCAGAAATTGTTAATGCTCCTGCACGGCAAATAACAAGATCAGCCCATTCATAAGCTTCTGCCATGTCTTCAATATATTCTGCTACCTTCGCTTCGATGTTGGATTTTTTATAACGTTCCAGGGTTGAGTCCAGTTTATCTCTCCCTGTTTGATGCCAGACATCAGGTTGCAACCCTTTCTCTATTTCAGATAAAACATGCGGTATATTTTCATTCAATGCTTGCGCACCCAGACTGCCACCAATAATTAACAGGCGTATATTATCGTTTCGCCCAAGCATACGTTCTTCTGGTTCAGGCACATCAGAAATTTCTTTACGAATCGGATTACCTAAAGTAACAATATTTTTATCTTTAAAGCTATTTGGAAAAGCCTGCATCACCGTTGTTGCCAGGTAGCTTAATACTTTATTCGTTAAACCCGGAATTGCATTTTGCTCATGGATATACAAAGGTTTGCGTAAAATATAAGCTGCTAAACCACAAGGCCCACTGACAAACCCCCCCATACCCAGAACCGCATCAGGTTTTACCCGCATGAATATTTTTATTGTCTGAGTAATAGCTAAAATTAATTTCACAGGTACAAAAATTAAATTCAATAATCCTTTTCCACGCAGGCCACTTATACTAATTAACTCTAATGGAATATTGTTTACCGGAACAACGCGATGCTCTAAACCTTTCTCAGTGCCAACCCATGTGATTTTCACATCCTGTTCTCGCAAGTAGTCCGCAACAGCAAGCGCAGGATAAACATGCCCACCAGTGCCACCGGCAGCTATCAATACATGTTTAATATTAGTCGTTACCATGCTCGTCCCACCGCTGTATTTTTCTTCCTGCCTTGTCCTTTACGATTGTATTGCCGTGTTTCGTAATCAACCCGAAGTAACATTGCAATAACAGAGCACATAATAATTAAACTGCTACCGCCATAACTCATCAAAGGTAAGGTTAAACCTTTAGTCGGTAACACCCCCATGTTTACACCGATATTAATAAATACTTGCAGGCCCAGCCAGATACTAAGACCATATGCAAGATAAGCGGCAAAAGGACGTTCATTTTTTTCAGCTCTGCGTCCGATCATCAACGAGCGAATGACAATAAAAGAAAAAAGAGCAATAACAATAATCACGCTAAACAAACCTAGCTCTTCTGCCATAACCGAAAAAACAAAATCAGTATGTGCTTCGGGTAAATAAAATAATTTTTGTACACTTGCACCTAAACCAACACCAAACCACTCTCCCCGACCAAAAGCAATGAGCGCCTGTGTTAACTGGAAGCCACTGTTAAAAGGATCTGCCCATGGATTGAGAAAAGTCGTTAAACGTTCCATTCGATACGGAGAGGAAATAGCAACTAAAGAAAGCACAGCGCCCATAGTGAGCATTAAAAAAACAAACTGAAAAAAGCTTGCTCCACCTAACCACAACATGCCCATTGCTGTCATAGCAATAACTGCGACTGCGCCAAAATCAGGTTCAAATATTAATAAAGATGAAATAATAAAGATTAAAGCTAACGGCCGTAAAAAACCACTCAAGTTTGTGCGTACTTCTTCATGATGACGAACAAGATAACCTGCAAGATAAATAACCGTTGCAAGTTTTACAAACTCGGAAACCTGTAACGACATGAACCCAAGGTTTAACCAGCGTACACTACCGTTAACCTCTCGACCCAATCCAGGAATCAAAACCAAAACCAATAAAAGTATGCTAACGATAATAAGTGTAGGACCTGTTTTTTGAAAAAAACTAAGTGGAACCTTAAAAACGATAAATGCAGCAACAAGTCCAATTAATGCATGTGTAAGTTGCCGCTCAAAATAATATAGCGGTTCTGCTAACTGACGTTCAGCAATCGCAATAGAAGAGGATGCAACCATTACCAGACCTAAACCCAGTAAGGCCAAGGCACTTAAAAACAGAGGTAAATCTATATTTTCAAATAAAGAGATGGCGCTATTATCAGAAGCATTATTGGAAAATTTATTAAAATAATTTTTAGGCAGAGAGATTACACTCATTGTAATGCCTCCTTAACCGCAACAACGAATAAATCACCCCGTTGTTCATACCCTGTATACATATCAAAACTGGCACAGGCTGGTGAAAGTAATACCGCATCGCCTGTACTGGCTACTTCATTGGCTTTATCTACTGCCTGTTTTAAATCAGCAACAAAACTCACTTCAGTACAACTTTCCAATTCAGAACCAAGAAGTTCAGCATCTTCACCTAATAAAATAAGATGTTTCACTTTATCCTTTACAACATCTTTTAACGGTGAAAAATCCTGTCCTTTAGCCTGGCCACCGGCAATCAAAATAATACTGTTTGCATCGATACCATTAATAGCAGCAATAGTTGCACCAACATTGGTGGCTTTTGAATCGTTATACCAGGCAATACCATTTTGTTCGTCGATCCATTGGCTACGGTGAGGTAAACCTGAAAAACTTTTTAGCCCCGTTAACATATTGTCAAGTGAAAGCTTAGCCTCTTTACCTAACGCAAGTGCAGCTAAAGCATTAACAAGATTGTGCCTTCCTTTAATTTTCAAATCAGAAGCAGCTATTAATAACTCATCTCCATAACATAAAAATTCCTGTTCATCTTTTTTACAAATACCAAATTGATTTTCTGCTGGTTTACTTGCGGTAAAACCTACAACATCACGACCTTGTCGAATAAGTTTTACCGTTGCCATTACAGCCGCATCATCAAGGTTAACGATCAGTGCTCCCGTTCCATAATAAATTTTAGCTTTCGCGGCTGTGTAGTCATGAAGATCATGGTAGCGATCCATATGATCTTCACTAATATTTAATATGGCTGCAGCACAAGCATTTAAACTTTCTGTTGTTTCCAGCTGGAAACTCGATAATTCAAGCACATATAAATCCGGACGAGGCTGATGTAATAAATCTAACGCAGGGACACCAATGTTGCCGCCTACTCTCACATCTAAACCTGCTGCCAGGGCCATCTCGCCTAACAACGATGTCACCGTACTCTTGCCATTAGAGCCGGTAATCGCAACAACGGGGGCGTTTACATTACGTGCAAATAATTCGATATCGCCGACAATTTCAGCACCGCGTGCCCTTGCTTCAACAATCAACGGTTCACGCAAAGATATACCGGGACTAACGATCAGACAGGTGGCGCGGGCAAATGCTTCAGCACTGAAACCATCAACAAAAGTAGCGACATCCGGATAATTTTCTTGTAGCTCGTCTAACGCTGGCGGATGAGCACGGCTATCTGTAACCGCAACTTCCATGCCGTGGTCATATAAATAACGCGTGCACGACAGTCCTGTCTTACCAAGACCAACGACCAAAACACGTTTGTGTGACAAGCTTTCCATATTACTTATATCGTTACCTATAAAATCTAAATTTTCTGCCAGCATCTGTTTTTATCGAATCTTTAACGATGCTAAACCAATTAATACGAGGATTACTGTAATAATCCAAAAACGCACGATTACGCGAGGTTCCGGCCAGCCTTTAAGTTCAAAGTGATGGTGCAAAGGCGCCATGCGAAAAATTCTCTTACCTGTTAACTTAAATGAAGCTACCTGCAATATGACGGAGAGTGTTTCAATAACAAAAACACCACCCATAATAAATAAAACAAGCTCCTGGCGAACCATTACCGCTACAACACCTAAAGCTGCACCTAAAGCGAGTGCCCCCACATCCCCCATAAAGACCATTGCAGGGTAAGTGTTAAACCAAAGAAACCCGAGCCCAGCACCTACGAGTGCACCACAAAAAATAACTAACTCACCAACCCCGGGAACATAGGGAATAGATAAATATTGAGAAAACCCGGAGTGTCCGGAAAGATAAGCAAAAATACCAAGGGCACCTGCAACCATAACCGAAGGCAAAATAGCCAAACCATCAAGACCATCAGTCAAATTAACTGCGTTGCTCGATCCCACAATAACGAAGTAAGTAAGTAAAACATAAGAGACTAAACCTAATGGAATAATTACGTCTTTAAAAAAAGGAATGATAAGCTGGGTTTCAACCGGCGACACGGATGAGTTAAACAAATAAACAGCAATACCAAACCCGGCAATTGATTGCCATAAATATTTATAGCGTGATTTAAGTCCTTCAGGATCCTGCTTCACAAGTTTTTTATAATCATCAACCCAACCAATCGCTCCGAACATAAACATCACAGCAATAACAACCCAGATAAAGCGACTTTCTAAATTAGCCCATAACAACGTGCTAATTGCGATAGCAACAATGATTAGTGCTCCTCCCATCGTCGGAGTACCTGCTTTACTGAAATGAGATTCAGGACCATCATCACGAATAGGTTGCCCGACATTAAATGAACTCAATTTACGAATCATATAAGGACCGATAAAAAGAGAAATTATTAATGCTGTTAATACACCAAGAATCGCGCGCAGCGTTAAGTAATTAAACACGTTAAAACCGCTATGAAATTCCTGTAAGTATTGTGCTAAGTGGTATAGCATCTATTTAACCTTCTACCGTTAGTGCATTTACAACATTTTCCATATGCATACTTCTTGAACCTTTAACAAGCAAAGTAACATCACTCGAAAGTTCATTACGTAAAGCATCAATCATGTCTTCATGCTTGTCATAGCAACGTCCATTTTCACCAAATTCTTGTGCTGCTTTTGCTGCAAGTTTTCCCAGGGAATAAAGTGAATCCACACCACTTTCTTTTGCATAATGTCCTGCATCAACATGCAAACTATCCGCACTTTTTCCTAACTCACCCATATCCCCCAGCGCTAAAAAATGTTTACCTGAAAAACCACACAAAACATTTAATGCAGCAGTTAAAGAAGTTGGGTTTGCATTATAGGTATCATCAATAACAATACTGTTATTAAGACCCGGTTTTATTTGTAAACGCCCATTGACAGGTTTTAATATTTCCAAACCTTTTACAATTTGTTCTAAAGGTATATCCGCAGCTATTGCAACCGCGATAGCTGCTAATGCATTCATTACATTATGCGAGCCCAATAATTTAAGATTTATATTGCAAGTACCTTTTGGGGTTAACACTTTTAATATGCTACCCATTGCATTTGATTCAAATGAGCACGTAACATCAGCATCACTCATTCCAAAACTAATGACCTTGTGTGTTTTTGTAATTTTTTTAAACTCGCCAAAAAACGCATCATCCGCATTAATAACGGCAGTTCCTGACTCAGATAAACCAATAAATATTTCAGATTTTGCTTTCGCGATATTTTCAATACTGCCAAAACCTTCCAGATGGGCAGAACCAATATTTGTTATGACAGCAATATCCGGTAAAGCAATGTTAGTTAAGTAGCTAATCTCACCGAGATGATTAGCCCCCATTTCAATAACAGCCGCGTCATACTCATTGTTAAGTCTGAATAAAGTTAGTGGTACACCAATATCATTATTGAAATTTCCATGTGTTGCCATAACCGATTGATTCTGACCAATAATGCTTGCGATCATTTCTTTGACCGTTGTCTTACCATTACTCCCTGTAATAGCAATAACGGTTTTTTTAAACTTTTGACGCCATGCTTTAGCCAGCAAACCAAGTGCTTGATGCGTATCTTTAGTTACAACAGCATTGCCAGCAGTTTCATTTTGTACTAAACAGGCAGCGGCACCTTTTTCAATAGCCGTTTGAACAAAATTATGCCCGTCGAAGTTTGGACCTTTTAAAGCAACAAACAATTCTCCGCCTTTAATAGTGCGGGTATCTGTTGAAAGCCCCGTGACGATAATATTTTCACCAATACGTTTAGCAGATAATATTTCGGCAATATCATCCAGAGACATAGAAAATGAATTTAATCTATCCATCAGCCTGCTAACGCCTCAAGTTGTTGTTTAACCTCTTCAGCATCATTAAAAGGTTCTTTAGTATCACCAATCAACTGGTAATTTTCATGCCCCTTACCGGCAACTAAAACAACGTCACCTCGTTGTGCATGATTTATTGCAAAATGAATTGCTGAATGCCGATCCTGCTCAACGGTTAAACCTTCAAAATTTTTAATACCCGATTTAATTTCTTCAATGATTTTTACAGCATTTTCATTACGGGGATTATCATTAGTTAAAATAATATAATCTGATTTTTCTGCTGCGACTTTTCCCATCAGAGGTCGTTTACCTTGATCACGATCACCACCACAACCAAACACGCACCATAAGTTATTTTTTGTATGTTGGCGTAAAGAGGTTAAAGCCTGTTCTAATGCATCCGGCGTATGAGCAAAATCAACAACAACAAGCGGTGTATTTTCAGAACCAAAGCGTTGCATCCGGCCCTGTACACTTTTGATCATTGCTAATCGATTTAATGCTTCTTTAAAATCCAGACCTTGCAATAATGCCAGCGATAAAACGGCCAATAAATTACTTACATTAAAATCACCTATCACCGGAGCATTTAATGTTCCTTCCCCCCAGGGGGTGAACACTGTCATTGATAAACCGTTCTGATCTAATACGACATTCGAAGCATATACATCAGGATTAAATTTTTTGTTAGTACCATAACGAGTACAATGAATATTACTTGCCAGGTTATCGGCAATCTTTCTTCCTGCTTCATCATCAACATTGATAATGGCATTTTTCAACCCGCTCAATTTAAACAAGGTTGATTTTGCTGCAGCGTAACTTTCCATATCACCATGATAATCAAGATGATCCCGGCTCAGGTTAGTAAATATCGCACTATCAAATTTGATACCGTTTACTCTTCCTTGTGTCAGTGCATGAGAGGAAACTTCCATCACCGCAAATTTAACCTTATTTGAGTTCAACCCAGCCAACCATCGCTGACAAGTGATCACATCAGGTGTTGTAAAACCGGTTTCTGTTAAATCAGGATAGATGCCGGCACCTAAGGTTCCCATCATTCCGCAAGCTTCATCCAGGCTCATCACTTGTGCAATAAAGTCTGCGCAGGATGTTTTGCCATTGGTTCCGGTAATACCACACACATTAATTTTCTTTGAAGGGTGTTTATAAAAATTATCGGCCAACTCACCAGCAACCTGGCTTAAATTTTCAATAGCAATAATCGGTACAGCGATATTCGATGATGTTTTACGCCAATTAATTTTAATTGCATCAATGTCTTCGTCAGCTTCCCATAACACAGCCGCCGCACCCTGTTCAATTGCATTATTTATAAATTCAATGCCATTAATGCTTGAACCTTTAACCGCAAGAAATAAATACTGAGGTTTGATCTCCCGGCTATCAAAGCTTAACCCTGTGATATTAATATCATTAAATTTATCATCCGTAACGTAACTATTTAATAAATCATTTAAATTCATAAAATATTTAGATTGAACAGTCATTAGGGCCCCCCTGCTGCAGAGAGATTCGCTAACTGTACTGATTTATTTTTTATATCATCGGGTGCAATATCCAGTAGACGTAATGCACCTGACATCACTTTAGAAAATACCGGTGCGGCGACTCGTCCGCCATAGTAAACGCCGCCTTTTGGTTCATTAATAGTGACAACCATAGCAAGTCTTGGATTAGTTGATGGCGCCATACCCGCAAATACCGCAATGTAACTATCTTCAGTGTAACCACCGACACCAACCTTTTTACTTGTGCCAGTCTTGCCTGAGATACGATACCCCGAAACCGCAGCGCGCGAACCTGTGCCATTTTTACTTACTACACCTTCCAGCATTTTTCGTATTTGCTTTGCATGTAATGCAGATAAAACTCTTTCTTCATGCTTGCTGTTATTAACTCGAGTGAAACTTACCGCAGGAATAACACCACCATTTGCAATTGCAGCGTATGATCGGGCAAGTTGTAATGGTGTCACCGATAATCCATAACCATAAGAAAGTGTTGCTCTTTCAATTTGCTGCTTTTCATTTGGTAAGTTAATAATTCCATCAACTTCACCGGGAAAACCACTTCCTGTTGAAAAGCCAAAACCAATACGTGAATGTACATCGGTTAAATTTTTAGCTGAAATGCCCAGCGCAAGTTTGCTTGCTCCAATATTGCTAGACTTAGACAGAATAGTGGCTAAATCAATTCGGCCATGATTTTTAACATCCTGCACAACATACTTCCCGATATGAAAGTACCCGGGGCTGGTATCTATTATGCTATTTTCTTTAAACTTTCCACTCTCTAATGCCGCAGCTACAGTAAAAGGCTTAATGGTTGAACCTGGTTCAAATACATCCGTCACCGCACGATTGCGTAAATGTGAACTTTTCAGGTTTCTACGATTGTTCGGGTTATAAGATGGCTGATTGGCCATCGCTAATACTTCACCAGTTTTCGTATCCAAAATAACCGCTGAAGCTGATCTGGCTTTATACTGGAGAACAGCATGCTTTAATTCTCGATAGGCTAAATACTGCAAACGACGATCAATACTCAGTGCTAAGTCTTTTCCTGGTTCAGCTATTTTAGTTGATTCAACATGTTTAATCGCTCGTCCAAGACGATCTTTTATCACCATTTTTTTTCCTGGCTTACCACGCAACCAGTCATTATAGGCAAGTTCTAAACCCTCTTGCCCTACATCATCAACATTGGTAAAACCTAAAATATGAGCAGTAACTTCACCTGCCGGGTAATAACGACGATACTCACGTTGTAAATAAACTCCATCAATGTTTAACGCTGAAACTTTTTCGGCGAGTTCCGGATTAATGTGACGCTTCAGATAAACAAACTCACGATTTTTACGTTGTAAAACCAAACGTTCAACTTTGTTTACCTTTAAAGAAAGCAATTTAGTTAAACCAGCCCAGGAATCCCTTGCACTTAAAAACTCGGAAGGATTTATCCAGACAGAATCTACCGGTGTACTTACAGCAAGCGGATCTCCATGGCGATCAGTGATCACTCCACGATGTGCAGCAACCGGCATGGTACGCATATAACGTGCATTACCTTGTGATTGTAAAAAATCTTTATTTAAAATATGTAAATCCACTGCACGCCAAACCATTACTGCAACCACAGCAACAACAACGCCGACCACTACAAGAAGGCGGAAATAACTGACCGGGCTATGAGTTGGTTCCTTCATTATTTTTCTGGTTTCACAATAAATATTCGTTTAAATTCAGGTGTCACCATACCTAAACGTTTTTTAGCTCTTTCTTCGATACGACCATGTGTTGCTAAAGTACTTTGCTCTAACTGCAAACGTCCCCACTGAACATTCATTTCATCGCGCGACTTTTTTAATAAATCTAATTCTACAAATAACTTTCTTGATTCATGCTTGGCATAAACCACACCCAGGGATGAAGCAAAAACGGCCAGTGCTAAGATCATCACTAATTTCATGGCAATCGCTCTGCTATACGCATAACCGCACTACGTGCCCGTGGGTTTTCATCCAGCTCTTTTCGTCCTGACTTAATCGCTTTACCAATCATTTTCATATTTTGATTTAATTGCGCATGCTGCACCGGTAAATCTAAAGGGAAATCATCCCCTTTACATTGTTCACGAATAAAACGTTTTACAATTCTGTCTTCTAATGAATGAAAACTAATCACAACCAATCGCCCACCCGGAGCAAGTAAATCAACAGCCTGAGACAAACATGTTTTTAAATCTTCTAATTCCTGATTAATAAAAATGCGAATAGCCTGAAACGTTCTTGTCGATGGATCTTTATTTCGATCTTTAGGGGGACTCGCTGTAGCAACAATCGAAGCTAAACGTTTTGTGGTATTAATCGGTTGTTCTTCTCTTGCTGCGACAATGGCTTTAGCAATACGACGGGCAAATTTTTCTTCGCCATAATCAAATAACACCATCATAATATCGCGCTCATCCGCAGTGGCTAACCACTGTGCAGCGGATTGGCCGCTATCCGGATCCATACGCATATCAAGCGGGCCATCATAACGGAAACTAAAACCACGCCCGGCATCATCCAGTTGCGGCGAAGAAACACCAAGATCTAAGAAAATGCCATCCACCTTACCTTTCCAACCAAGCTCATTCACGGTTTGCTCTAGCTGTGTAAATGAACCTTGTTTAACATGGAGTCGCTCATCATTTGCAGCAATGGCATTCGCTGCTGCAATTGCCTGAGGGTCTTTATCAAATGCGAGCAATTTACCTTTCTCGCCTAACTGTTTAATAATTTCCTGACTATGTCCACCCCGGCCAAAAGTGCCATCAACGTAACAACCATCCGGTTTGATATTTAATGCGGTGAGTGTTTCCTCCAAAAGAACTGGCTTGTGAATTAGTGAACTTGATGTACTGTTCGTCACAATGATAAAGACTCCAATTCAGCCGTCAGTGCTTCATCAGCATTATTATCCGCAACCCAACTATCGCGCTCACTCGCCCAGGTGGGCTCATCCCAAATTTCAAATTTATTACCCTGACCGGTCAATGCGATTCTTTTATCCAGGTTCGCAAATTCTCTAAGTGGTGGAGGGAGGAGAATTCGGCCGTTATTATCCATTTCAACTTCAGTAGCATGACCAATAAGTAAACGCTGCAGGCGACGGGCTTGATTATTCAGGTTTCCAAGACGAACAAGTTTACGTTCAATCTCTTCCCATTCAGGCAAAGGATAAAGTAGAAGACAGGCATCGCTACGATCGACAGTGACCACTAACTGACCGGCACACTGAGATTGCAAACTATCCCGATATTTACTCGGCACAGCCATACGACCCTTCGCATCCAGGTTTAATGTATTAACACCTCGGAACAAGTTCCGCCCCTCCAAATTTGAAAACTGACCTAAAGCTTATTGATTGCTTTATGATCCACTTTCACCCACATTGATCCACTTCTTGACACTATAGTCACAAAATTACCACTCTGCAAGCGAAGCAATACACATTTTTCTTATAAGACAAGGACTTAGAGCACATTTTGGAGGTGGATTAGGTCTAAAATGGAGGAATTTTTAATTTTTTTTATACTTAAAATTCAATAAGTTACAAATTTTACTTAAAGTAGAATAATAGACTCTCAGGGCTAAAACTGCTCATTTATTGAGCGATTAAGAAGGAAGTTAATTCGAAATAAAATAAAATGGAGTTGGCCGATAAGCCGGGTTCTGTCGTGGACAGTCATTCATCTGGATACATGTCGCCATGCACCTCAAGCAACCTACCCGGGAACCATGCGGGCCACACGTTGTTCCCCTATTTGGTCTTGCTCCGAGTGGGGTTTACCCTGCCGTCGAATATTACTACCGACGCGGTGCGCTCTTACCGCACCATTTCAACCTTACCGTTTTCTCCGAAAAGAACCTTAGGCGGTATATTTTCTGTTGCACTTTCCGTAGGCTCACGCCCCCCAGCTGTTAGCTGGCACTCTGCCCTATGGAGCCCGGACTTTCCTCCCTACACTATATTATATATAGGATAGCGCGACTGCCTGGCCAACTCCGGATGCGAGTATACTTGATTATCCCTTGTATAAATCATTAATTTATCTGAAAAAGTACACTGAATTATTCATTTAGCTTTATTTTTCTTGCTATGTAGCTCCCAGTAACGCTTTTTTTAATTTAAGCAATATATAACCTGTGAATAGCTAAACTTAAAGACATGACCAACAATCAATTATTCTCGATTCTCAACGGGGTACTCCATGAGATGTGATAGACGTAAATCTATTAGAAAACTAATTTATAAAAATGTAATACTTATTCGTTCATCTTTTGGTATTGCTTATACCTATGCGTGTAATATCTCCGTCGATGGCATATTTATCGCGCGCAAAGATTTACCCGAAATATCAAAATGAACCATGGTAAATATGAAAATTTCTAGTGCATAAGTAACTTCTCGAACATCGATTTTAAGTGGCACAGAATTACCCTGGCTTGATCGATATGCTAATACTTATATATTGGAAACACAGGTAAAAAAACTGAATATAACAAATATTCCTGTCTCCGAGTTTTACAGGTTTTAGCAGATTAGTATTAAGTGTTGTTATTACTCAACCCTACCACCTGATAGTTGTAAAATATTTACAACACTTATGCATCCAGTAATCGACGAATTCTTTTTATGAACTCTTCAGAACTATACGGTTTACGGAGGATATTATGTTGCAGCTTATTAGCGTCCATATAACTATCATCCACATTAGCAAATCCACTGGTTAATAGTGTTTTAATTAAAGGATATTTTTTCTGTACTATGGCCGCAAGCTCATAACCATCCATATTTTGCATAATGACATCTGAAAATAGCACATCAATTGATTCAGTTTTAAGTATTTCTAAAGCCTGTTCTGCACTTTTAGCGCAAAGGGTTTTGTAACCATGTTCTGATAATATTTCTTTGCCTAACGAAAGTAATGACTCTTCATCATCAACGATAAGTACTGTTTCACTACCATTACAATTTTGACTGCTCAATGACTTATCTGTTGTAAAATTACTTTTAGATTGTCGATAACGCGGGAAATAAAGATCAAAACGTGTTCCTTTACCCGGCTCAGAATCAACTTTAATAACACCGTCACTGCGTTCAACAAATCCATATACCTGACTTAATCCCAGTCCGGTCCCCTTATTACCTTTAGTAGAAAAGAACGGGTCAAATATTTTAGAGCAGGTTTCTTTATCCATTCCTCTCCCCGTGTCTTCAATAGAAAGTACAACATAATCCCCTTCATCCAGCTGTAAAGAGCTTGCCTCAGTTACGCTTACTTGCCTGTTTCTTGTCTGGAAAGTTAACTGGCCACCTGTATCCATCGCATGCATCGCATTAATACTGAGATTCAGAACAGCATCTTCTAAATCACCTCCATCCATCCAAACTGACCATAAATCACCCTGCAAATCTAATATTAATTTGATTCGAGCAGTCAGTGTTTTTTCAAGTATCAGTTGCTCTTCATATAATAGATTATTAATATTTAATAATTCCGCATCAGAAGCAATATGCCGTGAAAAAGCAAGTAATTTATGGGTAAGTTTTGCACCACGCTCCCCGGCATGGTGAATTAACTGAGCGTAGTTCGCAAATTTTGGCTGATCTTTTAATGCATTTTCAAGAATGTCAGAATAGCCGAGGATAACACCGAGCATATTATTATAGTCATGTGCAATACCGCTGGTCAGTTTACCCAACGCATCCATTTTCTGAGTACGTCTGATTATTTCTTCCTGCTGCTTATGCTCAGTTAGATCACTACAGGAGCCAATAAAACGTCTTTTACTATTTTCTTTAACGGGCAGTTCAGCAATAGATAAATGCATTGAAAATACATCCTTATTTTTGCGCAAACCTTCAACTTCACGGCCAACGCCAATGACTTTTGATTCACCTGTTTCGAGATAGTGCTGCATATACTGATCATGATGACGGGCGTATTCTTCCGGCATTAATATTTTTATTGATTTGCCGATAATTTCTTCTGCTGTATAACCAAATAACGTCTCGGCTGCTTTATTAAAAGAGAGTATGATGCCGTCTTCATCAATCGAAATAACCGAATCTATCATAAAGTTCAGTATTTCCCGTTGCTCCTTTTCTTTATTCTTTAAAGCTTCTTCCGTTTGTTTTCGTTGAGTGATATCCCTACTTTCAGGAATCAGGTATAAAGGTTTACCCTTTTCATCTGTTACAGGCTTTAATGAAAACTCAAAGTAATGAAGCTCTCCATGCTTGGAAACATGTGTTACTTCATGTTGAATAACTTTGCCTTGTGCTGCTTGTGCAATACCCGTTTTCAACCAGTCTTTTAACTCCTGACTATGTTGCCACCAGGGCGTGTCCCAAAAAAACTTATTACTAACCTCTGCCTCGTTGGCCCCAATAAAATCAAGTGAGGTCCGGTTAGCAGAAATCAGGATTCCATCTAAACTCACAATACCCGAAAATTGAAAAGTTTGAGTAAAGATATTCCGGTAGCGTATCTCTTTATCTTTTCGCTCAGTAATGTCACGGGCGATTCCCAGTACGCCCAGCAGTTGTCCGTCCTCTCTAAACATGGGCGTCTTAATGGTTTCAACAATAACAGTGTGCCCATCCGTGTTTTTCAACTCTTCTTCATTTATAGTAGGTTGATTTGTATCAATCGCAATCTTATCTTGTTTTCGAAATACATCGGCTAGCGCTTTACCAACCAGACTATAGTCAGTCTTTCCTATAATTTCAGATTTTTTAACACCAAAAAGTTGCTCGACTTTTCGGTTACAAAAGAGATATATACCATCAGGATCTTTTAACCATAAAAAGTCTGGTAATATATCTACAAGAGTACGCCACCGAGCTTCACTACCCAGTAATGCATTTTTAGTAGATACAACTTCCTGTTTTGATTTTTCAAATTCATAACTTATATCTCTGGAAATTAATGTTGCAATATAAGCGGTGACTATCATCATCAGTATGGTTAAAATTGCCGAGATATAAACTGGAAGAATTTCAGATACTTCTACCGAGTAAAGAATTACAACACCACCCAGAATAACTGATAATACGGTGAGTGGAAGCATATATCGAAACAAGTAATTGCGCTTAATTGTTCCAGCCAATTCCTCCATCGGTAAAAGTTTTGTCTCATAAATTAGGATGTATGTGGCAAGAAACATAAAACCAATAGCGGTTGTCAGTGCCACTGGTATCAAATCTCCCTGCCTATATAAAAGAGGTGTTCCATATAAATACGCAAGGCAAAATACAAAGCTAACCAGCAAAACAACAAGGCCTAACCCTGTTAATGACCATCTAAGTACACTGTTTGTAATAAAGTAGACTCGCTGCAGAATGATAATAATAATTGCAATACCGGATAAAAAAAATAATCCTCCTGTTGCAGGAGACATACGGGCTATGGGAACTCCATCGAGCTCCCCTTCAAGAGGAATATAAAACTCTTCAAAAGTGAGATCTGCCCGAATGAAATAGCCAATAATTTCTAATATGCTGAACAGGACAACAAACATACTCAAAAGTAAAAATAAAACAGGCTTTAATTTAAAACCTGAATTAAGTATTAGAAAAATAGCAGCAAGTAAAATAAAAAAAACCGCTGTACTCGGGGCCATGGGAATATAATTGTGTCTAACACTTGCTAGTAATTCCAGGCCAGGCACATAACCTGTTAACCCCATTACGGCCATGGCAAGCATTGCAAAAATAAACAAGGACTTATTTTCCATCTGCATATGTTTTCTGCTCCAGTGCAAACAAAGGAGTCGAACAGCAAATTACCGACAGCTATTAAATTATCTGTATGACTTTATAGTAGACCATAGAACAGGTCATTTCATAAATATCGAATTACATGGAATAAAGTACGCTATTTATAGCAGCATGAATATAAGTAAAATTCCCCTACAAAATGCTCTTAAATTAAAAAATAAATTATATTTCTTGTGGTTTATTCCTTAATATTACTCACTAACTTTTTCAAGGACAAAGCAAACTGGTATAACGCATTTTTCTTCAAGCCCGTTATACTGGCAGCCAAAGCAGCGGCCTGTTTTACGGACAAATCTTTTAATAAAATTAATAAGACACGTTCAGATTCAGCATCAACCCCAGTTTCTTCACGAGCAGCAGCACCATGCAGCAAAACCACAAACTCGCCCTTTTTCTGGTTCTCATCGCTTTCAACCCAGGGAATTAAGTTTTCAAGCCTATCCCCTCGCACCGTTTCAAACGTTTTGGTTAGTTCACGTGCGATAACCACTTTTCGCTCAGCACCAAAAACCGTTTGGCAATCTTTGAGCATTTCGACTATTCTCCATACTTTTTATATGTACTCAACCAAGCAAGTAATAACTGGTCACTCTACACGTTTTAAATTATTACGACTGTAATCAACATTTTCCTCAAGAAAATCCAATCTATGCCGCTAATTTGTATTGAAAATCGTTGTTTTCGGAGAAAAGTGAAGTTAACAGTAAAGGGTATTTTTCATGACAATCAAAAACAAATTATATTTACTAATGGCATTATTCATCATCAGCACCCTTGGGCTTACGGCATTTAATTCAGCAATTGTCAAAGATGTAGAAGTTGGAGAAACAGAGATAATCCGCTTAGAACACATTAATTCGGGTATGTTGCAGTTACGCAGAAACGAAAAAGATTTTTTAATGCGTAATGATTTGAAATATCTGGGTAAGTTTGAAAAAAATCATGCCAAAATAAATGAAGACATAAACCTTTTATCAACTAACCTAAAAGCATTTGGTATAGAGAATGACAAAATAACAGAACTTGGACAGGTGATGAATGAGTATAAAAAAGCATTTATTTCACTGGTTAATGAACAAAAGAAAATTGGTCTGCATCACAAAGATGGTTTATACGGTGCATTAAGAAAAGCGGTTCATAATGCTGAGTCCGCTATCAAGGAACAAAAAAATTATAAACTAATGACTGACATGTTGATGTTACGTCGACGTGAAAAAGATTTCATGCTCAGGTATGACGAAAAATACCTTAAAAAATTCAACAAAGACTTCTCAACTTTAGAAACACACTTATCGGAAAGTGATATTCCGGCCGACGTGAAAGAAATCATTACCGGGCATATGGCCGCCTACAAAAGAGATTTCATGAAACTCGCTGATGGCTTTAGAGCAAAAGGATTAACGTCAAAATCAGGCAGCCGTGGACATATGCGTAGTACCGTGCACAAAGCTGAAACCTCGATAAAAGAAATAAAAAAACATATCAGTGAAAAACTTACTGAAAAAATTGATTTCCTGGAAAACCTGGCATGGTTTATTTCATTTGTTTTAACCGCAATCGGTATAGGTATCATCTATTTGATTTCAAGAAGCATTATTAAACCCGTTAATAAATTGCGAGAAACAATGAGTGTCGCTTGTGAAAATAAAGATTTATCCGCAAAAGTTGCCGTCACCGGAAAAGATGAAATTTCCAGCATAGCTACTGTCTACAACACAATGATCTCTGAGTTTAGCAATCTCATCGAGCAGGTCACAAAATCCTCGACACAGCTCAGTCATGAAGCATCCCATTTGTCAGAAGTTACTGAGCAAACAAGTAACGGAGTTGCTCGTCAGCAACATGAAAGTGATCAGGTTGCCACTGCAATCAACGAAATGAGTGCGAGTGTTCAGGAAGTGGCACGTAGTGCTGAAGCTGCCGCCAATGCTTCACAACATGCAGATGAAGAGTCACAAAAAGGCCGAACTATTGTGCAGGATGCCAGCAACGGCATTATTGAACTGGCCACTGAAGTCGAAAATACGGCCAGTGTAGTGAGAGAGTTGGAAAAAGAAAGTGAAAATATTGGTACCGTGATTAATGTCATTGATGATATCGCTGAGCAAACCAACTTGTTAGCCCTTAATGCCGCCATTGAAGCTGCACGAGCAGGTGAATCAGGCCGGGGATTTGCTGTTGTTGCTGATGAAGTCCGTACATTAGCGCAGCGCAGCCAAAACTCAACCCAAGAAATTAAAGAAATTATTGATCGCTTACAAAGTAGCACCCAAAAGGCTGTTACGGCAATGGAAACTGGTCATGAAAAAGCACAACACACCGTTGAAAAAGCACAAGCGACCGGCGCTTCTCTGGACACCATTACACAGGCAATTAGCAAAATCCGTGAAATGAATATTCAAATTGCTGCAGCCTCCGAAGAACAAGCCACGGTAGCAGAAGAGGTCAATAAAAATATTGTCAATATCACTGAAATTGCAACTGAAACTTCACGAGGTGCACAAAATACAACTCAAACCAGCAGTAGTCTGGCTAATTTATCGATGGACTTACAGAGTACAATTGGCCAGTTCAAATTATCTGCAGAAAGCGGTGCTTTAGATTTGTCAAAAGCCAAAGCGGCGCATTTAGCCTGGAAAGCCCGGTTGAGAAATTTTCTCGATGGCAATGAAGCATTAACAGAAAAAGAAGCCGTTTCACATAAAGATTGTATATTGGGTAAATGGTATTACAGTGAAGGCTTGGCAAATTATAGTCATATTCCACAAATGAAAGCACTGGAAGCCCCGCATGCTGAAATGCATGCACTGGTTAAAAATATTATTCTGCTTAAACAGGAAGGAAACATGGCCGAAGCAGAAGAAGCTTATCAACAGGTGGCACCATTATCAGAACAAATTGTTGCTTACTTGTCAGAGGTCGAAGCAAACGCCTAAGCAATTATTTAGGGAGGATCCCCCTTCCCCTAAATGATAAATACGTTTTACTCTTTTAAATTTAAAGCATGCTGATATAACGCGTTTTTCTTCAAGCCCGTTATACTCGCAGCCAAGGCGGCGGCCTGTTTTACGGGTAAATTTTTTAATAAAATCAATAAGATACGTTCGGATTCAGCATCTACCCCAGTGTCTTCACGAGCGGCTGCACCATGCAGTAAAACCACAAACTCGCCCTTTTTCTGGTTCTCATCGCTTTCAACCCAGGGAATTAAATTTTTGAGCGTATCGCCGTGTACCGTCTCAAACGTTTTGGTTAATTCGCGCGCAATAACCACTTTTCGTTCAGCACCAAATACCGTTTGGCAATCTTTGAGCATCTCGACAATTCTATGCGGTGCTTCGTAAAAAATGATCGTTCGTACATCTTCTTTGAGTTTTTCGAGCTTTTGTTGTCTGGCGGCGGACTTTGCGGGAAGAAACCCTTCAAAAATAAACCTGTCCGTTGGTAGCCCTGCAACAGACAACGCCGTAATCACAGCCGATACGCCGGGGATAGGGATGACATTGATCCCCCGCTCTCTTGCTTGATTCACTAAAAAATAACCCGGATCGCTCAATAAAGGCGTGCCGGCATCTGATATCAGGGCAATACTTTCCCCTTTTTCGATTCTTGAAAGCAATGAATCACAAATTTGCCGCTCATTATGCTCATGCACCGCCATCATAGGGGTCGATATTTCAAAATGACGCAATAATTGCCCGCTGCGACGCGTATCCTCCACGGCAATAACATCAACATCACTGAGAGTTTGTTGTGCACGCTCAGTCATATCCCCCATATTTCCTATCGGAGTTGCGACAATATACAAAGAACCTTTTTTAAATGACACGGTATAATCCCACTTAATGTTGTAATATCACGTTGTAGTAACAAATTTAAACTTTAACCAGAATAACAGACAAACAAATGAAATATTATTTGAATTTATTTTTGCTCATTATTACGGCCTTTGTACTGGCAAGCTGTGCCGGTGATCAGCGAGCCTATTCACCGGAATCAGTGAATGCAGCTGATGAACTGTATCAAACAAAGCACTATGCTGAGGCCGCCCTTGCCTTTAAACAACAGGCAAATAATACGGCAGGAGCAGAAAAAAATATATTATTGCTTCGTTCTGTTATTTCCTATGTCAAAGCAAATTTACTGACGCCAGCAATACGATTATTTCATAGCATCAAAATTAATGATAACGACAAGAAACAATCCAGCCTTGCTCGTTTAGCCCGGGCTCATATTGCTATTGGAGAAAGAGATGCCGAAGAAGTCTTACGACAACTTAGAGAGCCTTTTCCTATCGATAGCCCATCATTATTCCGGGCTGAATATCATGAGTTACGTGGTGCAGCGTATTCAATGCAAGGCGATCGCTTAGCCACCGCCGAAGAATATATTTTACAGGGGAGTTATCTTAGTAATGAAGAGGATGTCTTACAAAGTCAGAAATTAATCTGGGAGTCTTTATCGCTGTTAAGTGAACGCTCATTACAACAAATGCAGCCTGCACAAGCGCCTGATATTTTAAGTGGCTGGATGGAGTTAGTACGAATTTCAAAGCAGTATCAACTTAACCCTGCGTTATTACGCCTGGCAATTATAAAATGGCAGCGACTTTATTCTGATCACCCGGTGCGCTTATCTTTAATCAATGGCTTACGCAACCGTAAACAAGAAGATGTTATGCTGCCTCAAAATATCGCGTTACTCTTACCTTTAAGCGGACGTTTTGCAAATGCAGCAAAGGCAATACAGGACGGACTACTTGCTTCCTACTATTCAAAAGAAAATAAAGATAAAATAAGTATTCGCATTTATGACACCGCAGGAAACGTTGAAAAAATTGAAAGCATTTACGAACAAGCAGTAAAAAATGGGGCTCAGTTTATTATTGGCCCCTTAAAAAAATCTTCAATTAATAAGCTGGCGGAACGACAAGAGCTTTCTATACCAACCTTAGCACTTAATTATCTTGAACCAGACATAACACCTCCTCAAGATTTATATCAGTTTGGATTATCTCCGGAAGAAGAAGCCCGACAGGTTGCCGAACGCACCTGGTTAGATGGCCATGTCAACGCAGCAGTATTAACACCTGCCGGCCCCTGGGGAGATAGAGTACACAATGCATTTAAAAAACGCTGGGAAGAAATCGGTGGCCGTGTTGTTGAACAACAAAGTTATAACGCCAGCAAAAATGATTTTTCTCTGCCAATAAGAAAGCTACTGAATATTGATGATAGTAAAAGACGCTACCGCCAATTTTCAAATTTGTTAGGCACAAAGTTAAAATATACCTCGTACCGCCGTCAGGACATTGACTTTATATTTATTGCCGGTTATCCCAGACAAGCACGGCAAATTCGGCCACAGCTGAAATTTTTTCATGCCAGCCAGGTACCTGTTTATGCAACCTCGCATATTTTTACCGGCAACCTGAATCCAGAACGTGATCGTGATATGGATGGTATTCGTTTTGGCGACATGCCCTGGGTATTATCTGAAACGACTTCACACCGGGGTTTACGCAACAAGGTCGAAAACCTTATATCAAAAGAAGGAAATAAACATCAACGTCTATACGCAATGGGTGTGGATTCATTTAATATTATACCTGCGCTAAACACGTTAAAAGCCTATCCCTATGAACGTTACCAGGGGGAAACAGGAAGTTTAAGCCTGGATGAAAAGCAACGCATAAAACGCCAGCTTAGCTGGGTCTACTTCCGTAGTGGCCGCCCAATATTACTCGATCAAGCAAGCCAATAATGATAACAACACGTGAACAGGGTAAATATACAGAAAATCTTGCCTGTGAGTTTTTAAAAAAGAAAGGCTTAAAGCTGGTAGAGAAGAACTTTAACTCTCGTCTGGGTGAAATAGATTTAATAATGAAAAGTGATGACACACTTGTTTTTGTTGAAGTACGTTACCGAAAAAACAATAATTTTGGCAGCGCAGCTGAATCGGTCACCGCAAGTAAACAAAAAAAATTAATTAAAACAGCGTCTTTATATTTACAACAACATGCTAAACTTCTTAAGCACCCGACACGATTTGATGTTGTCTCAATAACCGGGGCAATTGAAAGTAATAATATTAACACAATTAATTTTGATTGGATTGAAAACGCCTTTGGCGCATAAAGGAATTTTTAATGAGCACTCATAAGACTGCCGATAATGTTAAAGCTATTTTTGAAGCCAGCATTAAAGTTAAACAAGATTCTGTTAACGACTTAAATAGCCCGATTGCGTCAGCAATTGAGAAAATGGTACTGGCACTAAAAAATGGAAATAAAATATTGAGTTGCGGCAATGGTGGTTCAGCTGCCGACGCACAACATTTTGCAGCCGAACTGGTTTGTCGTTTTGAACGTGAACGTCCGGCTCTTGCCGCCATTGCTTTAACCGTGGATACTTCTGCGCTTACTGCTATTTCTAACGATTATCATTATGATGAAACTTTCGCCCGTCAAGTTGATGCTTTAGCAAAAGAAAAAGATGTGCTTCTGGCCATTTCTACCAGCGGTTTTTCTCCTAATGTAGTGCGTGCAATTGAGCAGGCACATAAACAAGGCATGACCGTTGTCGCTTTAACAGGCAGAGACGGCGGCCAAATTGGCAAGATATTAAATGATGACGATATTGAAATCCGCGTAGCATCCGAATCCACTGCCCGAATACAGGAAGTGCACCTGCTCACAATTCATTGTTTCTGTGACCAAATTGACAGTATTTTATTCCCAATAAAAAATTAGTTAAAAGTAGCATGGCTAAAAATAATTTAAATTCAGCATTTGTCACTAAAATAAAAAATATTCTTAAAGCGGAACAAATTCTCAGCGACCCGGCCGATATTTATAGCTATGGTTATGACAACAGCCGTCGTCATGCTTTACCCGATATGGTTGTACAACCTTCATCACACGAACAAGTTCATCAAATTGTTGCTTTATGTAATGAGTTTACTATTCCACTTACTGCAAGAGGCCGGGGAACAGGAACAACTGGCGCAACCGTTCCTTTAGAAGCGGGTATCGTTCTATCAACAGAACGACTAAATAAAATTATAAAAGTGGATCCTGCCAATCGTTACATTGTTGTTGAACCGGGTGTTACTAATCAACAAGTTCAGGATGCAGTAAAGGAGCATGGTTTTTTCTGGCCTCCCGATCCCACCAGTAGTGCCTACTGTTCCATAGGCGGAAACCTTGCCTATAACTCTGCCGGGCCACGTACGGTTAAATACGGTACGCCGCGAGAAAACACCTTCGGCTTACGCGCAGTGACCGGGCTAGCAGAAGAAATTCGTACCGGTGTTTACACTTCCAAAGGTGTTGTTGGTTACGATATAACCCGCTTATTAATTGGCTCAGAAGGTACGCTTGCCGTTATTACTGAAGCCACCCTTAAACTAACCCCGCTTGCTGAAAGTAAACGTACTATGCAAGCCATCTACATGGACATTGAATCTGCAGCAAAAGCCGTATCGGCAATAATGGCTCAGCCAATCATCCCTTGCGCATTAGAATTTATTGATGGTAAAGCCATTGATATGATTCGGGATTATTCCGACATCACTTTTCCGGAAAATGCCGGCGCCATGTTAATGATCGAAGTTGACGGGGAAGAAACACAACTTGATAGTTCAGTAGAGAAAATAAAACAAACCTGTAAAAGTGATGCTTTACTTGATTTTAAAGTCGCAAGTTCAAAAGAAGAAATAGCCGCTTTATGGGCAACTCGCAAAGCCCTGTCCCCCGCATTAAGAAACATTTCCCCGAAAAAAATTAATGAAGATGTGGTTGTTCCCGTATCAAACATACCCGCGTTAATACACGGTTTAGAAAAACTCTCTGTTAAATATAACATTCCTATTGTGAATTTTGGTCATGCAGGAAATGGAAACATTCATGTAAATTTATTATTTAATCCTGATGATGAAATACAAAATAAAAATGCACATCTTTGTCTGGACGATGTATTTGATCTCGTGCTTAAACTTGATGGTACGTTATCCGGTGAACATGGTGTCGGCATTGAGAAACGTGATTTTGTTGACCGTGAAATTGAGCCCGTGACACTGGCCTTAATGAAACGGATAAAAAACGAGTTTGATCCAAAAGGCATCCTTAATCCGGGTAAGATGTTTCCTCTGGATGATTAGCTAATACGGTATACATTTTACTATGACCAGCCCATCAATCGATAAAGAACATATCTGGCATCCTTACAGTGCGATGAATTCAAACTTGCCAGTGTATGAGGTTGAGTCTGCAAAAGGGGTTCGTTTAAAGCTAAAAGATGGTCGCGAACTTATTGATGGCATGGCCTCATGGTGGTGCATGATTCACGGCTATAACCATCCACAAATGAATCAGGCTCTTGAGAAACAAATAAAAAAAATGTCACATGTGATGTTTGGTGGTTTAACACATCGACCCGCTATAGAGTTAACAAAAAAATTAATCGAAATAACCCCAGAACCACTGGAAAAAATTTTTTATTCTGACTCAGGATCGGTTGCGGTTGAAGTTGCCATGAAAATGGCGATTCAATATTGGTATGCTAAAGATCAGACTACAAAACAACATTTTATATCATTACGCTCAGCTTATCATGGCGATACTTTTGCAGCGATGTCGGTTTCTGATCCGGAAACCGGCATGCATCGTTTGTTTAAAGAGTCACTAACTACACAGATTTTCATTAAGCAACCTGACTCCCGTTTTGGACAACCCTGCAGCCAGAAAGATATTGATGAATTAGAAAAAACACTAAAACATCATGCCACCACGACTGCAGCCTTAATATTAGAACCCATTGTTCAGGGTGCCGGAGGTATGTGGTTTTATTCATCTGAATACCTCCAACAGGCAAAAAAACTTTGTGAAAAATACAATATATTATTGATATTAGATGAAATCGCAACAGGCTTTGGACGAACAGGAAAATTATTTGCCTGCGAATATGCAAACATATCTCCGGATATTATGTGTATTGGAAAAGCATTAACAGGTGGCTATATGACATTGGCTGCAACACTAACAACAAAAGACGTTTCTAATACCATTGATAGCACAAGCCCCAATGTATTTATGCATGGACCAACCTTTATGGCAAACCCGTTGGCATGCACAGCAGCAGACACAAGCATTGATCTTTTATTAAAATCCAACTGGCAAGAACAGATCAAAAAAATTGAGACTCAACTCAAAAATGAACTTTCAATCTGCGGTTCATTTGATAATGTAACCGAGGTACGCGTACTAGGTGCCATTGGCGTTGTTGAAATGAAGCAAGCTGTCGATATGAAATCAATTACCGAAAACTTTGTTAACGAAGGTGTCTGGGTCCGACCTTTTGCTAAGCTTATCTATTTAATGCCGCCCTTCGTTATTGATAGTTCGGATCTAAGTATTTTAATAACGGCGGTGATTAAGGTCATAAAAAACCATTCGTCCTCAAAATAATATGCTTTTTTATTTATAGCATCGTTATTTATTAAAAAACATTTCTAAACGAAAAATTAAAGAGTGTTCGGGTTCAAAATCATTAATTTTTCGATATGTAACTTCAGGCCTAACTTCAAAAAATAAATAATTTTTATGTAAATTTCTTCTGTAAGTTATGCCAAACAAATATTCTGTGGTATGTATTGTTGGCTCACTGATTCCATATAGACCCGTAAAATACGATATGGCGCTTTTGTTGCTTAGCCAATAATTCATTGAGAAAAACTGGCTTAACTCAAAATAATCTATGTCATGCCGCCAGCCGGCAAAAGTCGCTGAACGAAATAGGTCTTGCTCAGCAATATCTCTGCTGATTTCAAAATATGAGTCTAGTCCCCAGCCAAACGAATCAACAAAATAGGGGGTCTCATCCCAGCTAATACGCCAGCGCCCAAATGATTGTTGATGATTTACTCTAAATTTTATGTAAGTATCAACCATTGTACCAAGATAGAGACCAATGGAAGGTCTGAATCTCCAGAACGATTTTCCCTCTGCTTTCTCTCCACCTTCAACTGAAGGCTCATCACTTTCTTTTTCAAGAGCAACAAATGAAGAATAACGTTCGTCCGAACCAGCAAAATGTCTATCCCGCGCTCTGCTTTGAAAAACAAGCCGCGTTTTTTTCTGAGTATGCGGTAATCGTAGTTTAAGCCTGATATCTGTCTTTAAACTAACACCATCAGAGTCAGACCAAACGATATCTTCTCTTAAGCGTAATACGGTACCGCTATTTTTATATTCGACCTTATCTGTAGAAAGATACTCATCTAAGCCCCGGGCAAGTGATTCAACATTTGTAGAAATATAGTTATATGAACCATCAAAGAAAGCAAGTAAAGGCTCATTATCCTCAATACTGTCATTTGATTTTTCAGAGCTTGTAAGATTAGAAGAAGTAATATCATCAACAAGATTTTCTGCAGCAAGCCCATTTATCGGAAAGAAAATACAAAACAATATACTTATAAAAAGTGTTGCTATACTTATCGAAAGTTTTACAGTCATAACTACAAAATTCATCTAATCCATAAGATCATATTATCGACATCTGTAACTGTTATCGGCCTTAAGCAAAAAAAATTTACCTTATTTAAATTAAATATTATGAACTACTAAACACATGGCCATATTTTAACCAAGCTATATTGTTTTCAACTATAGTAACGTTTAATTTTTGTAAAAAATATAATATTCAATTAGTTACAACAACATAAATATAAAACCAGTAATTTATTTAACCACTTTTAGCTGAGGTTTGTGTGATTTTTTAGTTTTTTCAGGGGGAGGGGGATTTTTTGGTGGTGTTGGTGGCAAGTTGGTATTATTTTCATCAAACATCATACCTTGTCCATTTTCACGCGCATATATAGCAAGTACAGCGACAACGGGGATGCTCACTTCCATTGCTTTACCAGCAAAACGCGCATTAAACATGATGTAATCGTTGCCAAGCTGAAGATCACTAATCGCAGAAGGATTTATATTTAAAACAATTTTCCCATCTTCAACAAAATCTCTGGGGATCATCGCATAGTCATTTTCAGCATTAACTAAAAGGTAGGGGGTCATTCCATTATCGATAATCCAGTCATAAATAGCCCTGATTAAATAAGGCTGACTGGATGTCATCAATGCTGGTGGTTGTTCATTGTCCAAACGATCAATTCTCTTAAAAGAATCTTAGATAGCTAACATTTCTTGTTCTGTTTCGGTCAAACTTTCTTTAAACGCTTCACGATTAAAGACATTTGCTGCATAAGTAATTAATGCACTTGCTGCGCTTGGTAACTCGACACCATAGTGTTGTAAGCGCCATAGTAATGGAGCAATTGCACAATCCATAACCGTGAAATCATCGCTCATGAAATATTTCTTTTCTTCAAAAATGGGCGCTACTGTTAATAAACTATCCGCTAACTCTTTACGAGTCGCATCAAGATCTTCACCTCTCGCAATTTTATTTGATAATGTGTACCAATCACGTTCAATTCGCTTTAGCATTAAACGATTGCGTGCGCGCGAAACAGGATCAACCGGCATCAATGGTGGATGAGGAAAACGTTCATCCAAATACTCCATAATGACCTGGTGACCATATAAAACGAGATCACGGTCAACCAGCGTTGGTACTTCATTGTACGGATTCAAATCTTTAAGGTCTTCCGGGGTATCTTCCAAATCAACATCGTGTGATTCATAGTTAATACCTTTTTCTGCTAAAACAATACGAACCATGTGGCAATAAGGATCCGAGTCACTTGAATAAAGTGTCATTGCTAAACGTTTGTTAGCCATTTGTGCCATGTTGTTACCTCAAAAGTGTTTCTTTTAAAAACAAAGAGGGGGGGAATAATCCCCCCGACTTAAAATTATGTGATATGGCCCAACGAAGAGCCATAAACATTTAGTGAATATCTTTCCAGAATTCTTTCTTCATTGGGTAAGCAACGAGGAAAAGTAATACTAAAAATAATAATACATAGATACCAAGTTCATAACGAACTAACTGTGCAGGTTCACCCATGTAAACCATAAATGCCGTTAAGTCACGCATTGCATTATCATATTCAACTGCTGTCATTTTACCTGTCGATACTGTTTCAAATTTTGGTGCAGTACCTGGATGCTCTTGCATTTCATCGGCATTAACCAGCTTTTTCATACCCTCTAATTCCCAAAGGACGTGAGGCATACCAACATCTTTAAATGTTGTATTGTTTACACCAAATGGACGTGAGTCATCCGTATGGAAAGTACGTAAGTAGGTATATAACCAGTCTGCACCACGAGCACGTGAAACAACTGATAAATCAGGAACCTTTGTACCAAAGTAGATTTTTGCATCTTCTGTTTTCATGGCGACCGTCATGGTTTCACCCACTTTTTCGCCGGCAAACATCAGGTTACTGGCTACCTGAGCATCGGTTAAACCAATATCTTCAGCCATACGGTTATAACGCTGATATGCAGCCGAGTGACAACTCAGGCAATAATTTACAAATAAGCGGGCACCACTTTGCAGTGACTCTTTGTTATGTAAATCAAGATCTACCTTATCAAGGTGTACTCCACCACCAGCAGACATAGCCAAAGATGGAACGACCATCAAAATTGCGAGTATAAATTTTTTCATTATCCTGTCACCCTCTCTGGTACTGCTTTTTCAGCATTAAGATTGGTATATAAAGGAGCAAGGAACATCACCGCAAGATAAACCGCTGGAATAAACCACCCCATCATGATTAATTCACCTGAACCTTCTACATGTCTTGCAAAATCATTTAACGAGAATAAACCCATCCAAATAATGAGTGACATGAAGCTGAATTTCGCATCGCGAGTTTTACTATGGAACCAAAGTACATAGAAGAAAACAAAGTACACTTCCGAGAAACGTAAGCCTAACTCTGAAAGCACCGGCTCAGGTGCTTTCACACCAAGATAACCCAGGTAGATAAACACAAGAACAAACACGGTTAAGTTAAGTTTGTGTAAAGCACTACGATAACGAACTGACTTAATTGGATTCTTATCCAGCCAGGGTAAGAAAGCTAAGACAACAACACCTGCCCCCATAGCAACAACACCTAAGAATGGATCAGGTACAGCACGAAGCATGGTATAGAATGGAGTGAAATACCAGACCGGTGCAATATGCTCAGGTGTCTTCAAAGGATCGGCAGGAACAAAGTTCGCATGCTCTAAGAAGTAACCGCCCATTTCAGGACCGAAGAACATAATCGCCGCAAAGAACATTAAGAAAACAACCACACCTACGATATCTTTAACAGAATAGTAAGGGTGGAAAGGAATGCCATCTAATGGGATACCATTGGCATCTTTGTTTTTCTTGATTTCAACACCATCGGGGTTATTTGAACCCACTTCATGCAATGCAATAATGTGTGCAACCACTAAACCAATAATCACCATTGGCACTGCAGCGACATGGAATGCGAAGAAACGATTCAAAGTTGCATCAGAGATAACATAATCACCACGAATCCAGATTGAAAGTTCTTCACCGACAAAAGGAATTGCACCAAATAAGTTAACAATAACCTGCGCGCCCCAGTAAGACATTTGACCCCATGGTAATAAATACCCCATAAAGGCCTCAGCCATCAGTGCTAAGAAGATAAACATACCGAAAAGCCAGATTAATTCACGGGGCTTCTTGAATGAACCGTACATTAAACCGCGGAACATATGCAGATAAACAACAACAAAAAATGCCGAAGCACCGGTTGAATGCATATAACGGATTAACCAGCCCCAGTTAACATCACGCATGATGTATTCAACTGATGCGAAAGCAAGGTTAGCATCAGGCTTATAGTGCATTGTCAGGAAAATACCCGTAACAACCTGAATCACTAAAACCAATAACGCGAGTGAGCCAAAGAAATACCAGAAGTTAAAGTTCTTTGGCGCATAATATTTAGAAAGATGTTCTTCCCACAGCTTAGTCGCCGGGAAACGGGCATCAACCCAACCCATAAGGGCTTTTAACAAATTCATAATCGTATCCATTATGCAGCTCCCTCATCAACACCAATCAATACACGTGTTTCTGATAAATACATATGCGGAGGCACGACGAGGTTAGTCGGTGCCGGAACATTTTTATAGACTCGGCCTGCCAGATCAAAACGTGAACCGTGACATGGGCAGAAGAAACCGCCTACCCAGCTTGCGCCTAAATCAGCTGGCCCAACTTCAGGACGATATGTAGGAGAGCAACCTAAATGTGTGCAAATACCCACCAAAACGGCATATTCTGCTTTAATCGCGCGCGCTGCATTTTTAGCATACACAGGTTGCTGGCTTTCAATTGCGGATGCAGGATCACGCAAACTGTCATTTAATGTTGGTAAATCCTTAAGATTTTTATCAGTACGTCGAACAATCCATACTGGCTTACCGCGCCATTCAACTCTCATCATTTGCCCAGGTTGAAGCTTGCTAAAATCGGCTTCAACCGGTGCCCCGGCTGCTTTAGCGCGGGCACTTGGGTTCCAAGATGCTATAAAGGGTACCGCAGCAAAACCCGCTCCCACAGCTGCAACACCACTTGTTGCAGCTATAGTGAGAAAGCGGCGTTTGCTGTTATCAACACCATCTGTCATTAGAAATCTCCCAAAATGGTTTTATTTGTGGACTAGCAATACTATATCGTCACCGCTAGCCTGATTGTTTAGCGTTTAAACGCAGAAGTGCTCTAAAGATTAAAGTTACCCCAAAACACCTAAAATTTTTGGCGTGCGCATTTTGGCTGATCACACTCCATTGGTCAAGGAAAGTCGAATAAACCCCAGTAGTTCAATAGGTTATACTGGATTGGGAATATCGATAAATTGATGTTTTAAATCGAAGTGTAAAGCAAGATGCTCACCGAGCGCCTGCACCCCATAACGCTCTGTTGCATGATGACCTGCGGCATAAAAATGAGTGCCCGACTCACGCGCGACATGCACAGTTTGCTCAGATATTTCGCCACTGATATAGGCATCCACCCCCAACTCGGCGGCGGCTTCAATGTAACTTTGCGCCGCCCCACTACACCATGCAAGCGTATGAATTTTCTCATTATTTTCGCCTATGTGTATAGGAGCTTGCTCTAAACCTTTAGTGATTTTTTGGCAAAAATCCTGTGCTGACAGGGGTGTTTTCAGCGTCCCATACATCCCTACGGCATTATTTTCCGCGGGAAAACTCCCGGCAATTTCCAAATCAAGTATTTCGGCTAATTTTGCATTATTGCCATACAAAGGATGCGCATCGAGCGGTAAATGATAAGCTAATAAGTTAATACCTGACTCAATCAGGCTACGAACACGCTTATATTTTATACCTATAATTCGTGCGTCTTCGCCCTGCCAAAAGTAGCCGTGGTGAACCAACAAAACATCGGCGTCAGCTTCAATGGCAGCGTCAATTAATGCCTGGCTTGCTGTAACCCCCGAGACAATTTTCTTAACCTCGGGCTTTCCTTCAACCT
>Ga0316207_10000570_pt1 | contig 56485 bp, 68 predicted proteins | sample 6weekpyrite_MG_FD_204943 | JGI IMG/M metagenome (GOLD analysis project Ga0316207, IMG submission 204943) | Microbial mat bacterial communities from mineral coupon in-situ incubated in ocean water Damariscotta River, Maine, United States -... | ecosystem: Environmental > Aquatic > Marine >...
CCAAAATACCATTGAGCATTATGAAAGAATTTGAGGCAGTCGAATCTCAGAAAACCCATTTGTTGGTTTTGCGTCAGGAACAAGCAGCGATTCGACAGGTATTGTTTTACTATTCTGTTCTTATATTTTTTTTCCATGAATTATTTTAGGCTGCTGAGACAAAATCAATGCAAGAGAAAATCGAAGCAGAAAAAGAGGCAACTATCGCGAAGATTGAAGCACAGAAATTGGCCGATGTATCCAACATTAACCAAGTTTGCGACTTTTTAGTTCATCAAAGAGGATATGATATATGATATACCCAATGACATTTTTTTATGTAAACATAGGCAAAAATTTCAGCAGAAGTAGAGGCCGAGGCAGATAGGAAAAAATTAGTTTCTAAAATCAAAGAGGTATGTCTGGTGACATTTGAGAATAAAAGTATGTAATCTTCAAACAATCAAGGAACAACTTACAAACGAAAAGCAAGGACAATCCGAACGCGAGAGAATTGATAATCTGCTTAGGGCTGAAAAAGAAAAAATGGTAATGTTTTCCCACACATTTTCACTTTTTTTCACTCACATTTTTCATCAGGAAACGGAAATTTATTTTGAAAGAAAATCAAAAGAGCTTGAGATTCAAAAATTTCAGCTCACTCCAGAATATTTAGAGCTCAAAAAGTATGAAGAGGTAAGTCTCATTCTTATTTTTACTTTTAACTTTTTTTTGACCACATCTTTTATCAATAAAAAAGGCAAGCAAAGCACTAGCACAGAATACGAAAATTTATTTTGGCAATGAAATTCCTGGTGTTATGTATTCTCTGCTGCCCTCCAACATCCAGACATCCAAAGATTTAACTGTCACAGATGTTGCATAAAGAAGGAAAATATTTTTCCAAGAAATAAAAATCCCTCTTTTTCTTTACAGTCATGTTTTGTTAAAAAAATAATTTTCATGAGTTCATATGTTGAATATGATAATATGATGTATGATAAAGTCACCCATGAATGTGTTTGTTTGTATTTTCATGGAATCGATAACAATGATGCTTTACCATTGGATGAAATTTCTCCCGATGTCACCAAACTTTTTGCTTATTCGCATAATTTTACTGACCAAGATTACAAAAAAATATTCCTGAAATTCCAAAACATTGCATTATTGGATATTTCACAATGTTTCGTTTTTGAAATTAATTCTGATATTTCCTTATTAAAAAAAACTTTGCGGGAATTGAGGATTCGCGATAATGATATTCTCGACCTGAGCCCAGTGCGTTCTTTGCGAAATTTGGAAACACTCATCATGTCTGATAATCCAATAATCGATTTGATTCCTTTGAACTCCTTGAAGAAATTAAAATATATTGATTTTGATTCATGTCGTATTCGAGAATTGACGCCACTCACGGGCCTGAAAAAACTAGAATGCGTTTTCGCAGATCGAAATCCCATTCAAGGCACTCGACCGTACGAATGCTTGGTCTCTTGTAAAAAATTAAAGAGTTTATATATTTGGGATATACCCGAGACGTCATTCAAAGGGATTCCAGAAAATGTCATGGTTTATAGAAATGATAGCCTGTGTCTATGTGACTTCATGTCTATCCCATGTTTCGAATGTGTCATGAGATTTGAGGAGATTTGGGAACTTTCGGGAAGTTCCAAATTTTCGAAACTCGGAGAACTCAGAGAAAGAAAATGCTCACACATATCGTGGCTGGACATGACATCTCTGGAGTTCCTGTACATATTTTTTTAAAAAAATAATAAAGTTCATGACATTCTTAGAAATATTTGTACCCTAAATTCGTGGTCATCCGAGACCTCCAGTTTTATTTTTCCGTTTTCAATTGCACTAGAAACAAAAAATGTCAACCAGTGTGGATATTTCAGGATTGGATAAGGCGATGGTTTTATATAACTATGCGGATTTACAGGGCATGGGATTTTTTAGTTACTGCCCAAAAAAATATGACAAAGGAGGAAGTCAGAGTTCTCATAAATAATACCAGAAATCTTTCTTTTGGTTACGTGAATGGAAGAGTCCTGAAAGTTTATATATCAAAAGATCAGGCATGGCCACGAAACTGGTATCAACACTTAGAAAATAAAAATCTCTTAAAAAACTTGCGTCATCTTAAAATTTCTCTGTTTTTAAATTTTATTTTTCATGAAAAATACATTTTTGTGATTATTAGAATTTCTTTGCGACAAATGGGACACTTGGATTTCAGAGCCTTTATATCCGAACAACCTTCACAAAGACAACAGTGACCGCAGGGAATTACAATGTGATTTACCTCATTGTCCAAACAAATCACACACGTCGCAGAAGAATTTTCGGGTTCTTTTTTCTCCTCTGCTGTGTGTGTCTTCGTTAAATCTGGAAGAGAAGTCAAAGAACAACCGGAACAATTCAATTCCAGCAAATTCGGAACCAACGAATTCTCAGGACACGCGAGTATATGTGGCCCAGGGATAAAAGTATCTCCTTCGCATTCGATCCATTTGCCGTCGTTTACATCGGGAAACAGAATGGCTGTGACAGATGGGGTAAATAATGAAATAATCAGGTGACCGGATATCATGATATCTTTCAAAATCACCCCAGATGATATGGAGTTGGTGTATGAATCTGGAAGTTCTGGAATAGACGCGTCTCTCTTAATTTTCTTACCTATGAAAGCGTGCATCGGCGTCCGCTTAAATTCTTCTGGTTTTGCAGAAGTGGAAGTTTTCCATTCAGCCCAAAATCCGTCGTCAGCAGACGGTGGTAAATGGGAAGTACAATATAATGCGTCACAATCTACGACATCAAATTGTCCGGAAGCATTCACGGATTTTAAAATCACGGGATTCATCGCAAATCTTAACGGATGGAAACCAAAGAAATGAATTGTTTTACAAGTCCGTATGATTTCTTTGCCGACGAGATCTTTTAGACTTACGATATTTTTCTTGGGAGTATCCATTTTTCTTTCTTTTTGGGAAAAGTGAAAATAAAAATAATAAATTTCTGAGAATTATATATTCAGTGAATTATATTTTTTTGTAATTTTTATCGTTGCGAAATAAAAAAGAACAAATGGATTCGGAAGAAGAAGAAAAATTTTATTTTTACGCCGATAAATATGTTCGAATTCCTCTCTCCGAAATTCCAAAAGATACCAAAATCCTTCGTGCTATCCCGGGATTCAATACCATTACAGATTTTCGTTTGTTGGGACATTTGAAAAATTGAAGGTTTTACATTGCGTGTTAAATTCAATTTATGATGCACCTCTGGGAACTTTGCTTACTTTGAAAGAATTATGTGTCGAATGTAATTATATCAGAGACATATCCGCGGTCGCTTATCTGATCAATTTGAAAATCTTTAACTTTCATAACAATGACGTGACAAGTATCGAGCCCTTGAGAAATCTCCCAAAATTGGAATATTTGGATTGCTCTAGAAATAAAATCGAAACATTGGAACCTTTGGGAAGTCTCCCGAATTTGAAAAAATTGAATTGTTCTAGAAATGAAATCGAAACATTGGAACCTTTGGAATATCTCCGGAATCTAAATACACTTTATGCGTATGGAAATTATTTTTGGAACATTCGGTCTTTGATTTCCCTGGACAAATTGGAAAAAATATCACTTCGAGAAACATACGAAGATGAAATAGATCTCGTCAGCTTCAAAGGATTTCCAGAGAATGCAAACATCGGAGTGACCAGTTTTAGCTGGTGGAGTGGATATTATTTACATGAAGACGAAGAAAAAACTCGAGAAATCCTGGAAATCTCCGGAACTTCGAAATTTGCGAAAATAAAAAGCATTTTTCTTGACAAGAAAAGAACCAATTATTTTGAATGGATGAGAATGGAAGATTTGGTCACGTTGTATCAATATTTCTGAGAAAAAAAAAAAAATAAATTTTAAATTTCTTGTATTTTTTTTTCTGTTTTTCTGCTAAAAGACAAGATAAATGAATTCGAAAGAATTTTATTTTTATATCAATGATGACGATGAAGTTCGAATTCTTCTCTCCGAAATTCCAAAAGATACCAAAATCCTTCAAGCTGTCCCGGAGAATGATACCATCACGGATTTTCGTTTGTTGGGACATTTAAAAAAATTAAAGGTTTTCTCCGCGGAGGACTGCACAATTTTTCGTCCTCTTGATGCTTCCATGGGAACTTTGATCACTTTGAAAGAATTGAATATCCAACACAATTACATCACAGACATATCTGCTGTAGCTTCTCTGACGAATTTGAAAATTTTTAACTTTCACAACAATGGTGTGGTGAGTCTGGAGCCCTTGAGAAATCTGACCAAATTGGAAAAATTGGATTGCTCTGATAATGAAATCGAAGAATTGGAACCCTTGAGAAATCTCACGAAACTAAATACACTTTTCGTGCAAGAAAATTGGTTTTGGAATATAAGGCCTTTGATTTCCTTGAACAAACTAGAAAAAATCTCGTTGCAAGACAAACTCGGAGATAAAATAGATCTCGTCACCTTCAAAGGATTTCCGGAGAATGCAATCATCGGAGTGACTAGATTTGGCTGGTTGTGTGGATTTTATTTTTACGGAGACAAAGAAAAAACCCAAGAAATCCTGGAAATCTCCGGAACTTCGAAATTTTCAAAAATAAAAAAGATTTCTGTGGAACAACAAGGAAAACAAAAATCTTGTCTGCAATGGATGAGAATGGAAGATTTGGTCATGTTGTATGAATATTTCTAAGAAAAAAAAAAAAATTTTAAATTTCTTGTATTTTTTTTTTTCATTCGTCCACAAAAAGATTTCGCAAAAGAAGGATGATAAATCTCGAATTCAACAATCGTTTCGCGAAATTCGGTCAATGTTACGAAATATGCGACTTCTTGGAAAATGAACATCCGAAAATTAAAAAAATATACCTATTTCGCTACAATCCGGCGGGATCTCTTGGCATTACCATTTGCAATATTCCGGAAGATGCCGAATACTTGGAAGCTGTCAGACGATATCGATCGGCACCAACTTTTGTGAAAATCGCAAAAAAATTTAAAAAGTTGATAAGATTAAGATTGGATTACGTTTTATTGGAACATGTTCATTCATCCATTGATTTATTCGCTGGATCTTCGTTGATAGATTTGAGTTTCAATGGAAACAAAATAGAAGACCTAGGACCTTTGTGCAAACTCACGCAATTAAAATATTTGGTCGTTTCGAATAATAGAATTAAATGTCTCAAGCCTTTGAAATTTTTGAAAAATATGATTCAATTGAAATGTGATCACAATCGGATAAAAAATTTGGAAGGATTGGAATCACTTTGCAACCTGACTTTAATTGATTTTCGTGCCAATCTCATCTGCTCCCGGGAACCTTTTATTCCTCTGTGCCAATTGGATAAGTTAAAAATTGTATATGGCCGTTCGTCATTTATTTTGGCGGTTCCAAACTGGTTCACCATTTGCACAACACTAATATGGCGATATGATTATGTCCTATAAATGTTTGCCTTCGAACGCCTTCATCATACCCATCATGTTATGTGAAGATTGTGTCGTAAAACGGACCATATGTTTTAAATATTGTAAAAGATGTTGGGAACGGTGTCAAGACATGCGAGAGTCATCTGGAACATTGCATTTTAAAACTCTCACGAGAATGCAAGCCCAAGAATCCAAGAATTCGTATGTCGCTTGGCTATATGGAAACTGTCTTCCGAAACTTTACGAATATTTCTAAAAAAAAATATGCGAAAAAATAAATTTTGAAATTCTCAGGTTTTTTTTTCTTTTTCGAAACTTTTTAGAAGAAAATGTCCAGGACAGCGCTGGATGTCATAGATGGCAAATTATTCGAGGGACTCAGATCGTGTACCGATTTTCTTTTTGATAATCACAGAAATGTCCGAGGCAGCATTCATTATCTTCCGGAAGATAGCGAATATTTGGAAGCTCTCGAGTACTATGAAACTGAACCAACTTTTGTGGAAATTGCAAAAAAATTTAAAAAATTAAAAATATTGCTATTGAACCGCGTTTTCTTGAAACAGATTCATCCGTCCATCGTTTTATTTGCTGGTTCCACCTTGATAAAATTGAGTTTCGCTGGAAACGTAATAAAAGACCTTCGACCCTTGTGCAAACTGACGCAATTGAAAATTCTGAACGTGGAGAAAAATATGATAAAATCCCTGGAACCCTTGAAATCGTTGAAAAAGTTGGAAAGTTTGCATTGCTCCGAAAATGAAATAGAAACGATGAAAGGATTGGAATTGCTTAGCGAATTGCGATTCCTTCATATCAAATCAAATCCCATCAGATCCCGGAAACCTTTTATTCATCTATTCGCAGTAAACAAGTTAAGGAAAATATCCATCAACCATCCGAAATATATTGATTCCTACAAAGGATTGCCATCTGGAGTGTCATTATCTTTCGCACGGTGCCAAATGTGCGTATATGTTGACATAATAGATTACATGTGCATATTTTGTCGCACAGACCACTTTAAAATTTGGGAAATATCAGGGACGAAGAAATTCAAAACGCTCACGGAAAATCCCAAGAACTCCTACATTTCCTGGATTGACAAAATTAATATTTTTACGCTATACAAATTCTTTTGAAAAAAAAAAAATAAAGCAACGATTTTATTGTTAATTTTCAGTGGACTCCTTTATGAGGCATTGTAGTTCCACCCAATGCCCGTCATTTGCATTTGGTTGTAAGATTTCTGGGCATTCACATGTGTCAGGTGCGTCCAAAATTAAGTGTCCAGAAATCATGATTTCTTTCAAAATAACACCATTTAAAAAAACATCAAAGTCACTATATGCGTATCCCTGAATATGTTTTTGTCTCGCTATTTTTTTACCGATGAGGTCATGCAATGGAGTCGCGGTGTATTCTTCCAAAGTTGCGGAGGATGATTTTTTCCATTCTACCCAAAACCCATCATCTGCTTCCTTCGGTAATTGATGAAGTAAACCAGAACGTACATAACTTAAGACAAATGACCCATTGTCATTCACTCTGACCAAACGAACTGGTTCATAATTAAAATATTCTTGATTTACATTGGAAATAATCAATTGCCAAAAAAACTCGACGGTTCGTATGATTTTTTTTCCGACGAGATCTTTCAGGAGGATTTTCTTTTTCATGGGAGAGTCCATTTTTATCTTTGTGTTTTTTGAAATATGGAAGGGAATGTGAAACACAAAATGTTAATTCAGTGAATTATAGTTTTTTTAATGATATTTTCTGCAAAATAATCCGGAACTAGTGTTGTCCAGATGACGAACCGTTTATATTTAACATTATTTATGGTATTTGTCTCCATGGCCAGCAAAAAAAAAAAAAAAGTATCTTGTCGCCATATGTATTCGACAAAAAAAAAGAAATCAAAGCACGCATTCTCTCAGAATTTCCGGTGAAAAGGAAACGAGAGAAATGACATTTTGTGCAGTTATATGTCATGATTCGGTTTCATCATGAAGTTAATGTAAATGTAATATTTTCTGATGCCGTAGACCCATTGATTGCCTTACGAAATCACATAAACGAACTTAATAATGTATTTATTGTGTCCAAGGCCCGATAAAAGAATCATCACTGATTATTCTTTTTGCATCATTTTGATGAGAATTTCCCAAAAAAACAATTGCACATTATATTACTTGGTTGGCAAAGCATGTGCAATTTTTTTTTTTCCCTCATTTATCAAAATTTAACAAAAAATTTTCTTAAAAAAATAAATAAAGTTTGAATAGATGTTCTTGTGTCGTGAATTTAACATAAGACATGAGATTTAATCTTTCTTTCCTTGTAAGTTTAAGAAATTTCGATGTTCCTGAAAGTTCATGAATTATCTCCGGAGAATTTTGGGTTTCGTAGATATTTTCGATCGGATTACTCCGGACTCTAAAAAAATTTACATTTTCTGGAATGTGTTTGAAACTACGCAACGAATTCGAAGAACAAAAAAGTTCCTGTAAATTGTGAAGAGTAGAGATTCCTTCCAATGAAGTCAACGAATTCCCAGAAACATCAAGTTCTTGTAAATTGTGAAGAGTAGAGATTCCTTCCAATGAAGTCAACAAATTAGAATAACAATAAAGTTCCCGTAAATTCACAAGAGTAGAGATTCCTTTCAATGAAGTCAATGAATTCGAAGAACAATCTAGATACTGTAAATTCACAAGAGTAGAGATTCCTTTCAATGAAGTCAATGAATTCGAAGAACAATAAAGTTTCCGTAAATTATGAAGAGTATAGATTCCTTCCAATGAAGTCAACGAATTCCCAGAAACATCAAGTTCTTGTAAATTGTGAAGAGTAGAGATTCCTTCCAATGAAGTCAACAAATTCAAAGAACAATAAAATTCCCGTAAATTATGAAGAGTAGAGATTCCTTCCAATGAAGTCAACGAATTCCAATAACAAATTAAATTTTCAGTTTTCTTAGGCACATCGGATAAATCTTGTCCTTTTTGCAAATAAAACATATTTTTTTTCCGAAAACAAAAAAAAAAAACATGATGTTTTATCGAAATATTTATTGATTGTTTTATCAAAAAAATAGATTTTCTTCTGTCAAGACTTTCTTTCCTTCCAAGTTTAAGAAATTTTATTTCACTTGCGAAAGTAGTATATTTTGCAACACAATCCGGAACATGCAAAAAATTTAACAATAAATAAAATATAAAAAGGTTTATTCAAGATCTTCTTTTGTCAAATGGAGTAATGATTGAGGAGGAACGTCGACTTTTTTTGTTGTTGGAACCTTTTGTAGGGACTTCATGAGTGTGGAATCGAAATATTCCTGGTCCGACGGTCTCTTTTCGTTTTCGAAGGCTCCGGAAGATTTTAAAATTTTAAATTCTTCGAGATCCTTTTCTGTCATCTCCAGAGTCTTTTCCATTTCTTTGAGAGGATTGAATCCTTCCGGAGCTTTGCTCTCTTCGGTGATGACGATTGGTTTGAATTCCGCACCTTGAAGTTTTGCGTCTCGTTCGAAATTTTTCGCCTTCTTTTCTTCTTTTTCTCTGGCATTCATAATCAAGTTTTGTTCCGAATTTCGGTATTCGGTTTTAATTTTGTTGGGCGAAATATCTTCGGGATATAACCATTCATACATGTCCACGACGAACATATTCATATGCATGACGAAATGTTTGAGAGTGTCGTCTATGAATTTTTTAGCTTCCACTTCGCTCTCGAATCCACCGAGAAGCATGATTCCCGGTTCCGGATCTTCTTTGGCTTTGAGAGATTCATCGGTCGTGTCGTTCAATACGATGACGATAGCTTTGCTTTGTTCGCGAAGTTCGAGGGTTCGGTTTACTCGTGCGACGGATTTTATTTCTTTTTCTTTTAGTTTTGACAAGTAAGCTTTCTCTCGGGGAACTTTTTGTCGCTTCTTTTTGGCTTTTTCGATTTTAGCTTCCACGGAAAGACCCGATTTTCCCTGGACATTCTCCTCTCGATTTCTTGCAAATTCTTCGTTGGATCTCTTGATGTCTTCGAAATGCAGGGATTTCAGTCGTGCTATTTTGTCCATGATATATTTTTCGTCTTTTTCTCGGGCCATCGTTTTGGGAATTAAAAAATATTTGAAAAGTTTAACTTTGTGCAGAGATCCCAATTTACATACCACGGATCTGGATTTTTCGTCGAAGCCCATCATGTTTGAATCTTCCAGATCCTGCAACCACTCTTTCATTTCCTCGTCATTGCGAAAATACCCAAGAATGCGGAAGGCTGGATGATCACAAGATGGACTCAGCGATCGATGTGCTTTGTTGATGACTGCAAATTCGTAAGTATGAGGACATTCATCTAAAATTGTTTTTACGATTTCTTCGATTGAAACATTGTTGGTTTCGGGAACATCCGTAATTTTCCCAAGTTCGTTTTTTATTTTCTTTCTTCTTTCGATTTCTTTGACACCTTTCTCATGTTTTTCGAGTTCCTTTTTTGCAAATGCTTCGCGAGTTTCTTGAAAAGATTCCTTCGAAGACGATGACGAAGATGAAGATGAAGATGAAGATGAAGATGAAGATGAAGATGAAGATGAAGATGAAGATGAAGATGAAGATGAAGATGAAGACATATTTACTTTTTTTTTCTTTATTTTTAGAAACAAATTTTCTCTCAATATTCCTCAGATTAAGGGTTTTAATTTTTAAATGTGTAAAATTATTGAACGACTACCGAAAGAGAAAATTTTAGTTTTTGTTTTTCATCCACGAGAAGTTCTTGGACCCATTTGTCGATAGCATCGAAATATTGATCTTTCATGTGATCTAACATCCGAAATTTGAAAAGCACTGCGGGTGAACAAGTCAATGGGATTGTTTGAGATTCTTGTTTTCTTTCGATGACGACGACAATCGTTCGTAACTCCGGTGGCGGTACTCTATCGGTAATCAAAGAGTTATAAGTCGGTGAAATACAGTTGATCGGAATACCCTGGACATGATAGATAAGACAAGGTTTTTCTAAATCTTGTTCAAGAACCAAGATTTTTTTGATTAGTTTTTTATAATTTTTTTTTAGTAATAAAATGGTGCAATGATAATGAGTTTTATTACGGATTTCATAAAGAAACCATTTACTAGGAACCGCATTTAGACATCTATCATCCTTATAAGAAATATCACAGGAAGAAAAAAACATTTTATGGATAGATTCGGCATTTTCGTCAAAGAAAAAAAAAGAAGTAATCTTCTCCGTAGACAAGAGATGCTGGATGGTTTCGAAATAAAATATTTTATCTTCTATCATTTGTGTCAACAGAGATTCAGAAATTTCATTTTCCATGGTTTTTTTTTGTTTTTAGATACGAAGAATTTATTGAGATTTTTTTTTTGCTTCTTCTTCAGCTTTGTGGTTCCAGGCGGAGGATTTTCTTTTTTTTACGATTTCAATTTTGGGACCGAAATGTTTTTGTATTTCTGACAAATCTTTTTCGATGGCTTCATGTTAGTGTTGTGCAAATGGTGAAATGGCTTCAAACCGGTTTGATAAATGACGAACCGGTTCGTTAATGGTGAACCGTTTCTTTTTTTAATACTTTTTTGAAGTTATTTTTTACTTCAATAACTTCATATAGTTGTTGCTTAATTTCAACAAAGCGTCAGACAATAAATCTAGGTTCAAAAGTTTACATTAAAAAGATTTTATATTTTATTAAAACTCCAAATTGGACGAAAGGTTCAAGATGATGCAATTATTTATCAACTGAGAAATAAATGGACGACCAATGATCATTCAGACCATCTTCGAATTTTAACTGAAAAAGTCTATAACTTTATTCATGCCAAACACCATCAAAAGTGTAATTTGCAATTTTTTTGATAGGAAAATATCGATTGTTGAGTTGATGTTTTAAATAAAACCCAACAGAATGACCTCCTTCGGCCTCGTCTGACAAAACAAGCTCCTGTGCCTCGCTTTTAACCCACGTTTTCGCGACTGATAAAATAATGGAAACCCCCATAATGATGCCAGTAACCAAAACTTTTGTGAATTGAAAAGTTTTGTCCAAAACACTATCTAAAAATACAAGCATTGAGGCTACTGTGATATTCTCAATTTCATGGAAAATGAGGCAACTCAGAAAGTAGCATAATTTCAAAATTGCTTGGCAAATACATCCAGTGACAGATCTATGTGCATCATGTTTTGAATCCTTTTCGAGAGAATGGCATTCTTCTGATTTTGTTGCGCAACACAACTGAAAACAACAACATGAAGAACAACGTTCAGAACAAGTTATTGGCAACATGATGAAGAACAACGTTTAGCTGACGAACAAAGATTAGTTGTATTATTATCAGAACTATTTTCACGAAATCTCTGAAGGATCGCGAATGAGCTCATATTTTTCCCGATTTTGTCTGTAGCTGTTACATATTCAGGAAGTCAGTAATCATAATAATAACATAGATAACTAAAAATATATTTACCCTTGTTTGATAGATTCGGATTTGTACGATATACCAGGTGTTGTTCTCAGCGAAATTCGTTTAGAATGTGATTTTTTTGATTTCCTATTGTAAACTTGAAAATAAAAAATTACAAAAGGCTTTTCCTTGTGGTAAAACTTATTTTCCAATACAACTTCCTTGCGAGAAAGATACGCAATCAAATTATCTCGTGTTTCAGTTTGTGGGAATCTGGATCTAAGCCAATCAATAGTATCTTCCGATAACTTGATCTCACCAAACGAAGACGTAATTTCTTCAACGGAAAGGTCTTCTTCAACGGAAAGGTCTTCTTCCATGAAAGAATAAGAATCGAGGAAAGGTGACAACGTTTCAAATAGACCCATTTAATCTATACTTTCTAGAAAAATGTTTTCTAAACTTGTGAGAAAATAGTTTATAGGAATATTTATCCACAAATAAAAAAATTAATTATTTAAACTTGAAAATGATTCACAGTAAAATTTATTTTAATATTGAAATCTTTTATTGTCCATTTCATAAAAAAGATTAACAGTTCACTATCGGTTAAACCGGTTTGGTTTGGCTAAATGACGAACCGGTTCACCAGTAGTGAACCGAACCATTAGCACAACACTACTTCATATTTACAATGTCGGAAATATATTTATCGTATATCCTCGCAGAAGAATGACACTATTTAATTTAATATTTTTTCGCAAATTACAACTGGATCAAAAATAGTAATATCACAATTATGCCGACACACAACGACAAGAATAACAAATTTCCCACCAAGTCTAAAATATGGTGATCGCAACAACGTTCCTTTTTATCGTCTTCTTTTACGTTTTCGTTTTCATCTTTTTCCATTTTTTCTTCTTCGTCGGAAGATTTTTGTGACACTAGTGAAATTTATTATTTTCCAAGAAAATCATTCAAATATGATAAATTTATATCTCTTTCATTTGTACTTATTCTTTTGATGATTTTTTTTTTGCTTCTTCTTCAGCTTGGTATTGTTCATACGTTTTTCCGGTCTTGAATTTCTCGTAGAGATACAATTGCACCAATCTGGTCCCTTCCTCTTGAGGTATGGTACCGTTCTCCACATTCAATCGAATGTTTAATTGGTAAAGAATAATCTCGAAATCTTTAGGTTCAGATTTTCGATTCGCAAACAACTCGAAAATTTTTGGATGCGTTTTTTTGAAATCCTGCATCGTGACATTATCTTCCAATATTTTTCGTCGGATTGCATTATCACATAATTCAGGATCTGTCTCACGCAATTTCAGGTATGCCAGGCGAAGAGTTTTCATCAGAGTTTTCACTTCGGCGACGGATTTCACTCTGTCCACAGAATCGTATTGATACTCGTATACTTCGTTATTCGAATTTTGTGTCAACTTATCTAACTGAGATCCAGTAAAGATTTCACTCTTTGCATAATTCGTGTTCATACTGACAACCACAACAAAAATCTAACCGGAAGAAGGAAAGAAATGTATATTTTATTTAATAACGAGAAGTAGATAATGTGACGGAAGATAAACTATCTGAAATTTAATTTCTGACTTCCCGAACGCCACGGAAGCACCATGATTTTATTTGGATGATTGTTGTCATATTTACTTTTTTTTTCCCATGTTTGTGACGTCGGAGATCCGCGGTATTTAAATGTTTTCAACAATATTGCCACCATCGGCAAAAAATTAGGTCGCAAAAATTCGTTATGTGAAATACCGCCGTTATTCAGAGCATTCGATAATTTCGGTAAGGACCACCACTCCATACATTGTTTTTCGAGATATTGATCTTTCACGTGAATGTCGATAAAAAAATTAACAGAAGATGAAAGATATTTGACTTTGAAGACATCGTGTTTTTGCAAAGAATCTGGCAATTTTTGGAAAGCTGTTTTCAATTCTGAAAAGACGTGTATGATTTGTTTGATGACAAGAAATTCTGGGGAATCCCAAAATTCACGTGAATCCTTACATTCTAAAGGGTCATGAAAGGATGTAGAAAGTAACGTATATTTGACAATCGTCGAAACTCCCATCAATTCCTTTTTACTTTTTTTCAAGCACATATCTACCACGACTTTTGACACATCATCATCTTCTAAAGATTGTCCGGGAACTCGGAATTTGCTTTCCTTGGGCAACTTTTTGCATAGATCATGATATTGTTTCGACAAATTTTTTATTTTTAAAATTTGATCTCTGATCTCTTTGAAAATATGCGGAAGCTCCGGTTTCCAGGGAATTTGTTTCAAAAAATAAATAAATTTTACATGTTTGTTGTCGAATTGCTTTGTCATAATTATTTTTTTGGTGAAAGATTTTTTCTGCAGCTCTTCAAATACTTTGTTTGTTTGTTGGTATTCTTTACTGATTTCTTCGCGAAAGACAGGGGGGTGAAAGGAAATCACCCCGAGACTTTCCTCAACGAATTCCCTGGCCGCAGTTTGTTCGACGGAACCCTTGTCTTCTTTAAAATCTGACCTTCCTCCGAAATCACACCACTTGTTGGTACTCGGTTTCCATCCTGGGGAATTTCCTTCTTTACCCAAAAGGAAATACACATTAGAATTAGAATACGGACAAATCGCATAGGGTATGATCCCCGCGGCATACGAAACTGATTTCATGATTAACTGGCTTTTTATTTATAATTTGCAAAGGAAATGAAAAAAAAGTTGCACAAAAAAAAATTATTATTTGGTCATTTATTTTAGGTTTACAATATATCCGTGAATGATACATTCCTGGCTTAGTGCAATAACTTAGTTTGTCAACACATGTCAGTTTTACATTTGACGCTAAAGAAGATGTAACGAAAGGATGTTTTTTCTGGTCATAAAAAACACCACCCACTAGAGTCAGGGAATTTTTTATGATTTTTCTTAAAAAAGTGGCTCTCCAAAATATGTTTAGCTTTTCTTGGCTAAAAATTTTCATCTTAATATAATCTGATAATATTCTGGTTGGATTCTTGAAAGATTTATGTAAAAAAAAAAGAAGAAGTGCTGCCTCCACGGACTTGTATTCACTGAATATAATCTCTTCGGAGTCACAATTTTTTTTTCACTTTTCAATTTCCGAGAAAGAAATTGAGAATGGAAATTAGTTGTTGTTTTATTTGTGGAGACTGTGATAATGACGAAATATTTCAAATTACGAAGAAAACCCGACTATTTCACGATTCGTTTGTCCATGGTTACAGTTTTGTCTCCGAATTTACGAAAGCTAATAATATCTTCATTTGCAATGATTGTGCGAAAAAATACGCTGTCGCCAAGACCCACAAACCATCGGTTTCGAAAGACAAGGTCTCAAAAGCCAACCAAAATGGAGAAAACGTCTACGGGAATGTCAATGTTCTTTTATTTAAATTCTTGGGTTTCAATGCATGAAGAAAACAAAAAAATAAAAATTATTTATAATATTGACGATATATGCGAATGAAACGATCACTAATTTGCTTTTATTCATCCAATTGTAAATCTAATAAATATTCCTTTAATTTCAACATGTCTTCATTTTGTTGTTCGTATTCTTTTTCTTCAAAATATTTTTTTAACAATCCAAAAATTGTTTTATCCAAATCAAACACAATCTTTTTCACGAACAATGTGGCTTCAATTTCATATTCCCTGTCACCATACAAATTGTTTATGATGTTGTCTTCCGATTTTTTTACTATTTCATTTTTTTTTTCTTCGAATTTTTCAATATCAATTTTGATTTTTTCCAACGATTTTTTATCTTTTTCATTTCGTCCGATATTAATTTCTTTTGTATTCAATAATTCGTAGAGTTTTTTTACACTATCGAAAAAAACCATAACTACATTTTTCATGTTGTTGTTGTGAAAAATATTTCTTATCCTGAATTCTAAACTGATGACACATGTAAATAAGTCATGGATGTTTTTGGTCAACGTTGAATTTTCGAAAATCGAATATTTTTTCAAATTAACAATTTTTGTTTGAAGTAAATTCAAATTATTTTTTATATGTTCGTAATCTTCCGGTTTGTCAAACATTTTTTCAATTTCGGTGATGTTTAGTTTAATTTCTTGTATATGCTTTTTCAAATTTTCATCTTTTGAAATATTGCTCACTATTATTTCATTTTCGACTAATATTTTGTAACGGCTGTCTAAACATTTTATCCCTTTTTCAATATTTTCATCTTTTTTATAGAAATTTAATTTTTTATAAACCAAAGGATCTTTCTCTGTAATTTTTGGGAATTCGCCTCCTTCTGTTTGTAACACTTGTTGGTTAAATATCTGTGCGTCTATTTTGCTTGACAAGAATTCAGGAAGATCGTAAATTTTTTTTAATACATCTTTCTCTGGAGAGTCTGAAGTCACAGGAGAATCGGAAGTTTTTGAAGTCACAGGAGAATCGGAAGTTTTTTTCAATTCTTTGATTTGTTTTTCTAGATTTGCTATTTTCTCATTTTTTTCATTTTCTATCTTAAGTCTTTCTCGTTGAAGTTCATATTCCTTTTCTTTTGCGGTTCGCTGAGGTTCTGTTGCGAGAGCACGAATTTCTTTCTTTTTTTCGTAAGCTGCTTTTATTCTGCTTAATTCTTCGGAGCATGACAATCCTTTTGCAATTAATTCTATTTTTTCTTTCTTCAAAAGTTCATTTTTCTTTTCACATTCTTCAATTTTTTCCAAAAGATTTTTTGTAGATAAATCTTTCGCAAGTCCTTTTAATCTATCATTCTCCCTGGATAGCGTTCTTAATTTGATTTGTAATGTTTGTCCTTTCTTTGTTTCCGTCTCAATCGCGAACTTGAATTCCGCTTTTAATTTTTCGAATTGGATATCCCTGTCTCGGAGTTGGTCTTTCAGTCGAGAAATTTCCACTTCTCCGGAGCCTCCCGTCGTAGACACAGATGTTCCCCGAGATGACAGCCTTTCCTCACAAAGACGGAATTTGAAATTCAATTCGTCATTCATCTTGTTCAAATTGAATAAATCCTTATTTTTTTTTCCGAGTTCTATTTGCAATTTTTCATTCAAATCTTTGAAAGTCTTCATTTTTTTTTTGTAAAATTCTCGCATTTTTTCGATTTCCTTTCTCAAGGTTGCCGGGTTGATGGCGTCTTTCTCCAATTTCAGGAGAGCCCCGATAGCATCATATTCTGTTGAAACTTCTTTCAACAAAGCAGACATTCGGAGAGTTTTTTCCAGTAATGCGTCTCTCTCGGTGATGATTTCTTCCAATTTCATAATGTAATGATCTTGACTTTTTACATTTCCTCCACATTCCTTTGATAAACAACATCCTTCTTTTGCTTCGACGATTTCTCTCGATTTTTCCGTGGTAACAAATTCGTTCATCTCTGACATTACGTTTTTACCTTTTAAAATTCCGTTTCTCATCTTGACATTGGTATCTTCTTTTGGTTCCAAAGTAGCACCAGGGCCGTATTTTTTTTTGGCATCAGTGATGATTTGTTTTAGTTCATTTTCATGCGAACCCCATTGCCTCTGAGACACTTCTGTGGCTTTGGGAATGATTTTATTTGGATATTTTGCACGCAAGTGAGCGTAAAATCTTTTCCCTGATGGTGTGAGAAGCCAAGAGGGAAACTCTTCCTCGTCCCAGAGAATGATTTCACCCAATCCGTCATTTTTTTTCAAAACCTCCGCGAATTCTTCTCCGTCTCGTCCTCTTTGTTTTTCCTTTTCTCTCAAAATCACTTGTTCCAATTGTTTTTTGCGACTCAGTAGAATTTTTAATTTCTGTCGTTTCTCGAGATCTTCATCTAGGACGCAGATTGCATACTTGGTGCAGAGCTTTTGCACGATTTTTTGAAAATCGTCTTTTTCCATACTTTATTTTATTTTTAAGAGGTATATTTTTATTATTATTGTTATCTATTTCTTTTTTTTTCTCATATGATCCACTATGTAAGACCTTTCATTTTTTTGATATTTGCATTTTCTTCTGAACATTTCTTGTATTGGTCTGACATATACTTTAATATTTCAGGAAGTTTTATCCAAATATCATTTTTTTTCAAACCCATCAACTTATTTCTGTGCAGATGATTAAATGGGTTGATACTTTGTACTAAATTCAACAAAAAATCAGTTTGTGTATCTAATGTTAATTTCAATTTTCGAAGATAATTGTTCAATAAACCGATATCTCCAAAATTATCTTTTGGCATTTTCATATGTTCGTCGGATTTTTTAAATAAATTCATCACTTCTACCATCAAATAATAACTATCCCGATTTAATTTTATGCATTTGTTTTCATTATTATCTTTCAAATTTTTCACTACTCTTGGGAGTAATACCCATAAATTATCCTTAGTTATATCGGATTTGATGGGATCTGCAATTAAATTGTTCAATGCATTGGCATATTTTATCCATTCGTCCATTTTATCATTTATATATTTATCTAATTCTTTCAAACGATAATGAAAAATCTCAGCTATCATCATGTCTTTGGGTGGTGTAGCGATGTCATTCCCATGTAATTTTTTTGACATTTTCTCCATATAATCTAAATTAATTTTATAGAAACTGTTAATTTTTGCCCATTTTGATTTCAATACTAGATGTTCTTCCACGATTTTATCAATTCCTTTTTCTATTGTATTCAATAAATCTTTGAGATCAGTCTTTACATCCATGTCGGATATGGATAATTTTTTAAGAATTTTTTGAGCTATTGGGATTGCTTCAATTTTTTCTACGGAATATCTGGATTTCTTTCTTATAATTTTTTCTTTTCTCAAATCCTCATTTTCCTTTTTCAAATCATCATTTCTACTCTTCTCTTCATTATATTGTCTATTCAACATTTGATTTTTGGTACTTAATGTCTCCTTTTCACTTTTAAGTGATGTGATTTTTTTTTTCAAAATATCGAATATCTGTTTATATGTACTTAATTGTTTGGGTAATGAATTGTGAGGATCGGAAATTTTGATTAAACTCTTCATATCTTCCAAAACCTTTTTGTCGATTTCTAGAGATTTTTCTTCTTTCAATTTTAATTTTTCTTCTTCCAAATTTAAGTTTTCTTCTTCCAATTTTAATTTTTCTTCTTCCAAATTTAAGTTTTCTTCTTCTAAATTTAATTTTTCTTCTTCTAATTTTAATTTTTCTTTTTCCAATTCCAAAATTTTCTCATTTCTTTCCTGAAGACGTTCTTCTATTTTTTCTTTCAAAGATTTCGCAGTCTGTTGTCCTTTTTGTTGTCCTTTCTGATCCTCGAGCGAATGTAATTTTTGGTATATTTCTGTATATTCTTTTATCAAAAGGTCGTCGTATTTTTTTTCCTCTTTTTGAAGTTCTGTTTTCTGTGTTTCAATTAACTCTAACAGCATAGTATTTTCGCCATCCATTTGCCTAATTTTTTTGTTGCATTTTTTGAATTCATTGCGAATTACTCCAATCAACGAGTCCATGTTGATCTCTGTATCCAATGATTCCCCGAATAACTCATTTAATTCTGTTATTAATTTTTTTCTGTCATCTTTGCAGTCGTCTTTAATTCTCCTGATAGCATTTTTCTGAGCTTCTTTCCCTGCAATGTGTGCATTACAATCAATTTCATTTTGCATTTTCTCTTTTTTGCAAAAAATGAATGCATCTCCCAGAAGTCCCAAAGCATTTCCATGAGGAACACTCAAAGGATTTCCGTAGGGGACAAAATTCCACTGATGTTCAGAAAACGGGGGATTTAAAAATATTTTGCGAGCGATTTTGTTTTGAGATTTGACCATTGAATTCATATTTTTCGACTGCATCTTTTTACATTCTTCTTCCAAAATGTCCATCAATTTAATAAAATATTCTTTGTGAACACTCGAAAATTCTCTCTTTTGTTTTTGATCTTCCACGATGATTTGTTGTTCATCATCATGCTCGTCAGAAATAGAATCCATTTGTAAATCTACAGAATCTTGACCTTTTTCGGATGAGAATATTTTTTTAAAACTCTGAAAAAAACCCTTTGGCGAAGATGGTTCTTCTTGTTTTTGTTGTTTCTGTTTGTGATCAGAAAGTTCACTTTCGAAAGTAGAGATAAATTCATCCAAAATCTCTTTTTCGGTATATTTTGGAGACAAAGTGAAAGAAGAAGAAACCAAAGGATTACTATATGGAACGGATGGATAATTATTTCCGGAGAAATAAAAGTCAAGAGTTTTTATCATTTCTTTTTGAGCACGGATCAAATCATTTTGAGCACGGATCAAATCATTTTGAGCACGGATCAAATCATTTTGAGCACCGCATTTCTGTTCTTGGGATTTCATTTTAATTTGCTGTTTTTCCACGACTTGTTTACCGACTTTATTTCCATTTTTTAATAATATAATTTCTTCTTCCAATGTTTTATTTTCTTTCGCCAACATTTCTTTATCTGTCTCCAGCGTTTCTTTATCTTTTATCATTTTTGCTTTCTGAGAATCGAAAGATTCGATTTTCTTAATTTTGTCCACCAAATTGGAAAAGTGCGGTTTATCATACTCGATGAGTTTCTTGAGTTTTTCATTTAAATCATCTTTCTCTTTGTTCGAGTATGACATTTCATTTTCCAATTTTTGGATATGCGAATCCTTTTCTTTCAATAATGCGTCCTTTTCCTTAATAGTCGTGGTCATGGTGTAAATATTGTTTTGCAAAACTTCGCGAGCCATGTTAAAATCACCCTCATGTTTTTCTTTGTCCAATAAGTCGATCGCTTTGGTTCTACCCGCGAGCCCACTGATGCCTCTGCATTTCTCATTTAATTGATCCACGAGATCTTTTTGGATTCCGTATTTGAGTTGTAAATCATAAAAATTTTGTTTGTATGAATTTCGTTCTCGTATGAGAGTTTCTACAAGTTTCTGTTGATTTTCATCTTTCATTCGTCGGAGGATTGAAATAGCTTCATCTTCAGGAGCAATGTCTACCATTTTCGCAGTGTGATTCTTTTTCTTTATGTTTTCTGAAGAATGCAAAGAGTTATTCAATTTTTTAGATTCTTCGAGGAGAAGAATCATTTTTTCATTTTGAGTTTCGTCATCTTCCTCTTTGGGACTAGTAGATCCTTTAAAAATAGTAAATTTCTTTGGACTGTGCACTTCTTTGTGAGAACTTTTTTTTGGAGATTCCTGAAATCGGACTTTTTTTTGTTTTTGCAAAGTTTCTAAATGTTTCCGAAGTTCGATACCCGGAGGAGTATTCATCCACTGGTTGAAATAATATCGGTTATTCGCGAGAATTATATATCCGAGACCATCGAATGTGTTTTTTAAAAGAGTCAGAATGTGATTTTCAAGAACCGCGTCATTTCCGACGATGGCAAAATTTTGTTTTTTGACATCACAGACAAACAATTTTAATTTTCGAACGATTTCAGAAAGTTCTTTCTCTTTTTCACAAGGTTCTTTTTCTCCAAACAAATCTTTGTGCACGTACGTGATACAAAACTTTCTCAATTTTTTTTTGATAGAATCCAAATCGTTTTGCAAAGAAAACGTACTCATTATTTTATTTTTTTTATATATGTACATATATATTTTGTTTTTAACAAAAAAAAAAATTCGTTTGAAAAATTAAAAAAAACTCTTTTTTATTTGTAAAATATTTGGAAAAAACTCTAATCTCCTCAAGAATATTCTTTAAAAATGTAAAAAGAAAAAAAAAAAATAATAATTTATTCATTATGTCTGGTCTCGGATTTCACGGTGAAGTTGGAAGAAAGGGAGTCTCTTCGGTGTCCATGTACATTAATGACAAAAAAGTGCCAAACAAAAGGGTCATGGGATCTAATTCTGTCGTTTCTCGACCTCCTCCCGCTGTCAAATCTTCCACGATGCCAATGAAAAAAAGTCTTCGTCCACCTCCACCTGTTCAACACACAAATGTAATTCCTCAAAGAACTACAGGATCACGTGTGAGAACACAGACAACAACAAAAAGCAAAACGAAAAAAAATATGGAGAAAGATGAAGTTTCAATTTTTGGTAGTGCTGATCCTCATGGATTGAACAATTTATCAATCAAAGACAAAAACAACACACAAGTCCAAATTAAAGAGATAGACATCGAGAACAATTCTTCCGATTTGGACAAAAAAATTTTGGAACGAATCATGAAGGCGCAAGAGATAAACGGATTACAGAAATCACAAACATCCAGAGATAAAATTTCAGAAGATGAAGAAGAAATGATCATTGTGGAAAAACATAAATACCCTCGAGGAATCCGATCTGTGCGAAAAATTCGGGATACTCGTGTCGATGACGAACAAGAAGATGAAGATTATCCAACATTCGAAGATGATCCAGAATTTGAAAAAGAATCAGCATCTGACGAAGAACAAGGACAAAATCAAAGACAAGAACTGCAACAAGAGATTGATGATTTGAAATTGTCTTTGCAAAGATCTGAATTTGCACGACAAAATTTGGAAGTTTCTCTGAAATCCCTGGTTTCCGATGTGGATTCCTTGAGAATGTCGATGAATCAAAAAGGTCTGGACGGATCGAGCATCCATGATGAGATAAAAAGAGAGTTAAAGGCGAAAGAAGACCATATGATCCAACAAATTCGCAATAACGAAAAGAATTTCGAAACGAAATTAAACTTAATTTCCAGGGAGACTGCAAAATCCAATGGTGAATTAAAGGATTTGATATCCAATATCAATCAAAGGTCATACTGGTTCTACGGAATTGTTTCAAACAAAAAAGGAGTCAGAATTTACGAAAAAGACAATCGAAACAAAACACTCTCACAGTGCAATTACCAAGAAACTCTCTTACTGCAAGGATCCATGAGAAAAACTTCCACAGACGAAATTTTCATTGATTGCAGATATGTCGATCAAAACGGACAATCATTTTTGGGCGAAGTTCTCCTCTTTGACGGAACCTCTAATAACTTTTCAACATTTAGCACAGTTTCCTCGTGTGTTGCCAAATAAATTATTGTTCGCATAAAAAGAAAATCATTATAAAATAAAATTGTCGCCATTTTATATATTTATTTATTAATTCCTTTGCACTCACAAAAACACCATGAATATAAAAAAATCTAGGAGGTATTCCAGAAAAATGAGTTATTCTTCATTTTGCAAAATCGAAAAAATTTCCCCGAAAAAAAAATCAAGTCCCAAATCCACGGTCTTTCCGAGTCCTAGATCCATAGCGTCTCCGATAAATTTGGTGTCCTTTTCTCCTCGTCGGGCCCGTGAAACAGTTGAGAATTCGTTCCAAAAATGTGACATTGAGAAAACCAATAAAATTTTGAAGGAAACGATGACAGATTTAAATAATTATTGTGATAAAAAAAACGAAGAAAACTAAAAATATATATCCAGGTGGTATGATCATAAAACAAGAAATTCATTATATTCCTGAAAACAAAATTTTGTATGTATGTGTTGAAGAACGAAAAGGAAATGATTTACACAACGGAGACACACACGGATAGTGTTGTGCAAATTAGCCGACTAACCGCGGTTAACCATTTTAGTTTTTTTTCTATTTTTGATTACCTTTTCCTCTCCTGAAGTATGGAAGTGCTTGTTGAAGAAAACAAACAACTTCGCCTGGAGATTGAAAAACTTCAAAAGGAGTTAGAAATTGAGCGTTCTCATTTTTCTGAAATTATGCCCATTGATTTCAGTCAAACCTCTTCTACCAACGACGGTCATAAATACGCCAGTTTAAAATGTTCCGAGGAAAATGGATCTTACTTTATCGAAGGCCAAAGCGAATTCTTATCAAAATATACAGACTTTCTCATTAGAAATTATCATACCTTGCGTTGTAATTATGTTGGAATCGTCAATCCAGCTTTAGAAGAAAAGACTGTTCAAAAACTTGATGAATTATGTAATTTAGTGACAGTTGTTCGTGAATTGACACAGAGAGAGCCCGAAGATCTTGGGAAAGAACGATTCGAGTGGATCAACAATCGTTCTGATCGGCTCAAAGTTGAAATATCTCAAAAAATGAAAATTTTGGAAATATCATACTTCGCGAGTAAGACAGATTCAAAAAAGACATGGTGTGGATAGTGTTGGGAAACGATTAATTTTTATTTGATCAAATAAAAACTCGATTAATCGATTAATTGCCAATTAATCGATAAGTTTGTTGTTAGGCGAAGGATTTTTTCGAACGTATTTTGACATATCGAGTCACGATATTTTTCATAAGATGTTTAACTCAAGCTCGTCTCCTTCTCATAACGCCCGTTCACATCACTGTGAATCATTGTTTAAAAATATTCACGTTCACGATAAAATGCAAACACGATATCACTATCACACATCTCAAGATTTTGTCGAAACAAAACTATGGACCGACGATGCGGATGTCCAATCTTTTTACGAAATTTATTATGACACAATGGATTATGATTTAATGAAGGAAGGATCTTTTTTGTATGAGGGACGCAAAACCAATGACCCAAAAAATGAAAGAGAATGGATGTACAAAACAAATTGTTCTTTGAAAGACAAAAACGCTATTCATTTCATCCCTATCAACGAAACAAAACAATCCTTGGAAAAGCGATTGGGAAAACAAATCCATCCTTTTTTATCCTTGGATGTTGATCGATATTATTTGCCTGGAACAGATGGCTGGTTCGACATCGTGTCAGTCATAGGGGAAAAGAGGTATTATTCTCTGCATACTACTCGAATGCCCAATTCTCTCCACACGCCATCTGCTTCAAAAATTTTGGCTTTCACTTTCGACGATCATCGCTTTTTAAATATCTGGGGGTCAGAGGAAATGATGTTGGCAAAAAAAGCTAAATTTTATATCACAGAACCGAGTGAATTGGAACGGGATCTTTATTTTTAAAATTTTAACGAATCGAGAATAAATTTCATTGTTTTAAAATCTTTTCTTTGTGTATCTTCTGTTGCCTTGGGTATTGATTTACACGGAATTGTAAATACAGATGTGATTTTTTGGTTTTCAGGGGATCCGACAATCGCTGCATCATCACCTTCACCCGTCGGAGGTGGGAGAAGTAGTATAATTTTTTGAACCTGCTTTCCCGCTGTTATTGTTTCGCATATACCAGAAATATCGTGTAGTTCTCCCACTCGACATCCTTTTTTATGATAATTCCTGATTGCCAAATCAATTAATTCATTCCAACGAGTTCTTATCTCTTCAACTTTGGAAAAGATCGGATATGTTTTCACTTTATTCCTGTCAGGAATGATAGTCACAACTTGTAATGGTCGAAAAAAAGTCGGTGCTGTCAAGACATCAAAACCTTGAAATGGGCCAATGTCTTTTCTTCTTGTATCATTTCTGGTTTGCGTTTTAGTGCCAACGAAAGAAAACCCTCTAGGCGGTATATTGAGAAGAGGGTGAGATTCACGACATCCAATATTCGCACACGAACAAGATGAAAACGCGAGTTTAAATTCGTTTGTTGTATCTAGTGTTGTGCAGATAGTTCGGTTCACCAGTAGCGAACCGGTTCGCCATTTAGCCAAACCAAACCGGTTAAACCGATAGCGAACCGTTTAACTTTTTAGGTTTTTTTGACACATCAGTTTTAAATCTTTCGTTAACTATTTTCCGACTCATGTGCGTCAAAAAGAAAGATTTATTTATTTGCATTTGTTCCAAAAATAAATTCTGTTCTGATAAATAAATGAATCGTTTGTATTTAGAACTCCCAAAATCTATGAAATTACCAATTTATGTCGAAAAGAAAATGTCAGAACAAGAAAAAGAAAAATTCAAAGAAATGGCGAAAACATGGGTCAATCTCAATAACAATTTTAAAAAAGCGGAAGTTACATACAGCGTTACCGCTCGAAAAAATCCATCGAATCCAAAACTTCCTACACTTGCAGATAAAGGTTTTAAATTTTTTTATCAAACTAATCAACAAGGAGAGAAAATCTGGGAGTACATCATTTTCCTAAAACAAAAATATGGACGGAAGAAACATTAAGATGAAGAATCTGATCCTCGCCTCTTGAGATATTGTTTTTTCGTTTCTCGCGCTTTTGTTAAACTAACATCTTGAATATCGGAGAGAGGGATTAGCTTTGCATTTTTTCTCAAAGGCACATTCATGCCATTTCGAGAATGACTGTTGTGGGTTGAACATTGATGGACTAAGTACCAATTGTTTGAACGTCTTCCGTCGGTTTTTCGAACGTGTGCAGTAGCAGTGTAGATATTTGGATGTTTTATGCCATCACACCCTTTCACAGCGCAAAAAATCGGCAGCCGACCCAAACATCGCACATATTTCCATTTCAGTTCTTCGATTTTGTACCGATCTGCAGAAGTTCCGTTAATCCCAGCCACAACCAGACTGTTGTTGTGAGTAAAGTCCATTGTTTTTTTCGCAAATCAAACCACAAAAAACAAACCAAATAAGTCCAAATGTTTTTGTATTCGGTTAACCGTTTCCCAACATAGATCTGCCCTAATATCAACAACAATTGGATGATCCAATGAAGTCAGAAATGACAACGACTTATGCGCTCAGTTTAAAAAACTTTATTAACAATCTGTTCGTCTCAACAAAACTAATTAGAGTGCCTCTGAATGATTCTCCTGAGAAAGATATTGTTCTGCAATCACTCCTCCAAAAATAAAAGCAAGAGGAAGAACGATATCGTGATTTTTCTCGGCAATTTTTATGAATATTCCAAGTTCTCCTGAATTTTGTTCGTTAGGTTAAACATAAGTATAAAATAAACAAATAAAAAATCAAACCTTTGTGTTCCAATCAGGTTCAAGATTGAATCGTAGAAGAAGCATATCAGACCAACAGTGACAATTTGTGAGATATCTGAAAAATACTCCAAGTTCTTTGGTCACTTCAAAACTTTGAAAAATGATTTTCATGAGAGATATTTGTATATTTTGTTTTGGATTTAACTTGGAAATAGTTTCAGGATTTAGAGTGGTTGCCGCGAACACTGGGCACTCTTTTTTTGATCATCAACTATTTTTCTGCAGTTAAAAAATGAATTTTATCCACTGTGAATATGACACTTCGGTGAGAAAATTTGTGATGACGGGACTGGAGTGTGTACGCTTGAAAATTCATCTTAGTAAATCCTTGATCCTGACGTACTATCTGACCAGAATAAACTTGTGTAAGCGCTTCTTTCATATACCGTCCCATTAGTTCTGGATTGAGAACAAAAGAATCAACGACAATATTGCTCAAGCTTCCTTTTCAAGATTGATTGGTATACCACTCGATTTTTGAGTTGATTTAAATGTTCACGGAGGATTCATCTTTGGACGGTTCTCAATTTTTTCCTTCGATTCCATCACTGAAAGCAACTTGTTTTGATGCTCTAAATTATCATAAATAAACGGTTCGTCACTGGTGAACCGGTTCGCCACATCATCAAACCGGTTCGTCATTTGCACAACACTAGTTGTATCCATAAAATTTCACAACAGGGATATTAATTAAGAGTTCTAAAATTTATTACCGTGCTTCAATTAATTAATAATTAATCGATCAAACAAGCTAAACGATTAATCGATTAATCAAAAATTAACCGTTAATTTGCCCAACACTAGGTGTGGATTGATAATTTTCGCAGGGTTGCCAAAGATTGTTTTAGGGATTATTTCTTTCCTGGTATTATTTTTATATCGCGAATCGACTGCGCTTCTTATTGTTAGTCTCGGATGGCTTAACTCATCCCTCTTCGCATTTCTCAATGAAGATAATCCAATGGCCTTTCGTTTTCTACTTGCGAGTGTGGTGCTGGTGATATTTTTTACGATTTCTCGACTTGCAAAATTTTGGTTTGAAGACCTTCCAAATTTCACATCAGTTTGGCATGGGCAAGGACTCAGTTATCCGTGTGAAAATAAGATTCCGAATTACAATAATGATATCAAAGAGAATTGGCACGATTGTTTATCAAATTGTTTTGAAATAACTGTGATAGACTAAATAAATGAGTTTATTCAAGTATGTAAATCCGAAAAATAACGATCGTGCAAAATTTGAATCTCATATTCTTTAGAAGAAAAAGAAAGAAAAAGATACTGATTTCCTTCGTCATCTACGGTAAAAACGGCTCGAGACGGACGAGCTTTATAATTGTCATCCAATTTCCTGAAAGGTTCGCGAGCAAGAATATTACCCGAATAAGCTTCCTTTCGAAGAATAGGTAATATCACTTTTCTCGTAGTTGGTAATTTTCGTGTCTTAGTTGTTGATGGAAGTTGGTTGTATTTCGTATTTCGAACGACAAGCGCAGACATTTTCAAGAGAGTAAAAAAACCCAAGACAACTTTTTTCGCTAAAATTGCGAAATTTGGGGTGATATTTTATTTATAAGTAACAATAAATTTGACCCAAACTCCGCCAGGAATGAGTTTGCAACTTTTTAGAGACCTAAATAATTTGATGAGATACCAAATATAGACCAAATTCCCATTCTTGGAATCCCTGCAGATTTTGTTTATCATTTTTATGCCTGGATAAATTGACCGCTCTGGCTGCCCAGAATTATTCTGGGAAATTAATTGGTTAACTGTCGGTTAACCGGTTAACCACGTCTTTAACCGTTATCTGACCGGTTAACCGTTTGCACAACGGAGACACACACGGAATCAAAATTATAAAAGAACGTCAAATGTATGCGGACGACATGGATCTCGGGACACCCATGGGAATCGGAGCGTTCATAAAAACATTTTGTGACGAAAAATTGGTGAGAAAAGAAAAGATCTCTCTGATCATCCCGCAGAGATTTTGGAATTACAAAAGTGAATACTGTATGCGTCTCTTGTGTCAAGGTATCCCTCAATGAAATTTTTATTTATAAATGTAATAAAATCCTTCCTTGTCGTAATAAACATACATATTGTTCTCGTCACCGTCACGTTTTTCTTTGATTTTTAGAAGAATGTCTTCATAAGATGTCGCTTTTTCGAAATTTGTCAAAGGAATGCCGGATGGCAACGGTTTTTTGCGAATCATGCCAGTCTGACCTTTCAGATAATTCGAAGATCCGATTTGTTGACAGTATTGGCGAAAATGTCCTGGAATATAACAATTTTCACATATATAATTGGAATTGTCGAGTGGTTTCGGCATTCTGTATGTTCCGAAAACGGACGCATGATAAGTGGTATTACGTTCGTTAGACATTGGTTCTGCCACTGAAGAATTAGTTTCTTTTTTGTGCACATTGCCTTCGCAAACCGCAGAGATTGCTTGTTCTTCCGTTTCATGAGGCAATGGATTTGCACTCGGGGGTTCATAAAATTTGAACCCCATAGGCATTGGTTTTCGAACAATCACAATATAATCTCCATTTTTCAAATAAATTCCTTCGTCAATTAGTTTCAATTTTTTGTAATCAAACGGGTGTTCTAGGAAATCTTCATAAAAATATCCTGCGAAAAATCCTGCACTGTACGAATACCGAATCGAATTGTTGAAGGGATTGGTAATTTCTTTGTCCAGTTTGTATTTTTTTTCGAGATGATATCGAACGATTTCCCAAGTTTTTGAAGCTTCAGGATCTTCGAAGTCCAAAATATACGTTTTCTTAGTGGATGTATTTATATCCGTGTTAAATACTTGATGGGCAAAAACGTAATAAATCAAAGAACATTCTTTTTTTCTCACATCTTTCGTGGAAGTATCCATCTTTTTTTTTTTTTAATAAAGAAACACAAACCCATCCACCATCTTTTTTATTGTTGCACACTTCAATGAAATATTTTTATTTTTGTTCAATTTTGAGACGTTTCGCTTCTTGTTCGATGACGTATTTTTTCCCGGAAGATATGTTTTCCACGACTCTGATGAAAAAAAAACATTTATCGCAAGAACAACATCCATCATATACATCTCCACGTTTATCGTTGTCGCTTTTGTAAATATTATCACATGGTATTATATAATTCCACACGTCCTCCGAATCTACACCGTTAGCGAAAATGTCTTTACATATATTCTCATCGTGAATAATGAAATCGATGTTTTCTATGACGTCGACGAATGAATTTGGGATGCGTATGCATTTCACTTTTTTTTTCTGTTCCGATGAAAAAGAAAATTCATCGTAAATTACATCAGACAAATACAATGTGTCTAATTTCTCAGTCTCAAGTATTTTGAGAGCTTCTCGAATCATCTTTTCGTTTCGTTTTCGCATTCTTTGTATTTTCAAACTCTTTTGGGTGCTACCGTGATCATCATCGTCTGGTACTTTTCTGAAAAACAAACGTTCTTTTCGGGAAATAGATTCGCCCCAATAATCGTAAAAAAGATCAATCAACTTCTCGATGTTTTCTCTCTCTCTTTTTCCACTCCAAAAATGCAAATTCTCCACGTAAATCAAGTGAATTTTCTTTCTGCGTTGGAGAGCCCACAGAAGCATGAAGAGACTGTTCACACCCGCGGAAAACGGAATTAAGATTTTTTCATATTTATCTCCGGAAGATAAACTGGACATTTTTTTTCAAAAAATGAAAAAAAATAAAAAAAATAAAAAAAAAATATTTCAGCCCAAGTAGTCATTTTTTATTTCTATTTCCAAGTAATTATCGTCCATAATTACTTCTTTCGTGACGTTGGGAAAAGGTGAATCATCATGATACTCTTGAAAATTGTTCAAAAGATCATTCCAGTCATTCTCAAAAAGATTTTTGAGATCCCCCCACTCGACAATCAATGTAGATGCCATTTTAAAATATTCGTCCATATGTTTTTCGAACGTCGGATTTGATTTTTTATTTTTTTTTTTAATTTCAGAAATCAGAAAAGCGATTATTTCCAAATGAGTTATGGTTTCGAAAAGAGAACCCCTGGCTATGTTTAAAAAATTCATAAAAGAGTTGTAGGTGGTTCTTCCTCTTCCCTCGCTGATATTTGCGGACACTGACGTGCTAGAACGAAACACTTGATCGCAGATACTAAAAATTCCATATTCGATGAAGAGAGTCCGTATAACCAACAGAAACGATAGAATATGTTTGACTCCGACCGAAATCTTTTCTTCGCAAGGGAGACTTTTTTCATCAAAAAACTTTTTCGAAAAGTAAATTTTATTTTGTATTTTCGACGGCAGAGAAGATCTCGAAGAATTGCTGCTCATTTTCTTTTTTTTTTTTTTTTCACAAAATACTATTTTTTTTTTATCATGACAAAAATAAATAAATTATTCGTCAACAAAAAAAATGGCATCGTCTAATTCTTTCATAGGATGGTTTTTTTATGTAATCGTAATTTTGATTTTGATTTCTTTGGTGATCTACTTATCCATGATCGTCACCGAAATTTATATAAAAAATCAAATCAAGAAAAAAATCATGGATCCTTTTCTATTTTTCAGAAATCACACCACAGAAATCAATGAAGCTCTCTGTCCTCCAGAGAGTTCCAAATTTTTACCTTTTCCTTCAGTAAACACCATCATGATTGATAATAATTGTTATGATGAAAAGACGGCTTTATTTCTTTCCATTCTTTGTGAAAACGTCAGCACAATGAATTGTTTTAAAGATTCTTTTAGAGAAAAATTCGTCGTTCCTGATGGTTTTCGAAACGATTATGATATCTTAATGATGCCCGGACAAGATAACATTTACGGGGTACTATTTTTTTCAGAAAAGTGGAAAACCACATTTTTGATCTGGAGTGGAACGGTCACACTTGGTATGTGGAAACAAGATTTTAAAGCATTCCCGATGTCCATCTCCCAGGATCAACCAGAGGTCAGAGTACATGAAGGATTTCTAGAAATTTACAAATCAGTCAAAGAGAAAATAAAACATCTCTATGACACAAAATATAAAGGGATTTTGGGTTCTGAAGCTTTCGTGATCTCTGGTCATTCCTTGGGAGGTGGTGTTTCCCCAATTTCTGCATACGATCTCGTATCTTCTGGCACCGTCGCGGATCCGACGAGCGTTATAACATTCGGATCGCCGCGATCCGGAAATAACGATTTCGCAATGGAATACAAAAAGTTGTCACTAAAATCTTTGAGAATTTTCAACACTGAGGACATTGTTCCGATGTTGCCTTTTCCTTCTGTTCCCGTGGGTTTCCTTTTCAACGGGACTTCTGAAAACAAAAATCTCCAGTACACTCATGTAGATGACGGTGTTTCATTCACCGTAAATTTAGGAAATTGGATAAAAAATCACATCAATGCCTATGTCACTCATTTACCCGATGATTCCTCTTTAATATCCGTTTGTCCCCGGGAATAATTACAATAAAAAAAAATTATATTTTTTGGGTTTGATTTTATGTCAAAAAAATAATTACAATAAAAAAAAATTATATTTATTTGGTTTGATTTTATGTCAAAAAAAATTAGGGTTCATGACAACTTTACAATTTTTGGTCTCGAATTATGCAGATGATATTGCAAAAATCAGCTATCCCGAAATTTCTCCAAAAAATTTGGATTTGATAAAACAAAAATGTGAAAAGAAAATAGAATATCAAATGTATTCCTTGGTCATGATAAAATCTATTTACACATCGGATTATGATGACACAGAATATATCATGACAAACAAAAATTTAGTACAAATCACGTATGCTCCGATATCTAATGACATTTTCGAAAAAATCAAAAATTCTTCACTCATCGCGCGAATGAACCTCGAAAAAGAAATCCTCCTTTTGCTCGAAATTTTATTCGAAACGAAAACACCAAATCCTTTGATATTTTCCGGAATTATGGTTGTAGACGATGAGTGTCCTGTCGTATACCTCGAAAACGAAAAAATCGATGACGAAAGCTACTGTATCGTGTTTGATTTACGTCACTTGAAAGATATGATTACACAAACACTGAACAATGAGTTATCATCGTATGCAAATAAATCCGTCTCCACTTTATTTTATCGAGACGACATGTTTACTAGTGTTGTTGTAATTACGTTGTGTGTTGTGTATACGGTCATTTTGTCCATCATCTCATATTTGGCATAAACGTTTATTTTAATTCAAAAATGTCTTTTGATAGAGATCACTTCTAAAGATATTATTCTTCCTTGATCGTCATAGTCAAAATTTAAATTATCTTCTTTTGTTTCGGTAAATACATAATTTGTGGAATAAACAGATGGATCATCAAATAAATCTATTGTCACACAATCTACGTCTTCATCGTAAGTGTAAAAGAAGTTTGATTTTTTTTCGTATTCTTCAAGATCACGAAAAACTTTGTCGAAAGGTAAAGTGATAATTTTAAGTGGGTCCAATTGGACTTAATGGTCCAATCCAAATCTTACAAGAATCCAGAGAGATGATGATAAAATCTTTTGGGAATCTTGTGAGATTTATTATTTAGAAAAAAAACACTCTAAAAAAATAGTTTTAGCCAACTTGAGCTATTTGTTGTGCTAAAAATTTTGTCTAAATTTTGGCTAAATTTTACATCTTATGATAATCTTCTTGGATATCTTCTTGGATTCTCTAAAGATTTGGATTGGACCATTAAAAACCATTTGGACCATTAAATTTGGTCACTTTATGGAAATCACTTTTCCTTTGGAACCAAAAGATATTTCAAGTTTTTTTTCTTCATTTTGAGTCACAATATCCCAATAAAGTAAGAGTCCTTCGGGGTCTCCTGCCATTTTTCTTTTTCCTTGACCATTGCCCATCATTATTGTTTATTTAAAAAAAAAACGCCTGGTCCGATAGGGATCGAAAAAAAAAAAAATTATTGTTTATTTATCGTCTTTCGAAGTTCTTCATCCTCTTCTAGAGCACGAACGTTTTTATTTTCGAGAGCGTCTATATTATTCGAAAACATCATAATACTTTCGAATAATATAGAGGCATCACACCCGACCGCTTTTTTTTTTTTTGCAATACCACTAAATATCGAAGAGACTTCGGCGTTATCGAACGTGATATCCTCTGGGTTATTCATTTTTTTTTATCAAAATTGAGTCGAGAAATTTGTGATCTGGCTTTCTGGTGACTCTTTATTTTCTAAAATTCACTGAATTTATATTCACAGAATCTTCTATTTTGTGTCGCCACTCCCATCCAAAAAAAAAAAAATAAAAAAAAAAATGAAATTCCGAGAAGTTCGAGTTCAGGCGAGACCGAAATTGTCTGCAGGGGACAATGGACATGTCAAATATGTGGTCGATCGAATTGGAAGACCACTGTGGTACCTAGACATTTGTCTGGTTGAAGCAAACGATTCTTTCCGTATTTCTCATAAAATCGAGATTCCATACAATGATTCTAAAAAAAAATGGACTTCTCTCGTGATAGGCGATGGGAATGTCTCGGTTGCCAATGGATTACTATCCTATTCTGACGGATTTTATATCATCAAGACGAAAACCAAAAAAATCATGGAAAACCAAAATTTAAGAATTCTCCGCAATCCATCAATGGGCATAGAAGAGGAGGAAGGATTCATAAAATTAAAAAAAGAACTTCTCCAGGAGCCTCTTCGAAGGATGCTTCAGTATGTCATTTCGAAAGGATATTATTTTGTTTCCTAGATCTTTTTTCATTTTAGTATTAAATAAAAACCATGAAGAATGTTCCAGCAAAAAAGAAAATTCCAACTAAAAAGAAAATTCCAATGAAAAAAAAAGCACCAACAAAATTTCCATTGGTCCTGGGAAAATTCCGGAATGAAACTTCAAAACCTTGGCTTGGACAAGACTGCTGGACACAAATGGTCAACAAAAAGGACAGCATTTTCCTTCGTCCCAAGGAAAAAGGATTTCCTTCAGTTTCTCAAATGACACAATGGTTGAATATGCGTAAAACACCAGTGAATATTATATTGAATTCGAGTCATGCCCGATCTTATCCTCCGAGCGATTGGGATCCGAAGATCATAAATCATAAAATGGTCAAAACTCTCTATGTTGCCAATCCTACTAAAATTCATTCGAAAATATATCCGATTCCGGTAGGATTGAAATGGCAATTCAAGTCCACCAATCTCTTTGGAGAATCGAAAGCCAAACAAATCCTTTTATATCGAAGCGTGGCATCCTCACCGGAAGAATGCAAACGTCTTTTTAGTCAAAACTCCAGAAGCTTGGCGATTTGGTTGCGTCCTTACAAAAACACCAATGCGAAAACGACATATTACCGAAAGAGTAACAAGGCTCTGCAAACTCCCAGAAGCGAGATTCAAAAAAAAATAAAAAGCAAATACAAAATGATATCTACACATCGGATGAATGCTGTGGAATATTTTCAAAAATTAAAAAAAGTGGAATTCGTCGTGAGTCCAGCGGGAAAAGGTCTCGACACTCACTGCACCTGGGAAGCTTTACTCGCCGGATGCATCCCGATAGTTCCTCATTCTACTTTAGACCCCGTATTCGCAGATCTCCCGGTGTGGTTGATTAATGATTGGGTCGAAGTCACCGACGCTGCCGCGGAAAGGATTTCGCGAGATTTTAGAAACAGAGATACGTGGAATTTCGAGAAATTATTTACTCCTTGGTGGGAAAAGAAAATCAACACCGTATCATAACAGAAATATATTCTATTGCAAATAAATAAAGTAAAGAAAATATGCATTCTTCTCGTCAAGTATTACAAGGATCATCTCAGCAACAAAAAAAGCAAATGCCTTCGTCTTCCGGGACTTATCAACAACAAAAAAAGATGTCTCCCGATGCTCGAGAAAAAAAGATGTCTTCCAGTGTTCAACAAGAAAAAAAGATGTCTTCCAGTGTTCAACAAAAAAAAAAGATGTCTTCTGGTGTTCAACAAGAAAAAAAGATGTCTCCATATGTTCAACAAAAAAAGATGTCACCTAAAGAATTATACTCTGCCGTTTCGTCTCATACTTCAGCATTCACGGATCGGATTGCTTATTTTAATACACAAAAAGAAACGCTTTCTTGGTTGAAAAAATATATCGAAAAATTCGGAAAGCTCGATGATGTCTGTGCTGTCTTCGATATCGACGGTACCATTCTCTCCGATAAAGATGACATTGTAAAGGTATCGCAATCTTCCCCGGCGGGTTCTTCAAAACAAATAAAAGAAGACGAAGATGCCATCGTGTGTCATAAGATGACGAAAGCACTCTTCGCGCTCTGTAGATTACACAAAATTCCAATTTTTATCATCACCGCGAGACCCGAAGGAAAAGAAAATCGAAAATGGACGATCGACCAGTTGAATAAGTGTGGATACACTCCAGATACTTATGTGGAATTAAGGATGATGCCAAATGCCATTTACAACAAAGCATTAAAATCGGATTGTTGGAATTTTTCGGAATATAAATTTAAAGAGAGAAATCGCATTGTACAAAAATATAACAAAACTATAATATTTAACATTGGTGATCAATGGAATGATATGATGCGAATGGAAGATTGTGCGAAAACTACCGAAGAACAATTATTTTCTCACTTTCTAAAAAAACTGCCAAATCGAGGGGTTTTTGTAGGTTCATTTCTGGACGTTTCCTTATTATCCATCAAATTGCCCCATCAGTAAACCATGTTGACAAGCGGAAAATCATTGGAATTGATTGCTAACCGCGAAATTTGTTTGAAAAAATACAAGAAACGTTCAAATGTCATCGAGGGGATCCTTATGTGTTACAGCGGAAATATCAAGTCTTTTCGATCGATCAGATATTTTAAAAATTTAAAATATTTAGATTGCAGTTGCACTCCGTTAGAATCTCTCTCTGGCGTGGAGACCCTTACAAAATTGAAAATTCTTTTATGCAACGTATGCGGTTTGAAATCTTTGGAGCCTGTTAAAAATTTGACAAATCTCGAACATTTTAATTTTGAGCTGAATTACATAAATACTTTTATTCATTTGATTAATTTGAATAAGATACAATTTCTGTGTTGCATTAGTCACGAAAAATATAAATCATTGAAGGGATCCCGATGAATATCAGAGGGATTGATTCGAATGTCCCACGTTATCCTCAACCCATTTTAGATTATTCATTGTTGTCAGAAATTAAAGAAGGCTCGGGTACCAAAAAGTTTTTTGATCTCAAAAGCTTCATTTCGCATAAAAATTCATACGTTAATTGGATATTTTCGGAATCTCTCTGTAAACTTTACGATTTTTTCTAAAAAATAAAAATATAAAAACTTTATTTTTTTTTTTTGTCGTTTTAAATTTTATTTCCTTTTGTCATGAATTTCACTCGCGGGGACTATAAATTCATTTATGTTGGTCTATTATTTGTCGAAGGTTCTATATTTAAAAATGGTCTATATGGTAAAACCGTGATTAATCTCAATCATACCGAACGCGAAGAAATATTGGGTGCTCATATCAGCGAGTTTGGACTTTTCCAAAAGCTCACGATTTGGAAAGATCCCTTGATCGGGGAATGTCCAGCCTATCCTACGAGAATATATTCCGTTCGACCATTTGACGTTTACGTCCCCGATGGTGTTGGCAAAGTGTCATACAAATATTTTTTCTAAAAAATAATAAATTATCAATTCCTGGAGGAAAAGGTGATCATTTAATTTTCCGAGAACATGAATGGCATTGAAATTCACGAATATTCGAGGGACGAGTACCAAATTGTAATTCGCAAGAAAATCGATTCGTTGAAAATCATCAAACCATATGCAACGAAAACGAAAATGTTACGTTTTCGTGAAAACGATGATTTACGCACATTAAATCCATTGAGAAATTTCGTTCAATTGACTTTTTTAGATTGTTCCGAAAATCCAAATTTGCAAATCACGGGAAATATTTTTTCCAAGTTGGTAAATTTGAAATATCTTCATTGTAACTATTGTCGATCGATATCGTTCACAGGATTTGGCAATTATTCTTCGAATCGCTTAGAACATATTATTTGCGCATCGAGTAATCTGAAATCTTTCGATGGACTGCAATGGCTTACGAAATTGAAATATATCGAATGTAGTTTTAATCGTCATTTGAAATCATTTAAAGGGATACCATCCTCTGTATTGGATATATATCATTATATGACTCCTTTGTGTGAAAGGGGTGATATGATATCTGTCACCATGGAAAAAGTTCATGAATTATCAGGGACAAAGAAATTCGCTAAGCTCACAGAGCATTTGGAAAATTCTTACCTGTCTTGGATTTTCAAAATCAATCTCATGAACATCTATGAATATTTTTAAAAATAAAATGTTTTTCTATCATCTCAAGTTCCTTGTGTTACGTAAATGAAAACTATGCGTTTTTTAGACAAAGTTTTATTTTACATGTATTGAATATTATTGGAATTTATTTTTCAAACAAATTAATACTCATTCCCCGAGTTGCGTCTGTTTCCATGTTTTCATTTCCATTCCATCGGGAGCACTCCCTTCTACTTTGCGTGAACCGATATCTTTCCAATCCGTGGACAAAACGCTCCCTCCACTCTCGGTAAAGGATTTGATCATGGCTCTTTTTTGTTCATCTTTTCCGTTCCCGTAAAGTTTTTCGAAAAATTTATTTGTTGCCGCGTCGCCCTCGAGTTTTTCTTCGGGTTGATTGCTGATGAATTTATCCCAATTGGTCTTGGTGAAATTATGAATGGTTCCTTTTTTATCTTCTTCCTCTTCCAATGAAATCCAACGAACATTGGGATTCTTTTTTTCCAGAGTTATGATTATCTTGTCAGAAAGAGACTCTTTTTTCATGGACGAAGGTTTTACGGGAGCCCACAAATCAAAAGAAATCTGCAACTCTCTGTGTTCGGAGATTCTGATCGATAATTCTAGAGATTTTTCAGAGACTTCGAATTCTACATTTTTTTGTTCCGAATCTTTGACAAAAAAATTGATGATTACTTCGGTCCGAGTCTGATGACAATCGTACCCAAAAGGAAGACGTTCCTTCTTTTTTTTCGTCATTTCGGGAATTTTTTCTTCCTTTTCTTCTTTGGGAAATTCTTCTTCTTTTTCTTGTTTTTGTGAATCAATTTCCGCGTCACATTTTCGGATGAATTTTTTGACGGGAGAATGATTTCCATCATCATCACTATCCAGACGAAGAAAGAATGTTTTGGCTTCTTCGTATCTTTCCAAAGCAAACAAAGAACGCGCCATCACCCCGATAGCCATGATATTTTTGGAATCTTGTTTGATCGCATGTGAAGCATATTGTGAGGCTTCCGCGTTTCGTTCGAGTTTGAAAAGACAGTAAGAGATTCGAGCATTATACGGGGAAAGTAAACACTGGTCATCTTCAGCATGAAAGGAGGAGATTTCATATTTCAATTCTCGAATAGCATCCTCGTATTTTTTTTGCTTGATTAACTTTTCGATTTTCTGGTTCGTCATTCTTTTTTTCGAATTTTTGCGAAACTGAAAATAAAAATGTCTTTGACCTTCCCGGAAATGTTGTGACATTTTTCAGAATTTTTACTTGGAAAATAAAATTCACTGAATACCTTCTTCTTCTTTCTTTTTTTTTTTTTTGTGGTTTAAAAATGGAAAAAGGAGAGACGGATGGATCTGCAAAGAAGAGATTATTTTGGGACAAACAAAACTTGACTTCTTTGGACGGAATTGAAAAATATTCTCGTGTTCTGACGAAATTTTCCGCTGCGGATAATAATATAACATCATTGAAACCTTTGATCCATTGTGTCCAATTAAAAAAATTGTTCGTTTCGTATAACAAAAACTTGAAAAGTCTTCGCGGAATGGAATCCTTGACGAATCTCACGCACTTATGTTTCGACAATTGCCGCATCGAGTCTTTGAAACCATTGGTGAATTGTACGAAATTATTGCACGTTGATGCTCACAGTAATGACATAAAATCTTTGGATGGAATGATAAATTGTTCCGATTAGCTTGGTTTCAGCTGTAATTATAATTCTCGATTGAACTCACTGAAGGGACTTCCGGATGTGATAAATGAGGAGTTTTGGTTTTCTTTTGCTTCGACAAAATTGGCAAAATTTTTGGGATTTTCTTTTATTCGGTATTTCTACCGTTATGTAAATTTCGAACTCTCCGGAACAGCAAAGTTTAAGAAAATCAGAGATGTACCAAAATCCGAAGAGAAGTCCTATTTGTCTTGGTTTCGCCCGGAGAATACAATAAAATTATATGATTTCTTTTGAATTCCTCAATTTTTATTTTTCCCATTCTAAATACATCATGGAGAGCGTGAATTCTTTGTCCCGACAGAAAAAGAAATGTAAGAGAATCACGATGATTTTAGATCTTTGCAAACAAAATATAAGTTTTTTAGGAGGCATCGAAAAATATTCTGATTTTATGACGACCTTGCGCGCTGACGAAAATTACATAACATCGTTGAATCCTTTAACTGCTTGCCACAATTTGGAAGAATTATATTTGTCGTATAATTGTGACTTGAAAAGTCTCAGTGGAATGGAATCTTGCGTAAATCTCAAACGCATATTAATCAATTATTGCGTTGTCCAGTCTTTGAAACCCTTAATTAATTGTACAAAATTATCGTATATGGATTGTATTGGCAACGATATAAAGTGTTTGGATGGGATGCAAAATTGCGCTCGATTAGGACATTTTGACTGTGAAAACAATCATAGGTTAAATACGTTAAAAGGTCTTCCTGATGTGAGAGCAAATTTATTATATTTTTATTTCGAGGGAACAATATTATCGAAATCTTTGAGAAAAGGTTTTTTTGCTCCTGCCAATGATAAACATTTGGAACTTTCCGGAACTCAAAAATTCAAGAAAATACGAGAGAATTTGGATTGCAAGAAGTTTTATATTTCGTGGTTGTTCCCGGAAAACACAATAAAATTATATGATTTCTTTTGAAATTCCTCAATTTTTATTATTCTTTTTTATTTTGTGTCGTTATGAATCCCGAACAAGACGATGAAACGTTTTCCTTGAAAAACCTCGAAAAAAGAAAAATAAGTCCCGTTAAAATGAAAATCAAGCTGATTAATGAAAATTTGAAATCTCTGGACGGAATCGAAAAATATTCATGTTTTCTTACACATCTCAACTTGAGATCAAACCAAATATCTTCATTGAAACCTCTGAGAACCTGCAAAAATCTTGCAAAAGTTAATATCAGTGACAATCCATCCTTGAAAACGCTCGATGGTCTGGAATCGCTCATTTCGTTGGTGTATTTGGGTATAGCCAAATGCAGCATTTCCTCCTTGAAGCAATTGCGAAATTGTACGGAATTGCTCGATTTAGAATGCAGCGGAAACCACATAGAATCATTCGACGGTCTTCAGAATTGTCTTAAATTGGATCAGATAGATGCGAGTAACAATTATAAGTTGAGGTCTATCAAAGGATTACCTAATGTCGCCTACATATATTATCATTTGCTATATGCCGAAAATACTCCATTAAACAATATATGGAACCTGCGTCATATTCTCCATAGCCAAGGAAGCAACCATGATCGACAAATGGAACTGGTAGAAGCTTCAGGGACCGCAAAATTCAAGAAAATACGAGAGAATTTGGATCGTGAGAAGTTTTATATTTCATGGTTGTTCCTGGAAAACACAATAAAATTGTATGATTTCTTTTGAATTCTTTCTTGTTGCGAAAAAAAAAAAAAATAAATGGAAAATACGTTTCGATTACTCGATGAAAAAAGTGATCTCGATGTATCGATGACAATCGATGCTTCATTAAAAAAAATCGTTTCCCTTATAGGAATCGAAAAATACTCACTCCATTTGACCGATTTGGACGTGTCACATAATCATATCACCAACCTGGGGCCTTTGAGATTTATGAAATCACTCGAAATTTTAAATATAAGCTACAACATAAATTTAAAATCCCTCGAAGGAATAGAAAATTCATTTTCCCTAAAACAATTGCACATGGTCAAGTGTAATGTATCTTCGTTGCAACATTTGCGGAAATGTGTGAAATTGTCCCATATTGGATTTTCTTTTAATTCTGTCACTAATTTCGATGGGTTGCAACATTGCGTAAATTTGAATAGTTTATCATGTAGCAGTAATAATGGATTGAATTCTATCAAAGGATTACCAAATAAAACTATTAATGTATCGATTTTTGACACACCATTGGACCACATATATTCGACGGGTGAAGGAAATATGAATTTTGGTGGATGTCCTTATTGGAATTTTGGAGAAAAATCCGGGACGAATTCTTTCGAAATCCTCAAAACTCTCGATGATTCCACATATTTTTCCTGGATTTACGTCAATGATCTTTCTAAATTATATGATTTTTTCTGAGAAAAATAAATAATATCAGTTTGATTTATTTTTTTTTATTTTTTTTTTTTTCTTGGTTTGAGAATGGAGAAGAGGTCGGTAGGATCCATAGATAATCATGATAATGCAAGTATGAAGCTTCGCATCAGTTGTTCTGTGTCTTCTCTGGAAGGAATCGAAAAATACGATCTTTGGTTAACTGCGCTAAAAATTCCTTGTAATAATGTGACTTCTTTGGTACCTTTGGCTTCCTGCAAAAATATCAAAAAATTGGATATGAGACGCAACGAAAAACTAAAATCTCTCCGAGGAATCGAAAATTTGACGCTTTTAGAGGATTTAAACATATCATCGTGCGACATAGATTCGTTTGTTCCTTTGAGAAATATGAAAAGATTAGGCAGAATTATTGCCAGGAATTGTCCGGTTTGTTCATTCATAGGTCTCCAACATTGCGAAGAATTGTGGTTAATCGAATGCTCGCATTGCGAATATCTGAGATCATTGAAAGGACTCCCGTATTGCGAGGTTGAATTGAGTGCTTATGTAACACCTTTATACTATATTTATTTTTCCGATTTTTCGGGACATGATAATCTATCTCGATACGGAGATATTGGAGGAACCGCGAAATTTGGTGCATTATTGGAAAAACAATTAAATTCTTCTTCTTATATTTCCTGGTTGAATCATTTTTCCATAAATAAATTGTATGATTATTTTTGAAAAACCACAAAAAGAAAAAAGAAACAAAATGAAAACCAAAAATCTGAGCGAAATAGAATATATTAGGTGCAGCATCGAAATAGAATCCTATTCTGGTCTCGGATCACTAATCGGAATCGAAAAATACGGCGAATTTTTGGCGACATTTAAATGTCCTGATAATTACATCGCATCTCTGCTACCACTGGCTTCTTGCAAATCTCTCGTAGTTTTGGATCTGGATGGGAACAAAAATTTAAAATCCCTCAAAGGAATCGAAGATTTGTCTTCTCTCGTAGTTTTGGATCTGTCGAGATGTAATATAGAATCGTTACTTCCTTTGAGAAAATTGGTGAAATTACAAGAATTGTCATGTTCTTGTGCTTTATTTAGTTCGTTTGTCGGTCTTCAAGATTTATGTGAATTATATTATTTACAATGCCGCCAAAATCCAAATTTAAATTCGATGAAAGGTCTACCCGGGAATCGATTTATGTGTAATCAAGGACAGTTACATTTCCATGATTCTCATTTGTATAAAATTTATAATACATACAATTCGAAAACTTGGAATCTTCGTGAGTGCTGCGAAATCGGAGGAACAAAAAAATTCAAGATACTAAAAGAACAATTAATTTTTTCTTATTTCTCCTGGATTTTTCATGATAAATTTTCTCTAATAAAATTGTACGATTATTTTTGAAATAAAATGTGCGGAATTTGGGCATTGATTTCCAAAGAAAAAATTGGTTCATTTGGAGATTATTATGAACTTTTTATGAAAATAAAACACAGAGGACCAGAGTACAGTAGTTTCGATTTGATTCACGAAAATGCTCTCCTTGGATTCCACAGACTCGCCATCAACGATCCGACGCCGGATGGAAATCAACCTTTTCATCACTGTCCCGTTCTGAAAAAATCTACGTTTTATTGCATCTGCAACGGAGAGATTTACGATCATGATTTATTGGTTGCATCATACGGACTCCATGAATCAAACGAAAAGACTTCGGACTGTGAAGTCATTTTACCCATATACGAAAATAGAAAAAGACGACCCGAAGAATTTTGCAGAGATTTGGGGAGCGAATTCGCCCTGGTGATTTTAGAAATAGAAAGTTTCGAGATTACGAATATTTTTGCTGCCAGAGATCCGATTGGCGTTCGACCTCTTTTCTGGCATTTCGACGGCACGACGATTGTTTTTTCTTCAGAGATGAAAGGACTCCCAAAAAACCAACATAATACAAAAGTATTCCCCCCGGGACACTTCATGTCATGGGATCCGCGAACTGACTCTCTTCCAACTTTCAAACATTATTGTAGAACTGCACATCCTGTGTGTATCCCTTCACACGACGGACATATAAAAGCAATGAATCAAATAAAAGGGCATTTAATTGAAGCCGTCCGCAAGCGGATAGGTTCTACGGATAGACAATTGGGGTGTCTTCTTTCCGGTGGATTAGATAGTTCCCTGATCGTCGGGATAACGAGGCACTTATTAAAGAAAAGTTTCCCTGTTTATACCATTTCTTTGAAAGGCGGCGGAACCGACTTGATTTATGCAGAAAAAGTTGCAAATGCTCTCGGATTGGAACATCACATCGTAGAAATCGACGTCAATGATGCTCTTTCGGAAATCGAGAATACTATATACACCATAGAATCTTACGACATTACTACCGTCCGCGCATCTGTAATGCAGAAGATTCTCGCGAAATACATCCAAGAAAAGACCCCGGATGTGAAGGTAATCTTAACCGGAGAAAATAGTGACGAACTTTTCATGGGATATCTTTATTATCATTGTGCTCCGTGCCTATCGGAAGCTGGCGAGGATTCCAAAAGATTGGTCAGAGATGTACATCGATTCGATGGTCTTCGAACAGATCGAACCACCGCGGCGCATGGATTGGAAGTACGTGTGCCTTTTGCAGATTGTGATCTCGTAGATTTAGTTCAGAGTTTGGATCCTGGTTTCATTACACCAAAAAAGCAAGAAAAATATATTTTGAGAGATGCATTCAAAGAGATGAATCTCATTCCGGAAGAAGTCTTATGGAGAAGAAAAGAAGCATTCAGTGATGCCGTGTCCACCTCGGAAGATTCGTGGTACAGATCGATACAAACATATGTTGATTCTTTTATTTCAGACGAGGAATTCCAAAAAAATCGAATCCGCTGGAAAATCAATACACCCTTCACGAAGGAAGCCTATTATTACAGAAAAATATTCGTCAAATATTTTGGCGATTCCGATGACGTCGCGGAAACCATTCCGTACTTTTGGATGCCGCGATGGCAATCATCTTCCGAACAAAAAATGGATCCATCTGCAAGAACTTTAAAAATTTATTAATTAAAAGTACCAAAGTCACGCTTCGCCAATCCAGTGGTATACAAATGGCGAACCGGATTAATAAAAAAAATCTTTATGTTCTTTGAAAGGCATTTTTTCTATTGGAAGACATGACACTAGTTTCCCCTTGACTATTACATCTAGTGTTGTGCAGATGGTTCGGTTCTCCAGTAGCGAACCGTTTAATATTTAGCCTTGGAAAATATGTTTAGAGGTTCAAACATTGTGAGTTGTGACATATTTCCTAAATGGCATCGGCAAATTTTGCGCAAATTTCATGTGGGATTGAAAGCATTGAAGAAAATGATCAATGTGTGTTGTGGCAAGTTAATCAAATTGGTATCGATATTGAATAAATCACTCATGGTGAATTATAATAATATTAATTCACAAGAATTTTTCTCTTACATGTGTGACACCTCCGTTGAAAAATTCTTGGAAATTAATATTTAAAAAAAAACATGTCAAGAACCAAATCTTTCCGTTCTATGAAAAATGGAGTCGATGACTACGCGAAAGTATGGATATTGGATGAAAGCGTAATGATTTAGCCTTTCTTTTTTCCAGAAACGAAAATGAACATGATCTCTCAATCAAAGTGAATTTACAAGTAGAATAGAATACAGTCGAAATAGGAGGAGGTTTTGTTTTTCCAGAAAACTAAAATGAATATGGTCTCTCAATCAAAGTCAATTTACAAGTAGAATGCAATCGAAAATAAATATATGCTCTATAATAAAATAAAAAAAGACTTTTTCTTCACATACACATAAAAAAAAAAATATGTATTCACCTTCTGCCGTATCTATGACTTATTTCATCATGGTGTTTCTGGTATTTCTGGGAATCGCCGGATTCATCATTTTTGCGGAAATCATGACAGTCGATTATGTCAATCAGAGTTCCGAAGCTCTCTCCAAACAAAAACCTCCCTGTAAAACTTCCGGAACCGTAAAAAGTAATTCTGACGCGATCGTAATGTATTCCTATTTGATCATAGGTGCCATTTCTCTTCTTCTCCTTCTTCAACTGGGACAATTGATACAACTTGGAGGTCTTGGAGCGTTTGCGTCGGCAAATTCTCAAATGGTTTGCAAGAAACCCTCCGTAAAAAAGGGAGGTAAAAAATAAAATAAAGATTCATGGATGAAACGAAATTTATTATACATGAGAAGGTAGAAGACCGAGAAAAAGAAATCATCAGAAGAAATGAAATAATAAAACATGTAAATATTTATGCAAAAAAACACCAAGAATTGGAGGAACAGAAAAAAAAACAAAAACAAGAACAAGAACAAGAAAACATAAATAAAAAGAAAAAGTGATTATTATTATTTTTTATATTTTGTCCAACAAATGTCAAAGAGGTCTCATGATTGGAATGATTTGTTATTAAAATCGAGTAAATTTTTATTATTCGATGAATTTAAAGAAATGGTCATCGTAGAAGATGATACAATGTTAAAAGTTATCCCGAGGTTGTCTTCCATAAATGCATCTGGATATCTAACTACCGATAGCCAAGAAGGTAAAATATATAAATTTCAAAGAAAAAACAAAGATCTTATATTGTTGGGTTGATGCATGAAAGTTTAGCTAAACGATTTATAAAAGAAATGAATATCGAAGGAGATCAATGTGCTGTCTATGTTCCGATACAATGTAAAATGATGTTTCATTGACGTGCATGGAAAATGAAAAACATGATATAACTATAGTGCTGTGCAAATTAGCCGACTAACCGCGGTTAACCGGTTAACCGAATTTTTTAGTTTAACCGGTTAACTAAGTGGTTAACCTGTTATTGAGCAGAAGATAAAAATATGTTAATTTGTCTACTAAAAAACTATTACGAAATATTCCAGTGTTGACCAATTAAATTGCACCAAAAATTTTTAATTTATTTTTTTTTTGCAAAATAAGGCAACTCCGTAGAATTATATTGTCTTTTAGACGCTGATTATTGAAAATTGCTAATAAAAGCGTTAAATTCATCTCTCCTAGCGGAATCAGGTGCTGGTTTCACATTAACCGAATAACCATATTCAAATTTGATTGTGATACATTTTGTTTCATCAGATGACCACAAATAAATGTCAAAACGTTGGCGTGCTTCCCAATACTTCATTTCCACCCGCTTTTCATAATCTTTTTGACTTTTGCAATCGAGTATTCCTTCGACCTCGCAAATATGAAGATCGTTCAATTTTCCAATAATTTTCTTCAGAAAAGTAAAAGGTTCCGGTTCCGACGGATTTACAAGAGGAGGTGTTCCCCCATATTGTGATGTGTATATATAACTATCGTTCGGTAGTTTGATGTTAGTGAAAACAACTGTTTTTGCACCGGGCCAATTATACCTTTGGTAGGTCGATTGCTCTTTGCGAAATGTGCTTATCCATTGAGATTCGTCGTACCAAAAATATGTGGAATGTTTATAGGCTGGCGGCTTCTTGAAATGTTTCGGATCAAATACTGTCCAAAAAGCTGAAAACACGTCTTCCAAAGTTGAAAACCGCAATTTTTCCGGGGCGTGCAATTCCATGATCTGTCTCATTTGTTCTTTATCAAATAATTTTTTTGAATCCAACGAAAAAGAAATCGAAGACAAAGAACTCAGTTCTTTTGGTGTTGGACTTCTTGGAGTCGAAACGCACTTTACGTTTTTACTCTTGCCAGAGGATGTTTTTTTTGCGTTTTCGGGTCTGAGGATCAGCCATTTGTTTTTAACAAAACAACTGTCAGTTTAGAACAAAAAAAAATAGTGACGAATTTTTAACCGAAAGAAGAATTTTTTTAATGTCCCAAATAATTGCTAAAAATCGGTTAACTGTCGGTTGACCGGTTAACCGCGTCTTTAACCGTTATCTGACCGGTTAACCGTTTGCACAACACTAATATAACTATCCACACTCACATGTCCACAGTAGTTCCATATGAAGTTGTTCTCCACGAAAGTGGGGACTTAATTTTGAATACTTTCGCAAAAACAAAATGTGAAAAATTTATAAAATCAAGCGAAATGAGGAAGAAACACTTTATTCCGCTGCGTCGAAAAATATTGAAAAGGATCAACTGAAAAAGTTAAATTTCAAAAATAATTTTGCAACGTGCTGAGCAAAGATCCCGTAATCCAATTCATGTAATTATTTTTTTTAGAGAAAGATAAGACACACAGCATGAGTATGCGAAATTTCTTGGTCCCCGATTTTTCGTGAATTTGGTTCATTTGAGAAAAAGTATAGTGATTCAACCGTTCTATATTTTCCGGAAGATATTTATGGTAATATTCTTTTTTCACCGGATTTTCGTAAATATGTAATTTTAGGAGAGATTTTGGCGCACCTTTGTATGAACTCAATAAATTTTTGGAACAATCTAATTCACGTATTGCGTTTGAAATCCCATTCCATTTAGAAATCCGATTATCGTAGCAATCGACCTTCTGAATAAACCCCGGGAGTCCGATGAAGGAAGAAATATTATTATGGTAACATTTCAATTCTTTCAAAGATAGAGGAAGTCCGTGAAGGGAGTCTAACCGATTTCGCGAACATCCTAATTTTTTTAGAAAGTTGCAAGAATTCAAAGGAATCAAAGATTTTAGCTTGTTCGACGAGACATCCAATTCTTTGATATTTTTTTGAATACCAATGAGACAAATCAATTCGTTATTTACACAGGATAATTTTTCGACAGACGAAGGAAGCCCCTCTAAGTCACCGAGACAATTCCAATCGCAATAAAGTGTCTTTACTCCGACGACTAAACCTTCGAGGGATGCGATTCGATTGAAGGAACAATGCAAAATTTGCAAATTAGGAAACAAAAAATCATTTAAATTGATCAAGTTATTGTGATCGCAATAAAGAATTCTTATTTTTTTCGGAAGATTCCGAAGAGATGAAATACAATTTGAAGAACAATTCAACACTTCCAGATTTTTCGGAAGATTTTCGAGAATTTCTAATTTATTTTCGGAACAATTGATTACTTTTATGTTGTCGGAAAGTTCAATGTTCGTTAAAGATTTTTGTGGAATAAACACATTCTTCTCTTTTTCTTCTTCATTCCTGTATTCGTCCAGATTTTTCAAGTTATACTTTGAACAATTCAGATATGAGTTTTTTTTCGTGTGAGAGACAGCATTTCGTGAAGAAGTTTTGTTCACAAAAGTCCCATCTTTGGGATTAATTTCGCGTGTTGCCATGTTTTATTTTTTATTTCCAAGAAAAAAATTTTGCGAAAAAAAAAATGTGTTGAAGGTGATAATTTCAAAATGCAAACATATTTTTCGGAAAAAAATTCTCTTCATCTGTCGGGGATCCAAAATGCAATTTCGGATTTGAAATCTGATTTTATCCCTTATAATTTCGATTTTCCAAAAAAATTGTTTCACTATGTCAAACGATATTCTGCCTCATCCGTGAACTATAAATTAATGAAATATTTCGATTGTTCTTCCAACGAATTGGTATCTCTCAAAGATTTGAATGATTTATTGATACAATTTCTGCGCGAGATTGTCAGATTTCACCTCGTTCGTCTAGATTCATTTCATTGTCATCAATCTTCGTTGAATGTCGAAAAAATGTGTAATGTAATATCGTTCCAATGTTACGACAACAAATTAGAAAATTTGCATGGGATCCAACATTTTACGAAATTAAAATTCTTGAATTGTTCGACAAACAATTTACGTGGACGTTTGCCAGAAATCAAAAATCTGAAACATTTACAAAAATTGAATTGCTCCGGAAATTTTCTCACTTCATCGTTTATTGGAAAGACATTATCATTGATGCATGCACTGAAAATTTTGGATTGCTCGAATAATGATATCACATGTCTCAAAGGAATTTCTAAACTTGAGAAATTGGAACAATTTTCCTGTAATTCGAATCCGCTGGATGTAGATTCGATAAATTATCTTCAATTTTCGTATCGATTAAAAAATCTCCAATTGAAAAATACTCCCATCGACACGATCAAAGGTATTCCGGGATCTGTCGTACTTTTCTCTTATGAACATTCTCATTTATTCAAAAGACACAAAATAGAATATGGAAGTAATTTTTTAATTTTCCCACCGCAATGTATTTCCGAAATGACGGGGAAAGCACATTTCGACGTTTTATCCGATATATCAAAACAACAAAACGATAAAATGGAAAAACAATCATATATACCCTGGATTCGAAATTACATTGATATGCTGTACTTTTACTACTGATTCCCAAACGATTTAAATATGAATAATAAATTTAACAAGACGAATTTTCTTCATTGAAACATCCTCCTTTTCCAGTAACAGGATCATAACACATACAAGATTTTTTTACACTTCCTTCTTTATTTTCGAAATATCCGCAAACCGGTACCATTCCGATTTGACAATTGTTTTCCGAGATCCGCGAGCCTCCGATGGTGCAATCGCACGAGCCGAATTTGGTTTTCAAGGGATCGAAAGGTCTCGTAAAACTCGCCGATGGTCTCATAAACGTAGATGGTGAAGCGTGAGTGAGAGGTGGTGAAACATTGGACATCGCTGAAGTCACATAATTGATAGTCGCTGGAGTGTTTGCAGGAGCATATACAAGTGGTTGGGGTGAATAAGAGGTCACTGGATATGCATATCTCTTTAACATCGGACCTCGATAAGGCCAAGAAGGGACAGGATAGGGATAATTTATGTAATTGGACGAAGAAGTGCTATGCATTATGATTTTACTTCTTTTTCTTTTTCTTCTTCTCTTTTTTATCATTTTAGCGAAAGATTTTTATTTTTCATTTTCAATTCGAGGGAGATCACATTTGGCCATTTGGATTTTTCGATATGGTCCACCAAGAATGGCACGGTAAAAACTATTTCTTTTTCTTCAAAATGTTCCGAAAATTTGTAGCACAGTCCGTCTCCTACATCCTGGGATTTTTGAGAAGAGCATTTTTCGTACTCTTTGATGATTTCCAAACATTCGTCATATGAAGAATCCCAAAAAATAATCGCGTGAGATCCCAATACGTAAGAAATTTTGTTTTTCTTTGTATTGTTTGGTCCTAGGGTAAAAATATTTAAATTTATATTTTCTCTGGAAGAATAAAGAAGTTCATATACATTAGCATATGTGGGACTCAAAAAACATAGTTTTTTTTTTTTGTAATCTGTGAGAATTTCGAAAATATTTCTTATATTTCGGATAAAATTGGGTCGTAAATATGCTTCTTCGGACAAAAACAAAAAGCAACCAAACTCTTTCTGTTTCGCCATAAGTAATGCATTTTTCAATTCCACAAGAATATTCGACTCTTTATTCTCCGGAAGAAAAGGGAAAATATCAAATTCTTTCGGATAATTTATTTTGTATCGATTTTTGAATAGATATGAAGAAGAAGATTTCATAAAATCTATTTCTTTTTTTAAATCTTTAAAAGAATCCGAGCGAAAGGATTTTTCATTGACAGATATGTGAAATATGGAAGTTTTGTAAAATGTCAACTCTTCGTAACAATTCCAACAAAGCATATCAATCTTGGAAAATAAATAACATGGATTATCATTTTCTTGGCATGCAGAACACTCGATTTTAGCTGTGTGTTTTTTCGTATATTCATCGATGTTCAGATATTCATATTCGTCTTGATCGTATTTGCCTCGTATACTCACGCATGTTTTGGACGATTCAATCTTTTTGCATTTTTTGCAAAGAATATAGAAGCAATCAGACATGGAATAATCGAACTTCTCGTGTCTGTAACCAAAAATCGTTTCGCGTGCTCTGCTATCTTCGTAATCGTCATGTGGATACAATGCTTCGTCGCAACAATCACAATATACGGGATTCATAAAATCATTCCAACGACGAAATTCAAAATGAGGTGTCAATCTAGTTTTAATTTTTTGTTTGGTATAATGATCTTTATCTGGAATATATTTGCACAGCTTGTGTTGTTCTTTTTCGTTTTCGGAATCACTCATTTTTTTTTCGTTTAGTGGTTTAATCTGACAAAAACGTTGGTAATACCGGAGAAAAAAAATTATTTATTCTTGGAAATATATTTCTGAAAAAAAAAATATTTTTTCTCGTGGTGATTTTATTTTTATTTTTTTTTTTCGAAATTCGAGCGAACATTATGCTCACGTGTCCTACGTGTAAAAAAAAGAATTGCATTGTGGATGATTATACGTCTGGAGATTCGATTTGTCAAGAATGTGGAAGAGTGGTTTCTGAAAGAATGATAGATATGACAAGATCGGAATACACCGTTTACGGTGAAGAAGACGAACATAAAAAAAGAGTGGATAATAGATCTTTTTCTATTTTAGAATACAACAATATCGGAACCACAAAAACTCCGCAAGACGAAAAGCGATTTCTGGACGACAGCATCGGTCTCATTTCTTCTTTTTTTCATAAACATTTCGAGGATTCGAAACCGCAGCAAATCATACAGAGGGCGAACGAAATCATGAAATGTGTTTATCGAAATCAAAAAATCGAAAAACAAGAAACTTCACGAAAGAATCATTCTAGGAAAATGGCAAATATCGTGACCTCCATTTACGTGGCTTTCATGGAGAATGGATACAACAACGAAGGCGATTTCTCCATTCGGAATATTTCTGCTTTTTTCAATGTGGAAATTTCTGAAATTCAAGTGAAAACATGCATGAAAATCATTCAAGAAAATGCAGCAATAACGAAACACTCTTCATCATCGTCTGCACCTCTCGTAAAATCAAAAAAAAGAAAAAAGGGCTCTTCTACTTCTTCTTCTTTTTTGAGCAAAAAAAGAAAATGCGAAATTTTCATGTGAAATAAAATTTATTTTTAAAAGTTGTATTCCTCTTTTATGGCTGTATACAAAATTTTTCTTTTTTCACAGTCGAGCTTATTGAAATACTCCATTGGATTTTTTGAAAATCTGCACATTCGCATGATCTGAGCGATTTCCTTTGAAAATTCCCCGTCACGGTCTATGAAATCAATATACGTACGATTTTCGAAAAAAATGTGAAAATTATGAATATATTTCATAAATTTTCCAATCGACCATAAACCAGTTACATCTGCTCCGTATTCTTGCTCAGTTTCCAAAACACCGATTTCTATGGCAAATTTTTGTTCTTTTTTCGCATACTCCATAATGTCAGTGATCAATTCAAACTTAGCCGAATAATCGAGAATATGAAAAAATTCGAGCGGATTTGCGAACCATTTGTAATTTTTTTTTTGCCATTCGGAAACATTTATGTCGTCATCAACACGGTAAAATTTCTTCAATGTTTCAAAAGTAAATTGATTTTCAAAATACATATGAAAAAAGTGAAGGTCTCTCGAAAAACGATCGAACACATATGCATTTTTCTCCGTTTCGCACATAGCAGAAAATTCTTTGGACATTTTTTTTTCTAATGGTGAAAAAGAAAACTGAATTTATTATTCACACACAATGTCATTTCCAAATTCCCTATCAAAAATTAAATGTCACCGTTTGCAAAAAAAAAAATTGGAATACTAAATGTCGTCATGGACCACCCCAGATTATCATATTCCTCTTTCAGGATTGCAAAAAAAAGATTTATTTCTAGAATTCGTCATATTTCTCATTCATGACTGTGAATAAAATTTTCTTTTCTGGACGACTGAGGAAACAAAAAAACATCAAAGGGTGTATCGTGCCATAATATTTTCTGCGCAATTTTGTCATTTCTTCGCGATATTGCGTATAGTGCATGATTTCTTCGAGATTGAAATGATTTTCAAAGAAAAAATGAAAATGACGAAGATGTTTTATAAATTTTCCAATATTATAATCCGCTGATATTCCCGGGTTGGTTTGTTTTTCTACTTCCAAAATTTCCATATCTATGGCAAGCCGATGTTCTTTTTTCGCATATTCCTTGATAATCTTCACCAAATGAAGTTGAGACGAATAATCAAGATTGTGAAAAAAAACGAGCGGATTTTTGATAATTCTGGAATATTTCGTTTTCCACGTATTTTCGTTCACATCATCCCCGACATGTGTAAATTTTTGAAAAACCTCAAAAGAAAATTGATTTTCAAAATACAAATGGAAATATTTGAGAATTTTCGAAAAACTGTCGAAATGGCATGCATTTTTTTTCGTATCGCAAATGACGGAGATATCGTTGGACATTTTTTTTCTAACTGACGAAAAAGAAAACGGAATTTTAATAAAAAGAAAATTAGAATTTTCCAAACTTTATTTTTTATATTTTTCTGGGAAATATTTTTTTTCTTTTTTGTTTTGTTTATCATGGAACAATTAGAAGTGCATAATTTACAAAATGGAGAAAGTATTTGCGATGTACCCAAGAAAACACTGAATTTGTATTGTTGTGGTAGGAATCTTTCGTCTTTGAAAGATCTCTCTTCTCTCGTGAATTTACGGGAACTTTGGTGTTATGAGAATTCCATATCGTCTTTGAAAGATCTCTCTTCTCTCGTGAATTTACGAATACTTTGTTGTCGAAATAATTCCATATCGTCTTTGAAAGGAATATCTTCTCTCGTGAATTTATGGGAACTTTCTTGTTCTTGTAATTCCATATCGTCTTTGAAAGGAATTTCTTCTCTCGTGAATTTACGGGTACTTTATTGTAAAAATAATTCTATATCGTCTTTGAAAAAAATTTCTTCTCTCGTGAATTTACGGGTACTCGATTGTTCTGATAATTCAATATCGTCTTTAAAAGGTCTTTTGAATTTAAAAAAAATAGAAATGCTTTGGTGTTGCCAAAATCATTTGCGAAGTTTCAAATATCTTCCGGAAAATGTATTAAGAGTTTTTTTTTCCCAAAATCCCATATATGAATTGTACAAAGGAGGTACTTATAAAATCGATGAACTTTCGGGAACGTCGAAATTTCTCATCTTAAAAGATGAAAGAAAAATCTTTCGTACGTGGAATTGTTGAGAGAAGAAGATTTATTTAAATTATACATGTTTTTCTAGGAAATATTTCGTAAAATATATTTTGTCATATTTATAATTAAAAAATAAAAGATATATATATCACAACGAGAAATGCCAAGAACAAAAAATATGCCGTCCAGTCCAGTGAGAGCTAGTGGACGTGGGCAAAGAAGAACCAGTGGAAATTCAAGAGCCAGTGGAAATTCAAGAGCCAACGGACGTGGGCGAGGCAGCGGACGTGGGCGAGGCAGAGGCGGTGCCAGTCCCCCGCCTCCGCAAAGAAAAATGACATTTGCCATTAATGATGTTGCCAACGGAGCAAACTGGAGGTGTCAAATTACTTGCGAACAATGTATCCACATTAACGAAAATACTGCGCAACAGTGTTCCAGAAGAGTATGCGTCGGATTACCATTTTGTTGGCAACATACACGAAAAGTGTATGGAATTAAAGTCGAAGATTCACCCGGGAAAGGAAAAGGGATCTTTGCTATGAAGCCTTTCAGAAAGAACGAATTCATCTGTCCTTATTGGGGAGAAAAAATAAACAAGGAATGTTTGGAACGTCGATATCCCGGAGATACCAATGCAATCTACGCAGTCCAGACGACAAATTCCGGGAATCAATTTGAAGACGGGGCTTGTATTCGCGGTATCGGGACTCTCGCGAACACCCATACCATCGGAAGAAACACTGGAAATAATGTAAATTTGATACAACGAACTGGTGGTGGATTCAACGAGGTGTGGTTGCAAGCCACCAAAAACATAAATACGGGTCAAGAACTTCTCGCAAATTATGGAAGAAATTACGTTAACGAAAATCGCACGACTACCAAGTATTCGAATCCGAGAACAAATCCCGGAAACGATCCCTGTTGAAGAATTTAATAAAATATTTAATTTTTGAAAAGTTTTTGTTTGTCCAAGAAATTCTGTTCGTCTGAAAGTTTTTGTTTTTGAAATTTCTGTTGGTTTTTGGATTTCAATTGGTTTCAGAATTTCTGTTGGTCTGAAAGTTTTTGTTTCTGAAATTCAGTTTGTTCTGAAATTTCTGTTGGTTTTTGGATTTCAATTGGTTTCAGAATTTCTGTTGGTCTGAAAGTTTTTGTTTCTGAAATTCAGTTTGTTCTGAAATTTCTGTTGGTTTTTGGATTTCAATTGGTCTCAGAATTTCTGTTGGTCTGAAAGTTTTTGTTTCTAAAATTCAGTTTGTTCTGAAATTTCTGTTGGTTTTTGGATTTCAATTGGTCTCAGAATTTCTGTTGGTCTGAAAGTTTTTGTTTCTGAAATTCAGTTTGTTCTGAAATTTCTGTTGGTTTTTGGATTTCAATTGGTCTCAGAATTTCTGT
>Ga0316207_10000571_pt1 | contig 56451 bp, 54 predicted proteins | sample 6weekpyrite_MG_FD_204943 | JGI IMG/M metagenome (GOLD analysis project Ga0316207, IMG submission 204943) | Microbial mat bacterial communities from mineral coupon in-situ incubated in ocean water Damariscotta River, Maine, United States -... | ecosystem: Environmental > Aquatic > Marine >...
CACAAAAGCAGTTTGCTACGCGGAATAGTAAGGCCCTTATTGATCATATTGACACGTCAGATACTGAGATACGTCGTGTAAATAATGTGAAAGTAGGATCAATTCTAGGATAAAGCATGTTCGTGCATGCTGATAAGTAGAAAATCCGAATGCTTCGATAAAGTTATTGTAAATCCGGTTTGGAAAAAAGAATGTCTATCGAAATTTTTATGCCAGCTCTATCACCTACTATGGAAAAAGGCACACTTGCCAAGTGGTTAGTGAAAGAGGGCGATACCGTTGAAAGCGGTGATGTGATCGCTGAAATCGAGACAGATAAAGCCACGATGGAAGTTGAAAGCATTGACGATGGCACCGTTGCAAAAATTTTGGTGAGTGAGGGCAGTGAAGATGTTCCTGTTGGCCAAATAATAGCGGTTTTAGCGGAAGAAGGCGAAGATGTTGCCGATGTCTCTGTTTCCAAGAACAAGGCGGATACAATAGCTGTAGAGCAGCCTGAGGCTGTAACCGCCCCTGTGGCCACATCTGCTCCAAGTACAAGTGCTGCAAAACCTGTAGCAGCGCCTTTGGCAGTTTCCAATGACCGCATAAAGGCCTCCCCACTTGCTAAACGTATAGCAAAACAATCTGGTTTGGATTTATCCTCAATATCAGGGACTGGCCCACATGGACGTATTGTAAAACGCGATGTTGAAAATGCTAGTGTATCAGCGGCACCCGCACCATCAACAACTGCTGTTGAGCCAGCTGTATCACCGACACCAGCTTCTGCTCCGGTAACATATGGACCACATGATGATATCCCTTATCATGAAGAACGCCTCTCAGGCATGCGTAAAGTGATCGCCAAACGCCTCACTGAATCTAAAACGACAGTGCCGCATTTCTACCTAACCATTGAGTGTGAGCTAGACGCACTTCTTGCACAGCGTAAAGAACTGAATGCAAAGCTAGCAGATAGTGGCGGCAAAATTTCAGTGAATGATTTTATTATCCGGGCAACTGCGCTTGCGCTTAAAAAAGTGCCTGCCGCAAATGTACAATTCGCTGGCGATAAAATGTATTGGTATGAGCGCGCAGATATCTCTGTGGCGGTAGCTGTTGAAGGAGGGCTTGTAACACCAGTTGTTCGCGGTGCGGACAGCAAAGGCCTTGCAGAAATTTCTGCTGACGTAAAAGAACTCGCAGGAAAAGCACGCGATGGAAAACTAATGCCGGAAGACTATGCTGGCGGCACGATTTCCATATCAAACCTTGGCATGTACGGCATTAAAGAATTCAGTGCAGTGATCAATCCGCCGCAAGGTGCTATTCTTGCGATTGGTGCTGGCGAACAGCGACCTGTTGTTAAGGATGGTGCGCTAGGGGTTGCAAGCGTAATGACAGTTACAATGTCATGCGATCACCGTGCAATTGACGGCGCTGTGGGCGCTGAGTTCCTTGCCGCCTTTAAGGGGTTCATTCAAGACCCCATCACTATGCTTTTGTAAGGTAACTAGGGTGAACGCCATTAATTTAAAGCAAAAGCTGGCATTGTTTAATGATCAGTGGTCCCCCAAGGTTATTGCAAACATTGATAATTACCATGTGTATTTATCAAAAATTGAGGGCGATTTTGTTTGGCATGCTCATGAGGACCAAGATGAGTTTTTTCTTGTAGTTACAGGTCGTTTTCGTATGGATTTCCGAGACAAATCTGTATGGGTGGAAGAGGGTGATACTCTTATTGTACCAGCAGGTGTTGAACATAAGCCATATGCAGAAACTGAGTGTGCAGTACTTGTTATTGAAAATGCAGATACCCAGCATACCGGCGGGGTAGATGACCCGCGCCGTAAAGATACACACGATAGGATATAGTGTAATGAGCAAGTCATTTGATCTCGTTGTAGTTGGTGGTGGCCCTGGCGGTTATGTGGCGGCTATTCGGGCTGCCCAACTCGGTATGAGCGTCGCGTGTATCGAACGTGAACATTTGGGCGGGATTTGCTTAAATTGGGGATGTATTCCAACTAAGGCTTTGTTGCGATCTGCTGAGGTTTTTCATCTCGCTAAAAACGCTGCGAGCTTTGGTCTGAAAATCCCAACTGTTGAATATGATTTGGACGCAATAGTTAAGCGTAGCAGGGGCGTAGCTTCGCAAATGAACGGCGGCATTGGCATGCTGCTAAAAAAGAACAAAGTGACGCATATTGAGGGTGAGGCGAAGGTTCTAGCCAAGGGGAAACTAGCAGTTACTGGTAAGGATGGCAAAATCACTGAGCTGACAGCCAAAGATATTATGCTTGCTACAGGGGCACGGGCGAGGGAACTCCCTCACCTTAAAGCTGATGGTAATCTGATCTGGACCTACAAGCATGCTTTAGCTCCTAATGTTATGCCAAAAAAGCTTTTGGTTATAGGCTCAGGTGCAATTGGTATTGAGTTTGCCAGTTTCTTCAATGAGCTTGGTTCAGATGTAACCGTGGTTGAAATGATGGACCGCATTTTGCCAGTTGAGGATGAAGACATTTCCAAATTTGCGGCAAAATCATTCAAAAAACAGGGAATGACCTTAAAAACCAATGCTTCCGTTACAGAACTGAAACCTGGTAAAAACAATGTCACTTGCGTTGTTGAGCAAAAGGGCAAGAAGCAAGAAATCACTGTTGACCGTGTCATTATGGCTATTGGTATTACAGGAAATATTGAAAATTTAGGCCTTGAATCTGTGGGCGTAAAAACTGATCGCGGCCATATTGTTACAGATGAATGGGGCTTTACAGGTGTTGAGGGGATTTGGGCTATTGGTGATGTAACTGGTGCTCCTTGGTTAGCTCATAAAGCGTCACATGAAGGCATTATTGCAGTTGAAAAAATAGCAGGCCTTGAAGGTATTCATCCTATGGACAAAGGAAATATACCAGGGTGCACATATTGTCGCCCACAGGTAGCTTCTGTTGGTCTGACCGAAGCGAAGGCTAAAGAGCAAGGCTTTGATGTGCGCGTTGGAAACTTCCCCTTCATTGGGAATGGTAAGGCTGTTGCTCTCGGAGAACCAGAAGGTTTAGTGAAAACGGTTTTCGATAAGAAAACTGGTGAACTACTTGGTGCTCACATGGTCGGAGCAGAGGTTACAGAGATGATACAAGGCTATACATTAGGGCGTACACTGGAAACGACAGAACAAGAACTAATGCATACGGTCTTTCCTCATCCGACATTATCAGAAATGATGCATGAGAGTGTGTTGGACGCCTACGGAAAAGCAATCCATATTTAAGGGAATGTTTCTTGCTAAAATTAGCCACGGTTCAGATGTCTATCTGTGGCAATGAAGCCGAGCTGCATGCTTTTATAGACAATATGTATTCGCTCAAGTAAAAGCAGCCACGCGAAATTGCTTAGATGTTTAATCTGTATTTACGCGTTATATAGAGCTTGATTGTTAACACTATGAAGCAAAACGGGGCCCGGAACATCCCTAAAAAGGCTTGTTACCCCACATGAAATTGATGCTGAGCCCATTCACTAGATGCGCACAGCTTATGAGTTGGATGAGTAACCATGAGCAAACCAGAACAGCAAACACAGTTTCAGCGTAAGCCGAGCTGGATTAGAGTTAAGGCCCCGGTTAGCAAGGAATATAACGCAACTCGTAAGTTGATGCGGGGTAAAAACCTTCATACAGTTTGTGAAGAAGCTGCTTGTCCTAATATTGGTGAATGTTGGGCGAAAAAGCACGCCACTGTTATGATTTTGGGTGATACATGCACACGTGCCTGTGCGTTTTGTAACATCAAAACAGGTCGGCCAATGCAGGTTGATCCTTTAGAGCCCATGAATACTGCTGAGGCGTGCGCAGCAATGGGGCTTTCTCATATTGTGATTACATCTGTTGACCGGGATGATCTTGATGATGGTGGGGCCGATCAATTTGTGAAGGTAATAAAGGCTATCCGAGAAACCAGCCCGCTGACGACTATTGAGATTTTAACGCCTGATTTTCGTAATAAGCCAGGTTCTATTGAGAAAGTGGCTGAAGCTCGTCCGGATGTCTTTAACCATAATTTGGAAACGGTGCCTCGGCTATATCCAAAAATTCGCCCTGGAGCGCGCTTTTATCATTCACTACGTTTATTGGACACTGTTAAGCGTGTTGATCCTACTATATTTACTAAGTCAGGCATTATGGTTGGTTTCGGCGAGGAACGCTTGGAGATTAGCCAAGTTATGGATGATATGCGTATGGCGGATATTGACTTCATGACCATAGGCCAATATTTACAGCCAACACCGCGTCATGCGAAAGTTGAGCGCTTTGTTACACCTGATGAATTCAAAGCCTTTGAACGCATGGGGAAGGGGAAGGGCTTTTTACAAATTTCTTCTACGCCTCTTACGCGCTCAAGCTATCATGCTGGTGATGATTTTGCCCGCCTGAAGGCTGCGCGTGAGAAAAAGTTGGCTGCGGCCAGTAAATAATAAGCTTTAATGGTTCACCATTTATATGCCCAAGTTTTCTGAAAAGAAGATACTGCCTTTCAGCGCTGAGCAAGTTTTTGATTTGGTGGCTGATGTTGCAAAGTATCCCGAGTTTTTGCCGTGGTGTATGGGGGCTCGAATTTATAACCCAACAAAAAACGGTTTTGACGCTGATGTCATGATTGGGTTTAAGCTGTTTCGCGAGCGATTTACTTCTCGTGTAATTCTTGATCCAAGCCGCGCGGTGAATGTTGATTATATTAAAGGTCCGATGAAGCGGCTTTATAATCACTGGATTTTTGAACAACAACCGGATGGTAGTTGTTTGGTTGATTTTGAGGTCGATTTCGAATTTAAAAGTAAGATTATTGACGATATGATCGGAAGCTTATTTGAAAAAGCATGCCATAAAATGATGGCGGCATTTGAAGCTAGGGCGCAAGAATTATACAGTAATCCTATGAAGCAATAGCTTCCAGCATCAAAGAAAGTGCTGTAATTACTGCCTGTTTTCGAACATTTTCACGGTCTAGATCTTTAAACTCTTTCAAAAATCCAACAGGCGCTTCCCCAAGTTGAGCAATAGCAAACCAAACAGTGCCAACAGGTTTGTCTTCACTGCCTCCGCCAGGGCCCGCAATGCCCGTAATCGCGACAGATATATCAGCCATTGAATTGGCAAGTGCGCCGTAAGCCATTTCCTTCGCAACTACTTCTGAAACAGCCCCAAATTTGTCGAGGCTTTTGGCATTAACATTAAGTAGTTGTTGTTTTGATTCATTAGTGTAGGTGACAAACCCGCGGTCCATGACATCAGAGGAGCCTGCTATGTTAGTAAGGGCGGCGGAAACCAACCCGCCAGTACAGGATTCTGCAGCGGCAATCATTAAACCGCGTTGGCGTGCTGCCTCTAGAAGGCTAACAGCTAACAAGTTTGTATCATCATCAAATAACATACTGAAAAGCTAGGGTAGTTTGAGGCGATCTTGCAAGGCTTTTCGGTTCAAAGAATAATCTGAATAATCAAGACAAGTGATATTGCGGCAAAAATACCAGCAACAAGATCGTCAATCATAACACCAAAACCACCAGATACCTTTTTGTCTAAGGGGCCTATTGGCCAAGGCTTCCAAATGTCAAACAAGCGAAATAGGAAAAAACTGATAGATAGCTCAAACCAACTGTACGGTAATATTGCAAGAGGTGCTAAGGCCACCCATTGTCCAGCAATTTCATCAACGACGATTTCTGGTGCGTCATGTATGCCTGATGCTTCTTCAATAAGGCTAATACAAACTGTTGAAATGCCAGTGATAACCAATGAGCCCCCTAAAAGGGCCAACAGTGCAAAAGGCTGTTGAAGCAGAATGTAGCCAATGCATAAGCCAAACAATGAACCCCAGGTTCCGGGGGCAGGCTTTAGTAAACCAGAGCCAAAGCCAACAGACCACCAAAAAGCCCAGCTTTTATGGCGGCCATCCCAGTTTATTAAGGATTGTTTGCCCAAGGCGTTTCTCCCATTTTAATGTTTATCATAGAGGCAGACGGACAGTTGCTGTCGCTTGTGCTGCGATGCCTTCTTCCCGACCCGTAAAGCCTAATTTTTCTGTGGTTGTTGCTTGCACACTGACACGGTTAATTTCAATATCCAGCATTTCTGCAATGCGCTTTTGGATGTTGTGTTTATGAGGGCCAATTTTAGGGTTTTCGCATATGATACATATGGTTATGTGAGCTATGATCCCCTGCTTGTCCTTAATTAACTGGGCAGCTTTATTAATAAATATATCACTAGAGGCTCCCTTCCACTTATTGTCGTTTGGTGGGAAGTGAGAACCTATATCGCCAGCAGAAATTGCTGAAAGTAGGGCATCAGTGAGCGCGTGCAATGCAACGTCTGCATCCGAGTGCCCCTTGAGGGAGCGATGAAATGGGATTTTAATGCCGCCTAACCAAACATAATCACCTTCATCAAAACGATGCACATCATAGCCCGAGCCTACACGGATATCAGCGAGTTCCATCATTATTGCTGCTTCTGCTTTCCTAAAATCTTCCGGATAAGTAACTTTAAAATTTTTAGTATCGCCTTCTGTCGTTGTAACTGAAAAGCCGACAGCTTCCATCACTGATCCATCATCTGTGAAGTCTTGTTCTGCTAACTCTTCATGTGCTGCAACTAGGTCAGTAAATTGAAATCCCTGCGGTGTTTGAACAGCATGAAGGCCCTCGCGGTTAACATGGCTAACTATTCTGCCTTCTGAAATTTTACTGAGTGTGTCGACTATGGCAACTGTTGGTACTACGGCTTTCGCACCATCTGCTAGTGCTGCAATGATATTTGAAATCATGCTTTTGGTTACAAAGGGTCGTGCAGCGTCATGTATAAGGACAAATTTGGGATCTATAGCAGCAACAGCATGCAGTCCGTTTAATACACTTTCCTTGCGAGTAGAGCCACCTAAGGCTGGCTCTAGCAAGTTAAGGCCTTTTGTTGCTTGCTTGAATAAATCGTGGTCATCAGGGTGGATAACCACCTGTAGATATGTTTGCGGAGCACATCGTTGTAGGGCCTCAAGTGTATGCCTGAGTAAAGGTTTTCCTGCTACATGTTGGTACTGTTTTGGCAGGCCTTCACCAGCGCGACTGCCACGGCCTGCTGCGACTATAATTACCGCACTTTTGCTCACAATTGGTCCTTCATTCAGGGACTGGATTTTTGATACGACATCTGGCATAAGCAGTGCCTATTTATTAGGCAGTATCTTGTGTAGGTATCGAAGCATGGCTTTTAACATTGGTCCAGTAGAAATCAAAGACCCTGTATTCTTGGCTCCCATGTGTGGGGTAACGGATATGCCATTCCGTCGCTTGGTTAAAAGTTACGGTGTAGGGCTTGTTGTTTCTGAAATGATTGCATCTGAAGCTATGATACGGGCGTCTCAAAAGTGTCAAAAGATGGCAACAAACTGTGCTGAAGAATTCCCAATGTCTGTACAGCTTGCTGGTTGTGAGGCCTCTAAAATGGCGGAGGCGGCCAAATTAAATGAAGATCGTGGTGCCGCAATAATTGATATTAACATGGGGTGCCCGGTAAAGAAGGTGGTGAATGGCCATTCGGGATCAAGCCTTATGCGTGACCTTGATACAGCGGGTGAACTGATAGCGGCCACGGTTAATGCTGTTTCTTTGCCTGTAACCCTGAAAATGCGTTTAGGGTGGGATGATGATAGTTTTAATGCACCTGAGTTAGCAAAAATAGCAGAACAAGCAGGCATTAAAATGGTGGTGGTGCATGGCCGTACTCGATGTCAGATGTATAAAGGCCACGCCGATTGGCAGAAGGTTGGTGTTGTTAAACAGGCAGTTGATATTCCTGTTATTGTAAACGGCGATATCAATACACTGGATGATGTGTCAATGGCGTTAGCTGATTCAGGTGCTGACGGTGTGATGATTGGGCGTGGAACATACGGTAAACCGTGGTTTCCTTCTCAAGCTCAACATTACTTAAAAACGGGTGAAAAGCTTGCTGATCCTAGCTTGGATGAGCAATTGGAAACAATTTTAAACCACTATGATGCCATGCTGAGCCATTATGGCATTGAAACGGCCGTTCGGATCGCACGTAAGCATCTAGGTTGGTACACTAAGGGCTTGCATGGTTCAGCAGAGTTTAGGAACCATGTAAACAGGCTTGATGACCCTGAACAGGTGAAGCGGGATATTAAAGACTTCTTTTTACCTATTTGTGAGCAAATGGCTGCCTAATGGAAAATAAGGGCATAGATCAAAGCACAGAACTCGCCTGTAATGTCCTTCATAGTCTATATCAAGCTGTCATTCTGGTATCACCTGACAATCACATTGTTGATGTTTTTGCTCATACTGAAGCTGTGTTTGAACAAAGCAGGGAATCTCTTATTAGTGCACCTGTCACGGTGCTACGTGGAATTGATCATGCTGTCGTTGATCTTATTGAAAGGTCGCGAAGGGAGTTTACGCCGCTGAATAGCTATGACGTTACTTGTGTACCGCCCATTGCAGATATTGAGTTAATGGACCTTCATGCTCTGCCTTACGGGGATGATGGAGCAATACTTTTATCCGTTCAACCTAGGCGTATTACAGCATTTCTAGAAAAAAAGGATGAAATGGAAGCCGCCGCACGCTCAGTTAGTGGTTTGGCATCAATGCTTGCTCATGAAATAAAAAACCCACTTTCAGGCATTAGGGGGGCTGCTCAACTAATGGGGCGGGCACTGGATGATAAAAATGTTCGTTTGACTGAACTTATTTGTAAGGAAGTTGACCGTATTAAATCATTAGTTGATGAACTGGAAACTTTTAGTAATCCAACAGAAAAGGTGATGGACGCGGTTAATATTCATGAAGTGCTGGATCATGTTTTGAATTTGGCTTTGGCAGGTTTTGGAGCAAAAGCAGTTATACGGCCCCGTTTTGATCCATCTTTGCCACCAGTGTATGGTAACTTTGATCGTTTGATACAAGTGTTTTTAAATTTGATAAAAAATGCGATTGAAGCTGCAGGCCCTGAGGCTGAGTTAACCATTACTACCGCATACCGGCACGGAATTTGGTTGAAAGGTGTAGATGGCAAACGTGTTCGTTTACCAGTTGAAATCAGCATCCATGATAATGGCCCGGGGATAGCTGAAGATTTGAAGAGCCATATATTTGATCCATTCGTTAGTGGCAAGGCTGGAGGTACAGGGTTGGGTTTAGCTCTTGTCGCCCGTTTTGTAAGCGAAATGGGGGGCACAGTAACCTGTGACAACCATCCAAAGGGCGGTGCTCTTTTTAAAGTACAGCTAATGCTACATGAGGATATCCCATAATGAACAGAAACAAGGCAAATATCATTGTCGCTGACGATGATATGACAATCCGTGTAGTGGTGGGAGAGGCTCTTCGCCAAGAAGGCTGGATGGTCATAGAAGCAGAAGACTTAGATGAGTTAGAACGTTTGGTTTTAGGTGGGCAGGGTGATGCTGTTATCTCTGATGTGATGATGCCAGGTGGAAGCAGCCTTGATCTTTTACCCCAGTTAATTGCAGGGCGTCCAGAACTGCCTATTATTATTATGAGCGCTCAAAACACACTATCAACAGCGATGGATGCTGCTACTCAGGGGGCGTTTGATTATTTGCCAAAACCCTTTGATATTGATGAGTTAGTATCAATTGTTAAGAAAGCAGTTAAGAAGTCTTCGGTGCTACCAATAGAAGCGCCAGAAAAAGATGACAATCTCTTAATAGGCCGCTCTCCCGCTATGCAAGATATCTACAGGGCGATGGCGAGGATTGTTCAAACTGACCTCACTGTTATGATTGTTGGTGAGAGTGGGACTGGAAAAGAATTGGTTGCCCGGGCTATTCATAAGCATGGGCCAAGGAAAGAGAACCCATTTGTACCGGTTAATATGGCCGCCATCCCCAAAGAACTGATTGAAAGCGAACTCTTTGGTCACGAGAGAGGGGCTTTCACAGGGGCGGAGACACGAACTTTAGGCAGATTTGGCCAAGCCAAGGGGGGGACTCTATTTCTGGACGAAATAGGGGATATGCCTTTAGAGGCTCAGACTCGTCTTTTGCGGGTACTACAGGAAGGCGAGTATCGCACTGTTGGCGGACAGGCTACTATCAAAACCAATGTACGCATTATTGCAGCAACCAATAAAAATCTGCGTGCAATGGTGAAATCAGGTGATTTTCGTGAAGATTTATTTTTTCGATTGAATGTTGTTCCCCTTAATATCCCCTCTTTACGTGAACGAGCAGAAGACATACCCGACTTAGCTGAACATTTCCTTCAAAAAGCGTCTGAATCAGGACTGCCTTACAAATCACTTTCTGCGAGCGCAAAAAAGATTTTGCAATCGTTTGATTGGCCAGGAAATGTGCGTGAATTAGAAAATTTGTTACACCGTGTTTGCGCCCTTTATCCTGGTAATCAGATATCTGGTGCAATGATAAAAGAGGAATTTGACCGATCTACCTCTGAGTTGGCTGGTGGACCAATGAGTATACTGGCTAATGTAACGGGTGGAAATTTATCGCAGACAATTCGACTGCATTTGGATCAATATTTTGACTATCATGACGATGGATTACCACCGCCAGGCTTATACCAGAGAATTTTACGTGAAATTGAACGACCCTTACTGCAAAAAGTGTTGCAAGTAACAAAGGGAAATCAAGTGAAGGCTGCAGAAATGCTTGGCTTGAACAGAAATACACTCCGTAAAAAAATTAAAGAACTTGAAATTAATAAGTAGGCAAATTTTTGCTTAACGTAATTTTACTGCCTTTCGATGTGATATATCTGGAACTATAGTGGTAAATATGCATCATGGCTTCTATGAGTAATAATAAAGCCCCTCAAAAAGAGCCTTTAATAGGCACAGCCCCCAAGCTTCCCAGTCGTCGCAGAGCACGTTTTATGCTTTGGGCACGGCGTTTAAAGCTTGCGGGGCGTATTGAGATTTTACTCTCAATTCTTGCTGTTATATCTGCTGTGGCTACCTATATTGCTATGTCACAAAAGGCGGCTCCCTTTGATGTTGCGTCCGGGCGTACAATGCGTATCTTGCTGGGGATTAATCTGGCATTATTGCTTGCCCTTGGCGTGGCTATTGGACGTTGGTTTATTCGTTTATGGATTTCACGCAAAGGTATGGAGGCGGGCTCACGGCTACATACTAAAGTAACAGGATTCTTTATCCTGATAGCGATTGTACCGCCAATTATTATGACCGTTTTTTCGGTTCTATTTTTGGAATTTGGTATCCAGGCATGGTTTAGCGAAAAGGTACGCTTTGCTCTAAATAATTCTTTAGAAGTAGCAGAAACTTACATATTGGAGCACCGCGCTAATATTGAAAAAGATATGCTTCAAATTGCAGGTGCATATAATCAGTTAACACCTTTTCAGCAACGCAATGAAGATGAATTACAGCGTCTGGCAGACTTTGCCTTAAGTGCTCGTCTTTTAACAGAAATAATGGTTATTGAGGAGCAAGATGGCGGCGGTGAGGTCATGGCTCGAGCGCAAGAGAATTTAGAACTAGGAAATACCGGGCTTGATAATGCTCTTATTGAAAGGGTTCGTGCCGGGCAGACGGTGATTGAATCAGACTTTGCCAAAAACCGTGTTGTTGGCCTAATTAGATTAACATCTTTCTTCAAGCCTAGTTATTTATATGTATCTCGTGATCTAAGTCCAAATGTCCTGACTTATTTAAACTCAACACGTTCAGCCGTTGATGATTATGAAAACCTAGAAGGACAACGAAGTGACATACAACTCCAGTTCAACGTAATTTTTATCATAATCGCCTTGTTGATCTTGATGGCTGCTATCTGGATGGGTTTATGGTTTTCAAGCCGGTTGGTGACACCGCTTTCCAACTTGGTAGATGCTGCAGAACGAGTAGGGCAGGGTGACTATCAGGCACGAGTACCTATTGTCCCCACAAGCGATGAGGTTGGGACACTTAGCCGTGCCTTTAATCGGATGACAGATCAGCTTTCCAGTCATCAGCAGGATTTGGTGGCTGCAAACAATGAACTTGATGAACGTCGTAGGTTTCTAGAAGAAGTTCTAGAGGGAGTTTCTGCAGGAGTTATTGGCCTTCAAAATGACGGCACTGTCTTTTTACCTAATAGTTCAGCGAGCAGCCTTCTTGGGATAAGTTTTGAAGCACTTATAGGCCAACGGCTTGCTCATGTTGTTCCTGAATTTGCAGATTTATTGCGTCAGGCTGAAGGTGCAGATGGTGGGGAAGCTAAAGCACAGGTCCAAATTGATGTTCAGGGTGAGACTAGAATATTGCTGGTTCGGGTTATTGTGGAGCGCTCTAGTTCGAACGAAATTGGCGGATATGTTGTTACATTTGACGATTTGACTGAGCAATTATCTGACCAGCGTACTGCAGCCTGGGCTGATGTGGCTCGCCGTATTGCACATGAAATTAAAAACCCTCTTACGCCAATACAGCTTTCAGCAGAGCGCCTTAAGCGTAAGTATGCAAAGGATATCCATAATGATCCTGGCGTCTTTACTCAGTGCACGGATACAATTATTCGGCAAGTAGGGGATTTACGACGAATGGTAAATGAATTTTCATCATTTGCCCGGATGCCTGCGCCAATGCTTAAGGAAACCGATGTTCAGGATATGATTAAGCAAGCAGTGTTTTTACAAGATGTTGCCTCACCTAAAGTTCAGTTTTCTACCTTTTTTGACACTCAGATTAAATCTATAAAGTGCGATGGTCGATTAGTTGGTCAGGCACTCACTAATATCTTAAAAAATGCTGTAGAATCTGTCACAACACGCCTTGAACAAGATGAAAAACATGACGTTGTTACGGTTGAACCAGGCTTTATTAAGGTACGTGTAACGCAAGATAGTGAACGAACGTTAATTTCTGTTGAGGATAATGGCCTTGGTTTACCACAAGAGCAGAAAGACCGCTTAATGGAGCCATATGTAACGACCCGTGCCAAAGGTACAGGTTTAGGGTTAGCAATTGTTAGGCGGATTATGGAAGAGCACGGTGGTACGGTTAGGATTGCCGATAGATCACCGATCGGAGCAAGGGCTATTTTAGTGTTTTCTCATGCAGCTTTAGAAAAGCGTGCTGAGAAAGCTAAGGGAGCCTCTGATGCGCCAGCCGCTGCGGAATAAATATAAAGTGGCAGTTTAAAATGTATGTGAAATGGGAGTTTGCCTAAATGGCATTAGATATTCTAATTGTGGATGATGAAGCTGATATCCGGGATCTGATTGCAGGTATTCTGGAGGATGAAGGCTATTCTGCTAGAACAGCCCATGATAGCGATAGTGGCCTAGCTGAGATCGAAGCTCGCCTCCCATCTCTAATGATATTAGATATATGGCTTCAAGGTAGTAAATTAGATGGTCTTGAGATACTTGAACTAGTGAAATCACGGCATAAAGACCTGCCTGTGATTGTTATTTCAGGACATGGCAATATCGAAACAGCCGTTGCTGCGATCAAAAAAGGCGCATACGATTTTATCGAAAAGCCATTTGAATCTGATCAGTTATTACTTACCGTTTCTCGTGCAACAGAAGCAGATAGACTTCGCCGGGAAAATATGGAGCTGCGTCAAAAAGCAGCTATCACAGTGGATATTACTGGCCGTTCAGCCACTATTAACCAGCTTCGTCAAAATATTGAAAAAGTAGCTGCTACGAATAGCCGAGTTCTTATTCATGGTCCATCGGGCTCAGGTAAAGAAGTTGCGGCACGCCAAATCCATGCTCGATCTCACAGATCACAAGGTTCTATTATTGTTGTAAGTGCTGCATCAATGGAACCACACCGGATGGAACAAGAGCTGTTCGGTGTTGAGCAAAACGGTGGAGTCGTTAAAACCGGCCTTTTTGAACGTGCTCATGGTGGTACATTATTCATTGATGAAGTTGGCGATATGCCTTTGCCGACACAGGCTAAAATTCTGCGTGTGCTTACAGATCAGGCCTTTGAAAGGGTTGGCGGGAATAGTGGTGTGAAGGTTGATGTGCGTGTTATTTCTGCTACTAGCAAAGACCTCTTGCTGGAAATCGAGTCTGGGCGATTTAGGGAAGATTTATATCACCGCTTAAATGTTGTGCCACTTGTGATGGCGGCTCTTTCTGATAGACGGGAAGATATTCCTCTGCTTGCACAATACTTCCTTGATACTTTAGCTCAGGCAACAGGCCGACCAAAGGTAGGCCTTGCAGATGATGCCGTGGCTGCTCTTCAGTCCTATGAATGGCCCGGTAACGTGCGTCAGCTTAAAAATATTATGGAACGTGTAATTATTATGGGTGGTTATGAGGTGGATGGTGAAATATCAGTTACCCATTTGCCACAGGAAGTTCGTATTGGTGCGAACGATTTGTTGCACTCTGAAAGCGACAACGCCATTATGACCACACCTCTACGAGAGGCTAGGGAATCTTTTGAAAGGGAATACCTTAAAGTACAGATAAATCGGTTTGGCGGAAATATTTCGCGCACCGCGGCATTCATTGGCATGGAACGCTCAGCGTTGCACCGAAAACTGAAGTCTCTCGGACTTTCAAGCGTTAATAAAGTAGCCGAGGAAACTTAGGTGGATAATCTGTCTTTATACAAAAAAGGTATTTAATGATTTATGAAAGTAATTGTCTGTGGCGCAGGACAAGTTGGCTTTAATATTGCCAAACACCTAGCCGATCAAAATAACGACGTTACGGTAATTGATCGATCAAAGAGCCTAATTAGGAAAATTAGTGAATCTCTGGATGTGCAAGCCATCGTTGGGCATGCTTCAGACCCTAGTATGCTCAATAAAGTTGGGGCTGCTGATGCTGATTTGCTAATAGCAGTTACGCAGTCGGATGAAGTGAATATGGTGGCATGCCAAGTTGCCCATTCCTTGTTTAGTGTGCCTACCAAAGTAGCCAGAATTCGTAATCAGGCCTACTTAAAGAAGGGATGGCGTGACCTTTTCTCTCGCGATAACATGCCAATTGATGTGATTATTTCACCAGAGTTGGAAGTAGCTCATGCCCTAAATCGGCGGCTTGAGGTTCCTGGTGCTTTTAATATGGTACCATTTGTTGGTGGTAAGGTGCGGATGATCGGGCTTTTGCTTGAAGATGAATGTCCAGTAGTGAATACACCACTGCGCCAACTTACGGAATTATTTCCAAATCTGCACACCATAGTTACAGCGGTTTATAGAGGGGGGCGCTTGTTTGTCCCTCGTAGTGATGATCAGTTACAAGCAGGCGATGCCATTTATATCGCAGTTGAGGCAGAAACAACTGAGCGAGCTATGGCTGTTTTCGGCCATGAAGAAAAAGCAGCGCACCGCATCGTAATAGTAGGCGGCGGCAATATAGGGTATGCTCTGGCAACATTATTGGAAAAAGGTGGGAAAGCCACTAACCTTAAAATTATTGAACAGAATAAAGACAGAGCCGCATGGCTTGCTGAACGCCTTGGTCAAACAGTAGTTATTAACGGCGATGCGCTTGACAGGGAAATTCTAGCTGAAGCTAATATTTCACAAACCGATACAATCGTTTCTGTGGCTGACGACGATGAAGTAAATATACTCTCTTCTCTGTTGGCAAAACAGCAAGGGTGTCCAATCGCAATCACACTGATGAATAATCCAATTTACGGTAGCCTAGTTGGCAGCATTGGCATTGACGTTGCGCTAGACCCTAGAGAGACGACAGTATCATCTATTGTGAGGCATATTCGGCGGGGCCGTATTCGTGATCTTTATAGCTTGTTTGAAGGACAAGCTGAAATCATTGAAGCAGAAGTTCTGGACGGATCTGAGGTTGCAGGGAAAACTATTGGTGATTTGCGGCTTCATGGGGATGTTAAGTTTGGTATGATTGTTCGTGAGGGCGATACTATATTGCCCCAAGCTGATACGTTGCTTTTAAGTGGGGATAGTGTGGTAATTTTAGCGATGAGTGATGCAGTTAAAAAGATTGAACAGCTATTTTCAGCTCGGGCAGATACCTTTTAGATAGGACAAGCAATGTGGCGTAGCAGGCTATTCTATCTAGTAGGGTGCTGGATTTTAATTCTGGCTACAATAAAGGTTATACCTCTTTTAACTGCGATTGCGCTTAGCGAAAAAGAGTCCTTTCAAAGCCTGTTTTCATCAATTTTGCTAACGGGACTTATTGGTGGGTCGCTGGTTTTAGGATTTCGTTCCACAGAAAAGGTGCGAACGCCGCGCTTAACATTATTGTTGCCTGTTTGCGGTACAGTTTCCCTCGCGATTGTTGCTGGCTTACCGTTTTTTTTCTTGCTACCTGATCAGGGCCTTTGGCCTGCTTTTTTTGAAGGCATGTCACTAATTACGACTAATGGAAGCAGCGCATATGAGGGGTCTTTTGATAATTTAAAGGCAATTTCATTGTGGCGTGCACTTGTAGTGTGGGTTGGTGGGTATTTTGCGATCTGCGTTACCTTGTCGTTCTTAACTGCTATGAATATTGGCGGCCTACAATTGCATCAATCCCCGCTACCTTATGGAGAAAGTGAAGCAGGTTATCCAAGGCTTCGTTCAACGGCATTAACGCTGTATCCGGTGTATTTCATTGTGACGGTAGTGTGTGGCTTTTTGCTTTGGATTGGAGGGCTTGATAGCTTTGAAGCTTTAACATTGAGCATGGCAACTATCAGCACTGCCGGTCTTTTTCAAAATTATGGTGATGGTTTAAGCAGCTTATGGGTACAGTTCATATTAGCGTTTTTTATGCTTTTAAGCATGATGAATTGGGATATCCATCATGCTAGGTTTCAGCGTCGCTCATTTAGGTTAGGGGCTGATGCAGAATTTAAAGGGACCCTTTTTTTAGTTGGGGTTTTAATCCTAATTCTTTCTGTATCCAGTCAGTCATTCGATATCCAGCGCATATGGCATAGTTTGTTTGCCGCTATATCCGCTGTATCAACCACAGGGATTATGCCTCAAGACTATTTAGACGGGGCTACAGGAAACCATTTGACAACAGGCGTACTTCTTATGTTAGCCGCCGCGATTGGTGGAAGTGTTGTAAGCACTGGTGGTGGACTAAAGCAACTTCGGGCCATAGTTATATATCGTACTGGACGCGCAGAAGTTGACAGGCTTGCTCACCCTCATGGTGTTAGTGGTATGAGCTTGGGGGCAGTTGAGGTTCAGAAACGGGATGTTGAGGCCGTGTGGCTACTACTTGGAAGTTTTGTGGTTGTTCTGGCTCTTGGTGCTCTGTCTCTCGCTATATTAGGTGTGCATTTTCAGGATGCTTTGTCGATGTCATTCACTGCTCTAACACTATCGGGTCCCTTGACGACTGTTGCAGACCCTTTGTTTGGGGGCTTTTCTGGCCTCAGAGATGCAGATTATATCATTTTGACAATTCTTATGATGGTGGGCCGGGTAGAGACTTCATTATTTCTTGCATTATTCGCAAAATCTCTTTGGCGAGGATAAACAAGTAAAACTCTGTTGACCACGCGGCAAAACCTCTTACATATAGGGCATCCTGTTTGCGTCTGGTTTGTGGGTTTTCAGGTCCATAATGTATGGCCTAAGCGCAGCAGTATGCCCATAATGGGTCAATAATGATCAAAAATTAGATAAGAAAAGCACGGACAGTCCATGTCAGAAAAAAATCAAAATCTTCAGGACGTCTTTTTAAATGCCGTTCGCAAAACAAAAACACCGGTAACAGTATTTTTGGTGAATGGCGTTAAACTTCAGGGCGTAATCACTTGGTTCGATAACTTTTGCGTATTGTTGCGCCGGGACGGGCAATCACAGCTTGTTTATAAGCACGCAATTTCAACTGTAATGCCATCTGGTCCAGTTCAGCTATTTGAGCCGGAAAAAGAAGGTGTTGAGGGTTAAAAATTGACAGACCGAAACGACCAAGACCGTTCGGCTGATCAGTCGGGCGGCGGCTGGTCAACCGATGGTCTGGGATACCTCCAGAATAAAGTCGCTCGTCAGCGAGTTTATGTTTTCCATCCCTTTGTTAAGAATGAAAAGCTTACAGGGCTTTCTCGGACGCCTGAAGCGCGGCTAGAGGAAGCCCTAGGTCTGGCTGTTGCCATTCGAATTGAGCTTGTTGGCGGCGAACTGGTGCCATTGCGAAACATAAAGCCTGCGACATATCTCGGACAGGGCAAGCTGGATGAGATTAAAGAACAAGTTAAAAAGCAAGAACTCGACCTTCTTGTTTTTGACTGTGAATTAACGCCGATCCAGCAACGAAACTTGGAACGAGCACTAAAAGTTAAGGTTATAGATCGTACAGCGCTCATTCTGGAAATTTTTGGTGATCGTGCGAGCACAAAAGAAGGTGAACTTCAGGTTGAACTTGCTCATTTAGTTTATCAACGCAGTCGTTTGGTGCGATCCTGGACACACCTTGAGCGTCAACGAGGTGGCTCAGGCTTTCTTGGTGGGCCAGGGGAGACGCAGATTGAGGCTGATAGGCGTATAATTGCAGACCGTATAACGCGAATTAAAAAGCAGTTAGAGGCTGTAACGAGAACAAGAACCTTACACCGATCTCGTCGACAAAAAGCACCTTACCCAGTGGTTGCCCTTGTTGGGTATACCAATGCTGGAAAATCAACACTTTTCAATCGTTTAACGCATGCTGATGTGATGGCAGAAGACATGCTTTTTGCTACACTTGATCCCACACTGCGTGCAGTCGAAATGGAAAGTGGGCGTAAAGTTATCTTTTCAGACACGGTTGGCTTTATTTCTGAGTTGCCGACAATGCTTATAGCGGCGTTTCGTGCGACCTTGGAGGAAGTTTTAGAGGCGGATGTGATTGTGCATGTTCGTGATGCTTCTCACAGTGACAGCGACGTGCAAAAACAAGATGTAATTGATGTTCTTGCCGAACTTGGTGTTGATATAGAAAATGAAGAAAGTGGAACACCGGTTGTTGAGGCGCTTAACAAGGCAGATTTAATTGAGCCAGAAGCTCTCGATACACTTAAAGCACAAGCTGATAGACATTCTAATTTAGTTCCTATTTCAGGATTAACAGGTATGGGCTGTGATAAGCTTGTACAAGTTATTGATGATTTACTTGGGGCAAAGGATAGGAAGATAACTAAAATCGTGGCCTACGCAGACGGCGCAACCCAAAGCTGGATTCATTCAAATGCAAAAATATTGAATGAGGAACACGGCGATGAGGGAATCAAGTATGAGTTCATCGTTGATCCGATTATTTGGGCAAAATTTGAGAAACGTGATCGTTAAAGCTGGTTGAATTATGCCTGTTTAGCCAGTTTTTCTTCCTCTTTAACTTTATCCCAAAGAGTGTCCATTTCTTCTAAGTTCGATTGCTCGGGACTTCGCCCCTGTTCTGATAGCTTATCCTCGACAGACCTGAACCTGCGTTCAAACTTGGCGTTTGCCCCTCGAAGGCACTCTTCTGGGTCTAGTTTAAAGTGTCGCGCTAAATTACTCATAACAAACAATAAATCCCCAAATTCTTCTTTAATTAATTTGGTGTCTGATCCAGAGCGTACCTCATGAAGCAACTCAGAGCATTCCTCTTGAATTTTGTCTATCACTTGCTCTGTTTCGGGCCAGTCAAAGCCAACCCGTGCTGCACGCTTTTGTAATTTTACAGCGCGTAATAATGCAGGAAGGCCGTGAGTGAGACCGTCAAGAGCGGAAAGCTTTGCAGTAGCGCCACGGTTCTCTTTAGCAGCCTTTTCTGCACGTTCTTTTGCTTTTAGCCTTTCCCATGATGAAATTTGTGCATCTGCGTCATCAATGGACACATCCCCGAATACATGAGGGTGACGCCGGACCATTTTTTCACTGACATTTTGGACAACATCTTGAAAATTAAAGATGTTTTCTTCAGCAGCCATCTGTGTATGAAATATAGTTTGGAAAAGCAAATCTCCGAGTTCGTCTTTTAAACTGTCCATATCATTGTTACGAATTGCCTCATCAACTTCATAGGCTTCCTCTATCGTATAGGGAGCAATTGTAGAAAATGTCTGCTCAACATCCCATGGACATCCGCCTTCAGGCTCGCGTAATTTAGCCATTATTTCCAGAAGGTCATTGATATTGTAGCGTTCGTTCATTTTCTGTGCCGTATTTTGTTGATCACTGACAGAACATCCGGTTTTATTCGGATTGCGTCAAGCTTCGAAAGGGTGGCTCATGATTAAATTTTTTAAATTACTGTTGATAACACTGTTGGTCACTTTACCATCCTTTGCCGAAGATGTTCAGGCACCCATCAATCCAAATATTAGGCATGTGATCCAAATCCCTAAAGGAGGGCTAAGTGATTTCTTGGCATGGCGGCATGGGCGTGTGGCGTTAATTAGCCACCACAGGGGTGGTCCTATGCTTGGGTATCCAGAAAACGCAATTGAAACAATGGATAATGCCCTGAAATATGGACCAGGGTTGATGGAGGTTGATGTTGCCCAGTTAGCTGACGGGACGCTTATTCTAATGCACGATAAAACAACTAACCGCACCACCACGGGGGAAGGAATTGTCGGCAACCTTGGCTGGAATGATGTAAAAGATTTATATCTAAAGGATGAGAACGGAACAGTTACCACCTTTAAGATTCCTCGGCTCGAGGATGTTTTGCTGTGGGCAAAAGGTAGAACGCTTCTAACACTTGATATTAAGTCAGGTACTGATTTTCGGGCTGTTTCACGCCTTGTTAAGAGTGCTGAAGCTGAAGATTATACTATCGCGATAGCCTATACAGTTGCACAAGCTCAAAAAATCCATTCAATGGCTCCTTATATGCCTATCACTGTAACAATGCGAAATGATGAAGAAATTCAAGCAGTTGAGGCAAGCGGTATCCCAAAGCATCTTATTGTGGCTTGGACAGGTACCCGTGTACTGCCAACGGCACATTATGATGTGCTTCATGGAAAAGGGTGGCGTGTGATCATGGGAACTCTGGGCCGCGGCCGGCAAGCGATTGATAAACAAATTGCGGCAAATGATAATGATGCCCGATATTTGGATATATACAGAAGAGGCGTTGATATAATTGCTACTGATCGATTTTGGGCAGTTCAAAAACAGATTGTAAATCCAAATATGTACTTTTTTATCCAAAAGAGCATAGTTGTTGGTGGGGCTCACTAACTATCGGGATGCTAGCTAGTGATACAGCTTGTCTAAATCTGCGCCGCTTAAGGTTTCATTATCTAACAATTCTGCTGCAGCCGTATCAAGAACATCGCGCTTTTGTATGAGGATTTTCGTGGCTTTATCAAAGGCTTGGTCAATTAAAGCTCGGACTGCAACATCAATGTTATGGGCAGTTTCCTCGCTATATCGACGTTCCAGTCCTGAGGGCATTTGCCCAAGGAAATGTTGAGGTTCTTTTTCATAGGCCATCTGGCCAAGCTGCTCCACCATGCCGTACCGTGTAACCATACTGCGGGCAATATCGCTTGCCTTAGCCAAGTCATCTGCTGCACCGGTTGAAATTTCTTCAAAAACCAAAGATTCTGCAGCGCGGCCTCCAAGTAATACTGCCATTTTATTCTCAAGTTCGCTTCGTTTCATCAGGAAGCGATCTTCGATTGGTCGTTGAATTGTGTACCCCAAGGCACCAATACCACGAGGGATAATCGACACTTTATGAATAACATCGGTACCGGGCAGGGACATGGCCACTAAAGCATGACCCATTTCATGAAAGGCGACGACCTTGCGTTCCATTGGATTTAATAGACGGTTCTTTTTCTCAAGGCCTGCAACAATTCGTTCTATCGCTTGATTGAAGTCTTCCAGTGAAACAGATTCTGCCCCGTGCCGTGTGGCAAGCAAAGCCGCTTCATTAACCAGTGTTGCTAAATCAGCACCGCTGAACCCCGGTGTAAGGGCAGCAATTTGTTCTACATCAACATCATTTGATATTTTTGCCTTAGTTAGGTGCACATGTAAAATAGCAATGCGACCAGCCTTATCAGGGCGATCGACAAGAACTTGCCTGTCAAAGCGACCAGCCCGAAGCAATGCTGGGTCTAATATTTCAGGGCGGTTTGTTGCTGCCAACAATACAAGGCCATCTCTTGGATCAAAACCATCAAGTTCTGAAAGAAGCTGGTTAAGGGTTTGTTCTTTTTCGTCGTGACCACCCATTCCCGGATACGCACCGCGTGCGCGGCCTAAAGCATCTAGTTCATCAATAAAAATTATGGCTGGCGCTTGTTTGCGGGCTTGTTCAAATAAATCACGTACACGTGCAGCGCCAACACCAACAAACATTTCAACAAACTCAGAACCATTCATAGAAAAGAAGGGGACCCCAGCCTCGCCGGCTACAGCGCGTGCTAACAAGGTTTTTCCTGTTCCCGGAGGGCCAACAAGAAGGATGCCTTTGGGCATACGTGCACCAAGCCGGCCATATCCTTGTGGTTCCTTCAGGAAAGCGACAATTTCTTCCAACTCTTCCTTGGCTTCATCAACACCCGCAACATCTTCAAAGGTTACTTTTGTATCCGTTTCTATATAGACTTTTACCTTGCTTTTACCGATAGCCATCGCGCCGCCAAAACCCTGCTTTTCAGCCATTCTTCTGATCAAAAACATCCAGATTGCGATGAAAAATACAGTCGGCAACAACCATGACATTAAATCACGCAGCATTGTGTTTTCTGTGGCTGCAGAGTAGGGCACATCGTATTGATCTAGCCTTTCCGCAAGATCAGGCTCAACACGTGTGGCAATTACATACCTTGGGCCAGTGCTATCACCGCCCGAGAGAGCGCCCTTAACATGCTGAGTGGTTACAACCACTTCACTAATACGACCATCCCTGAGATATTCTTCAAATTCACTGTAAGGAATGGCTTCAACCTGAGCTTCTTGCGCCCATAAATTTTGCAACAGGATAATGCCGAATACAGCCAGAATCACGTACCATAAATTGATCCTCATTCGCTGATCCATGTTGCTAGACCCTTCATTTGTTCAGGACTTTAACTTCTTAAAACCTAGCCAATAAAAATCATTAAGTCGATATTAAGCTTCTGAACTCCTGTGTTTTTAGAAAGTAATAACTACAAGCTGGGCAATACAGGGTCTCAAGGTTGTGGGCCAACTAGGTGTGTCTTCCTGTTGATTGGCTATTTCACCACAAACCTTGACGCGCTCATCCGGAAGTAGATAACCTGCCGTCCGGCGCAACCTATGGCGTTTTACTCGGATAGTTTCCGGGGCGGCAACATAACTTGCGTTACTTTCAAGGGGGAGGGGTTTCACAATGCACCTCCCAAGCGACTGGGGGTATCATGAATTCTGACTATACGTACACAAAGACCAAGTATTTGACGCCCATCGTCGCGATGAATGCGTTCCTCATTGTTTTGCTTGTGAGTAGCCTTTACTTCTTCTTGAGCTACCGGCAGGCCGATGAATCTACGTTCGATGCCATGACCGCGGTTAGCCCTCTCTGGGCAATTTTCATCGCGTTGTATCTTCCGGCTCGCGAGCAGCTCAAGCAAAAGCAAGCTAAACAGGACCGGCAAACACGATTGATAGACACCACGTGCACGGTTCTTGAAGAAGAACTTAAAGCAAATGTAAGGCGGCTGATCGCTTTGCAAAACACTGTCGTTGCAGAGCCAGTAAGAGTTGAAGCGAACGAAATCGTCCGAGGAACCGAAGCATCTTTCCTTCGACCGTTTGCCGCCGCCTTGCCTGATAAATATTTGGAGTTGCCCGACGCACTCGTAAAGAATTTTGCTCGGCGTGAGACTGAAATTTTTGCTGCAGAAGATATGCTGCGGATGTCTTTCGCTCCGCGAGAAGGTCGGCGTAGTGCTCAAGCCATTTTTCGGGCCGCTAATCAGCTCTTGGTCACGTACGCTAGATATCTGGCAACGATCAAGCCTGAGACATTTGAAGGCATAACAATAGACGAATTTCGCGCCAAGTTCGAAAACGAACAGCCTGATGATCCAATTTAAGGATACTTCTTTACTCTCGGACTCAGCCGCGAGGCCAAGCTGTATAGAGCTCGCAAAATAACTTGAAGGATGTATGGGATTGGCGCTTGAGACGCACGTCCCAAGTGATAGGTGGCCGTGAAAATGAACTATAAATTCTATTTTAAGAAACTGCTCACTCAGCCAAGGGCTGGTTCCACGATATCCAAATTTTTCGTCAAAATCGTGGGATTGCCCATTAATCAAATGGGAATTGCCTTTTTTACAGGCATGTTTTGGGCCTATTTTACTGTTTTCGGAATCCCTCAAACAATAAAAATTGTCGAAGACTGGCAAACACTTATAAGCGCATTGATCGCCCTTGGTGCTGCCGTGGCCGGTGTAAAGGCGGTCCTGATGATTAATGAAGTTGATAGAGCTCGAAAGATTCGTGATGAGATGTACGAACGTTCGCGCTATGCAGCAGAACCGGTCAACAAAGTTGCGTATGCCTGCGTCACCATTAAAACGCTTATCGACATGGATAAAACAATCGAAGGTGAATTTATCGAGGGTGAATTTGCGGAGGCTGTCACAGCCGAAGATCGTCAAATCCTCCATGACCACATAGGTTATGGCATATACAGTGCCGTCATCAGGCTTGAACAACTTATTGCAAGATATGACCTTGAATTGACGGCTGATTATCCGAAGCGAGACAACACAAAAAACGCCTTGATTGAACTTACGGATCAGTTGAGCCAATGGGCCAGTGAGCAGCGCTTCTCCGGTGCTTTCCTTGACTATTTCTTTATCCAGGATCGGCAAAAAACAATGCTGAAGTTTGCCGAAGAAGAAACCGCGAAGGGCCGTCCTAAATACCTGCCTTAAGGCAAGGCTTCTGCTAATTACAGTAATACGCTCGCCGCTAGGCAAGGGGTCAGAAGCTTTTCTGACCCCGTTGGGGCCAGCGTATGGAGACGCCGCTCGGTCAAGCCCCTCCCGCACCACTGCCGCTATCGCGGCACCGGGTCGGGGCTCTGACAGTGCGTCAGAAGCGTTCAATCCTGAAAAATAGCGCCCATGAACTGAGGGAAGGGAGATCATTTATTCCCTCCCAGCTTAAACTGGACCACATTTGATGCTTCAGGCGCTTCGTCAGCAGCGGTATCGCGGAAAAATGTGACTAATTCGTCGCTATATTCTGCTCCGAACTGCGTACACCAAATTTGGTCCAGTTCCCGCAATGCGGACTTTCTTGCGACGGCTTGTAATTACAGAAGGAACAACACCAACAGGCCAATTCAGCTCGTGCGCAATTTCGCGGTGAGCGGCACTAGGTTTGTCATATCCGTCGATGATGCGGCGGAAAAGGCGATAGGCTTGCACGCCTTTGCGCTCAAACTCGCGGATATTGTTTTGGTTATGCTGGTTGATTTCGGCTTGGCGGGCTTCTTCTTCCGCATCAACACCCGACGCTTCGATTTGGTTTTGATCGGTGTTAGCCAGAGCCGGGTGCGTTAACTGCTGTAACACCGGTTGGAGTTTTGACAACGTGTCAGCTGCGATATCGACGGGGATATCGATCGCAATGCGGATACTAATGGTTTTGGAGGTGCTATCAGACATGATGCACCTCGCGTATGGCGAGCTGTTCTTGGCTTGTTCGAAGAGGGAGTCGAGAAAAACGTTTTAGATCAAACGTTGTGAGAATCTAAATACCTTGAGAACGTTCGAGTGTATGGCTTTTAAGGGTCAAGCAGAGCCGACCGTATAATGGTAACTACCTGAATAGCAATAATCTTTCCCCCAAATAGACACACACTACGTGTTATGCATTCGAATTCGCTTAGCTCTGGTCAAGCGTTATGAGATATTCGAATACAGCTGACTTATAACTATTGTCTGAATACGCTGTGAATGATGAATTCGATAAAGGGCAACTAATCCCAGCAATTCATGGGAGGGAATCTCCACTAGAGGGGGTAGACCCTGATTTGTGGCGTAAAGTATTATTCCAAGCAGACATACTTCGACCTTTAGCTGAACAAGAAATAGTACGTAAAACCGAAGCGAGCGATGCAGCCACGTTACTTGGCTGTTCCACAGCAACTGTCTATCGCAAGATAAAGCTCCTCAGGATCACTGGGCGTCCCAGCGCTCTGTTGCCTCAAAAATGCGGATGGCCCGAGGGTCGTTCACGGCTGAATCCTCAGAAACAGGCAATTATTGAGCACGCGATCAAGCACTACTATCTTACAAGACAAAATATAAAGATATCAGACCTTGTGGACAACGTGATTGAGCTTTGTAGAGATGCAGGGGTTCAGGATTACCCAAGCAGAAACGCTATAAAAAGGTTGGTTGATAAAGTTGAAGCAGAATTAAGAACTCGCAAAAGAAAGGGAGCAAAAAAGGCGAGATACAAACACAAGGTAATAAAGGGCAGTGTTGAGACAGCCCATGTCCTGGACTTTGTCCAGATAGATCACACCCTTGTCGATGTAATGGCTGTAGATCCAATTTATAGAGAACCGCTAGGTCGCCCATGGATAACGCTAGCAATTGACATCTATACTCGCATGATAGTCGGGTATTACCTCACGATGCGACCGCCATCTACTCTTTCTGTGGCTATTACAATTGCCAACATGATCTGCCCAAAGGAGGAGTATCTGTTTGAGCGCGGCATCGAAATCGACTGGCCTATATATGGACCTAGCTGCAGATTGGGAGCCGATGGTGCCAAGGAATTTGACAATGCTAGCCTGGAGCGGAAATGCCGCGATTATCACATTGACCTCCAAATCCGGCCGAAGGGCCAGCCACATTTCGGCGGTCATATAGAGAGATACATTGGCACCCTCATGGGCGAGGTGAAATTGTTGCCAGGGACCACTTTCGCCAATGTACATGAGAAGGATGACTATGACTCAGCCAAACACTCATGCATGACACTGGCTGAAATAGACGCCTGGATCCTTCGGCAGATATTGGGTGTCTATCACCAAGAAGTTCACTCAGAACTGAACATGCCACCGATAGAGGCGTTCCGACGTTCAAACTTTGCTGAGCATAAACCTAAACTCGCGGACCTTGATGAGCAACAAGTGTTGTTGGACTTTTTACCGTTTAAGCACCGAAATATTTCCAACAAAGGCATCGAGCTCTTCCGTATCAAATATCGTAGCCAAGTCCTCAACAAATGGTGCAACGACGGCAATAAGTACAAAATTGTTTATGACCCTCGAAACATGTCTCAGGTTTATTTTCAGGACGATCTAAGACGGTTTTGGCCTATTCCCTATGCAAACGCGACATATCCACCCGCTACGCTTGACGAAATCGAGGAAGCCAAACGCATAATAAGGGAGGATGGTAGAGAGGCTGTAAATGAAGACCTGATATTCAAGACTATCAAAGAGATGCGACAAATCGTCGAGGAAGCGCAGCAAAAGACAGTTTTAGCCCGCAAGAAAAAGGCCCGGCGAATAGTAGCGCCACCTCTTTTAGGTAATGACGAACAGGTCGATGAACCTGCTGAATCTACCAGCAGTCTAACTCCGGACTTCTATGATTTTGAGGATGTATGATGGGAGTGGACTACGAACATCTTCATCCCTCGGTTAGGGCGCTTGCTGCGAAAAATGACGCCGAGCGTATATTTTGGGTCAACTCATACCGATGGTTCTCTTACCCAAAATCCATGAGTGTCTTAGACCGCCTCAATTTTATATATGATTATCCGCAAAGAAACCGGATGCCGAACGTTTTAATCCACGGCACTTCCGGAATGGGAAAAACTACAATAGCGCTAAAGTTCAAAGCCCTTCACGCGCCTGAAACTAATAATGATAGCACTGATAGGCAGCCAGTCGTTTTCATGGACGCTCCAGAAATGCCGGAATTAGGGGACCTATACTATGAATTGCTAAAAGGCTTGGGGGTGCCCCCAATTCTGTGTGATCGGCCCTTTAAACAGCGAAAACGCATGGCCTTAAACATTCTGCAGAAAGTCAAAACTCGAGTTCTCTTAATAGACGACATCCATAATTTGCTTGCAGGAACCTACCGGCAACAGCGCCAGTTCATGAATGGACTACGATATTTTAGTAATGTCTCTAGTATCTCGCTAGTTTGCATTGGAACTGTAGATGCTCTGTTAGCGGTTGCCTCAGATGACCAATTAGCAAACAGGTTTGAAGAGATAGAACTTCGTCCTTGGAAGAATGATCACGAGTTTAAGAGCCTAATCGCCTCAATATTACGATCGCTACCGTTAAGGAAGCCTACGAACATCGATGAGCGAGGGTTTCTTAGCAAGGCATTCTCTTTAGGTGAGGGAAAAACCGGTCGCATATTCAAATTGATGGAATCCGCTGCCAATATGGCCATAGCAACACAAAAAGAGCAAATCGACTTATCCATCCTAAATTCTCCTGACCTCATTCTTCCGGTAGTGGCATCACACGGCATTCGACACAGAGTGAGAAGGTCTCGAACGTGAACCGCCTACCGCTTGCCGTAAGCTCCAACAAGGATGAACTTGTTACCAGTTGGCTTTCACGCAATGCAGCGCTCTATGACGCGACATCTAGGGAGTTGTGTGAGCTGATAGGATCAACTCCTTACAAAATCAACCGTACAGTGACACCTACACAGCGTGAAACAATTGGTCGCCTTTTTGGAACGAGAGAAACAGCTTTATGCAACCAGTTGGAAGAGCGTACGACCGGCTGGCCCGGCCAAATCTGGGTAGGTTCAGGTCTGGCTTCCGCAACAATGGGGGCGGGTGTAGAGTTTTGCACCAAATGTTTCGAAGAAGATCGCAGGACAAAGACAACACCTTATTTAAGGTGGCAATGGTCCTCTGCTTGGTCCTGTCGTTGTCACATCCATAAAATATTGCTGACAACCTCTTGTGACAACAACGCCTGCTACTTCAAACATCAGGAACACGCTTGCAGAGACATTCGGCCAACTTGCAGTCACTGCCCTGAAGGATCTAGTCACTTCAGCACCTTCTTTAAAGACCCTAGGCTGGATCTTGATGTCGGGCAGCGGGTTTGGGGCCTACCTGACCAACGACTATTTGAGGAAAGTATTCATGCTGCAATGGAAGGGAAAGCTCCAGGCGATGCGTGGATTGCTGGAAAAAGTGCATCAGGTTTCGTGGAGGTTTCCACACGGCTTGTGTCCTATCTTTGCTTGCGCGTCAAACATATAGGCATGTCGGGCGGTCACCCGCTGTACCATTCGCTGACTTTTCCTATTGCGCCGAGGCTAGGCAAGCAATTTCCAGGATCGGTGGAACTTCAACTTGGCCCCGAACTCCTTAGCAAGATTCCCTTTCATGCCAGGCTGTTGGTGTTGCAGACTCTGGGGATAATTTTACAAAAGAAACACCATGTAGAATGGGGTTATTGGACGCTGGTCTATAAATATTATCCTATAATCTGGTTTTTCTCTGGGCTCCCTAAGAGTCTGCAAAATGAGTTTATCGAACTCTTTCAGCCGTATGATGAATCGATAGCTCGGTTACTGAAGCTCGCAATCGATCACCAGTCTCTCATGGTCCACTATCAACAATTGTCCACCTCTCTATACAGGCGTGAAATGTGACTACGAAGGAAGAGCCAGCTGCATGTTGCTGATCCCGGTGCGGCAACGTTGGTATCCAGCAACTGAAGATAAAGTTGATCTAATAAGTCATCAAGGGCCAAGACCTTTGTCTATCTTGTCCCTAAAGTAAGGATCGTGCGGTTCAATATACTTTAGAGCTGACTTCATATCTCGCCAACCCACATAGTCCATGAGCGATTTTACATCCCAGCCATTTGCGTTGGCCCATGTAGCAAAGCCGCGGCGTAGTGAATGGCTTGAGATTGCATCAGCGCAGAGGCCTACCCGAGTAAATGCGTTTCTAATAATCGGGATAACGCTGTTGGTATGTAGAGCAGTTGGCGCTATGTGTCCCCAGCGATCTATGCCTCGAAAAAGCGGCCCCGAACGGTCATCCAGGAGATTTACCCAGTCGGAATACGCTGCTACGGGACATAGGCGTTTGAGGGCCGGGCACTTGTGGGTATGAACCGATTGAATAGAAGTCTGATTACTCGTCTTTGTGCGGGCGAGGTGAAATTCCATGCCGAGGTTATCGGCGTGAACAATAATATTTTCTATTCGCAGGCGGCATAGCTCATCGCTTCGAAAGGCGCGCCAGAAGCCAAGCAAGATTAGCGCTCGATCACGCAGTAGCGGCGCTAGCGAGGCTTCAGGTGGAGAGGCTTGTATCTGAGAATTCCAGTATGTCTCTAGTTTTTCCAATTGAATTAGCTGTACTGGTGCCGCGCGTTTTTCCCTGTGAGGATGTAGCTCGGCGATACCTTTCATGACCTGCCGCACATGTTTCGATTTGGTGGGGTCAGCAAAACCATATTCCAGGTGCCATTGACTGATCGCTGCAAGTCGATGCTTCAGGGTTGGTAGTACGAGCTTACCAGCATAAGCCGCGAGGTAACGCGCAACTGTATCCGGTGTAGCCGGCAGCAATCCACCCCAGCTAATCTCATAGTGCTCGATAGCCGACTTATAGCTTCGCTCAGTGTTCTTTCGGATGGAGGCCTTTACATACTGTTCTACTGAAGTCATCGACAACTCTTAAGTCTTGTTCATGTTTAGCTATTTTGATTACGTACCGGATTCGGGCTATTTTCTGCCAGTTTAGCACATAACACGTGATAAGGCTCTCTTATCAATTATTAATAATACCATTTTTACATCAAACATTTCTGGTACTATAGTATGTAAATACATATTACGTAATACAGTATGAAAGCGCATATTATGGCTCGAAGCGGCATCTCAAAAAAAATGGTCAAAGACGCCAGAAGCCGATTAATCGCGAATGATCAAAATGTGTCGATTGATGCAATCCGAGCAGAATTAGGCAATACAGGGTCGAAGACAACTATCCACAAGCACCTGAAAGAGCTGGAGGCTGAAGAAACAACAATTCTTGATCAAGAACGACATTTAAGCGAAGCGCTTAGTGCAATTGTGGCTAAACTCGCTTCAACGCTCAAAAACGAGGCGGAAGAGGTCATCAGCCAGGCTGAGGAGAAATTCAAACGGGAGTTAGGGCAACTTCAGGCGCTGTTCGACAGTAAAACCCGGGACAACGACCAGCTAACCGAACAAGTGCTGTTTTTAGAAAAAGAGACCGCACACCTCGAAGACCGTCTTGCTCAATCACACAAAGATTTATCCGCGTCCGAAAAGCGGGCCGCCGCATTTGAAGGCCAAGCCAATGGACTAACCAGTCAGTTGAATGAACGGGCAGCACGTATCGACACACTTGAGGAACGGCATCAACAAGCACGGGAATCGCTTGAACATTTCAGGCAATCCTCAAAGGAACAAAGAGATCAGGAAAGACGCCTTGTTGAAGGGCAGCTGCAACAGCTTCAGATGGATCTAAAAACAGCCAAGCTCGCCGCTCAAGACAATGAAGAAACTATCAGAACACTAACCGGCGACAAAGCCGCCATCCAAGCCCAGCTTGCTAATGCAACGGAAAAAACAAAAGTCGCTCTACAAGACCTTTCACGTGCTGAAAGCACCAACGCAGAGCTTCAAAAAATGTACACTGCCCAGGAACATGAACTTGGCACCCTCCGCCCTTTAGCGAAAGAAGTGAAGAAACTCAAAAACCAGATGACCGACTATAGGGCTCAGATCGACGCACAAAACCAGCAAATTGCCACGCTCGAAACGGTAAATAATACTCTCGAGCATGCCATAGAAATGATCCGGTCGGCACCGGCGGAACCTCAGAAAGGCAACAAGCAAGACTAGCGATTGTTGTTTGTGATTTATTTAACCAAGTAAGGACGTCTTTTTTTTGGTGAATAAAACGCGCTTCACCCAATTCAATCAATAATGGTCAAATATTATTTGCCATCATCCCCATCTTCTATTTGACCTTCCAGCTACTGGAGGCTGTACGCATGTCTTCAGATACCTTCTGTTTTGGCTAAAATTCAGCTCGCGTATTGGGCCGGCTTAAGCATGACCGCCCACGGTATCTTTTCAGTACCGTCGACATGGTGCGGTATTTAATTAACACACCTGGGGGTGATAAAATGGCTGATCCAAGAGCCTTTATTCGTTTTGATTTTGACCACAATGAAACGGAAAAAAAACCTGTTTGCCGGACAATCCAAAAATTCAAGCGCACCGACCGCTGACCGATTCCACAGCGATCTAAAGCAAAGCATACGTCGGGGATATTGAGCAGAGTTGCACCAGGGAGCGCGCGGCGGCGCCATACACTAGTCGCGCTGCCGCATATTTTTATTCACGAAGAGGGGGGTAGGTTTAAATTCTAGTAGAGGAACATCTGATGCGACTTTCTACAATCCACGCCATAGCTGCTTTCTTTGTGATAACCGGATCGCCAACATCAGCAATCGCTTATGACTACCTATATACCAGAAGTGATTGGACTGCCGGTGTGTTTATTAGCGTGCCGCTCTCTGGGAACAACCGCGACCTCAGTTCATCTTTTAAATATCATTTCGCACTAAAATTCAGATCTGAAACGTTAAACTCCTATGGCAAGTCCACAGCAAATTTGTCTCGCAATTTAGACCTAGTTTCCATCACAGGTGGTCCGAAAGGATTTCAAGGATTAAAGGTAATTGGAACGCCCATTTTGAGGCCAGAGCCAACCGGGCTATGGGCTTCGGATTCTACCGAGAGCGTAAACGGGAGTTTCGGTTTGGGCCTCTTAGCAATCGGTGCAGGCGTTTTGGCAATCACCCAGTTGAGCGACAGCTGCAAAGACTCTAACATTCCACGAGGCACTGAGTGCGAACTTGGACCGCTATACAATTAACTAAGCATACAATAGAAAATTTGAACGCAGCTACATGACCTTTATTGATTTTGCGCTTATCACTGTGGGGCTTATCACCATAGCCTGCCTACAGCTCCCGGCTGTGCGTTCATATATTTTTTGGCGCGCTATGGTAACGCCATTGGCGTCAATAATTGGCAGCGGCTTCCTAATAGTGGCTCCTTTGCTAGCAGAGATTGTCGGGAAATATGCGCCTGCCGCAATGATGATAATCGCTTTGGTAGCTTTTTGGATTGGTGCAACGATCCGTTTCAATATCAAGTGGGCTGAACCTCTGCTTAAAGACACAAGGAACGCCTATGCGATTGCTAGGGTAGAGGGCTTATCCAGAATTTCCCTGGTCGGTGCCTATATAGTCTCAGTTACTTTTTACATTAGCTTGATGGCGGCATTCTTACTCGATCCAATCGAACAAAATACCCCCTATACACAGGAAGTCATTGCAACAATCACCTTAATATTTATAGGGATAATGGGTTTCACCAGAGGCCTTAAAGGCTTGGAGACCTTAGAAACCTTATCTGTTTCGGTTAAAATTGGTATTATCGCTGCACTTTTGGTTGGCTTGTTTGTTCATAACCTGGATATGGGTTTTGACTATCGACCAAATCATGGCAATAGCTACAGCAGTTTTGAACAAATTCGATTACTTGCAGGTATGCTCTTGATTGTGCAAGGTTTTGAGACGTCGCGGTACCTTTCCAATGGCTATACGAGTACCACTCGCATCAAAAGTATGATGGCGGCACAAATATTGACCGCAGCAATCTATATAACGTTTGTAATCTTGTTATTACCCTTACTCAATCATTTGCAAGAAGGAGCCCCCGACGAAACTGCTATTATAGCCATCTCTGCTTACGCTGCTCCAGCCTTGCCACTCATGTTGGTGATAGCTGCCATTATGAGCCAGTTCAGCGCGGCTACCGCCGATACCGTGGGAGCAGGGGGAATAGTAGAGGAACAAACACAGGGCAAAATACCTATTTCAGCGAGTTATGCAGGGGTATGCCTTATAGCACTAATTCTGATTTGGTCGGCCGACATATTTACCTTAGTGGCATTGGCCTCAAGAGCGTTTGCTTTCTATTACTTCCTGCAGACCATTATCACCATAATGATATTGCTGCGGACAAACGAAGTGCCAAACCGAACTTTCAAAATTGGCAGTGCCGTTTCTTTGGCTCTAATGCTCCTATTCGTTGTTGTATATGCCCTTCCTGTTGAGGCTTAAGATGCCATATACAGGCATGGCTCTAAGATCGCATATGGCTCCGACACAATACAGTCCCACAGTTCTATGCAACGCAGAGTGACGTCGTTTCATATCCCTCTATCTCCGATCGACGTAGTACCTTAAAATATTTAGAGGCGGTTAAAACAAAGTCTCTAGCTGCTTATCACTTTTTCAATGCTTCTGATGACCATGGCCTGCACTCATGGTCCCCCTGCGGCGACTGAGATAAAATCTCTCAAATACAAATACAGCGGTAATGCTCGACAAAGAGATGACAATGATTAGGGGATCACTGGCCCCTTTAATAATGAGAAAAGCCGATAGCATAATAATATCAAGGACCATTGCTATTATCAAAATAGTCCCGGACGCCCCCACGTCTTGGCGTAGATGTCTATAAACACCCCAATGGATTATCAAGTCCATCAACAGATAGAAAATAGCCCCCATAGAGGCGATCCGGCTAAGGTCAAAGAATGCGGCCAGCACGCTTGCCAGGACAACCGTGTAAACCAAGGTGTGTCTTTGAATTCCCCCGGCCATTCCAAAATGACTATGGGGAATTAAATTCATTTCCGTAATCATTGCCAACATGCGTGACACTGCGAATGTGCTCGCTAACAGGCCTGATGCTGTTGCTATCAAAGCGATAATTACAGTGAATATTACGCCGTCTTCACCAATTGCGGGCCGAGCTGCTTCTGCTAACGAATAGTCCTTCGATTTGACAATTTCCTCGACTGATAGGGTTGAGCCTACCGCAAGGCTAACGGCCAAATAGACTGCGAGACAGATCAACAAAGACAAAATGATGGATCGGCCAACGTTTTTCGTCGGATTTTGGACCTCATCCCCACTATTCGTGATAGTTGTAAACCCTTTGTAAGCTAATATGGCCAACGCTGTAGCGGCGAGAAAGTCCGGCATGGACAGGTCGAAAGGTTTTTCAGAAGGTTTCGGCGCAAAGCTAAAGTCAGCAGCCCATAAAGCAAGCACTGCAAAGAGAATAATGCCCCCAACCTTAATAACGGCGGAGGCTAAAGAAATTCGGCCGATAATCTTGTTACCGGAAATATTTACGAGAAATGCAACGATAATAAGCGCGACGGAAATCAACGGCGCTAGAATATCGCTTCTTTGGGTATCAAAGAGTTGCAATAGATATGTTGCAAACGTACGAGCAACCAAGCTTTCATTAATGATCATAGAAAAAGCCATAAGAAGAGCCGCCGCACCAGTAATAGTAACCGGTCCGTAGGCTTTATGAAGGATCATCGCGATACCTCCTGCGGATGGGTACTTACGTGAGACAACAATATAGCTGTAAGCACTAAATCCACTCACAATGGCTGCCAGCAGAAAGGCAAGGGGAAACCACGGCCCGGCATATTCAGCTACTTGACCTGTAAGGGCGAAAATTCCTGCCCCGATCATCACGCCGGTCCCCATAGCCACAGTCGCAGTGAGCGATAGGCTGCCTTTTTCATATGTTGGCTTCATCATAGCTCCCGCAAGTATGTATCCACGCTTCATCGCTGATTTACGGTCCCTTAAGGGGTGGAGAGTGGCGGCGTAACCTTGTGTTGCTTATAAATTTGGCGACGATTGCTGGGCCTTGGCCTGGCACCGATTTTGGGAACCTGAGGGCTCCAGTTACTGTAAGGTCAACCTCTATCAAGGGGATTTATGGAATCCGGCCCAGGCTTTTGGCTAAAGCGGTTTAAAATAGCCAGACGCCTGTTGCGACATTCCGCCGCAGTAAACGGCTACAGCGTTCGGAATCCTGAAGGCCAAGAGTGCCAAGACCTTGGGTTTTTCCTCCAGACGAAAAAAGTGCCGTTAATAAAGCAATCGCCTCGCCAAGTCATGCGATTGCTAATGCGAATCGCTTGCAGAAACCGCATTGCCGATGTTAGGTGCCAATGGCATTGGCCAATAAGCACAAACCTCAAGAGGCGCAAAATGCATATCAAACATAAACTGGCAACATCGTGTATTGCGATCATTGCAGGCACCCAGGGCCTCTATGCAACCGACCATGCGGGAACCGAAAACAGCAAGCTTGAACTCGTCGACATTGCTATGGAGCGTATCCAAGTAATAGGCGAAGCAACGTCCAGAAAGGATATTGTTGGATCCGCAACTAGGCTTGATGCGCATGACTTAGAAGTGTTCAATTACCAAGACATCAACCGCGTACTAAGGATGGTGCCTGGAGTAAACATACAAGAGGAGGATGGCTATGGACTTCGCCCCAACATTGGTCTTAGGGGGAGCGGAGTAGAGCGTTCTGCCAAAATCACCTTGATGGAGGATGGCGTCCTAATCGCACCAGCCCCATATTCGGCTCCATCAGCCTACTATTTCCCTACCACTGGGCGTATGGAGGGCATTGAAGTCCGAAAGGGTTCGGCTGCCGTCAAATTTGGCCCTAGGTCAGTCGGGGGTGCCGTGAACTTAGTTAGCAGATCCATACCAGACGAGTTCAGTGGCTTTGCAAATCTAGCCATCGGTAGTGATGGATTAAAGACAGTACACTCTTCCCTTGGGGGATCAGGCAAAAACATCGCGGGTGTTATCGAAGTCTTTGATACTAACAATGATGGCTTCAAGGAACTCGTAAACCAGGAAGATACTGGGTTTGATGTTGAGGATTATCTGGCGAAGTTGCGGATCTTCTCCAGCGAAGGGGCAGCATTAGATCAGGCCTTAGAAATAAAAATATCGCGTACAAATAGTTCATCCAATGAAACATATTTGGGTATCTCGGATGCAGACTTTTCGGCGAACCCGTTTCAGCGTTATGTTGCATCGGAATTAGACAATATAGACACCAAACACGAGCAATTACAGATCACCTATGAAGTCGCTTTTGATAGTGGCATTCAACTTGTGACAACAGCTTACCGAAATGAATTTGACCGTGATTGGTTTAAGTTTCAAGACCTGAAAAATACGTTAACCGAGGGCTGTGAAAAAACACAATTTGTGCTGGACAACCCCTCTATATGTGAAACTGAGTTGTCGTGGTTAAAGGGGGACGAGGACAGCTCTGAGGGCGCTATTCGCCTTCGCCACAACGCTAGAAGTTACCGTTCAAAAGGAATCCAATCTCTAATTGCGATACCACTAGATTTTGAAAGTATCGCGCATGAGTTGGAAATCTCCGTCCGATATCATGAAGACTATGAGGATCGACTGCAATTCAACGAGCAATATACCGTATTAAACGGCAACCTTGAATTTGCTTCTAAAGGCGCTCTAGGCAGTGCAGGAAATCGCGTAGTTAGCGCAGAGGCCTGGGCCTTCTTCATAGAGGACACCATTGAGATTGGGAAATGGACATTAGTTCCTGGGTTTCGATATGAAAGCATCGGCCTAAACCGTTCTGACTGGTCGGGGGACGATCCAACGAGAGCTGGAGCCGCAACTATTCGCGGCACCACACGCATCAATGTCTTCATTCCAGGCATCGGCATGAACTATGACGTAGACAGCAATCTCACTCTTACTGGAGGGCTTTACAAGGGCTTTAACCCGCCGGGTGCCGGCAATTCAAACGCCCAGGAAGAGGAAAGCATAAATGTAGAATTTGGAGCCATATATGACCGAAATGGCGCCTACCTTGAAGGAATGGTCTTCTATAGTGATTATAGTAATATCCTCGGCACTTGCACCGCTGCGGTCGGCTGTTCTGCTGGTGAAATAGGGGATCAATTTAATGGAGGCGCAGCCCGAATTTTGGGCCTTGAGCTTCTCGCAGGCTATACTTGGGACTTAGGCTCTTCCTGGCAGCTACCCCTGTCTTTCAACTACACTTATACGGACGCTGAGTTTAAGACAGATTTTGAAGATAGTTTTTGGGGTGATGTTTCAAAAGGCGATGACTTTCCCTACCTTTCCGCCCATCAATTCACTGTAAATGCAGCGGTTACGGATGATACATGGAACGTTGCCTTGCAGGCCAACTATGTTTCGTCGTCGATCGCTGTTGCAGGGGCAGGTGAAAACAGTCCAGGAAGCCGTATAGACAGTCGCTTTGTAATTGATATGGCGTTGAATTATCAGCTTACGCAAAACGCTTCTCTGTTTGTAACAATCGACAATGTATTTGATACGATTTATGCCGTGGCTCGCAGGCCAATTGGGCTACGACCAGGAAAGCCGAGAACCTGGAAAAGCGGCCTAAGGCTTTCTTTCTAAACGTGGGCACAAAATATAGATAGTCATAGATTTTCTTCTTGATCGGCAGGGCCTGCTTCGCAATATCACGAGAATCAATTGCCTTCCAGAATGCATGCAGCGCCAGTTTAGCCGCCTATAAAAATGCATTTTTGCGAAGCTAGCTAGTTTTGCGCTTGACCTTCCGGTTACTGGAATACCTAGGCTAGATTGGAAAATAGCGGAATCACTTTTAACGAGCTTTGCGAGGGTCGCATTTGTGTCTACACGCCTTCCACACCCGTACCTGAAATTTATCATCGCTGTAGTGCTTGGAATTGCACTGCTGTACCTAATATGGTCGCTCGAACAGACAAACAAGTTTGTGGTGCGTTTGGAGCCCGATAATGCGCAAATGGTCGAGTTGGGTGCAACTATTTATGAAGAGCAATGCGCTGCCTGTCATGGGACAAATTTGGAAGGTGAGATTAACTGGAAAGATCGAAAACCTAACGGTCGAATGCCGGCTCCACCCCATGACGCAACGGGTCACACATGGCATCATCCAGAACAAACATTATTTGCAGTAACAAAATTTGGGCCAGCTGCCATGGCTGGAACAGGAACTTATCAGAGTGATATGCCAGCATATGAGGAAACACTATCTGATGAAGAAATCGTTGCTGTACTCTCCTTCATTAAAAACAGGTGGCCCGCTGGAATTCGTCACCGTCATGATGAAATGGAGCGTAGAATTGCAGAAAATAAATAACACTAATCAAAGCTCTGAGTAGGGTGACCAGACATTGCCGGTCTCGTCACCCTTCAACACTAATATCAGTGAAGATCTACCAGCGAGTCTAGGATAGCACATTCGGAATTGCCATCAGCGCTACATTTACTTGTCACAGCACTCAACTGGTCGTGTAGATTGGATAGATGTACAATTTTCTCTTCTATCCGTTTCAAATGTTCCGTTGCAAAACTCTTTACAGCGGCATTACTTCGATTAGGATTCTGGAAGAGTTCAAGCAGGGTCTTGCTCTCTGCTAGTGTAAATCCTAAATCACGTGCGTTTTTTACAAGCGCCAAAGCTTGGACGTCACTTGGACGAAAATAACGAAAACCATTGTCAGAACGCAAAGGCGCGACCAAACCAATGTCTTCATAATAACGGATAGTTTTCTGGGGCAGACCGACAGACGCGGCTGCTTCCCCAATTTTCATAGCGGCATTCATCACTAAACCTCAAGAATTAAGTGTCGAATACCTTGAACCCTTGTCCAGACTATATACTAAAGAGTTTGGTTCGATAAGCTTTTTTTGGTAAAGCTTGACCTAGATCAAACAGACTATGACTAAATTGGGGTCTCCTGCATGTAAGGAGAGGTAATGTTGTGAACCTGCTGAAACACATTTTGTTCCTGTTGCTGGTTATTGCACTCGCAATTGCGCCAGGAACAGTGAGTCATGAGGTTGAAGCCTCTGAGCAGACGGTCGTAGCAACTTGCCCTACCAGTTTTAGTGATCTATTCAGTCAACTAGGTGACGCAAAGTCGAACCTGAATGTTGACGAGGTGCGCAAGGCATTTTGCGGCCATTTTACTGTAGACTTGGATCACACTGTCGATACGAGCAGTACAGAGATGGTGCATTCCGCACCGCTATATTTTGCACAGTTTAATCAGTTGGCAGATGTTGTCCTGATAGCAGAAACACTTGTTCTGCCAGCTGAGCACCACCCACACTCTCTTCATCCCGAAGTCGCTCCACACCCCCCAAAAAAATAGCAGCCGAGGTCGGCTGCCCGAGCCTTTTTTGACACCTTGAACCCTTTCTATGAACCGGGCGAGGGCGCCAACAGGCCTCACCAAACTACCCAATAATTATAATCACGCTATTTTGGGAGAATTGCTATGAAAGCAATTTCTTACTGGGGTATCGCCGCGTCTATGGCTACCGCTGTAGCCATATCAGGCCTTACCGCGCCCCTCTATGCACAAGATGCAGATGAGGCAAGACTTCTGGAACGGTTAAACTCACTCGAGAGTGAAATCCAGAAACTAAAAGAACAACTGAAAGAAACCAAAAAGGAATCATCAGACACGAAAAAAGTCGCTGAAAAAGCCGAAAAAAAAGCGATAAAAGCGATAGCTGCCAAAGATATCGTCAGGGCTAATAGTTGGCACCTAGCAGGGTATGCTGATGTTGGTATTGAGTTTAGTGATGGCGACAATGCAGACACTTTTACAAGCGGCAAGTTCAATCCAGCTTTTCACTTTCAATTCAAGGATATTGTTCTGTTCGAATCAGAGTTTGAAGTTCAAACGTCCAACACTGGTGAAACCGATATCGTACTTGAATATAGTCAACTGGACTTCCTACTCCACGACAATGCTGTCTTAGTGGCGGGAAAATTCCTCAGCCCGGTTGGGCAATTCCAAGAAAGGCTGCACCCAAGTTGGATTAACAAGGCAACCAACGCCCCGGCTGGCTTCGGACACGGAGGCATTCAGCCAATTAGTGAAGTCGGATTGATGCTCCGCGGCGGCGTACCAATTGGTGAAAAACTCTTCACATATTCTGTTGCTGTAGGAAATGGCCCCCGTGCTGGCCACGACGGTGTCGAGCTCGAGGGATTTGGTCGCGATGACAATTCCAACAAAGCCTTAAGTGGACGCTTGGCATTCATGCCATTCGATGACCTGGAAATTGGCGGGTCATTCCTTAACGCTAAAATTGCCCCCGAAGCCGAAGAAGAGGGTGACGGTCATGACGATGAAGTAGAAGTTGAGGACGACCACGACGAAGCGGAAGAAATTATCGCGGAAGTTGCTCAAGGGGATTACGAGCTTTGGGGGTTTGATTTAGCTTACACTCGTGGAAATTGGGATATCCGGGCTGAGTATCTAACCGCTGACCTGAAAGGTCTAGGCGGTGATGATGATCACGATGAGGCACCTGAACCACTTGGTTGGGAGGCCTGGTATGCACAAGCGGCCTACCGGCTATCAGGTGTTACAGATTCAGCTTTCATTCACAGGCTTGAGCCAATGGTTCGATATGGGCGCTTTACAGCAGAAGGTGACCATGAACTCGAAGATGAGCTCAGTGAAAAACGGTTCAATGTTGGTCTGAACTATTGGGTCAGCCCGTCCGTGGTCGTGAAAACTGGCCTGGAGTTTCGCAATTACATCGCGGAACACCGGGAAGATGATACCCGACTTCAGTTCCAACTGTCATACGGCTTCTAGTGAAACAAAGGAGAATTACAATGCGTAAATATACTGCAGCACTGCCTTTTCTGGCGATAGCCGGGGTTGTAGGGTTCCTGAGTTTTGGGGCCGCAACAGCGGAACAGGCAAAGGAAAAAGTAGATCCTCAACAGTTCGCCCGCGGCGCCAAGGCATGGGCAAAAACCTGTGCGCGGTGCCACAATATGAAGAGTGCGCAAGATAACTCAGATGAGGAGTGGCATGTCGATGTGACCCACATGCGGGTGCGCGCAAATATCCCTGGCGATGTTGCCCGAGATATAGAAGCGTTCTTGCGCGCTAGCAACAAATAGGGGATCGATATGAAAACCTATTTGTTATTGGCTTCCGGTCTAGCGCTGGGCTTTGCTTCTACCGCTCAGGCTAACCAGCCACGAGATATCGATAATGGTCGAGAAAAGTATGAGGAAACCTGCGTCGCCTGTCACGGCGAGAAGGGTAAGCCGACCATGCCAGGCATTCCGGATTTCACATCTCGGAAAGGGCCATTGAAAAAGCCGAACGGCAAGTTGGTGAAAAGCATTATTGACGGTATTGATCGTCCAGCTGCAGACCTTGCGATGCCGCCCATGGGAGGAAATCCCGACCTTACAGAGGAAGATGTGAGAGATATCCTCAGCTATATGCGGAAAACCTTTAAGAGGAAGTAGAAACCAGGCGGGGATATTTTCATAGCGAAGATATCCCTGTTTTTTTCTGCGGCGTAGAAGAATCGCCTGGCCACGGTTTCAGAGCATACGATTGCTGATACATGACTGGTTTTTGAAGGCCTTTCTGTGGCTCTAAACGGGTAAATACCATGCTTCCGAATTTTTGCCTGCTAGACATTAACCCTTCTCCTCGGGTTTGTGGCTCCAAACTATGAAATTAAAAGCTGCGAATAGGATAGCGACTTGCAAAACAAACCTTCTTGGCTTGGATAGATTCCCATCCATTCAATGGTGCTAAACCCCAAACGGGCCAGGGAGAGCCTCTCAGTTTTCTGAAGTGCTGCGACACCCTCAGTGACTTCGCGATTCACACCGCAGCCGAACTACTGCTGTGCACAGCCAACACTGTGCACAGCAGATAAGCGCAGAGCTTTAGCCCCCATCAATCTTGACGGCCTGTACCACTTCAGTGACATAGATCCAGCCAGCCGTCTTTTGCCCGGTGCGGCCCTGACGGCTTATAATGTCAACAGCGTCATCCAGCTGGTGATCGTCGCACACCAGTTCCAGCTTGATCTCTGAGACGACCTTGGTGCCCAGATCCACGGAATATTGTTGTTCCTGTGAGCTGAGGGCCTTGAGGAGTCCCAGAACGTCGACAACTGAGATATATTTGTATCCCGCTTGTTTCAGTTCATGCACGACATCCGAAATCCTGTGCCGGTGAATGAAGGCTTTGATCTCTTTCATGATGACACCTCATTTTTTGAAGGAAGGGGGTTTATCTTGCCGCCTCGGCTTTCCATCCAGTCATAAATGACCGGCAACAACACGAGCGTGAGCAGTGTGGATGTGATCAAACCGCCTACAACAACAGTTGCAAGAGGCCGCTGCGTTTCCGCCCCTACGCCACTAGAAAGCAACATTGGTACAAGCCCAAGGATCGCTACACTGGCCGTCATAAGTACTGGCCGGAGTCTGAGCTCAGTGCCTCTCTGCACTGCGTCGCGAACATTCATCCCCTTCGCCCGAAGCTCATTGATGAAGCTTACAAGCACGATGCCGTTGAGCATGGCTACGCCAAATACAGCGATGAAACCGATGGCTGACGGTACCGACACATATTGGCCTGTGACGAATAACCCGATCAGTCCACCAGCTGTGGCAAACGGTACATTTGCAATAATCAATGTGGCAAACCGCACCGAATTGAAGGCCGTATAGAGGAGCACAAAGATGAAGAAGATGGTTAGCGGTACAATCACCGACAGGCGCGCAAGTGCACGCTGTTGGTTCTCAAAGGCACCACCCCACTCGATCCAATATCCGGGCGGCATGTCCACCTTCTCTTCGATCACTCGATTGGCATCTTGAACGAAGCCATCCACGTCACGTCCGCGTACATCCATCTGGATGACCGCATAGCGTTGAAGCTGCTCGCGCCGAACGAAGCTATAACCTTCAGCCACGCTTACATCGGCCACATCAGAGAGCGTGATAATAGCACCAGATGATGTGCGAACCGGTATCCTCTTTATCGCCTCCACAGAAGTCTTCGAAGCGTCTTGAAGACGTGCCGTGATGTCAAAGCGTTTGACACCGTCAATCAAAGTACCGACTGGCTCGTTACCGATACCAGTACGTACGATATCAAGGATGTCATCCGCATTCATGCCGTACCGCGCGAGCGCCGTCCGGTTCACTTGGATGCGTACCTGCGGTTTGCCGATGTTAGCTTCGAGTGACAGATCGGCAATGCCGGGCACACCCGATACCGCTTCCTTGATCTCGGCGCTTAGTCGGTCCAAGTCGCCAAGATCCTCACCATAGAGTTTAATAGCGAGCGTGGCCCTTACGCCGGAGATCAATTCCTCCACCCGCATCTGAATAGGCTGCGTGAAAGCAATGACAGAAGTGGGCACCACTTCCTCCAGTTCTTCCCGCATGGCATCTGCCAGTTCTTCGATGGACCTGTCGCTATCCCATTCCTCGTTGGGTTTCAGGGCTGTGTAGATCTCCATATAGTTCACATCTGCCGTTTCACCTTTTTCGGCACGGCCAATCATGGCGATCGTCGTTTCCACTTCAGGAAACTCCCCGAGCGCCAACTCAATATCCTTCGATATCTTGATCGACTGGTCGAGTGAGGTGGACGGGATGGAACTTACCCGCCACATGATCGAGCCTTCCTGTAGCTGCGGCATGAATTCTTTGCCGAGAAACGGGAAGAGCGCAAGGCTACCAAGAAGAAGCACTACCGCGCTGTTCACTACAGTTTTCCTGTGTTCGAGGGACCATTCAAGCAGTGGTAGATAGCGACGCTTGATCCAGGCGACAAGAAAGGTGTCTTTCTCCTCCTTTGGCTTGAGGATCAACGCCGCCAGCACTGGGATGATAGTCAGTGTGAGCAAAAGCGACCCCGCCATGGCAAAACTGATGTTGAAGGCCATTGGCTTGAAGAGTTTTCCTTCAAGCCCTTCAAGGCTGAAGAGTGGTAAGAACACTACGATGATGATCAGGATCGCGAACGAAATCGGGTTCGCCACCTCACGCGCAGCTTCAAGTACCGCTGCGGTTCGGTTGACATCCTCTCCGGCTTCCCGCCGTTCGGCCATAACCCGGAAAGAGTTTTCGACCATCACGACAGCACCATCGACCATCATACCTATGCCGATCGCAAGACCCGCAAGTGACATCAAATTGGCTGAAAGCCCCGCATTCTCCATGAATATGAAGGCTATCAGCATTGCGAGTGGAAGTGCTGTTATCACGACCAGAGCTGAACGCAGCTCACCCAAAAACAGAAACAGCACAATCGCAACCAGTATAGAGCCTTCGATCAATGCATTCTCTGCCGTTGAAACGGCTTTCTCCACAAGTTCGGTTCGGTCGTAGATCGGCTTGATCACAACACCATCCGGTAGTGCCTGTTCTGCAATAGCGACCTTATCCTTGACCGCATCAACCACGTTCTTGGCGTTTTCTCCGATACGTGAAAGTGCCATGCCGAGCACAACTTCCTTGCCGTCACGAGTGACAGCGCCGAACCTGAGCGCACCGGCTTGCGAGATAGTCGCAACGTCCTTCAGGTACACCGGCGTACCGTCCGCTTCCTTTACAACAATATTGCCAAGGTCTTCTTCACCGCGCACGAGCCCGAGGCCACGCACCAGATATTGCTCCGGCCCCTGGTCGATGTATTGGCCGCCCACCTGCCGGTTGTTGGCTTCAATTACTTCCATTACGTCGCGGTAACCGAGGTCATATTTGATCAGCTTGAGGGGATCAATCTGAACCTGATACTGACGTTCCTGGCCACCCCAGGACATAACATCGTCCACACCCGGTGCAGTGCGCAGGATCAAACGGATTGTCCAGTCCTGCAGTGTACGCAGGTCCATTATTCCGTCAGCACCGGTCAGCTTTTCATCAGCTTGCTCGACCGTGTACCAAAAGACCTGACCTAGGCCGGATGTGTTGGGACCCATCTCCGGAGTGCCATAGCCTTCCGGTATGCGGTCCCCCACTTCCGCTAGCCGTTCCATAACAAGACGACGGGCAAAATAGATGTCCATGTCGTCTTCAAAATAGACAGCCACATAGGAGAGGCCAAAAAGGCTAACTGAGCGGATTTCCTGTACCGCGGGCAAACCAGCCATGCCTGATTCAATTGGGAATGTAAGAAGTTGCTCCACATCCTCTGCCGCTAAGCCGGGCGATTCAGTGTAGATGTTCACCTGTACCGGCGTCACGTCCGGGAAAGCGTCGATCGGAACGGTATTGACAGCACGCCAGCCCATAAAGCCGACGACCATAAACGCAATGACCACCAGAAATTTATACTGGAGCGCGCTTTCTACGAGTTTATTCAACATTGGCTGCGCTCCTTAGTCATGATCACCGATACTGGATTTTAGAATGAGAGACTTGATCAAGAAGGCGTTCTCGACGACGATTTCATCGCCACCGAAGAGACCGGCTTTCACCTCAGTCCAGCCACCTTTGGAGATTCTGACGTCGATCGGCATAGGATGCAGCTCATCGCCTTTGCGCTTGAACACCACTTGCTGGCCATCAAGAAACACAATTGCTTGGTTTGGCACTGCCATAACCTTCTCAGTTTCGCTTGTCTGGATATCAACATCAGTAAACTGGCCAGCATGAAGGCTGTCCTGAGTGTTTTGCACTTCAATCCGTACAGAGAGGGTGCGCGTTGCCTCATCCACACGGTGGTGAACCTGAACAACGGTTCCCGTCATTGAAATGCCGTCCTTTGTGACCCAGGCCTGTGCGCCGCGCTCGATCAATGCTGCTCTTTCTGGCGACAGTTGAGCTTCCACCCATATCCGGTTTTCATCGCTCACTTCGAACAGCAGGTCGCCGGGTTCAATAATCTGGCCAACAACGAATGCGTCAGAAATAATTGTGCCGTCTTGGTTAGCCAATAGATCAAACTCACCAGTGGCGGCAGAAACCTCATTAGCCAACAAGCTTGTCACCTGCGCTTCCGACATACCGTAGGCGCGCACCTTGGCCTTTGCTTGTTGTGCCGCTACCTTCGCTTCAAGGAAGCGCTGTTCGGAAACAACATCGCGGCCGAGTTTCTGAACCCTTTGCCATTCTTGATTTGCAAGGATGAGGTCGGCTTGTGCTTCGGCCATATCAACGCTGGATAGGGTTACGAGTGACTGACCTTTTTTGACCACATCTCCCATGCGAGCAAGACGGGTCACTACCTGCGCCTCGATGCGGGGCGTTACCTGCATGGTGGCATACTGATTGACAGTGACTTCACCCGGCGCGGAAACCGTTTCCGCCAGTGGGCGCCGTGCGACAAAGGCGGTAACAACGCCAGCCTCACGCAACTCGGCGCTAGTCATTGTAACGTTTTCTTCTTCCCCGTGTTCTTCGCTTTCTTCCCCGGCATGATCATCTTGTTCATATGCGAATACAGCGTTGTAGTGGGATAATGTACCAATGGCGACAGCATCGATGGCCAGCGGTGATACCAGCGCTAGCAGGGCAAATTTTATTGAGTATTTCATTGAATTGTCTCCAGCCATGCGTCAACCGTTGCGCCGGCGTCCTGCCAGTCGAACCAGGCGTTCCAGAGCCGACCATTCAGCTCGACAGAGGCTTCTTCAGTTGCGAATGTTTGATTGAGTTGAATCAGATAATTGATGGCGTCGATCTGGCGCGCGTCCAGTAGCTTGCCAAGTAAGAGCCGCTGCTCCTTGAGCGGCTCTGCGCCCTGATCCTGCCACAGGCCCCAAGCCTGCGAGGCGGCTAAGTAGCGTTTCAGGCTGGCATCATAGCGTGCCCTCACACGGCGGTTTTCTGCATAATAATTCTGCTGGGCTTCCAAAAGGTCGGACCCCGCCGCGTTTACTTCGTCGCGGTAGCTGTTGCGGATCGGGATGGGGATAGAGGCAGAAACACCTACAAGACTGCTGCTGCCTTCTTCACCAACTCTGACGCCAACCGTAGGGTCAGGCATACGTTCAGATTTTGCGACCCGGATTTGGGCGCGGGCTATCTCGGTTTGCGCCAGAGCAAGCCTCAGTTCAGGAAGGCGCTCGTATCCAGCCTCTAGTGCGGTGACAGATTGTCGCGGAGTCCCGGTAAGGTGCGGCCATACCTGCCGGTTTTCACCGGTAATGGCCACAAGGCTTTCTTCCGTCATAGACACGGCAAGCAGAGCCTCATTTTTTGTTGCTCGTGCTTCTGCTAATGCCAAACGAGCCGTTAGCAGTTCAGATTGCGGCAGCTCTCCAGCCTTATGTCTACGCTTTACGAGATCCAAAAACTTCTCACTCAAGTTTTCTCTCCGTGTCGCAACATCCATTAACCGTGAAGCCGTTTGGTAGTCAGAAAGCGCCTGTAGAATTTCACTCAACAGAGCTTTTTTGGTGATAGTGTACTGCGCCTCAGCCGCCTCTATCTCTGCGCGGCCGACACCTTTGCGGGCTTTTCGCTTGCCGGACCAATCGAATGTTTGCGAAAGGCCAATTTCCTTGGTTACCTCTGCGGCATTCTCGTAGCCAACTTCAATCTCGGGGTTATAAATTGCGCGCGATTTGCCTAGCGCCCGAGCACGCGCTGCAGCAAGAGCCGCCTCAGACGCCTTTAGGGCTGGATGGTCAATCGTGACCTGTTCAATAAACTCTAGAAGGACGGGTCTCTTCTGGCTATCCGCCCACGCGGCGGAGCCACTCTGCACCATGCTGGTACAAAGGCCTATCACCGCGACACCCATAAGGGCATGTCGCATATATTTCATGCTTATTCACTCTCAAATTGATTGATACATGCGCGAGCTATCAGAAACTCCGGTAAGGAAGCACTGGTAGAGTACGCGTAGGGATATCGTTAGGAGAGTGTAGAGGAAGGCGGATGCAGGCCTGGCTTGGGGTTAAGACCGTTGACAGCAATATTAGTAGTTTGATGCTTTTTGCAGTGCATGTCGCTTATTGTCAGAGCAACAACTTTGTCGATAGACACGCCGTGATGAATGACATGGCAGATACAGTGCAGGTCTACCGCAGCATCTTTATCGTGGTCCACTGTGTCGTGATAGGATTCGCTGATATGGTCGTCAGATTCCTGATTATCCAGAAACGCGATGTCCAATGCGGGCGCCGTTACGAAGATAAACAGCAGCAATATTCTGAAATATTTAGCCATAGTTGAATTCAATATCTTCGCTCAAGTTTACGTCCAATAGTTTCTTACAAGCTTTCGCTGCAGTTGTCACTTGCGGTATTCTGTCGCTGCTTCTCTTCAGACAGTTCCTTCCAGGATTGCTGAACAATTCTTGTGGCCGAATGGATGAAGAGACTGCCCATAATCCCGGCAACTAGGAGGTCGGGCCATGCTGCATCGGTCGCAGCGATCCCAGAAGCTGCAAGAATAACAGCCAGGTTGCCGATCGCATCGTTGCGGCTGCAAAGCCATACTGAGCGTACATTACTGTCCCCATCCTTATACTTCATTAACAACACGGCACTGATAACGTTAGCAGCAAAGGCGGCAATACCGATCGCGCCCATGGTCAATGGCTCGGGGACGCCGTCAATGAAGACGCGGTAAAAAGTACTACCCAATACCCAAGCGGCGATAACAAAGAGGGATATGCCTTTGAAAAGGCCTGCCTTAGCACGCACGGCAAGCGGCATTCCAATTACAATAAGGGAAATTGTATAGGTCGCGCTATCACCTAGGAAATCGAGCGAGTCCGCCAGCAACGCCATAGAACCTGCCGCCAAGCCACCAAAAAGCTCGACGAAAAACATACCGAAGTTAATGGCAATGATAACGACCAAAATCCGCTTATAAGCAGCAGACGTCCCATCAAAATTCTGATTTGAACCACATCCACAATCGCCAGACATTTTTCTTCCTCGAATCACTGTTTGTTTCTTGTATTAAACCCTACATGCTACAGTTACTGTAGGAGCAAGGAGAAAATTTATGGCCCAGGATTTTATGATCGGTGAATTGTCCAAACGTACCAATACCAAGGTGCAAACGATCCGCTATTATGAAGAGATTGGTGTTATGCCAAAAGCGATACGGGCCGAAAATAACAGGCGCTTGTACAATGAAACTCATCTGGAGCGGTTGACCTTCATTCGGCATAGCCGAGAGCTGGGCTTCTCTCTTGATGATATCAGGAACCTTCTGGAGCTTTCGGACCTGCCTGACAGGCCGTGCGAGGAAGTGGATGCGATCGCGCGAGGCCACCTTAAAGATGTTGAGCGCAAGATCGCAGCGCTTCAGGTGATGCAGGCGGAACTGAAGCGCATGATTACCAATTGCTCAGGCGAAACGATTTCAGATTGCAGGATTATCGAGGTTCTTGCCGATCATAGTCTTTGTCAGGCACACGGATAGAAGTAGTTTCGGTCACGTGGCCAACATTTCACTGGTTCCTAGAATGGCATAACCCTTACATTGGGACCTAATCTGCCAAACAGATTGCTCGTGGTATCTACCGGAGGTCCGTAGTTCGTTAGATCTTGGGTGCATACCATCAGCCAATAGCTGACGAACGGCTTGCCTCCCACCTGTCAATTGGGCCAAGCGGGCCAACAGGGCAGTGATGCTCCTTGGTCGGCTTGCCGGTGATCACCGAATAGAGATGGTGCAGTGCTCGCATCTCGCAGCCTGGTGTGCCGATCACAGCCGCCGCCACAAAAGCCAGCCCCAAATGGGTGAAGATATAGAGTGCCCACACGTGAATTGTTAGGGCGAGCAGTGGCCCTTCGAAGGAACCTGTCTGGATATACCCAACGCCAGACACCGCAATCAATAGCCCTGCACTGACAGCAGCAGGCCATTTCTTCCAAGCGCGAGAAAAGCCGATATTGACCACATAACTCACGAGAAACAAGCCGCCGAGGATACCGTTCCACAGGAGCGGCCTAATCGTCCCGTCGGCTGTTATCAAATCCCCGCGTACGATCCAAAGGCTATAGACATAATAAAGGCATAAAAGGCCGAACCCGAGACGCACCAGGCGACCTATTGGGCCGGGCTTTGGCAAGGTTCCGCATTCTTCAAGTTTCAAATCTGTCGTAGCCATGGTTTTTCTCCTCGCTTATTGGCTTCTTTTGTTTTGTTACTCCCTTTATCCAGCGCAGCAGGACAGCGTGCTGACATCTTTGTCAAAGGTCTGCGCCGCCAGCTTGAGGCCTTCTACGCCCGTCAGATACGGGAAGATGATCTGGCCAAGATCTGCCGTCGTCATACCCGCCTTAAGTGCGATCGTTGCCGTTTGAATGAGCTCACCGCCTTCGGGTGCCAATATATGCGCGCCCAATAACTTGTCTGTCTGTTTGTCAGCCACTAGCTTGATCAAGCCTCGTGTGTCGCGAGCAGCCAGGTACCTCGGCACATGGTCGAGCGTGATAAGGCTTGTTTTGACCTCAAATCCCTGATCGATGGCTTTTGCTTCTGTCAGCCCGACACGGGCAATCTGTGGGTCCGTAAACACCACATCGGGCATCGTCGCATTGCTGTAGGCCTGTTCATCACCGCCAGTCGCGTTGAGGGCCGCAAGCTTGGCCCCGTAAGCAGCCATATAGACATACATGTCCGTTCCGGTCACATCGCCAGCCGCATACACATTTGGATTGCTTGAGCGCATGGCGCGATCCACACGAATGCCACCATTCTGTGCCAGCTCAACCCCAGCTTTTTCCAATCCGAGCCCCGCCGTATTGGCTCTGCGCCCTGCGGTGACCAGCAGTTGCTCGGCTTCCAATAGTTGCGTTACATTATCTTTGAGATAACACAGCTTAATGTTGCCATCTGCCTGTTCCACATGCTGATACTCGATACCGCAAAGAACCTCGATACCTTCGGCTTTAAAATAACGCTCAAGGGCGTCACTGATCTCGGGTTCCATGTCTGGCATTAATCGACTGCGACAGCAGATCGTCACCTTAACACCAGCGCGTGCAAACATCTGGCCCAGCTCGCAGCCAATCACACCGCCGCCGATCACAATCATTGAGCTTGGCAGTGTTTCCTGCTCCAGCGCTGCTGTACTGTCCAGATAGGCAATGGTATCGATCCCTGGGATTGGAGGTACAGCATTTGATGAGCCTGTCGCGACAATGATCTTGTCTGGCACATGAAGCGTGTCGCCAATCTGGACACCATCAGCTGTCAGCCGAGCTCTACCCTCCATATAGGTTACGTCCGGATGGGCCGGCAGCACATCGGTGTATTTCGTCCGGCGAAGTTCATCCACAAGCGCCTGCTTCTGCTTAACAACGGCGGACCAGTCTAAAACCTTGCCGCTCGATGCAATGCCTTCAAACCGGCTCGCGTGGGCTGCCTGATAAAGCGGCTCTACGGCTCGTATCATTGTCTTGGACGGCACACAGCCGACATTGACACAGGTGCCGCCGATAGTGCCGTCGCCCACAACCGTTACCTGAGCGCCCGCCTCAGCGGCGGTAATGGCTGCTGAGAAGCCCGCAGAGCCAGCCCCAATCACCATGATATGCTGCTTGGCTTCACTCTCGGCCTTTGAGCAGCAGCCGCTGTCTGCTTTATCAAACGCCATGATTAAGACTTTTTGCTGTCAGCGCGTTTTGCAGGATAGCCCGCATCCGTGGAAGCCTTGGCGATCATATCCACTTTTGCTTTGGCTGGATCAAAAACAACCTTTGCCGTTCTGTTCCTATAATCCGTGACCACGGAAAGCACGCCGTCAATCTTCTCCATGGCTTTGCGAACCGTAATTGGGCACGTGGCGCAAGTCATTTTCTCGATCGTGAAAGTGACCGTTTTGGTGTCCTGTTTGTCAGCCGCTTGGTGGCTGTCATGAGCGACCGCTGTTACAACTGGCGCGCTTACGATCAATACCATGCCAAGGGTACATGCTTTCATAATATGTGTCATTTTCTTCATTCCTTCTTAGATGTAATTGCCCAGGATGGGGGCCCAAAAATCAACGGTCAGCGCCAACAGCACCAACACAGTGGACACCCATAGGATGGTTTTGATCACTCGATCAGATTTGGGGGTTGCACAGTAGCCTTCTTCACACTCTTTCTTAGGCTTGACATAGACGTGCCAAAAACCAAGCCCGATAAAGACGAGCGTAATCACTGCAAAATAGTCTTTGTAGGGCTCAAGCGCGGTCAAGTTGCCAATCCAGGCACCGCTAACTCCAAGCATTAGAAAGACCAAGGGCAAGATACAGCAGGAGGAAGCCAATATAGCTCCAAATACGCCCAAGCCAGCTAACCAGTTTTTTCTATTATCCGTAGATTCCAGATCCGACATAAAATACTTCCATAAACATATTTTTAGGCCAAGCTTTGCCTTTGGACAAACAGGGCCATTTGCGCTAGGCTAAGCCCTGTATTAATTACAGGCTCAAGGATAAAATGACCAGTTCTCAAAAACGTGATTTTACGAGAGGTGCGATTGCCAAAGAGGCAGGCGTTAACTTGGAGACCATTCGGTTTTATGAAAAAATTGGGCTGATGCCAGACCCGCCACGCACTGCGGCTGGCTATCGCGTCTATGGCCTCGACCACTTGAAGAGACTGAAGTTTATTCGCCGTACGCGTGAACTTGGTTTTACCAATCAGGAAGTTAAAGGTCTACTTGAGATGGTCGACCGCACATACGCTTGCGACGATGTGAAAGACCTTGCGCTCACCAACGTTGATATCATCAAAAATAAGGTTGTTGACCTGAATAAAATGAAGCGCGCCCTAGCTGGAATGGCGGCAGAGTGTCGCGGCGGTCAAACACCAGATTGTGCGATTATAGACCGACTGCTCGATGAATAAGGGCAACGAAAAAGATATTCGCTTGATGAAGCCTTCGTCGATGATCTTAGCTACCTAAAGCCGCTGAAGCGGTCAGTTATATTGAAGCTCTTGAGAGCGCAAAACTTTATCAAGCAATAATGACTAGTAACGGCAGAAGACCTCACAAAATGTACGTTTAATAGAGTCTTTGAGGTTTTGGGAATCTATTTCGATTCAGGCTCGCTAGAACAAGGATGCCAACAACTATCACAACGACCCCCAGCCACTGCGCGAAAGACAATCTTTCTTCGAAAAAGATTGCACCGGCGGTCAATCCCATCACCGGAATAAGAAAGCTGAAGCTGTTCGCCTGATAAAGTGCGACGGAACGTAAAACGGAGGCCCACAGACAGTAGACCAGAGAAGTCCCCAAAAGAGAAAGAGCCAGCAAAACCGCAACGAAAGGCCAATCCCACTGAATATCGCTTCCGTTTTCCATTACAAGCGAAACGGCCAACAATGGTAAGCCTCCTATAATCATTTGCAGGCCCATTGCCATCATAAGATCAACAGTGTCTCCCATATACCGTATGGTTAAATTACTGACCGTTATGCCAAGTGCTGCAAGCCCCAAATATATTAGCCCGCTACCGAATTCGGTATTACCGGGCAATAATTGGTCTGCAGCGATAATGAGAATTCCAGCAAAGCAAAGCCCAAGACCAATCCCTCCACCCAGTGATACCTTTTCCTTAAGAAACAAAAATCCAAATACAGCCGCCAGCAGAGGCTGGGTATTTGCAATAACTGTGGCTAGCCCTGGCGATACATATTCACCAGCATGAAACATGCCTAAAAAACCGAATGTAGTGGCCCCCATCCCAACTAATGCAATCAATAACCACTCTCTCGGGCGTCTGGGAAATGACTTCCCTAAATACAAAGCTATGAAGATTAGCGGAATACCCGCAATAAAGGCCCTTAAAGCCGCAAAGGTAATGTGAGGTGAATAGGCTATGCCCACAGTGATAAGCGGAAAGCAGCTCGCCCATAAAACCATGACCAAGAGAATCTTCAATATTGTGGTGCTGGTCAACAAAAAAGGCCCCTTGGATTTTAACAAACAGGTTTGATGCCGGTTTTGGGAATGCATACGAACCCGTCAAGGCAAGAAACGGCCAACAAATCATTCGACTGAAACAGTAAATCGCCTGGCGGCCTACCAGAGGGCGCCTTGATGGCTTCCGCATATGTAACCCACCAATATTGGTCATCCAGGCGCATGATAGAGCCAAAATGGCCAAAAGACTTAAACTGTTTACGAAGACGCTCCACCGGCAAATACCAATCTATTATTCGTCTATCGACGGAAGGAATCTGCCAATACTCACCGTCTTTCTGGATTGAAGCCTGACGATAATACTGATCAAAATTCTCAAGAACCTTTTCAAGAAATTTTGGCGCTTCAAGATGCATTTTGACTGAAAGCGTATTAAGACTTTCATCCGACTGAACGTGAATTTTGTGCTTGGAAACGATGTCACCTTCGTCGAAGTTCTCAGTTAGTTTGTGTAACGTGAGCCCTGCGGCCTCCGGGTAACGTTCAATCAGATACGGTAGGGTGCTGGCACCTCGGCCAACTGGCAACAAACTTGTATGTAGGTTCACGGCGTACCGCAGTGTATCGGGTACGGGAATCTTGAATTGATACTCGGCCGAAAAAAACAGGTTCACGCCAGTTTCTAAGTGACGCTCCATTGCCGCCAGGGTTGGGCGCTCCGTAAAGATCGGTATCGATAGTTTTTTTACCTTTTCTAAAATCTGCTGTGTGCAGACCTCTTCTGCGCCGACGTACAGTGCTTCGATTGAGTGACCTTGATCGAGGAAGACATCAACACAAGAGGAGAGAAGATCAGTACCAAAATATATGAGTTTTAACTGCAAGACAGAGCCTATCCAGTCATGGAAGGCCTTTCGTATGGCCCTTCCATGACGTTGAAAATCAGTGCATCATTAACTTACTGATGAGGTAAATGCCGTCTTCACCTCGTGTGAGCGCAATCATAAGTTCCTGACCAGCTTTCACGGAACTCAGATCAACATTTTCAGCAACTTTCATATCCATTGTCATCGCAGGCCAGCTCAGCTGTTTTATTGCACCGTGAGACACATTAATTTTACGGTTTTTGAGGTCCACACTGTTCACTTTGGCGTGCACCATCACCTCGTCGTGCTTTGAATGTTGTTTTTCCTTTTTGCCATGCTGGCTATGGCCGCCGTCTGACAGTGCAGAGTAAGAAACTGAACCAACCAGCATTGTCGCCACTATTACGTTCAAAAATTTGCTTTTCATTATTCTTCCTTAGGTGAAAATCTAATTAGAGAGGGGGCGGGAGGACCAGTGGGCATGGTTTATTGCCCAACCGTTTTTGCCTTTTGAGAGCGCTAGTGTTTCAACGCTGTTAAAGTCATGTTGCTTGCCTTTGACAGAAAAGCTCAAGATCGACCGAGTAGTCACCAACGCGACCCCATCGGTTTCGGTGGCCTCTTGGAACATCACCTTTCGATCTGCTGCACCTAGCACCGGCATTTCAGGCTTTAAATGAGCATTCAAATAGCCTCTCAAAGAAGGCTCTTTGATCCCGTTTTCAAAGATGGTCGCTTTTTCATCAAAAGCAGCAGACACATAGTCAAATCTCTGGCTATGCATTGCCAAATGAAAGGCCTGTACAAATGCCAAGGCGGAACCTGGCTCTCCCTCGGGCAACTCTGCACTCGGAATAGTACTTTCAGCTATAGTGCGAGAAGCGGAGTCCTGCTGGACAGCGTGAATTTCACCGGCTTTAAGACTTTCTGGTTTCAATCCCGCACCGACACCGTGGTTGTAAAGCAGGTCCCCTCCTTGAATGCCTGCAAACAACACGAGAAAGCCTACGACAACCGAACCGGCGACATACTGCACACCGATTT
>Ga0316207_10000572_pt1 | contig 56432 bp, 59 predicted proteins | sample 6weekpyrite_MG_FD_204943 | JGI IMG/M metagenome (GOLD analysis project Ga0316207, IMG submission 204943) | Microbial mat bacterial communities from mineral coupon in-situ incubated in ocean water Damariscotta River, Maine, United States -... | ecosystem: Environmental > Aquatic > Marine >...
TATATCAACCATTTGTTTAATTTTTTCTGGCATTTCACCTAAGGCACCACCATGTAGCAGTCCCAATGTACCTTTTATCGAGGTTAACGGCGTACGTAATTCATGACTGACCGTCGAGACAAATTCGCTTTTCATATTTTCAAGTCGTTTTCGTTCGGTGATATCCTGTGCCACACCAAGGTAGCCAATAATATTTCCATCACTTGTCCTGACAGCAGTAACACTAAGGATAACTGTAATATGTGAGCCATCTTTGCGAACATATGTCCATTCGCGTGTTTCCGAACCTTCTCTTTCCGGAAGCATTACAAACACACTAAAGCCCACAACTTTTTCACCAAGCATATTTGTCAGTTCTTGACCTCGTTGAATAACTTCTGATTCAAGATGAATTAAAGCTGGTGTCTGCTTACCAACCATTTCATCTGAGCAATAACCTAGCATTTTCTCAGCACCTGAATTAAATAACGTTATAACGCCATTGCTATCGGTTGAAATAACGGATATCTCAGTTGCCGCTTCCAGCACCGCATTCAACCTGGCGGTACGATCGCGTAATGCTTCCTCTACTTCTTTACGTTCAGTAATGTCCGACTCGATGGCTATAAATCCGATCAATTGTTCATTTTCAAAAATAGGATCACAATCTATATGCAACCAGTAGGGCTTACCTGTCTTATCATAATTTATAATGTCTTCAGAGAAACTGCTTTGCTTACTCAGTCTGTCTGATATACGTGCAATTGTTTGCTTATCTGTTTTATCTCCTTGCAAAAGTTTTCCAGGTGTCTTTCCTTTTAATTCATCAAACTTATATCCCGTTAATGCCTCAAAGGCTTCATTCACCCACTCTATCTTCCCTTTTACATCAGTAATGACGACACCATTATTTGTACGACTCGCAACCATTGAAAGTCTTCTTAAGGATGCACTATGCTTTTCAACCCTGCCCAGGAGACTTTCTTTTTCAGAATGAAGATCACGATAATTTTTTGAAAGTTCTGAAGCTAGCGCATAAATTGTTAATGACAGGTTTTGATATTCGTTGATATAACTTTCTGGCAAATGAATTTCTTTTCCTTTTGTAATACTTTTAATCAAATCATGTGTTGATTCGGAGAGGCTTTCTATTGGTTTCGTGATCCAGTTACTAGTTAATTCAGATAATATAAAAGCAAACACTAGCAGCACAGCAAGGATAATAAACAAGGTTGTCTTTGCATCGTTTACCTGACTGACCACCTTTGAAGTATCATTCTCGATAATTATTGAATCTATCATTGACGATATCTGCTTTTCTAAGCGCAAATAATATCGCCCCTGTTCCCAGCGTTTCATTACAGCCTTATCCATTCCTGGCAACCAGATTGCCAGGCCATTTTTTAAAAGCCTCATCTTATCGCTGTCATCAAACTCCAATGTGTGGATATCACCGACCTGATGTATAACCTTATCGTCTTTCAAAAAAGCAATCCCACTATAAAAACTCTTTGGAACAGTCGCAATTGCACTTGCAATATTAACTTCATGTTGTTGAGCAATGACATTACTAATCATCACCATGCCCGTATTTAGCTCTTCATAGGCCTGCTCTTCATACAAAACTTTTGACTGATGACTGCTAATAATCGCCGGGATAGAGCCTGTCACCAAGGTAATGATGAGTATGGTATTAAACATAACAGGCTTAATGCTGACCTGATTTTCTTGCTTCCATACCACCTGAATAATAATAAATATCTGGTATGCAATGAGAGCATTAAAGATACCATTAATGCTTTGTTTTAGAGCAATGAAAATGGCTGAGTTAGTCGATACCCCTATCAACTGGGTATAAAAAATCAAAGCAAGAGGAACACCAATAATAATCCAGTAAGATGCATCGATAAGTACGATGCGCTTATATCCCCTATGCCAAAAATAACTGACCCATAACGCCTCTATGGTAAAAATAATCAGTGCATAGGGATGCCCCCATAAGGATAAGGTGTATAAACTTCCAATGAGGACGACAACAAGAGTAGAAAGACGATTCAGCGTCAACACTGCAAACATTACTGCGATAGAGCCGAAGATAAAATCAATACCGTAATACAGTGGGACTGATGCCGCATTACCCAACCATGCCAGACATGACAATAATGCCGTCATAGTGAACACGTGTATGTATGATGATGTTATACGTTTATACATATAGACCATGTGGTTATTTATTATTTAAAGACAATCACTTACCCTCGTATGTATCGGATATAACGAACATGTCTTAATGACAGTACACATAGTTTTACAAATGGGAAAACAGCTTAACGTGTTGCAGCGGGGTAATAAGTTATTTAATTACAGTAACTTATGCTGCTAGAGTAAATTCTATATCGAGAGCGTTTCGGTTAAAAACTTATGGGGCAGATTCTTATTTTACGTCTATCTACTAGACCAGGCATAGCTAGAGAAACAACATACTCTTCGATCTCATTATGTCAAAAATCTTAATCTAATCGCTCAGAAATGGTGAACTCCACCCAAAATGTACTTCCTTTATCTTCTTCACTTTCAAAGCCTATTACGCCATACATTAATTCAACGTACTTTTTGCAGATTACTAACCCCATACCGGTACCTTCGATGGTGGTGTTTTCTGCGCCAAGGCGCTCAAAAGGTGTAAATATTGATTGCTTCTGCTTATCACTCAAACCTTTACCTGTGTCAGTGATAGAAACACGCATGAAATTACTATCATGTATTCTTTCAACATTTATAGTAATCACTCCATTGTCTGAATTGTACTTTACTGCATTACTTAACAGGTTAATCAATACTTGTTTAAATCTGGTTTCATCAACATAAACTTTCAGATGATTATCACCTAACACTTTTACTGTCAGGTTCTTTTTATTAATTTTTTCGTCTAAAAGACGGATGCATTCACTAAGCTGATCATCAACATCAACATCTGTTAACCTTATTTTTACTTTATCTCTCTCTAACATTGAAACATCTAAAATATCATCAATAAGATTTTGCAAATGTTTACCGGCAGCAAGCACTTCATTTAAGCTATCTTTCTTTTTGACATCACCTTCAGATAGTAATAACAACTGTGTAAAACCCAGGACTGCGTTCATTGGTGTACGCAACTCATGACTTATTCTGGAAAGAAATTTTGTTTTTTCCACATTCGACCGCTCTGCTGCACTTCGTGCTATTTCTGCACTGATCTGTTCTTTACGAGACTTCTTTGTACGTGATAACAAATACACCGTTATGATAAACATCAACAAAAGCGCTAGTAATAAACCGGTGACCAGATTCAGATTTCTTGATTTCTCTACCAGTTCTTGCTTAGCACGCAATGCCATGATGCCTGGATCAAAATGTGCCGCTGGCACCAGCACTTGCGCATTAAATATTACTTTATTTGACGCTAGTAGAATCTTTTGACCCTCGTCTGAGACCAGGTAATCTACAAATGCTTTAGCAAGTGGATGTTCTGAACGTGAAAATCGTTCAGTATTTATCTGCATGACACTAAAAGGTTTACGCAACGCATAGTCGCCCTGATATAAAGGTACCAGAGATTCAGATAATTCTTTTTGATTGAGAAGGTATTCCCCGAAGTCAGCTATAGTGTATGCCTCTTGTTCTGCTGCAAGACGCATACTACCTAAAGGAGTGGTATCTGCGATCTCATACCATGGCCAATCCGGCTTGATATCAGCGCTCTTCCACATGTCAGCAATCTTCTGATAAGTGCCACCTCGTGGAGAAGAGGTAACAAACGGAGCCTCATTCCTGGCAAGAATTTTCACCGCTTGCTGGGCATTCGCGGCCTTTAACAGGCCCAATTCATCGCCTGGAGGGCCTAATAGCACATAACTGGAGTGCATAAACTCAATACGATTATTAACAACACCATCTTTTAATAACCGTAGTTCTTCAGGTGGGTAATAGGTAATAATAATATCGGCATTTCCCTTTCTAGCTTCATCCATGACCTTTAGAGAGCCAAAGGCGGCAATTTCTAATTTAGCAGTAGGATAATTATCACGAAACGTATTGCTCAGTTGTTCCATCAGCAATGGAGCATAGCTTGTTCTTGTAACAGTAATTTTTAATGGCTCAATGGCATGAGCGCTAGACAGGGTGAGGGAGGTAATAAGAAATATCCAGAGTAGACGCTTCATATTATTAGAATAATCTACGCAATAAGATATAGCCATAATTACCAGGATATAACTTATTAGCATTACCTTGTGTTAGTGATCTACATCACACTGTTACACTAAGTTAAGGACTAAATAAGCTTAGCTTGCTGTTCTAGCTTTTTAGCCGAAACCGGCAACGCTGTCCTGAGCGCTTGTGCAAATAGTGATACGCGCATTTCCTCGATCATCCAGCGATAGGTCTCCCACTCTGGTTCAAGCCATTGATCGGGCTCATCGATCAATTGCTGATAGACACGATCCCAGTGAGTCTGTAATTCTGCCTGGCGTTTGCTGTCGGCGTCGACTGAGCGCTCGAGTTTATCAAGGCGTAGATTGATAGCCTGCAAATAACGTGGCAGGTGCTGCAACCACTTTGCAGGTGTCGCACTGATAAAGCCGGAATAGATCAAACAGGCAAGCTGCTGGCGTATATCCTTTATCGCATGCATCCAGGTTAATGGGATATTACCCTGTATGCGCTTGCCAATCTGGTGATATTGCATCAGTGCCTCATGCACACTATCGCAGATATCATTGGCAATCGTGATCAGGTTCTTGCGTGCATTCTCTGCAAGTGTGTTAAACAAATCCTGTGAACGAATCTCATCTGTCTCGGCAAACAAGGCACTATCAATGATGGCGTCTTCAAGATCCTGTAGCAGGCTATCCTTGTTACCAATTGATGCATAATGTAACTGCATTTGTTGCATGTGCCGCATATTCTTACGCAGATATTTCATTTCCTGTCGGGTTGTCAGTCTGAACAAACGGCGCAGCCCTGCCCAGTGATACGACCATGCCTCATCTTCATCATTGAAGAGACGAACTGAGACACTCTCGCCATCATCACTGTCATCAACGATGGCTGGATACAGACGAATCGTTAGACCCTGTTTATCCAGTTCAACGACATCGGGTAAATCGCCAAAATCCCAACAGCTCTGGTTCTCTTTTTCGTATTCTGAAGTGGGCAATGCTGCGATAACCGAGTCTGTCATACCTGACAACTCATGCTGCAGGCTATTCAGATCACGACTTGCCCCCAGCACTCGGTCCTGTTCGTCGACCACACGATAATTCATTTGATAAAACGCGGGCAGGTTAGTTAGCTGCCAGTCTTGGGCTGTCACAGCTATCTTGCGCGATGCACGCATATGACGACTCAGATTCTCTGTTAACGACAGGTTGACATCATAAGACGACTGAATAAATTCATCGGCATATTCAGGTACTGGCACAAATTGTTTTCGCAATGGTTTTGGTAAACATTTTATCAATGCGATGATTTTGTCGCGCAACAAACCAGGCACAAGATAATCAAACGAATGTGCCTGTAACTGTCCTAAAATCGCCACCGGTACGATAACCGTCACCCCATCTTCTATGTGACCGGGCTCAAAATGATAGTCGAGCCTGAGATCAATACCATTCGCTCGCATGGTGTCTGGAAACTGACCTTCATGAATATGTTCGGCCTCATGGCGCATCAATGACTGTTTCTGTAAAAACAGTAGCTCAGGTTTAGCGTCCTGTATGGACTTAAGCCATTTCTCAAATGCCTTACCACTATAGATATCAGCGGGAATACGTTCATCATAAAACTCAAACAAAGCCTGCTCATCTACCAGAATGTCGCGACGACGCCCCTTTGCTTCAAGTGATTCGATCTCGGCAATAACAGACTGGTTGTATTTAAAAAATGATGCCTGCGTAATATATTCTCCCTGCACCAGTGCCTCACGTATAAAAATCTCGCGCGCTAGTTGTGGATCCAATGGCCCGAAATTAATACGTCGCTTAGGGTTTATCGTCACGCCGTATAGACTTGTGCGTTCATAGGCAGCGACCTGTGCCGATTTCTTCTGCCAATGAGGTTCCGAGTAAGTTCGCTTGACAAGATGGCTAGCAAGTTCCTCGATCCATTCCGGTGCGACTTGCGCCACCATGCGTCCAAACAGTCGTGAAGTTTCTACCAGTTCAGCACACATCACCCATTTCGGTGGTTTTTTTGCCTGCCAGGAACCTGGGTGAATATAAAACTTTATATTACGCGGCCCCTGAAACTCATTACCCTCAATTGACTTCGTACCTATATTGCCTAAAAGCCCTGATAACAATGACTGATGAATAGCCTCATAAGAGGCTGGTGTCGTATTTAGCTTAATGCCGTGCTCTTTAAACAGTGTGAACAGCTGTCCGTAGATATCGCGCCACTCAAGCATACGGTTATAAGACAAAAAATACTGTTTACAGTATTTACGCAGTTTGTTTTGCGTCAGGTGTTTGCGTTGTCGTTCATACTCACGCCATAACTTTATATAAAACAGAAAGTCTGATTTTTCTGCCTGCTGCCGTTCTGCGTCACTCAACTCATCATTGCCTGCATTGTTCAATAAACGATGCTTTTCATCGGCCTGTTGCTGTTTTTCTACTGGGCGTTCACGCGGATCCTGCACACTCAGGGCACTACCAATCGCCAGTACTTCCTGCAGGCAACCGAATTTCTGCGCCGTCATCAGCATACGAGCAATCTTTGGATCCACCGGCAATCGCGCCAGTTCTTTACCCAAAGGCGTTACAACATTGTGTTTATCCACTGCGCCAAGTTCAAACAGCAGTTTGTAGCCATCCTTGATATAACGTGCATCAGGCGGTTCGATAAATGGAAAATCTTCGATATGACCAAGACGCAGTAATTCCATTTGCAAAATGACCGATGCCAGGTTGGTACGCTTGATCTCAGGCTCGGTAAATTCCGGGCGCTGATCGAAATCAGCTTCTGAGTACAGACGAATACAGACCCCTTCCGTAACTCGACCACAACGCCCTTTGCGCTGATTTGCGCTCGATTGCGATACGCGCTCAATCGGTAAACGCTGGATCTTGCTGCGATAGCTGTAACGACTAACACGTGCAGTACCGGTATCAATAACGTAGTGAATGCCTGGTACAGTGAGTGAGGTTTCGGCCACGTTCGTCGCCAGTACAATGCGTCGATGCGTCGCCTGGCTAAACACACGGCTTTGCTCGGCAGCACTGAGTCGCGCATATAACGGCAGAATTTCGGTCTGCGGAGGGTGATGCTTACGCAAAGACTCTGCCGCTTCACGAATCTCGCGCTCACCACTGAAGAAAATCAGAATATGGCCAGAGCTTTTACCTGACTTCACATCTACTGCCGCCAGCTCATCTACTGCCGCTAATATCGCCTGCTGCATATCACGGCTGTTGTCTTTATCATCATCGCTTGTGTCATCCAGTAACGGGCGGTAGCGTAACTCAACCGGATAGGTACGTCCGGATACCTCGATGACAGGAGCATTATCAAAATGCTCTGCGAAACGCTGTGTATCAATCGTCGCCGAGGTAATGATGAGTTTTAGATCAGGGCGTCTGGGTAGCAGCTGTTTTAGATAACCAAGTAGAAAATCAATATTCAGGCTACGTTCATGCGCCTCATCAATAATCAGTGTGTCATAGTCATTGAGGAAACGATCACCCTGTATTTCGGCGAGTAAAATACCATCCGTCATTAGTTTAAGATAAGAACGACTACTGACATGATCCTTAAATCGCACCTTGTAACCGACACTCGCGCCTACTTCTGTTTGTAATTCTGTAGCAATGCGATTCGCAATACTGCGCGCAGCAATACGGCGTGGCTGTGTGTGACCTATCATACCGGCAACACCACGCCCCAGCTCCAGGCACATTTTCGGTAACTGGGTTGTTTTACCCGAACCTGTTTCACCCGCAATAATGACGACCTGGTGCTTCTCGATCGCTGCTTTGATCTCTTCACGGCGCTCTGAAACTGGCAAATGCTCGGGATAGGTTGGTAGTGGCAGGCCCTCAAGGCGTTTTTCGCGCAGAGCTACTGAAGTTTGAATATCCACCTGTAGCGTTGCCAGCAGGGCTTCACGCTTTTGCTGGTCTTTTGTTTTCTGTATTTTCCGCAGGCGTCGGTCAAAGCGAAATTGATCACGCAGCATACAATATGAGATCTGATGCTTAAGCGTAGAGGGGGTTAAATTAGGGGAGACTGCCATCGGAAACGTATTTTACGTTATTTTCCAGTAAGCTGTCTTCTGCCTATTACTTAAGCTGATCAACACAATCACCCCGCTAATTGATATCTACTTAAAATCTATGCGTTAATTAAGCAGCTAATACAAGCTATTTCGCGTTACTCACAGGGCTTTTACTGCTACACTGGGCTGTATGTAGGAATACCTACCCGCATAGCATCTTCAGTGTCTTTCAGATACGTGAGCCAGACGAACGGACTTACCGCTCTCCAATTCAACTGCATTTGTGGTCCGGACAGGCTTTACACACCTATAACTATCAACACAGGAAGAGCATATGAAAGACATAATCAAGGTCAGTTTACTGGGTGCGGCCATCGCACTGCTTTCTATTAATACTGCCAGCGCCTGGTGGGGCGGCGGTCCCTGGAATAACAATGGCTGGGGCAATGGTAATGGCTTAGGCAACGGCATGGGTGATGGCAACATGTCATTTAGCATGAGCGGTCGAGGCAATGGTAACAGCTATGGTAGCGGTAACGGTTACGGTCGTGGCTATGGCTATGGCGCTCCAGGTTATGGTGCTCCTTATGGCTATGGTGCTCCTTATGGCTATGGTGCTCCAGGTTACGGTGCTCCTTATGGCTATGGCGCTCCAGCTTACGGTGCTCCTTATGGCTATGGCGCTCCAGCTTACGGTGCTCCAGGTGGCTACCCTCCACCACCTCCTGGTTATGGTCCTGGCCCACAGGGATTCGCACCACAAGGTGCAATACCTCCAGCACCTGCTGCTGCACCAGCACGTTAAGCAGTAAAGCTATAATAAAAAAGGCAGAGAATTTCTCTGCCTTTTTTATCTTTACCCGTTAAGTTATAAGTATATGATTGCTGAACCAGCGCAACATACAACTCAGTGAAGACAGATTTCATCTACACAATACATAAACATGAACATGACGAACAAACCTGATTTTCCAGGCGCATCACAATTTACCATCGCACTGATCGAAAAAACTCCCTCACAGGATAGCGACGCTCAGAACTGGTATCGTTACGTACTGGAAAACGGTGGTTCAACGATTGAAGGAAAACGCAGCGGTAGCCTTAAAGAAGTCACCGCCTATGTGAATGAGTACGTTGAACACCTGAACTCCCGTAGCACCATGATTCAGTCTACCTGGACCACTCGAAGCAAAAAGCCCGAGCCAGAAAAGAAAGCGGAAGCAAAAACTAGCAAGCCTGAATGATTGCATCTCAAAAATCACTGTTCATAAAGGGCTTAATTCATAAATAGTGAACGGGAAATTATAACGTGTCCAGATAGCTTCGCCGACCGGCCTGCAACCCTTTACCCCAGACGTAGTACCTCATGCACCGCCTGCATCTGCCTAATAAAAGCCCACCGGGTAAACAAAAGGCAGAGAATTATCTCTGCTTTTTTATTTATGCTTTACCTTACCTTGCTTTTATTCTTCATCTCTCATTTAATTCAATTCTATGACTAGACGAAACATTATCTCGCCCTCTATCGTAATCATCTTACTGGTACTCAATGGGCTGGCCTTTTATCTGCAATTCATATCAGGCAGTGCCATCATCATAGACTATGCCCTGTGGCCACTCGGTTCAAGTAACATTTCGGTGAATGGTGAGCAGATACCACAGTTTCATATCTGGCAACTTATCAGTTATTCCTTTTTACATGGCGGCATGTTTCATCTACTCATCAACATGTACGCACTATGGTTCTTTGGCACACGCATTGAAAGGGCCTGGGGTTCTAAGGCCTTTGCGATCTATTATCTGGTATGTGTTATCGGCGCCGGACTGGTACAACTACTGGTTGCCACCCAGTCTGCGAGCAGTGGTGAGATCTACCCGACCGTCGGTGCCTCGGGTGGTGTGTTTGGCCTGTTACTGGCATTTGGCCTGACGTTCCCTAACGAACGCCTGATGCTGCTATTCCCCCCTATACCAATGAAGGCCAAATACTTTGTCATGATCTTTGCCGGTATAGAACTATATGCCGGTGTCACTGGCACGCTCGCCGGTATTGCGCACTTTGCCCACCTGGGCGGGATGCTGTTTGGTTTTCTACTACTGTGGTACTGGGGCAGGCACCCGTTAAAATGAATGAAACTTACTTCAGTAACGTAACTCTTTTCGTCATCTAAATTTCAATATTTTCAGCTTTGATAACGCGCGTTAATGCACTCTCCATCATTTCGCGAGCAAGAGCAACTGTATTGTTAAGATAGACATGTAATGCAGCATCTTTTGGACTCAGACTCTCACACTCGTTACTATAACGCTCAAATGCAGCCAAACTAATGATCAGCTCGGTTATGTGCTTTGGACACTCGCATTTGATAGTGGTAGATAGCATTGCAATTCGTGCCAGTGTTTCATCATCATATTTTCTCGCTGCAGCTATTTCTGTTGACTCCCCTATGGAAGTTTTATTCTTTTCTAGATTTCGTGAAAATAAAGCAAGACAGTGTTGCCTAATCGTTTGAAGATCTGTTGGGGCATGGATTAAAGTGCAACGGGATGTTGGTATATGATGAAATGCTTCGGCATTACCAAAACGGTACACAACAAATGCGTGTGTCGCATCTGATAAACGAAGCCACTTCATTACCATGTTCGAATCTTCTTTATGCAATGTAGAAATTTCTATCAAAAGCACATCAGACTTCAGCGAGCCAATTTTAGACTCGAAATGCTCTGTACTTGAAAAGCGAGCTACTACCAACAAATCATCGACATCATCTTCAATGTTGCGTATGTGCAAGCCTGTAGATTCACTGATGATAACTATTCGGCATGGATGGTCTAACTGACTGAAACGAGTATCCTTCGTCATTACCTCGGCTGAATCCTGTCTCGCTTTTAAAGAACTGAGATCAAGACCTGCTATTGAACTGATGCTATCTCCACGATCTACGAGTGTTTTGATTGTAAGTAATCGATTGACGTCTTCCTGCCTGTATATACGCCCACCAGCTGGGGAGCGACCTGGTTGCACTACTGAGTAGCGCCTCTCCCAAACACGTATCGTATCGGTTGGAATGCCAGTCATTCTGGATACCGCACCAATCTTATAAGTTTGTGTTTTTACTTTGCTTTTCGACATGCATAAACCTTCGTGAGGAGTTGTTATAGCAAGATTATATACAATGAACACCTTTTGCACAATTTTTATTTGTTCGTTTCCTTGACATTAACGAATTGTCTTGCTATTTTCTTAGACACTACCTGTTCATATCGAATATTTCTCATCAAGGAGACAGCCATGAATCAGAAAGCAAAACTACTAGTACCAGAAGAAGACTGCAAAACTTGTAAGTTAATCATTGGGATAGTTTATTCACCGCTTCTCCTTATGATGTTACTGGCTATTATTTCTACCAGCCTCTAAGGCTGTTCAATACCTGTTCATATGAATCTGACACATCACAAGCAATGCCTGTCACCTTCGAGCGGCATAGACACAACTCCACTTCCAATGTGGAAGTCCAGATTGGGTGAATATCGTCGTGCGTAAACTCGTCATCATACTGGGTGACCAGCTCAACTTGGATAGTCCGGTATTGCGTGGTCTGGACAACGAACAGGATTGCATCTGGATGGCAGAAGTGGCTGAAGAAGCCACTTCAGTCTGGTCACACAAGGCCAGATTACTTCTGTTTCTCTCAGCAATGAGAAACTTTTGTAAGACACTACGATCTCGCGGCTACTGGATCATTTACCACAAGACAGGCAATCATAATCACACATCTTTGTCATCTGCATTACTACATGACCTTCGTACATTCAAGCCACAAAGCGTTTGCATCGTGCACCCTGGCGAACACAGAATTTTGAAAGGAATCAGACAGACAGTTTCACAGGAAAACCTCTCTCTCGAAGTCATGGACGACACCCATTTTTTGATTACACAAGACGACTTCGACAACTGGGCAAAAGGTAAAAAGCAGCTTCGGATGGAGAATTTTTATCGATTCATGCGTAAAAGAAATGACCTACTTATCGAAAATGGTAAGCCCGTTGGTGGTAAATGGAGTTACGACAAACAAAATCGCGGTCATTTTACAAAATACGGACCAGCCGAACTAATATTACCCGAAGTCAAAAAGATGAGTATCACCACACTCAAAACTAAAGAGTGCGTTGAAAAATACTACAGTGAACACCCAGGCTCAATAGATAACTTTTCATGGCCAGTAACAAGGTCAGAGGCAAAAAAAACTCTTAAAGATTTCGTAGAACATCGACTTTATCCATTCGGTCAGTTCCAGGATGCCATGTGGACCAAACATCCCTTTTTATTTCATTCCAGACTGTCAGCTGCGTTAAACCTTAAGCTGTTATCACCGCATGAAGTCGTCGATGAAGTAATCCAGGCATGGGAAAATGGCCGTGCACCAATTGAGTCAGTCGAGGGTTTTCTACGCCAAATAATCGGCTGGCGTGAGTACATTCGTGGTATGTACTGGAAGTTCATGCCCGATTACGCCAAATCCAACTTCCTCGAAGCATCCCTTCCTCTGCCACATTTCTACTGGACCGCTGAAACAGATATGCGCTGTATGCATGAAACAATTTCACAGGTCATAGAGTACGGATACGCACATCACATTCAGAGGCTGATGGTGACAGGATTATTCGCATTATTACTAGGTGTTAATCCCGCGAGAGTACATGAATGGTATCTTGCGATGTTTGTAGATGCAGTCGAGTGGGTTGAACTACCCAACACAATCGGGATGTCACAATATGCCGATGGTGGCATTTTAGCCTCGAAACCATACGTCGCGAGTGGTAAGTATATCAACCGCATGAGTAACTACTGTAAACATTGTCGATACAACCCAAACAATGCGATTGGTAAAAATGCCTGCCCCTTTACCACCCTGTACTGGAATTTTCTAATCGAGCATGAAAACAAGTTTGCGACACATCCACGTGTTGCACTGCAGTGGAAGCATGTACAAAAACTTGATAGCAAAGAGAAAACCTCAATCAGGCTTGAAACACAGAACATTCGCAGTAACTGTTTCGAAATCGATGTGAAATCTCTATCGCGCGCGAGGTAACTCTGTCATGCAGTATATTGAAGAAACGAATAACCACAAAGAAAATACTACCATGTTTTACGATGGCAGTTGTCCTCTTTGTAGACGTGAAGTCAATCATTATATAAAAGTGGATATCGCCAACAGTATAACCTGGGTTGATATTACCACACATCCAGAAAAACTTTCTGCGCTCAATATTAGCTACGATAAGGCAATGGCGCGTTTACATGTTCTGGATACACATGGCGAAATACAGACTGGAGCAAGAGCATTCCTAACACTATGGAAGCAACTCCCCTATTACCGCTGGTTAGCAAAAATACTCATATCTCTCCGCCTGCATAATGTAATCGAAAAGGTATACCAGGTTTTCGCCAAGTGGCGCATCAGGAATCATACAACTTAAATATTGAAGGAGAATATCAATGAAGTCAGTATTAGATAATTACATTTTACTTGAAAAAGAAGAACGTTTCTTCACATACCAGCAGATAGATATTGGTTCAACTATGCAGTCAGATGCCGTAGTGAAATTACAACTGCAGTGTGAATCAGTACACAATAATCCTTATTTAAGAAACGTCAACCTGAAAATCAACAACCAGATAGTGAGTAGCAATACCACTCAGGAGTGAACAATGAATCCTTCATCACTTGCATTCGATTTAACAGAGCAGGGACTCGTTCCGGACATTGTTATCAGACGTGGTATTAGACACCTATTAAAGCAACGACTGAATGAGATTCACCATGATGATATTGAAAAGATGGCGGCTGATCAGAGCAAATTTATCAGCCTGATGAATCAATCTCCTATTGCCTTACTTACCGACAAAGCTAATGAACAGCACTACGAAGTGCCTGCTGACTTATACAAGCATACTCTCGGCACAAGACTCAAGTACAGCAGTGCCTATTGGTCTCATGGTGTCGATAGTCTGGATAAGGCCGAAGTAGCAGGGCTAAAACAAACATGCCTCAATGCAGAAATAGAAGACGGTATGACCATTCTTGAACTGGGATGTGGTTGGGGATCGCTAACATTGTGGATGGCATCACAGTACCCTAACGCCCGCATCTCGGCTGTCTCCAATTCTCATTCTCAACGCAAACACATAGAAGCAGCGATCCATGATCTGGGAATGGACAATGTAAATGTAATCACCAGTGATATGAATGATTTTAATGCAAACGAAAACCACTATGACCGGATTGTCTCTGTAGAAATGTTTGAGCATATGCGTAACTGGAATGTCCTGTATTCCAAGATATCAAAGTGGCTGAAACCTGATGGTAAATTCTTCAAGCACATATTTGTACATCGCACTACTCCCTATGCCTTCGATGATCTCAGACCAGATGACTGGATGAGCCGTTACTTCTTTTCTGGCGGAATAATGCCAAGTGATGATTTGCCATTATTTTTTCAAAATAATCTCAAGTTAATAAAGCGTAGTCGCTGGGATGGTAGCCATTATGAAAGAACAGCTAATGCCTGGTTGGCAAATATGGACAAGCATTATGATGAGTTAATGCCAATCATCCAGCAAACATACGGAGATGATAACGCATCAACTTGGTGGACAAGATGGCGTATCTTTTTTATGGCTTGTGCTGAACTTTTTGGTTACGAAAATGGCCAGCAATGGTATGTCAGCCATTATCTTTTTGCCAATAACAAATATTTCTAAACACGTTTTGAAACTGAATTTGATAAATTTCGTTCTTTTCCAGATAGGCTGGTTTGCCTGCGTGATCAGTGCAGCTGCTGGTATGCCATGGATTGGGGTCCTAATCGGTGTAATTATAGTATGCCTACACATCTGGCGCGCTACTGAACCAACCGCAGAGCTGTCACTCGTTGCTATCAGTATAGTGATCGGTGCACTTTGGGACAGCATACTAGTCTGGCAAGAATGGCTGTCATACACTTCTGGATACCTGTTAGAAAACACTGCCCCTATATGGATTATCACGCTGTGGGCTCTTTTTGCTACCACACTGAATATCTCGCTACGTTGGCTAAAGAATTTTCCATTCTTTGCCATCTTGCTTGGCGGTGTCGCAGGTCCACTGGCTTACCTGGCGGGCGTAAAGCTCGGTGCTGTTAGCTTCAGTAATACAACTGAAGCACTCATCATCCTTGCCATGGGGTGGGCACTAATCACACCTCTTTTACTTAAACTTGCCATTCATTACGACGGTTATCAACTTGATACCTCAAGATTAGGCTCATGATGATCAACGAACACATTATCTCTTTACTTGTTATTATTGTACTTACCACGACTACCTGGCTTGTTAGCTTATACAAAAAAGATGTGAGTATTGTAGATAGTATGTGGTCTATCATGATTCTATCAGCATGTCTGGTATACATTGATATAGATGTCCCGATTGATCTCAAATCACAACTCATTGTATTTCTAGTCACAGTTTGGGCATTACGTTTATCAGTTCACCTGACGATTAGAAACTGGGGTGAACCTGAAGATCAACGTTACGTTCAGATACGCAACAAATACAGACCTCACTTTGCAATTAAAAGTCTATTTATCATCTTTATATTTCAGGCATTACTGGCATGGGTTGTTTCGTTGCCACTGAATGCGGCACTAGGCATAACTACTTTCAGATGGATTGATACAGCAGCACTACTGCTGTGGGCTACAGGCATGTTTTTTGAATCTGTTGCTGATTACCAACTCACTAGATTCAAACGTGACCCAGCCAATAAGGGAAAAGTAATGTCTTCCGGGCTATGGCGATACAGTCGTCATCCGAATTACTTTGGTGAATTTCTAATATGGTGGGGATATTACCTCTTTGCAGTTAACTCAGATACCTGGTGGACTGTCATTTCTCCTCTTTTAATGACCTGGTTACTACTAAAGTTCTCAGGTGTCACTTTAATGGAGTCTGATATCTCCACACGCCGACCTGACTACAAAAACTATACAAAAGAAACGAATGCTTTCTTCCCGGGACCGAGAAAGTCCACTGACCACAACGATGCTACTAAGGAGAACCTATGAATCCTTATATAAAAAAGTTTTTGTTAACTGTCACATGTGTTGTCTTCTCTATAGTATCCGTCAATCTTCTGGCGAGTACAGAGAAATCATGGCGTTTCAAAGTTTATCTGGATGACAAGGAAATTGGTTATCACAAGGTTGAAGTATCTCCTGTGAGTGATGAAACCCATGTACGAATAGAGGCCAGGTATAATGTAGATTTCCTGTTTTTCACTGCGTATAAATACGAACATTCTAATTATGAAATTTGGCTGAACGACTGCCTACACTATATCTCATCGAATACGAACGATAATGGTAATCATCAGTACGTCGTTGCTGAGAAAAATGACACTGCCATCAACATAAAGACCTCTGAGTCTCAGGAGACAATTGATGGTTGCATAAAAAGCTTCGCGTACTGGGACCCTGATTTTCTGAACAGTAAAAAACTGCTTAATACACAGACTGGTGAAATTATACCGGTGACTATTCAGTATATTAGCGAAGAAAATATAAAAACTCGTAATGGTTTCATTCCTGGCGATCGCTACAAGTTAGTAGCAAATGATTTCACTATGGACCTCTGGTATTCAAAGCAAGATGAGTGGCTTGGGTTACATTCAAACCTTAGTAACGGTTCAACACTTAAATATCTCATTCAGTAGGAATCTCAATGTTTCGTTCAATATTAGCCGTGGTATTTATGATGACACTTTCCAGTTGTACAAGTTACCCACCCATTAAGACAGAAGAGTACGTCGATCTAGAACGCTTTATGGGGGACTGGTATGTCATCGCAAACATACCCACCTTCATCGAAAAAGGTGCACATAATGCCATTGAATCATACAGACTTGATGATGATGGAACTATTGATACTACCTTTACATTCCACCAGGATAACTTTGATGGTGAAGTAAAAACCTATAACCCGAGAGGCTTCATTGTTGATAAACAATCGAATGCAGTCTGGGGAATGCGATTCATATGGCCGTTTAAAGCAGAGTATCGCATCGTATATGTAGACAAAGATTATCAGCACACGATTATTGGTAGATCAATGCGTGATTATGTATGGATCATGGCACGTACGCCAAAAGTCAGTGATGCTGATTATAAAGCACTGATCCGTATCATTAAGCAGCAAGGTTATGACACAAGAAAGATAGAAAAAATACCTCAGCAATGGAAAACATCCAGAATTACTGGAGTAAAACCATGAGGATTAAATCAGAGCTCACTCGATCACCACACTGGCGCTCTATCCTTCAATGGTTTGATAGCTATGCTGATGATACCAGGGCAACGCCACCAAGCAAGAGAAACGTAGACTGGGTGCGTGCTATACCCTTTATACTCATACATTTTTCACCGCTCATGGTCTTATTTGTCGGCTGGAGCAACGTGGCAATAGTCACAGCACTATTTCTATTCGCCATTAGGATGTTTGCCATCACTGCATTCTACCATCGCTACTTTTCACATAAGGCATTTCAGACATCTAGATTTATGCAATTCATCTTTGCTGCGATTGGGTCCAGTGCTATCCAGCGTGGCCCGTTATGGTGGGCATCTCATCATCGTCAGCATCATGCCAGATCTGATAAAAAACAGGATGAACATTCCCCTCAGCAACACGGTTTCCTCTGGAGTCATATGGGCTGGTTCCTGGCACCTCATAATTTTCGTACTAACTTGAATCATGTCAAAGATTTCGCAAAGTATCCTGAACTCAGATTTGTGGATCGTTTTGACATACTCATTCCTCTGTTAGTCGCCATGATGATCTATTTCATTGGTAACTGGCTTAACGTGCATCACCCGGAATTCAATACGAATGGTTTACAAATGCTTATTTGGTATGCGATTTCCACCCTGGTTCTTTACCATGTCACGTTCACCATCAACTCATTGGCCCACCGTTACGGAACACGTCGTTATAACACTGCTGATGACAGTCGTAATAATTTTGCTCTTGCTGTACTAACCTTTGGCGAGGGCTGGCACAACAATCATCACCACTACCCTGGTTCTGCAAAACAGGGGTTTTACTGGTGGGAGATCGATATTACATATTACGGTTTAAAAATAATGCAATCACTCGGCCTGATCTGGTCGCTACGGCCAGTCCCGCAAAGAGTTCTCAACCAGGCGGTAGAGACTCACAGTACTATGAGGTCATAGTTATGAAGATCGCAATTATAGGTTCTGGCATATCAGGCAACGTTATTGCCTACAAACTACACCAGCAACATGATATTACTCTGTTCGAGATGAATAATCATATTGGTGGTCATACTCATACTCACGACGTGCTTCATGGTGAACAAAATCTTGCTGTGGATACAGGTTTCATCGTTTTTAACTATAAGACATACCCTTATTTCACACGTTTACTCGAAGAACTGGGTGTTGAAATACAGCCATCCACTATGAGCTTTAGTGTCAAGTGCGATAAATCCGGGCTTGAATATAATGGTACCAGTCTTAATAGTATGTTTGCTCAGAGAACTAACTTACTCAGACCCTCATTTTATCGCATGATTAAAGATATTCTGCGCTTCAACAAGGAGGCTGTAGAGTTTCTACAAACTGAAGAGCAGGATCTTAGCCTGTCCCAGTTCCTTATTCTTAACGGCTATGGTGTCGAATTCATAGAAAATTATCTCATCCCAATGGGTGCCGCCATCTGGTCAGCAAGCCCTGATCAAATGTATAAATTCCCGGCAGGTTTTTTTATTCGTTTTTTCCATAATCACGGCATGCTGTCTGTAAATGAAAGACCCGTTTGGCACGTTATAAAAGGTGGATCGCGCGAATATGTCAAAAAGCTAACAGCAACATTTAATGACAAAATACATGTAAATACCGGTGTTAAGGAGATTACACGCCACCCGGACAAGGTCACGGTACGAACTATGGACGATCAAGTACAAGATTTTGATCATCTATTCATCGCAACACACAGTGATCAAGCATTAAATTTACTCAGTGATCCTTCATGCGAGGAAAAGGCCATACTTGGTTCGATACCTTATCAAAATAACGAAGTTGTTCTACATACTGACGACACTATCTTACCTAAACGAAAACTTGCATGGGCTGCATGGAATTATCATATCTCAAAAAATACAAATCATCGTGTTGCGCTAACCTACAATATGAACATTCTGCAGAACCTTCAGTCAGATACTCAGTTTTGCGTGACGTTGAATCATTCAGAACATATTAATCCAGATAAGATCATTAAACGCCTAAATTATGACCACCCAGTTTTTACGCCTGAAGGTGTTATAGCCCAACAACGTCAATATGAAATCAATGGTGTAAATCGTACCTATTATTGCGGGGCATACTGGCGCTTCGGTTTTCATGAAGATGGCGTTATAAGCGCACTAAATGCACTGCAGCACTTTGAGGAAAAGAATAATGGAAAGCTGTTTCTACAAAGGGCTAGTTAGACATCGCCACTTTTCATCCAGAAAACATGAGTTTCAATACAGGCTATTTTATGTGTTTCTCGACCTGGATGAACTGGACGACGTTTTAGGTAAATTACCACTCTGGTCTTCGAAACATCCGGCTGCAGCCTGGTTTCGTCGTGCAGATTACCTGGGCGATAAAGACATTTCATTGAAAGAAGCTGTCTGCCAACGTGTGGAAGAGGTTACAGGCTCCAGACCCTCTGGTCCAGTCAGAGTACTAACGCATCTACGTTACTTTGGTTTCATCTTCAATCCAGTTAGTTTTTATTATTGCTATAACGAAACAGATACTAAAGTAGAAAGCATTATTGCAGAAATCACCAATACACCATGGAATGAACGGTATAGCTATGTACTTAGCAGCACTCAATCTTTATCCAGCAGTAATTTTCTACGCTTTCAAATGAACAAGGATTTTCATGTGTCACCTTTTATGCCAATGGATATTCAATATGACTGGCGGTTTGGCGCCCCAGGTAAGCAACTTAATATTCATATGATCAACAACAGAGATGGCAATAATATATTCGACGCAACTCTACGACTCAATCGTAAACCCATGACGAAATGGAGCAGTACTGTCATTTTACTAAGTTACCCCTTCATGACACTTAAAGTCATCATAGGCATATATTGGCAGGCACTCCGGCTTTACATGAAAAATTTCCCTTTTTTCTCACATCCTAAGTGTAAAAGTAGAACAAATCAGGAGGCATCAATTCGGTGAAGCTATTATGAACACTAAAGTAGATTCTATAAATACTCATATTTTACCCGGGTCAACGCCCAAACCCCGTTTTCTCGATGGCATTGCAAAACGCATGCTATTTAAAAAGCTATCTGATATTGACCATGGCATTATCAGAATTACTGATAATGATGAAACACATGAATTTGGCTTATTAACAGATCAATGTCAGTTAGTAGTAGATCTGTTTATTTATGACTCTCGCTTTTACAGCGATTTGGCTTACGGTGGCTCAATCGGTGCTGGTGAATCATACATGTCAAAATACTGGGATACTAACAACCTCACAGACTTAATACGTATCATGGTACTAAATCAGGATGTACTCAATAGTATTGACGGCAGTTGGGCAATGGTTACAGAGCCATTACAAAAGGCACTACACTGGTTAAATCGCAATACCCAACGAGGTAGCCGCAAGAATATTGCCGCTCATTATGATCTTGGCAATGATCTATTCGAGCTAATGCTGGATAAGACAATGATGTATTCTTGTGCTGTTTATCCTAATACCAAGTCAAGCCTTCATGAAGCACAGCTATACCGCCTTGAAAAAGTTTGTGACAAACTAAAATTAAAACCTGATGACCATCTACTCGAGATAGGTACTGGATGGGGTGGTCTATCTATTTATGCAGCAAACAACTATGGTTGCAAAATCACTACTACAACTATTTCTCAAGAACAATATAATCTTGCCTGCGAACGTATCAAGCAGGAGGGACTTGAAGACAAAATCACTGTGTTACTGCAAGATTATCGTAATCTAACTGGCAAATATGACAAACTTGTTTCTATTGAAATGATCGAGGCGGTTGGTCATCAATATTTTGACACTTACTTTAAGCAATGTAGCTCACTCCTTAAACCTGATGGTCTCATGCTATTACAGGCAATTACCATAGCTGATCAGCGCTATGCTTCTGCAAAACGCTCAGTAGACTTTATCCAGCGATACATTTTTCCAGGTAGCTGTATCCCCTCGAATACAGCAATGCTGGGCTCAATTACCAGTAGTACGGATATGAATGTCATTGATCTAGACGATATAGGACAACACTATGTAAGAACCCTGTCTGACTGGCGTCACAATGTTTTTATTAATGTAGATAAGCTCAAAGAGCGTGGTTATTCTGATGAATTCTTAAGAATGTGGGAATTTTACCTATGTTACTGCGAGGGTGGTTTTGCAGAACGAGCAATCAGTGATGTACATATTTTACTGGCAAAAACAGGCTATCGAAGCCAGGTAATTTAATATTGATCTATACCTGGACGAAATCGTCCTAATTCTTATCAGTTATTCACATTAATATTATCTTTGTAGATAAATCGATAACTTTAGGACTTTTTTTAAATTGTCTCAGACATAAACGATAGAAATCTTTATCCAGATGCAACTCAGCAGGTGGCACCAAATCAGATAGTTCAGTCTCATCAGGTACCGTTACAAGATAACACCAGTTCGTGATCATTCAGATGGCCACTGGCAAAATGTGATAAAACGCGGCTGCGTATATTAACACTCTTGTTAACATACAGTAGCACATCGTTCTCACCATATAACAAATATACGCCAGCATTTTCTGGTACACGATTCAGCAAATCAGAAGGCTAATGAGGTGGAACACTTATAATTTGTTGCTGTACCACCATTGCCTCGTTATCCAGCTTGTGGCCGAGGTCATGTACCATGCTATTGATTAAGTCTGGCAATACTTTAGCATCACCGATACGCACGATACCACGCGTCAAAATTCACATGATGACGCTGTATTAATGTATCAAGATTATGGCGTCGATACTGTGGATATAGTTTGCGTGACAGTTTCACTGTACAGACTATCAGCTGTCGAAATTCAATTCCTACGCGATGAAACTCATTTCGTAGAAATCCCATATCAAAGCGTGCATTATGTGCCATGACGACACGACCTAGGAGGTTTTCTCACAAAGTGTTAGCAACATCTGCGTATAGTGGTGCAGAATTGCACCATATCATTTGTGATACGTGTCAGTTGCTGAATATTGCAGGGAATATGCGCTTCCGGGTTAACCACTTTTCAACAATCTTGCCATCATTGACAAGCACAACACCAATTTCAGTAATACGATCACGTGTTGGTCTCGCACCAGTAGTTTCCATATCCAGGCACGCAAGTTGTGAGAATGTTTCAGGTATCGTGATTATTCAGCTAATTCTAGCATCACCTTTTCACCCAGCTTTGATGAAACATAGCGCGTTGGGAACGCTGTCTTGAAAACACGATCAACTTCATGAGATACACTGCAGTGTGCAGGGCTGATATGGGCAACATTGCGTTGTTTCAGTATCTGTGCGACTTCGTTAGTGTGCTCTGGCGGGTTATGAACCAGACGTGAGCCACCGGTATAGTGATAGATATTTGCGCCCGCTAGCTTGCTCGCCTTATCAACAATGGTGCCAACACCGGTATGCGAACAGCCGGTGAATAAATATGGTCCCTTTTTCGTTAATAACAGTAACGACACCTCATCACTGATACCCGCGGTCGGTGTCTCTGTATGTGTTCGCAGTAACATGATGTTCGGTGTAATCTTTATATTATCCTGCACCTCTTCGGCATCACCGACACCAACGCTATGCCCCGGTGCAATATAAACTTTCATATCTGGACTCACATCACGCACATTCCTGAGTCCACCTGCATGGTCATGGTGATCGTGACTAATGGCTGCAAATTTCAGTTTACTGACATCAACCTTTGCCCGTTTCAGGTTCTGCAATAGTACATTGCCGTCTTCACCAGTATCGAAGAGAAACTCAACGCCATCGTAATTGACATACACTGCGTAACCGAAACCCGTCGTATAACCATCCGCCACCGTATGCGTGGTATCAAACACCACCTGAAAATAATTTTGTTGTGTGGAACCTGCCATTGCCAGATGCTGTGTTAACAGCAACAATGTTGTGACTACAGCAGTAAAAAATTGTTTAAGCATCATAGCTCCTCCACTATTACGCCATCTGTATTAATCCTCGATGGGTATTAATACTTCATTTCGTCTTAAAAACCAGAGTGTATACGGCGCATTATAGCGTGCCCAGATGGCTTCGCCGACCGGTCTGTACTCCTTTGCCTCTAACCAGGCAACTAATTCGGCCTTATTCTGCAAAAAGCCTTCCTTACTCCAGAAACCGGAATAACGAATGGCAGCCAGTCTCCTTGCTGGTACCTCACGTAGTGTCACGGCAGGGTCAACAGGCTGAGGTAATGTTTCCAGTGTGTAAGAGGCGGGCATCATAAAACTCACAGCCCATTGCTCCCCCTGTTTTTTTTGACCAACCGGTGCAGTCATATCGATTTTCTCACCTGCTGATTCCTGTGACACCGGTGCTGTCATGGCAAGTTTGTCACGCGACTTGTTGTTACCAGATATATACTGAAAAAGTTTATTAAAAGCCTTATTTCCTGCTTCTTCGAGATCGCCTTCCACCAGGGTTTCAGCGAGCACATACGGGCTATATTCACGCACTTCGATATTGTCATCCTTAACGACCACTGAATATTTTGCCTCTTCAATCGCCATCGCTCTACCCATTTGCAAAAAGACCACTGTAATAAGTAATATGAAATGCAGGTATCTCATTCATTTCGCCTTAATTTATTCTGTTCTATAAAGAAGACAGCAGAACGATATGCAAGTTCTCGTTAACAGGGTAGTATCACCCTATTATATACATATGAATTTTAGCTAACCCGCTCGTTACCGATTATCAATGAAACCTATTCTGATTTTACAGCTACGTCCTGAGGATGAAACATCTGACAGTGAATATGCCTGTATTCTCAGATACGGTGGCCTGCAGGAATCTGACACACACCGTCTTCGCATTGAAGCAACGGGTATCCCAGCTGATATCGACATTAATAATTACTCGGCCATTATTGTTGGTGGCAGCCCGTTTGATATCAGCACGCCTGTACAAAATAAAACTGATATTCAGAAAAAGATCGAAATGGATTTCAACACGCTGTTACAACAGGTGGTTGACCAGGACTTCCCGTTTCTCGGTGCCTGCTCAGGCAATGGCCTTCTGGGTAACTATCTTGGCACATCTATCTCAAAGACATACGGTGAACCCGTTAGCTGTGTCAATGTGTCGCTCACCACGGCGGGTAAAGAAGACAAATTACTTTATGGCTTTCCTGAGACTATTGATGTCCTGCTTGGACACAAAGAAGCGGTTGATACAACGCCCAATGGGGCAACATTACTCATCTCGGGAGATGCTTGCCCGGTGCAGATGTTCCGCGTTGGGGAGAATGTCTATGCAACCCAGTTTCATCCAGAAGGCGATGCCGATGAATTCTGCCTGCGGATCGATATCTATAAGAATCATGGTTACTTTCAGCCTCATGACGCAGATATGTTAAAACAACGCGTCTGCGAAAAACCCACGCCCTTTGCGCAGGAAATACTAAAACGGTTTGTAGAAACCTATTATTGCTGATAAATTCCCTCTACCATGACCCTGCTGTTTATATACCTGGCTATCGCAATTGGCGTGTCTTTTCTATGCTCCGTACTAGAAGCCGTGCTGTTATCGATTACCCCGAGTTACGTTGAGAAATCAAAAACTGAGCATCCACGTGCCACAGAGTCTTTAGTCTCGGTAAAAGAACGTCTGGATGAGTCATTATCCAGTATCCTGATTTTAAATACCTTTGCGCACACCATGGGTGCTGCTGGTGTTGGTTCCCAGGCCATTCAGATATTTGGTAAGCAGTGGGAAACCCTAATCGCAGTGCTACTCACACTGGCAATTCTGTATTTCTCCGAGATTATTCCGAAAACACTTGGTGCTGCCTACTGGCAAAAACTGGCGCTTCCGGCTGCATTTGTTATCAAATGGTTAGTCAGACTGGTGTATCCACTAGTATGGGTATCAACGCGTATGACAAAACTGTTCAGTCACAACAAAGGCAATGAGATCACACGCGAAGAAATCATCGCACTGGCCTCACTTGGACATAAAGGCGGCGCACTTTATCAACGTGAAAATGAATATCTGTCAAATGTACTTGGACTGCATGAAATACAAACTGAACAGATACTAACGCCTCGCACCGTTGTGCACATGTTTGACGAGTCGACCACTGTGAGTGATGCCCTGAACCATACACGCACAAAAGAATTTTCACGCATGCCTATATATAATGATAACCCCGACAACATCACGGGCAAGGTCTTTAAAACTGACCTGTATGATGCCGAACGCAATGGTCATGGCGCAGCGCCGCTGAGTGATTACAGCAAAAAGGTCTCTCGTGTCTCTGAAAAATTCCCGGTTCAACAGTTGTTAGATCAGTTCATTAAAAAACGTGCGCACCTGTTTCTCGTTGAAGACGAGTTTGGCCAGACGGCAGGCATTGTTACACTTGAGGATGCCATTGAAACATTGCTCGGACGAGAAATCGTTGATGAAAATGATAGAATAGAAGATATGCAGGAACTGGCAAGAAATAAATATCGCTCACGCCTGCGACAGGACAATGATACAAATGAGTAACGAAGCAACAAATAGCACTACCCCAACACACAAACCCAGACCGTTTATTGACCTACTGGTCAGTATCGTCATTCCGTCGGTAATTCTGATGAAATTCAGTACTCCCGAAGATCTGGGGCCCGCCAATGCGCTCATTATTGCACTCGCCTTTCCACTTGGCTGGGGCCTGTTTGAACTAATCAAATACCGCAAATTTAATTTCATTGCATTACTCGGCCTGATTAGCGTAGTTGCTACCGGTGGCATAGGTCTGTTTGAGCTCGAGCCACAATGGCTGGCGGTAAAAGAGGCTGCGGTGCCAGGTATCATTGGTATCGCTGTACTAATCTCGGTATACACGCCCTATCCGCTTATCAGAACATTGCTGTACAACCCAAGTGTTCTGCATGTAGACAAGATCAAGAGTAAGCTTGATGAACTTGGCAATGCAGCGATATTTGATCGCCGTTTACAAAATGCCACCTACTTTCTTAGTAGCACGTTTATGTTTTCATCGGTAATGAACTATATTCTGGCCAAGTGGATTGTTACCAGCCCTGCCGGCACGCCAGCATTTAATGAGGAACTCGGGCAAATGACCCTGCTGAGCTACCCTGTTATCGCCATTCCATCAACACTAATGATGTTTGCGATACTGTATTACCTGTGGCGTACCATTCATAACTTAACAGGTTTTAAATTCGAAGAAATTATCGCGGTACAGAGTGATTAGCTAAATATCGAGAATACTCTCGTATTCTCGAAATAAATATTACGGTTGAATCGCCTTTTTTTTGCGTCTCCTACGCCGCTCCGGCGCACAAAGACATTTAATCATCGCTTCTATCTGTTGTTCACAACAACCCGCCCCCATCATGGCACAGGTTTTCTTTTTCACTTCGTCCAGTGTCGTCGCACCATTAACGATCGCGTTGATAATCGTTTTCTTCGGTACATCCATGCAGGTACAAAGATTCTTATCCAGATCCTTTGCGAGATTAGAGGGTAGTTTTTTTAGAATCTGTGGATCAACGTCAGGCATGAAAAACAGCTGGAGCCACCTTAGTTATTTGGTGGAGTTAGAATTACCAGTCTATAACCGGCCTGTCTGAAAGCATCGATTTTCAGTGGCGCCCGTTCTGCGACCTTCACGAAATCAACAAATTCTTTTTTGTCGACACCGAGCATGCTGGCGAAGTTACCACAAACATGCACATCGATATCGTCATCTTTAACCAGGCTTTGCACCTTGCTGTGCGTACCGGCATGCTGCTGTCTCTTTTCTCGGGTAAGTTGGAACTGTTCAAGACCATGCGCTACCACAGCCAGTTTTAACTCGGGGAACTTTTTACGTAATTGCATTGCATATGTCTTTAATAAGGGTGCAGCCCAGTCGAAACCATCATCATCAGAACTGGATACTTCAAATACCACGCCAACGGGAGGCTGCTCAGCGGCCAGAATCTTATCGATATTTGTATCAACAGCAGCATTACAGGCGGTTTGCAAAAGTAACAAACTAGCGATAAATATATTGAGTATTTTTTTCATTTCTAATCACATTGATGATACTAAGAGACTATTTTTTCTCTACAGCCTGCGGATAGTGTATTTTAAATTCGGAGCCGACCAGATCAATAAACTCCTGAAAGCCAAAACGCACCAACGGCTTTCCATTCACGAAAAACCCGGGGGTTTTGGTGACTTTCAATGTCTTTGCATCAGCAATATCTTGCTGAATGCGCTGTAAAAGATCGGCTGATTTAACATCCTGATTCGCTTTTTCGATATCCACACTGGTTAGTGTCAAAATCTTGGCAAATTCGTCGAGTTGTACCACGTGATGTCTTGTCCAGCCGCCCTGAGTATCATACGCCGTATCGAGCAGTTCCCAGAACTTACCCTGCTGTTGAGCCGCGGCGAGATACTTAACCACCTCATCAGAACCTTGATGTAATGGTAAATAACGCAAAACAACCCTTATCTTGCCGGGATAGCTTTTTACCATGTCTTTCAACAGCGGTGAAAAAGCCTTACAGGTTTCACAGGCAGGGTCAAAAAATTCAACAATCGTAACTTTGGCATTTTTGTCTCCCAGTGTAGGAGAGTGGGCGCGTTCCAGGACTGAATAGTTCTGCTGCACATTGGCTGCTGCCTTTTCATCTTTTTGCTTATTGTAGATTTGTGTAGCAATAACAAATGCCGCTAATAACAAAGCAACGGCAGCAATAACGACGGATAATTTCTTCATAATTGGGCTCTTCTTCGGAACGTTAACAGCAACACAATTATCACTGTGTAGGTAATAATCGACATCATCGGGATAGTAATCAGGCCAAATAACTCCAGGTCAACCTTTGCACAGGAAACCTCCACATCACACGGTTGCAGGTTTTCAGGTATGAAACCGGAGTAAACAAGGTAATGATACACAGCAAAGCCCCAGCCAATAACAGCAAGCGGTAGCCCATAACGCACAACACTGCGATCCAGCGGAAACAGACCAATAAGAAAAATCACTACCAGGGGGTACATAAATATACGCTGATACCAGCACAACACACACGGCTTCAGCCCCATCACCTCGCTAAAAAACAGGCTCCCCAGTGTACCGGCAGTGGCTAATAGCCAGCACGTGAAGATTAATAACCAGTCGGAATCAAATGAGGTATTTAATGATGTTTGCTGTGGTTGAGTCATTCACAGATTTTATGGGATATAGGCGATGATAGGAAATAGTAATTCCCTTTATTTTTTGTCTTTGTTCAGTAACGCCTTCAAATCGGCAAACGGGTTATGCGTGGCTTCATTGGTTTGACTTGTGCCAGCATTACCATACTGCGCCTCTAGCTGGCGTTGATGCTCGTTGTCATGGCAGTACAGGCAGAGTAATTCCCAGTTACTGCCATCGGGTGGATTGTTATCATGGTTATGATCACGGTGGTGTACCGTTAACTCACGCAGATTCTTACCGCTAAACTCACGTCCACAGCGCCCACAAATATGGGGGTACATTTTCAGGGCCTGGCCACGATACGTCTGCGCACGTTCGTCCATCGAGCGCCGAGCATCTGCGATCACCTTATCTAGCTTATCTTCTTCAAGGGACATTTTTAATGACTCGATATTATTTAACTGGCGGCAATACGGGTGCTGTTAGTTTCTCATGCATCGGTAACAATGGGTTACAGTTTTTAATCGTCACTTTCCCCTGTAATACATTACCACGTGAATACTCGTTAAAGTGGCAGGTATTGGTAGCTGGATCATAATTTTCAATCCATAAATTATCATCTTTCCAGGTCGCAGCTATATGGTGTTGTCCTTTCGGCACACTTATCGACATCACGCCACCATAGTGCTTCACAAATACCTGCTGAAAATGGAAAAAATATAAACCCCAACCAATAATCAGAACCACCAGAGAGCCAATCATGCCGGCTTTCCACTTATCAGCATGTCCCAAAAAGTAGATAAATGCGATGGCAATGGCAAATACGCTTCCCCAGTAAAAATACGTAATCATAGATATGGCCTCTTATTAAAGGAACTGCTCTCTACCAGATAATACTGTAACTCAAAGAATACTATCGCTATTTGCAGAATCTATAAAGTGATACATATAAATACATAAGTCCTTGATTGCTGTTATACTTGATGCCACATATACGGCACACATCAGTCAATGTCGGCCTTCGTGGTTTCCCCTCTAATCATGGCAACCCCCGAAAAACCATCGTTCTCTCATGGACTGTCTCAAGCGTAAAACCTGAACAGGCTGCGACTCAACATGGGGCAACAGTACATGTCATATAAATCACCTGTACTGAAGTTAATTTAATATGTCTGTATTACGTTTTCGTTATCACACAATAGACTTTGGGAAATCCGATATCCATTTACGCACCTTACGTGACAGGCAGCAATTTTCTGATGATGATGGCGTGGCTGAAGCCTTAGGTATTAATGCGGCAACATGGCCACTGTTTGGTGTTATATGGGATTCAAGTATGGTACTAGCACATTACATGCTTGATTATAACATTGAAGGTAAACGTATTCTGGAAGTCGGCTGTGGCATGGCCTTATCTAGCCTGTTGCTCAATCAGCGGCATGCTGACATTACCGCAACCGACCATCATCCAGAAGCGGAAGACTTTCTTAATCACAACACCATGCTGAACGATGGCGATAATATTCCATTCATACGAACTGGCTGGAACGATGAACTAAGTGATCTAGGTAAGTTTGATATCATCATTGGTAGTGATATTTTATATGAAAGCGATCATGTGGATTTATTATCAAATTTTATTCAACAACATAGTCGGCCAACAAGCGACGTTATTATTGTAGATCCAGGTCGTGGTCAGCATGCTCGCTTCAGCAAGAAAATGGTCAGCCTTGGCTATTCGCATAGCCAGTCTCAACCCGTAAAAAGCGATTATCTCCTAAAACCGTTTACTGGCCAGATTCTGAGTTACCAGCGTCATTAAAGTAGTACACACACTTCATAGCAACTTAAAGAGCTAGATACTTACGTGAATAAATTAGCCATTTTTGTCGATGTACAGAATATCTATTACACCACACGCGATTCTTATGGCCGCCAGTTTAATTACCGCATGTTCTGGCAACGTATTGCGAAGCAGGGAAAGATAATGGCAGCAACTGCCTATGCCATACAACGTGATGATGATGGTCAACAAAAGTTTCAGGATGCGCTGAAACATATTGGCTTCAATGTAAAGCTCAAACCCTACATTCAACGCAGTGACGGTTCTGCCAAAGGGGACTGGGACGTTGGCATTACCATCGACATCATGGAAACGGCAAAACTTGTCGATACTATTATATTACTATCAGGCGATGGTGACTTTGATATGTTACTAAAAAAAGTCAGCTGTAATTATCATGTAACCACAGAAGTCTATGGTGTGCAGGCACTAACGGCTAATTCATTAATTAACTCAGCTACCTGTTTTCATCCAATAGAAGGTGGTTTGTTGTTATAATTGAATCTGATGACAGTCATTTTTTCTCTAATTTATTTTACATTGTAGTTCACCTATACTCGGGCATGTGCTTACCTCACCTCAGAAAACACTATTTGTCATTATTGCCTGTTGCCTGCTATTTACCGGATGCACCAGCATGCCATCTGAATTAAGCACACAGTTTTCACCACAGGAAGTACGTAAAAAACTCCCCTTTACTAAAAAACCGGTGCTAGCACTGGCACTTGGCTCCGGTGCAACACGTGGCTTTGCGCATGTCGGTGTTCTGAATGGACTCTACGAAAACGGTATCGTGCCCGATTTAATTGTTGGCACCAGTGCAGGTTCGGTAACGGGTGCCCTGTTTGCTGGCGGCATACGCGGCCAAAAACTGGAAGACATTGCCAATCAGTTACAACGAGATCAAATTGCAGACTGGTCTTATACCGGTAGAGGGGTCATTAGAGGTGAACTATTGCAGTCATTTGTTAATGATCTGCTAAAAAAGCGCCCTATCGAAGCGCTAGAAATTCCTTTTGCTGCCACCGCTACCGAGCTACATACTGGCAAACTGGTGGTCTTTACCAGAGGCGATGCCGGTCTCGCCGTGCGTACATCGAGTTCTATTCCTGGTCTGGTCACCCCGGTAACGATCAATGGTCGTGACTATGTTGATGGCGGTGTGGTGAGCACGATACCTGTCATTGTTGCAAAACAGCTGGGTGCCGATATTGTCATTGCAGTGGATGTCTCCCGGCCTATCGAAGAGCCGGCTCCAGTAGATAGCACGCTCGACGTCATACAACAGTCTTTCAATATCATGCATCAGCGAATCTCGAAGGCTGATTTAGAAGAGGCAGAGCTGATCATACGTCCCAAGCTCGGTGATTTAAGCTTCGGTGACTTTAATCAAAAACAGGATCTCATCGAAGCCGGTAAAGATGCGGCCAGAAACGTCTTACCCGAGATAAAGCGATTACTCGGTAAAGAACCATCATAAATATAACCACTAATACTCGCCGCGATTGACCTCATCAATCCGTGTATCTAAAGTCAAAAAGTCATACAGCACGCCAGAGAGGAAAATGACTCCGGTTAACAAATACAGTATGCCGGTAAGCCATTTCCCAATGTAGAAACGGTGAATACCAAACACACCTAAAAAGGTTAACACTACCCAGCTTTTGCTTATCGATGTCTCGTTGCGCGATGCTCACATTGCACCAAAAGGCAAGATCCTTTGACGATATCAATTACTTATAAAATCTATATGTAACACTCCCTCATCAATTTATATGATTAGCTATTGCCTGATGTAAGGTATACGTTAGCGCTCTATAAATCGTCTAATACTTGCGCCTTTACAACGAATCTCTCGTAAGGACTAAAGTACTCGCACAGCGCGTCACATATCGTGCCACCTTGTATGCATCTGGCGATTCGGCACAGGAGTTTCCAATGCCTTATCACTTCACCAATATTACACCTATCGATATCACAAATACTAAATGTCATTTTTTAAAACCATATGCCCGGACAGACCTGACACACACTAAAAAAAGCCGTCGAATTCAAAAACCAGGTTTACGTGAATCAGTTGTTAAACCGATAACCGCTGAAATCACTATTATAAAAGGTGATCATGATGGTAGAGATTAAACACAATGCTTATGTATCAGAATCGTCCAGCCATTTAATGCATAATCGTCGCAACGAACTTAAAAAACAGTACTGGACGCGTGCCAAATCACAATCTCTTGCCGATGAAGAAGGGCTTACATTGAGTGATGCGCACTGGTCAGTACTAACCTTTCTCCGCAAAGATTACCTGGAATCAGGACTACCACGGCATTCACGTTATCTGTCCAAATCACTTAATCGTGTCTTTGCTACCCAGGGCGGGAATAAATATTTACATAAACTGTTTCCCAATGGGCCGGTTTCACAAGGATGTCGTATTGCCAATCTGCCAATACCGCCTGATGCAACTGATACTTCATATGGATTTTGCTATTAGCACTGGCCACCATATTCCTGTATCTGGCTGTGAATAACAGCCATTTATTACGGATACTATTTACTTACAAGGAGTAATACCATGAGTAAAGAAAGCAAAAGCAACAAAGAAAACAAGAAAAAGCCTCTACTGACGGCCAAAGAAAAGAAAATAGCTAAGCAGGCTAAAAAGCAGAAGAAAACGCTCGGCCATATTCTATAAAGCTTTCAGCTCGTTACAAAAAAAACCCCCACAACATGTTGTGGGGGTTTTTTATAGAGCCAAACTAAGAAAGTTTATACTTTAATGTTTGTCGCTTGTGGACCTTTTGGACCAGATTCAGTCTCATATGTTACTTTTTGTCCTTCAGCCAATGAACGGAAGCCATCGCTCGCAATAGCAGAAAAATGAGCAAACACATCAGCGCTGCCATCTTCTGGAGTGATAAAGCCAAAACCTTTAGCATCGTTAAACCATTTTACGGTTCCTGTAGCCATAATAAAATTACCTCAATAAGTTAATAAAATAAGTGTGTTACAAATCTTGCGAGATAATTAACAGGAGAAAACATTGCATGCAACTGAGAAGAACCTGGGAGGAAATGTATCGGTGTGTAATATAACTGTTATTGCCAATAATAAATACACTTAACTATATATATGGTCGAAAATAGCCGTTTCAAGCTCTAAATTGCATTTTTTCTCAATTTTAAGGCTGTCCAACCCTATTTCTTTTCTCGATAACTTTTATGACAACCCTGGCATGAAGCGAACAATTTACCAAACTGAAAACCAATGTTATTGATATTACCGCGTCCCGCTATTATTGCCAGTTTATTAGCCTCATTTCTAAAGGTGTCATGTCTTTGTTTTACTTTTTCAGATTGCTGAAAGTACACTGGCTTAACCCGCGTTGCTTTCCAGCCTTTCCCTGTCGCTGACTTAGTTGTAAACAGCCTGTCGATACCGGAATTCGCTACTGCAGCAATTGCATTTGCAGCTTCCTCGACATCCTCTTTGTTATATAACGCTGGGTTTTTAATTACCTGTTTTTTTATCTTGCCAACATTCCAGCGCATAAACATCATCGCCGATTGTCGAAACTTTATCATATTCTCTTCTTTTGACGGTTTGTCCTTCGCGACAACCGCTGATGAACTGACAATAATACATAGTACCAATATCATATTTAATAATTTCATTTCTTTCTCCACCTTATCACTTTATTTGAAATATACGTCCTAAACAGTTGTTACTTATTACCTTCAATAAACTCAACAATGGCATCCACAGCATCATCCGTATTCAGATCTCTGAAAAAATGTCCTGCTTCGGGAATTACATACATTGAAATTTCACTACCCTCCAACATCGGCGTAATCTTTTTTTCTAGTCCAGATACAATTCTGTCTTTACCACCGACAACGACTAGTACTGGGTGCGGAATATCTTTCAGGTATGCGGGACCATCCACCTGCGCATCAGCCCCGTAATAGGAGAGAAACGTCGAGGCCATGACGGGCGTATCACGACACATCAACAGATTGGCATTGTCTAGCACTAAACTGCCCTTACCTGCTGCGACCAGCAGATTTGCCTTTTTAATTAGCGGAGCAATAGGTTGTTTAAAGCGTGATTGATATGCACTAGCACTGGTGTTATCTATTGTGGCCGGCGCCATTAATACCACTGACTTAACCACATCTCTCTTATAACTAGCCGCATACAATGCTGTTTGTGCACCACCACGTGAATGGCCCAACAGGCTTATTTTTTTTGCGCCCTGTTTAGCGAGCCACTCAACCCAAAGGCTGATTTCTTTTGCAGCATCTACATTATGATGCCCATGAACCAGCTTACAGTCGTACATACCACGGCGATTATTCAGCCCAAGGCTAAGATTGATCGCCAATGTGCTAAAGCCCTGCTCGTGAAGCAAATTTCGTAGATACACCAGCATTTCCATATCGCGATGCGCCATTGCACCATGCGTAATCAGAATTATGTCATCGGCAATAGTTTTCCCCGGTACTAACTCAAGCGCGGCATTGAGTGTTATACCGTTATGCGACAACGTAATTTCATTTGCCTGGATAGAAAACGAACTTATAGATAGTAAAAACACACATAAATATCGAAAAAATAGCTGTTTACCCATAATCATCTCTTTAACCCTTGCTAAGCTCGTAAACCTGTATTGGTGTCAATATTAAGCTGTTTACATATGCAATGTAATTACGTATAAATGCAATAATGCTTTGCATTATTGCAATGGCGTATTCGAGCCATCATACCCATCGAGGCATAAAATGGACTGGAGTGATTTAAAAATTGTACTGGCTATCTGCCGCGCAGGCAGTTTATCGGGTGCGGCGAGGCTACTGGATATAAATCACAGCACCGTTTTTCGTCGCATTAATGCCATTGAGAAAAATATGGATGTCCGCTTTTTCGAAAGACTCCCGCATGGCTATGTCATGACCGATGCCGGAGAATCCGCCATGCGAGCAGGCGAGCGCATTGATAGTGAAGTGCTTGGTCTGTCACGCGAAATACAGGGTAAAGATCAGCGATTGCAAGGCACGCTACATATTACTGCGCCGCTAGGGCTATCCCTGCGCTTACTTGGACCGCATATTGCGAAATTCAATAAAATGCATCCGGATATCCATATCGATTTGATTGCTACCAGTACAACGCTTGAATTATCACGACGTGAAGCAGATGTCGCACTACGAGTAACCAATACCCCCCCAGATACCAGCATTGGCCGCCGCATCTGTAACTTCAAAAGCTGTATCTATGCTTCACGTGGCTATTTAAAAAAGCACAAGCATGACCAACTTGCTAAGTATGACTGGTTAATCACTGATGACCAAATGGACTGGCTACCATCGGCGTTTCGTAAAAACAAAGAAAAAGCTCGACTCAGAGTAAAATTCAGCAGTGATAATGTACTGGCAGTGATGAATGCTGCTAAAGAAGGCCTGGGAGTAGCGCCACTGCCGTGTTTTATTGGCGATAAAGAAAAAAACCTGGTCAGAGTCACTGAACCACTTCAGGAACTGAACAGTGAATTATGGATACTGACGCACTCTGATCTTAGGAATACGGCCAGAGTACGCGCTTTGATGTCGTTTCTTTATGAGTCACTTGGTAAACAAGAAGCCTTATTAGCCGGAATTCTCTAATATGGCATCAAAAGATTCTAGACCATTCCAGATAGATTAATTTAGATCTTAAATTGATTCACAATTCCTCGAAGTTCAGAAGACAATATTGCAAGCTCCTGACTTGAGAGTGCCAGATGTTCAGTTGATTCTTTAATAGTTTCGCTGACCTTATTGACATTAACCACGTTGATATTAATTTCACTTGCCGTCGTTGCTTGCTCGTTGGCTGCAGCTGCAATCTGTGTATTCATTGCACTAATAGTCGCTACCGATGATGCAATTTCATTTAATGACTCACTCGCTTTACCAGCCTGGGAGACACTTTCAGTCGCTCGTTTCCGACCATCCTCCATAACATTTACTGCATTACGTGCACCTGATTGTAATCGTTCAATCATTTTCTGGATCTCTTCTGTAGACTGCTGAGTGCGGCTCGCAAGCGTACGTACTTCATCAGCAACAACGGCAAACCCACGTCCTTGTTCACCCGCACGTGCTGCCTCAATTGCGGCATTCAGGGCTAACAGGTTTGTCTGTTCAGCGATACCACGGATAACCTCGAGTACTCCGCCAATTGCTTCACTATCTTTCTCTAGTGTCTGAATAACATCAGCCGCGCTTTCTACACCACTAGCAAGTTGATGAATAGAAGTTATAGTCTGATTGACTACCTCTTTGCCCTGAGTAGAAGTAGAATCTGCATAATTTGCTGCTTCAGAAGCACTCTGGGCATTACTCTGTACTTCATTCACCGTCGCAGTCATCTGATTCATTGCCGTAGCTGCCTGCTCAGTTTCACTTCGTTGAGATAACATGCCACTATTTGCATCAGCAGATATCTCAGACATCTTCTCTGCAGAACTGGCTAACTGCTCAGTAGCGCCTGCTACTCTTGACACCAATTTATTAATTTTATCAACAAACAAATTAAATGCTGTACTCAACCTTGCTATCTCATCATTGCCCATAATATCGAGACGTCGAGTTAAATCACCCTCACCTTCAGCAATGTCATACATTGCTTCTACCGTCCCTTTCAGAGCTGAACATATACTCATAGCAATAACCCATGCTCCAACTGCACCGATTAGTAATCCAAGAATAGACAAGCCTGTTACTAATGATGATGTGGCTGAATTCTGATCTACAATAGAATTGCTGGTAGCAATCGTTGTTTGCTGTAACTCAGTAAGTAACTCGTTTAAATGCACATCAATCTTCTTGAACAAAGGCCCCAGTTTTGTTTCTATAATGTAGGAATCTGTACGCCATTTGTTTGACCCATGTATCGCGATCATCGCATCAAGTGATTTTTGGTACTCTGGCAATAAACGATTTAGCTCAATTATCCCTTCTTCCTGTTCAAAAGTTAGTAGATCACTTTGAGCATTCAGCTTCTCAAGTAAACCAACCACTCTCCCTTTATATAAATCCATATTCTCCAGCATTGCTGTGTGTCTGAAAGCCAGGTAAGCGCGTATCTCCATAATGAATTTAATAATGCTGTAACGAAGCTCATACAGATCCTTAGTAAATTCGCGACGCTCTTCAGAACTTTCCTCTTCATCTTCTGCTTTGATGATTTGATCTGCCTGCTGTAATAAAGAAATTGCCATTGGATTCAAAGAATTTGTGGATATCTCAACGGCGGGAATATTTTTAAGATTATCGGTGCCAATAATGACTATTTTTTCCTGATAACTCTGAAAAGTAATAATATCAGATTTTATTTTTTCAAATTTTTCTTGCAACGCCATATCATTTTTAATTGCATCAAGACTCTCCAGTGTCTGCATACTGCTTTGCAATTGATCCATATTCTCAATAAACGCCTGCTTATTTGATTCCTGTTTACTAAGTAAAAAGAACCCCATAGACCTTGCTGCCTTTTCTAGAGAAGTAGAGACCTCCTGTGCTTTAAAAACAGCAGGCTGAACTTTTTCAACCACATTATTCAGACCATCTTGTGTGATAGACGCTGAGCGCACAACTGTTAACGCGATGACTAGCATTATCAGCAACAACATGCCAAACCCTGACCACAATTTTGCCTTGATGGAAAACTTTGTAAGAAATTTCTGTAAGCTCTTTACCATAACTATTTCCCTAGTATGTAGAATGCAGCTGTATTGAAATTAAAAATGTTACCTGATTGTTAACAACTGTTACGTCATCCGCACGAGGATCTTAAATTAAATATTTTTCAAGTGTTTGATATATAAGCATATGGTGCATGCTTAGTGATTTTCCTAGGGAAACGTCTACATAATATTCAAATCAATATTGATTATATCGATTTCAAAAAGTTGGAAGGTTGGACAGCGGATACTGTGGGAAATGAAGTTTAGCGATTCAGTCAATGTGGGTTTTCAATATGAAGACATTTCCTTTAAGTACGATATATTAGGTATGTCCGTAACGGAATCTGCTAGATATTTCACGTATATAACGTATGATTATTTGACTAAACCAAAATACAAAAAACATTTATATACGAAGTCCAGGACATTATAATCGACTCTAATTTCTTTCAAGCAAGTATTTCTAACACAACGATGAAATATATATATTAAACCCTAAAAGTTATTTATTAATCACATTGGCAATAGCATTATTCATACATATCGAAAGCATTATTTAAATTAGACTAATTCTATTTCAGTTGTTATCAGCATTATATAGTAACAATTACTCTATCAAAACAGCACCACCCTATCTGTCTCTGTTATACTTTTTTCTTGTGAAACCATGTTGGTAAATAATAATTTCTCAAATTCTATCGCTGGCAAAGGTTTGCTAATATAAAAGCCCTGCGCTTCCGCACAATCGTGTTCTAACAGAAAGTTCATATGTGCTTCTGTTTCCACTCCTTCTGCAATAACATTCATTCCTAATGTATGAGTTAATGAGATAATCATTTTTGCAAGTTCGCCATTTTTTCCTTTATCGTCTATATCTTTAATAAATGTTCTATCAATTTTTAATGTTTGCAGAGCCATGGATTTAAGATAACTAAGGGATGAATAACCAGTTCCGAAATCATCAATGGACGTCTGTATACCTATCTCAGACAACTCATTAAGAACTTTAAGTGTTGTCGTAATATCATTCATTGCGCATGATTCAGTAATTTCAAAATCAATGCCACATGGTGTCAGACCAGTTTTGTCGATAATATCTTGAACTTTATTCGTGAAATGCTTAGAGGTAAATTGACCAGGTGATATATTAACCCCTATCTTTAAAAGCCCTAATCCATACTTTAACCAGTAGGAGTGCTGGATTAGCGCTTCATCAAGCACCCATTGTCCTACATCAATGATGATCCCAGTATCTTCGGCAACAGGTATAAATTGATCTGGTGTAATATAACCTCTTTCTGGGTGCTTCCACCGTATTAGTGCTTCTGCTCCGATTATTCGTCTATTTAAAACAGATATTTGTGGTTGATAATGTAATTCAAATTCGTTATTTACTATGGCTTTTCTAATATCCATTTCAAGGTTTAATCTATCTGAGAAAGTTTTATTAATACCACTATGATAGTGTTGCTCTCTGTTGCCCCCCTCTTCTTTTGCTTTATGCATTGCTGATTCAGTGTGCTGCAATATTTTCTGAACATTCCCCTGAGTAAATGGATACATGGTTACACCAACACTTACTGTTAGGTAAATCTCGTTTTCATTTATAACAAAGGGTTCTTTAAATAACTTTCCTATTATCTCTAGCTTTTCTTCTATCTCAGCAGCTGTATTGATGTAATTCGTAATTACTGCAAAAACATCACCAGACACTCTAGCTATGCATTGCACGTCTAATGATCCAAGTCTTTTAGAAATAGCAACCAGAAGTAGATTTCCATTTTCATACCCAAGGGAATCATTGATTTGTTTAAATCTGTCAATCCCAATGTAAAAAACACCTAATAAATGTTCATTCTTATCAGAATAATTCATTAGATTATCTAGAGTGTCTGATAACAGTGTTCTATTTGGCAAACTTGTGAGTCGATCGTAATAATAGCTGTCTTTTATAATTTCCTCATGCTTACGTTGTTCAGTAATATTATGCATCACCCCTGATATTTTATACTGGTTATTGTATGTGTGCACAATTTCACTTGAAAACATGAAGTTAAGTATTTCACCATTTTTACTTACCAAATTTACATCTATAGTTTTTTCGTTTACCAAACAACTCCATGGTATGACCACCTTTGCAAATTGAGACCTGTCGTTTGGATGGACTAGCTTGATAAAATCATCGAAATGAACTTCTGTTTGCTCTTTTCCGTAGCCGATCATTTTATTCAATTCTTTTGTACATAAGACAGTTCTGTTTTCTGGATAATACTCCCAATATGCGGATTGAGATATCCGATTAACAGCATCTAATTGGTGTTGCTTTTCATTTAATTCAATCTTGCAAACTTGATTGTTGAGATGATGTACCACTCTATGAATTAGTATCAATGTATTAATTGGCTTTGGCATAAAGTCTACAATGCCATTCGCGAACGCCTCTCCTATTGTTTCTTCGTCATTTGCACTGGTTAGCATTATGACTTGAGGTATAGCTATAGAATTCTTTGTAGTAGTTTTTATAAAATCCAAGCCATTTCCATCTGGCAAGATATAATCCAGCAATATTAGATCAAATACCTCAGATTCAACCACACTGATTGCTTCATTTACACTACAAGTGGTTTTTACAAAAAACCCTGCTGAGGATAAAACTTCATTTAGTAGTTCAAGGATGCTGCTATCGTCGTCAACCACTAGAATTGAATAACCACTAGAACTGTTACTATCATGCATGCTGCTGTCACCTGCTTGTTGGAGAACTACGCTTTTATATTACAGCCTGAAACTCCTACAATAGCTTATGATACTGCTCCGCACTACATTCATTTGGTTTCACAATGTTAAATTATTTATCACATATTTTACACGTGATCTATTTAACGAAATTTAACATACCTCACCTATATAAATGCCTTACAACAACTAGAGTTAGTTATATCTTCCATATCTGTACAGGAAGAATATTTGAAAGGACTCTCACTTTTTAATGCATAAATAGAGGTAAGCGTATGCTAAATCAGTGGGTGTATATTGATAGAGTGTTATATTCTTGTGATGGTTGGTATGTACAGTTACGCGACACCGATATCTGTCAGAAACGGCATAAACGCATAAAAATAATTGATAATAAAGTCTATGCAGGCCCTTTTCTTACAAAAGCATTTCTTAAAATATGGTTCATAGGTTTTATATCCATGCATGGTAGCTCTAGAAACCATGACACTTATATCCCAGACAAATTAATGCCCTATATAAAATAACTCTCTATTATTTTTTCTTATCACCCCAGATCTCTTTCAAACGGCTGTCACGACCACATCCATATCGATAGAATTTGTAACGTAAAGGATTCTTTTTGTAATAATCCTGGTGATAACTTTCTTTGCCCTTGATCGGGTAAAAGGTTTTAAGATCTAAAACAGGCGTAACAACAGTTTGCTTCGGAAACTGTGCCACGACTTTTTTGCGAGAGGCCTCGGCCAATGCGCGTTGTTCTTTATCAGCAACGAATATCGCACTTAGATACTCATGTCCCTTATCACAAAACTGGCCTCGCGGATCAAACGGATCAACGTTCACCCAGTAGTGGTCAAGTAATTTCTGATAACTAACGACCTTCGGATCATAGGTCACCAGTACAGCTTCATAATGCCCTTCATGACGCCCATTATAGGTAGGGTTCTTCAGGGTTCCACCGGTAAAACCGGATACCACTGTACTGACGCCCTTCACCTTTTCAAAATCGGACTCCATACACCAGAAACAGCCGCCAGCAAACACCGCCTCATCGGCCAGAATGCTGCTAGCATATACAAGACTCAGCAATAGTAATAAACCTGATTTTAACCTCATAGTGATTCCTTGATTATGTAAAAAGCATTTCTACTTCGACCACAAATGTTTACATTTTATCACTTTATTTACACGAACTATTATTGAACAATGCCTGGATATTCATGACAATGATATCAACATGACCAGTCTTTATTCCAAACGCGTACTACTACCTTTCGTGGGTGTCGTCCAGATAGCTGACCTCGGATGGGCACGCGCCCTGAGCCTGAACGGTATCCACTGGACGGTACGCTACCGGCACCATGAAAATGGCAAAACACAAAAGGGGCGCTTCAATTATGACCCTCGCGTTAATATTGCACTAATGCTGACAATCGAACATGAGCAGATGAAATGTCGGCAAATACGCACCGATCTGGATCCAAACACGGTAGTGGCCGATGCACAACGTGTTTTTGATGTTATACAGGAGGCTGATATTCCTTTTGCAGCGTCCGACACTTACGAATACTGGCTCCTCGATAGTGAAGATGACAGCCCACTCGCGCTACTACATAGCTGCATTGACCAATCTGAATTTGCAAACTTTTTGCCGCCACCTGTCTGGCAAGCCATAACAGCAGCAGAGCTGGAGGTAGCGGATCCGCAAATACGGGAAGATGGATTTTACCAGCCACCCGTTAATTACCGTTTTCAGGAGGTAGTTGAAAAACGTGCAGGTAATCATCCGCGCGGTGCATGGTTTAATCGCGCACGTATGAAAGACTATGATTACCCATCCTGTCTCATTAAAGAAAACTGGGATGATGCGGAAGACCAGAGACTGTGTGATCTCTATCTACAACGGCTGGCACCTCGCCTGTTGATGTTAAACGGATTACCAAACAGTGTCAGAGAGCGCCTGGAAATCTCAGCCTGCCAGCATGCACATGATGTTGAGAGCTTTTATCATCTCTACCCGGATGTAGTAAATGAAGAACTACTCACTAAAGCACGCGTTGAAGCGCGGTTGCGGAAATCGAATGAAAACTAATAAACAGTTATCAGGTATCTAGTTCACACCTTTATTGACTTCATCAATTTGCGTATTCAGGGTCCATAAGTCATACAACAAACCAATAAGAAACAGCCCACCGGTGAGTAAATAGACTAACCCTGTCACCCACTTGCCTAGATAGAAACGATGAATACCAAAGACACCGAGGAATGTGAGTAACACCCAGCTTATGTTGTAATTCTTCTCGCCACTGGTGTACCTGATATCCGCGTCTCTATCCATACCAGGGATTAGAAACAGATCAATAATCCAGCCAATAAACAACAAACCCAGTGTAAAAAAATATATGGTCCCAGAAACAGGGCGGCCAAAGTAAAAGCGATGGAAACCCAGGAACCCGAATATCCATATAATATAACCAATGAGCACGCTATGCGTATTATTAGACTGTGTCATAGTTAGCCTTTCAATTGTTATCTATAGTGATATTTATTGTGTATTTTACATGCCACTAACTCGACAACTGATGGTTGCGCATCGCATCACCTTCGATGAGCACGCGCTCCTGCACCAGTCGCCAGACATCATCGTCTTCTTTCTCAAGCAGCATTTCGACAATCTGCTCATTCAGTGAGCTATCCGTGCCCACCACGGTTTCATACACGGTGAAGTTAATCTGTGAGTCAGTTGCGCTAATCAGATTAAAACCCTTGTAGGCAACGCTTTTAATCATATTCCTCTCAAACTGCTCCTTACACTGCTCATACCATATGGTGTAATCAATGTTCTCAAACCCGGGCACACCCTGAACACTAACGCGTTTTGAAATCATCCCCATATGTGCGTCAAGGTCACGCTGCCCGGCACTGTCTGCCGACTGCGTTAGCCACTGCTCTGCTATTTTTTGAAACAGCTCTTCGTTCATAAATACTCCAGTATACTCATCGCTACCCTATCATATTATCTTCAATTCTTTTCATTAGGAGAATTGTAATTAGTGAGCCGCTGTAAAATCTCTTGTAGCTCCTGTTCACTGATATTCACATGCTCAATCACTCGTCCATACAACATGACGGTGGGAACATTTCGGCCACCACGTTCTTTCTGAATCTGATCAATACAATACAGCACAACACGCTCTGTTCGCGTCAGGCCATCACGAACATCGGGGTGATCATCTAGTTCATATGAATTCATCAATTATATTGACCCTGATCATTTACAGCCATCATCAAGTAAGAGCAGTATAAAAGAGTAAGCATGGCGAATCTAATCAATATAAGGGATAAATAATGGTGGATCACAGCCGCATTCGCTCAGGATACGATCTCGAGTTACAGCTAAGCAGTACGTTCTTCTTCCAGGCACTGATGGCCATGGTTGAGTCCGGCGATTTGCCTGAAACCGTGCCGATGGGGAGTGGGACGACGCGTATCGGTCCCCCCATTGCCGTGCGGATTGGCTTCCCTCGCCATGACGTCCCTGCAGAAGAAACATGGGATCTCGAAGTCGATTTTGATACCGACCTGCTAGGCAGGGTAACGCTAAACATCGCGCTGGATACAGAGCTGCAGCATAACCATCATATATACGACAACCTCATAACGGGTGTCTCCCTGAATATCCGCTATGTCAGTACCACTGCGGGTTTAACAGCGGAGATGGAAGCCGACCTAAGCAAGGTCATAAACCAGAAGCTACGCAATATTCTACCCGGAGAATTTCAGGCAGTGGAAACGCGTAAATTGCGCGCCAATACCGACTGCCAGGCCTGCATGGCGTTTATGATTAACATGAATATCAAGATTGGCGAAACACACAAGGTCGAGCATATAAATGCCATGCCGGTGGTACGCATTCTGCCACCGGAGCGCACAATCGAACCCATTGACCGCGGTAATGCCGACGATGCCGTGCCTTTTTTACAGCATCACGAACACATCGGTATCGGCTGTCCACAACAGATCTTTGAGCGCCTTGGGCGTGACATCCTGCATGGTTTCTATGAAAAGAAACCCAATGGCGCATTTCATCGCCCTGTTAAAGACGGTGATACCACCATCGGCCAGTTCAAGTCCGTCTCGGTCGGCCCACAGTATCAGCCAGTAGTGCCGGGGCAACCCATCACTGCTGTCGGTAATTGCATGGTCATTAGCACCAAACTGGTCACCACTGACCCCGTAGATATCGATGTCAAACAGGTCACAACACTCACATTAAATACCAACACCGAAGACGAAGTGACCCTGGATGTTAATGTCGGCAAACCCAAGGCAGACACCGATTTCTGGGAGGGCCTGCTGGTTATTGGGCTGATTGTCATTGGCGCGACCATCGCCTGGTTGAGCCTCGGTAGCGGGCTGTTAATTGGGGGGTATATTGGAGCGCTGGTTAGCGCCACACCACTCTACGCGCTACGCAGTATCGTAGCCGACCATGAACGCGAAGGCCGAAAACGCGCACAAAAAGAGATTGATAAACAGTCCGGCCTGACAACATTACTGACGGCCATTCCCAGCCGCGTCGATATTGTCGAACATCGTGACAGCCCGTTTCACAATCATTACTACCAGGTACGCACACGCTTCAATGACATACTTATTGACCAGAGCGGTATTAGCCTGTCAGGCAGCGTCGAAACCAGTGAAGATGATCGCACCGTGAAAAAAACGCTGCTTGCGAGCCGCACTCGTAATGATGAACCCAACGGCGAGTTACAGTTTCTTGAAATCGACGTACCAGATTATGATGAGATACGCGCCATCGACAACTTCCGTCGTCTCGATGCAGCGCATTACCCTTCCGTGTTTGCCATTACCACCGATGAGGCCGAACAACTCAGCCAGGAGCAACTCATCGAATTATTACGCCTCAAGGTCGTAGGACAACGCCCAAGTGGTAGCCGCATTGCCGAACTGCTGTTTGATGATGGCGCCGCACTCAAACCCGCTGAAGCCGCACAACTGCAAGATAGAGGTGTGCTCAGAGTCTATGGCGTACAACTGGTGAAGCCGCGCGGCAAAAGCCCCTACTATCGCACCGACCCGGATACACGCCGTTCCAATAACCTCAATGCCAAGCCCGTGTTTCGCTCATTTCGTGCCGTGCGTATTGCACAGCGTTACGAAGAACTGATGTTACAGCTTGAGAAAATCTTTAAACGCACCGATGACGCAGTGTGGCGCTCCAACACCCTTGTCATTAGCGGCCTGACGATACCGGCACTGGCCTACCATACACTTAGTGGCCTGGTGTTATTCACAAGCTGGATAGAAAAAATTGGTGAAGGCACACCCCCCAACCCAACACTCGAACAACGTGAGTTAGCGAAAATGTTTCAAACTGATAACCCGCAGCAGTTTCCGCGCGATGAAGGTGAACAGCGTATACCTGGTATCTTGCCGGGCTTAACAGAAAGGCTCATGCAATTAAATGACCATGCCATGAATAAGCGTTCACATGGCATTCTTGGGGTGCCAAATGTAAAAAATTATGAATTTTCTCAGGCTCAACTTGACTGGTTTGAAGAGCGAATTGATGAGCTGGAACATAAGATCAAAGAATTAGAGCGTTAAATAGCATTGTCCTCCTTATCCCTTTGAAATAGCGATAAGGGAGGCGTAACATGGTAATAACAGGCAATAATCTATCGAACGGCAACCCGCCACTGACCCTGGAATGACGACATATGAGTAACGAACAAGAGAGTCCTCCCAAGTCTGAGGACAACCTGACACTGGTGCAGAGTACTACCCCGGATAAATCCGCATCAGCACCTGACAAATTGCAAAAAGCGAAAGACAAGGCATTTCGCAAATATAAGAAAGAAGAAGAACTCAAACCTTTACAGGCTGAGCTCATCAAAATGCAGAAGTATCTGGAAGATACCAACACACGCATGATCATCTTGTTTGAAGGCAGAGACGCGGCAGGCAAAGGTGGCACCATCCGTCGTGTTACGCGCTATATGAATGTCAAACACTATCGTGTCGTTGCTTTAGGTAAACCGTCAGAGCGCGAAAAAGGAGAATGGTTTTTCCAGAAATATATACGTCATTTCCCCACCGGTGGCGAAGTCGTGATGTTTGATCGCAGCTGGTATAACCGCGCGATGGTTGAACCGGTTTTCGGTTTCTGTAGCGATGAAGAATATGAGAATTTCAATCGTGGCGTAACGGGTTTTGAGAAAGACATCATCAGACAGGGGACTATCCTGGTGAAACTCTATTTTAGTGTCACCAAGGCAGAGCAGGCGCGTCGCTTTGAAAAACGCAAAACCGATCCGCTCAGTCAGTGGAAACTAAGTGAGATCGATGTACAGGCACAAGAACGTTGGGATGATTTCACCAACGTGAAATATCATATGTTAAAAAATACGCATACTACACATGCCCCATGGAAGGTAATTCGCTCTAACAACAAACACCTCGCCAGAATAGGCGCGATGAAAGTGATCCTGAACTCGGTTCCCTATGATCGCGGTGATGTGGATCTGGACTTCGTACCAGACCCGGAGGTTGTTATTTCGGGTTCAAGAGAACTGGAGATGATGGAGGCACAACGCCTGCGTAAGGGAAAATTCAAAGCTTAAAATATACTGGGCGGTGACAAATATAAATACGAATGATTCTTTTTTGTCACCGCCCTCTTTACCAGGCGAAGTAGTTTAAGAGCGACTCAGCGCACGCTTTTCCAGTGCCTCTATTCTGGATTCTATTGGAGGGTGTGAAGAAAACCATGCCATTATCCCACCTTTATCATTAATACCAAACGCTGCCATTTGCTCAGGTAATGCTTCTGGTTCTACCTGTCCAAGACGCTTAAGGGCATTAATCATATTTTGGTGCCCCGCTAAATCAGCACCACCCGTATCGGCAATAAATTCACGCTTTCTTGAAAAATACATCACAATAGTCGATGCAAGGATAGATAAAACAACTTGCGCAATCATCACTGTCACAAAGTAACCGATGCCATGGCCTCGGTTGTTTTTTAAAATAACGCGGTCAACAATGTGTCCGACCACACGAGATAAAAATACCACAAAGGTATTCACTACGCCTTGAATTAAAGTCAGTGTCACCATATCGCCGTTAGCAATGTGGCTCATTTCATGGCCAACAACAGCCTCTATTTCACCTTGCGTCATATTATCTAACAGGCCTTGAGACACTGCCATTAAGGAATTATTTTTGCTCGCGCCCGTCGCAAAGGCATTCATTGCAGACGTTGGGAATATGGCCACTTCTGGCATTTTAATACCGACAATCTTCGCCTGTTTCTCAACGATATTCATCAACCACTTTTCAACATTGGTACTCGGATTGGTAATCACTACCGCACCCGTCATACGTTTTGCCATCCACTTTGAAATAAACAAAGAAATGAATGCCCCGCCAAAACCTATCACGCCTGAGAAAATGACTAATGCCTGTATATTAAGATCTGAGCCATTCTCAGCCAGGATGCTATCAACACCCAAAATTCTTAGCGTAATACTCAATACAACCATGATGGCAATATTGGTCATTATAAATAGCATAATTCGTTTCATTTCATTACCTGTATCTATTGATAGTTGTCTGACTATGACCTGCTATTTTAAAGCAGGTTCATTTTGCTTAATCCATCCATTTTAAATGGTGTCATAATATGAATATTCAACTGAGAAATGGGGGTAAAACAATGAAAAAGCGGGAGAAAAGGGTACTGACCCCTTTTATTGATAAAGTGGTCTCCCCCCTTGATTGGAGTATGGTGATTATTTACTCCCTATACTACTGGCCCTAATCCTTCTGCACGTGCTAAAAGTTCTTTCGAAATCTCGATTAACTCTCTAAGTAACTGCGACGTTATTTCTAAATGACCTTCATACTCAGCAATATTTCTTTGTTTATGACATTTATCCAATACACGCCATTTTGCTTTTTCAAGACCCACTGTTTGCTCTAAACACTGAAACACCAAATAACGATTATCAGATCGATAACCGTGCCAGCGCATCGCAGCAAGTGCTAACGCATGTGCAGCACCATATGCTAAGGAAAACTGACTGTCTTCTGACAGGCTTTCATTTTGCGCATCGGTCAGGCGATACTTTGCAGAACTGACCATACCATCAAATTCTGTTTGATCAGGTGGCTCAGCTTTGAGCTGCTTTATTCTAACTAAATTATCTAATGTCTCTAATGTCATCTTCGCTTCCTTTCACCCATAACTTTGGCTGCTCCATTAGCCGGGTTAAAAATGCATTGTTAGCTTTTAGTTTTTTACTAATGTCTTTATTACTATAAATCGATGGGTTAACCGGTCGGCCCAGCATCTCTTCAACAGCTGCTAACACATTCATCGCATCAGCAAATGCCAGTGTCTCTGATGTAATAAAAAGATCAATATCGCTTTCCGTTGTCTCTTCACCCTTGGCCACAGAGCCAAAAACAAAGGCATACTCAATGTCTGAATCGAGCGGCATAAGCGCATGTTGAAGCACATCCACAATACCAAAGGTTTTCTTTACAATGCCAACTAACTCTTTATATACAGGGCAAGCTGGATTGGCCTGGTAATGGTGCTGATTGCCTATCTTATTCATCTTCAGAATACCGGCAGCCAGCATCCTCTCCAGCTCACGTTTAATGGTCGCCACCCCCATACCGGTTAACCTGAGTATCTCCTTGATATAGAAGCTCTTATCAGGGTGCACATAGAGCAATCCCAGGACTTTTTGCTGGGTTTTGGTAAATAGCGCATCAGCGAGTAAAGACATGTCAATTCTCGTTAGTTCATATATAGTGAACTATAGTACACATATTATGAACTATCAACCATGGTGCTAAAAGCTTAGGCGCCGCCCCATTAATCCAATAATTTATGGTCCGGCTTTTATACATTTCATTTTATTGTAAAGCCACGTTATCGTCATCGAAAGGATTGCCCCGCTAAAGGCAAGAAAAGTGTCCTTTTCAGCATCCCACTCGTCCCCCTGTGTGCCAAGGTAGGCATTGCCAAGTTCCGGGCTAACGATATGCGCCACTGCGGCTTCGAGGAATTCATATACGGCGCTAAACGCGAGCACACACAAGACTGTCAGAAAATAAGACCAGCGCACCTTAACACCCGCTACACGAACCAGCACCTCGCGAAAGGCCGTAGCGGTTAACAGGCCATAACTAAAATGCACAATGCGATCATAATGGTTGCGCGACAAATCAAAATTTGACTGTAGCCAATACCCGAAAGGAGTTTCTGCATAGGTGTAATGTGCGCCGTACAAATGTAAGGTAATGAAAGCACCAAATAACAGGTAGGTCAGATTAGAAAAGCGAAAACGCCGGTAAGTGGCAACCAATATGGCGCCATAGATAAACACGAGCAGGTTCTCAAGAAACCAGTCGCGCCTGTTAAAAGGCTCAATAGCAGTGATCACCCAGACCAACAGCAGCCATGCTAACAGCCAATGCAAGAGTCGGTTATCACGGAAAGAACGCATACTTAAGGCACACCACCATTCAGTTCAACAATTATTAAAGTAATGCACATGGTTCTCACCTGTCACCGTTCCCTTTTCTTATTCAGCAACACCGTCTACATACTTAACCTTGCTTTTAAGCTTACCTTCCTCATCAAACGTTTTCGCCACCCCATTCAGCCTGCCGTACTTATATGGTGAAATCTCACTGACTTGGCCAGTACTGAAATAGCGTTTGGTCACACCATGCAATTTATTACTTTTATATTCCATTACGGCTTTAGGCTTGCCATTAAGATAGTACTCTTTATGGACTCCCTCGACTCGATTATGAGAATAAGGTGTTTCTGACTTCACCTTACCATCTTCATAATATTTCTTGGCTACGCCAAGTTTAACCTGCACATAGTCAAAAGGAATTTCTTCACTAATCTGTCCTGTTCTATAATACCATTTGGCAAGCCCATGCCGCCTGCTACCTTTGTACGGAATCTCCGCACTTGGCTTTCCGTTGCTATGGTATTCTTTATAAACACCTTCGATGAGGCCATCGATATAAGGTGTCTCAACTTTCACCTTGCTATTTTCATAATATGTCTTCGCCACACCCTCCTTTATATGGTACTTATAAGTAATCTGTTCACTGAGTTGCCCTGTTCTCCGATACCACTTAGCCACACCGTGACGCTTATTACTCACATGTGGTATCTCTACACTCAGTTTTCCATTGCTATGAAACTCTTTATAAACGCCTTCGATAACATCATCGGTATAGGGAGTCTCAACTTTCACCTTGCCATTTTCATAATATTTTTTCGCCACACCCTCCTTGATATGGTACTTATAAGTAATCTGTTCACTGAGTTGCCCTGTCCTGCGATACCACTTGGCAAGACCATGGCGCTTATTACTCACATGTGGTATCTCTACACTCAGTTTTCCATTGCGATGAAACTCTTTATAAACGCCTTCGATAAGATTATCGATATAAGGGGTCACAACCTTCAGCTTGCCATTTTCAAAATATTTGTTGGATATGCCTTCTTTAAGGCCAAACTTGTATGTGGTTTCTTCGCTTAACTGACCCGACTTGTAAAAAGATTTATTTTCCCCGTGATACTTTCCATTTTTATAGTTATACACATACTTTGGCTTGCCGTTTTTATACCAGCCTTTCCCCTGACCATGTTCCTGGCCATCCTCATTATATTCCTGGAGAAATTCCAGCTTTTTGGATTTATCTAGCGGTAGCTCATTAATCTCACCATCAAAATACCACTTCTTTACTTTCGCGGGCTCATCCGCGAAGCAATACATTGACGTTAGCATCAACATGGCAGTGCAGATATGAATAAGCTTCGAAGAAATACGATGGATGGAATGCTGAGGAGAATCTGGATATCTCATGGGGCAACCCTCTTGAGTCAGTTCTAATTACAAGCAAAACAAACGGCAAGAAATTTTGCACTATTCTGCTATGTAATTTGTTATGTAAACAAACAGTGATATGACTTGATTGATAGCTATCTTTTCAGACTACTCTCATAGTGGAAAATTACATATGATCTATATCAACTACTATGCCTATGGAATAATGGCAATACGAGTCATTCCTGGATATCCCCACCCCTTATTTACTCTACGTCTTCGTTATCAAGAACTCACATTTGCACACACGGCAGTGACAATCACACTAACCGGTCTTTGTGCGTCGAGGCTCTTAATCTGAACCAGGTAGCGGTCATTGCGCGGTGCGGCTTCACGTAGCTCAAAGGTCCCCGTACCAGCAATGTTATAACCACCACTGATAGCGCGCTTCGGTGAAGGGCAAACAGCCGTCACAATCGTTATTGTCTCTGCAACCTCGGTGGGTTCTGTCAGCACTACTTCATAGCCCGTTACACCGACACCTGCAGGCCCTTGTGCGCCACGCGACCCCTGCACACCTTGCGGCCCGGCTTCGCCCTGTGGCCCTGGTACTCCTTGCGGACCCACCGGCCCCTGTGGCCCGCGACGGCATGGGCATTTACGTTTTAGTAGCGCCCTCAACTCTGTTAACTCGCTTGATTTCAGTGCCTTTATCGCATTGGGGTTATTTAATACTGGTGAATCTGCGACAACACTCATTGAACTGCATAGCATAAAAATTGCTAACAATAATTTAAATCCTTGCATGAGTTACCTCCTTATTGAAGGGATGACAGTTATCATCGTAATAACGAAAGGGTACTACCCCTTTTATTATCTCAATAATTTTCTAATATAAGCACCAACAAACACAGTAATAAATATCACACCTGTTAGCGACTCAAGAAACACAAGGTTTGCTATTAAACCATCTGGAGAATAATCCCCCCAAACGCCAAAAAATGAACTTATAAAACTTTGCGTACTCATAGCCAGAGAAATAGATGCTGTTGAACTATCAAAATAATAATATAAGGCCGCAAACAGTAGAATAATAACGATCGATGATAACGCTATGTTCGAGAGTCTCACACCCCAGCCAAAAATCACTCCAAAAATGGCTCGTAAAAACAAATTATCATGATAGTAATGACGCATATGGAAGAATGCTTCATCTTCGTGTTTTAACTTACCTGCATCACCCAGCCAGTGTTTCAAAGCACAATATTGATCGGCTAATTCTCTACGGCTCGTCTCTTTCAATAAACCAAATTGCTTTGGCTTAAACAAGTGCGATTTCGCTCCTTGATAAAGCACTTCAACGGGATGGATTAATAACCTTGAGGCAGTGAATCGTTTCAGATTTAATTTTGACGCTTCATCCAAACAATTATCTTCAAAATACAAGACTTCGCTGACCGCAGAACCTTCTAGACTAATAACACCTGCAATTTCATTCTTATCAATTTTACAATGCCGACCCACACTAGAGTTCACTAGCATAATATCAAATTCATTATAGACACTTCGGCAGGAATCTATTACCACATCCTTTACTACTGAAACATTAGACATACGAATCGCAGATGTCTGAATACCCTTTACGGCAATCAACTCAACTTCGATGTTTTCAATAAGAAGTTCACTTTTCAGTAAGATATCCTCTATACGTAACTTCTTATTTATCTGAGTGACATTCGCATTTTCAAATTCATAGAGTTCCTTTCCTATCACAATCGTCCCAATACTTGATACATTCTCAGGATCTTCATCCATATCCTGACGACCGAGAATTTGTACTTCAGAGTGAAAAGTCCCACCTAAAGATACCGCATCATCGATACACATCTCATTTAACCAGATCAGATCATCAGAACCTTTCACCCCTAGATCCAGGTAGAGGTTGTCTGCTTTCAACCCTCTGAAAGAGGCCCCTCCCATACCACTAAAATCAACACTCTCACAATGCACATCACCATATACTAACGATGACTTCAGACTAAAATGTTTACAAAAACGGCTATTAGATAACCAAAGGCTGCCTTTGATAATACAATCAATAAATCTGAAGTTACCTTCAAAAACACAGTCAATCATTGCAACAGAACGTTCGACCTTTAATTTTTCGAATTCTACGTCACCAAACTTACATCGAATAAAAACAAGCGGCGCAGCATCCTTACTCAGAAGCTTCTCTCTCAAAACTTCATTTTCTATAGTCATATCACAAATCACATCACTCTTGATTTCGTGATCTTTTACATTCATCTCAATTTCATCAACACACTTTCCACGCGAGTGAGGAAATACTTTTCTATTCGACATTCTCGATTTAAAGTACGTATCCGTTTCAATATAGCGCACACCATGACGTTTAAACTCATGCCAATAACAGAAATTCAATTCAAGCTCAGCATCGAGAAATATGGCATAACGGTGATTCTTGCCGTCAAAATATATATTTTTATAAGTCTTCATTGTCAAAACTCTATTTTCATACCTTGTTTTGCAAACCCGGCAAATTCTCTACCCACAATGTCCACATATTCATGCCAATCATCTTCATAGCTCATTAAATATAATTTCTTTCTCACTTCTTCAGGATATTGCTGAATCAATGAATCAAGTGTTGCATGTACTGGGTTGCTTTTTGTAAGTGTCACATCATGGAATCCTGTTTCAAAATCCAGGCTTTTGATTACACCAGGTATGGCAATAGTGTCAGTTGAATAAAAAAGTTTATTATTTATCAGTAAGCCATATGCAGATTTATTGGGTGTATGTTCAACGGGAACTAGCTGGTAATCATTCCCAAATAGCGAAAACTTATCATCATCAAGCGCTGTCACGTCATAGTAATCCTGCAATGTGGCTTCACCATCACCGTGTGTGCCTAATGATCCTTTTAATGTCTGATCCCATAACTCAGTCATTATGGAAGAATGAAATATTAGCTTGATGCGTTTTTTGTATTTAAATTTTGCTTCATAGGCTATGCGTTCAAGACCAAAAACATGATCACCGTGGACATGACTAATATAAATTGCATCCACATCAGCGATACTCATACCTTGATCATGTAAAGCATGCTTAATAGTATGGCCGCAATCAATAAGGATATTGCCAGAGTCAGATAGCACCGCAGCATTATTATTATATAAGGTCATCGACTCAGAATGACCACAGCCAAGTATCATAAATGTGCTAGATGAATTCATTCGATAAGTATCTGTTATTTTACCAGGACAATAAAGGGGGCTTGCCCTTTTTAATTTCACTTTCTAACTCTATTTATACTTTAGTGGTTAACGCCCTGTGGCACACGACGACATGTATATTTACGTTTTAAAGGAAACTGGAGCCGTCTTTTTAGAACAGGATGCCTCAGTGACATACAAAATTATGAAGAGCAACTCATATGTGAATAGCCGCCAATCTCATTCACCTCTACAGGTTTGCGCTTATAGTATTTTGCTTCCACCTCATTTGACTGCTCGGCGTAGGGTTGTGTCATAACTTCCTGCAACTCGTGAATGAGGTCATAGTTACCCATAGCTGCTTGCTGATAGGCAGGTGCCAGCAGCCACTCGCGCAAACTGTATTTCGGGTTAACACGTTGCATTTGTTCACTACTATGGGTAACCCGTGCTTGCCATTTACTGAGCCACTCAGACCAACGCTGCTCCAGCTCAGCATTCGTATCGCGGTAGAAGCTTTTTTTCAGTGGGACAATGTCATTCGGTTTCGATGAAATCTCGCGGAAAAAGATGGTGTAATCAACCGAGGTTTCCAGCATGAGGTTGGTCAATTCACTGAACAATGCTATGTCAAACGACTCCATCCCCAGTTTCGTTGCAAACATCTTTTCCAGTTCACTACGCATCGCATCGGCAAAACCATTACGGATCTGTTCAAGCTGCTGCAATGCATCAGTATCAGTCTGCAGCAACGGCTGCAATGCAGTACAGAACATCCCAAAGTTATGTTGTGCCGCAACGGGTTGATTCCAGAACGAGAAGTGCTCCCCACCCCCTGTCCAGGGCTGGTATTCAGGATCAAACACCTCCATGAAGCCGAAGGGGCCGTAGTCCAGTGTATAGCCACCGGCCTGCGTGTTATCACTGTTGAAATTACCCTGGCAATAACCCACACGGATCCAGTTCGCCACTAAAGCTATCAAACGGCCGCGGAATTCCCGCGCCAGCAACACGACTTTCTCGGGCAGCGTAAGATGCCTGTCGAAGACATCGCCTGATATATCTGGGTACTCACGATCGATCAGGTGCAAGACAATCTTCTCGAGCTCGAGCAGCGCATCAGGGTGTTCCTGCTTGCGGGCACGGCGACCGAATAGCTCGATCTGGCCAACCCGCAGAAACGACGGCGCCACGCGCGTCGAGATCGCCACCGGCTCAT
>Ga0316207_10000573_pt1 | contig 56425 bp, 59 predicted proteins | sample 6weekpyrite_MG_FD_204943 | JGI IMG/M metagenome (GOLD analysis project Ga0316207, IMG submission 204943) | Microbial mat bacterial communities from mineral coupon in-situ incubated in ocean water Damariscotta River, Maine, United States -... | ecosystem: Environmental > Aquatic > Marine >...
CGAACGCTTTCGCTTCGCCACCCTGCGCTTCTGCCATTACTTTGGTCAGCGCAGCGGTTAATGTAGTTTTACCATGGTCAACGTGACCGATAGTGCCCACATTGACGTGGGGTTTATTACGTTCAAACTTTTCCTTGGACATTGCAGTCTCCCCGGGAATATTAAATTAAAAAAAACAAAAATCTCAAAACAATCTGGAGCTCATAACCGGATTTGAACCGGTGACCTCTTCCTTACCAAGGAAGTACTCTACCGACTGAGCTATATGAGCAAAACTCTTACCGCCAGCTCAAACTATGGCTACAGCAGCTTTTAAACATACAACCTCTATACCTTATAATATATAGGCTGCACATTAATTGGAGCGGGCGGCGGGAATCGAACCCGCGTCATCAGCTTGGAAGGCTGAGGTAATACCATTATACGACGCCCGCAAGTAGACCCGCACTCTCTACCAGAACAGATCATCAAATCTGCACTTACAAATTTGGTGGAGGGGGGAGGATTTGAACCTCCGAAGCCGAAGCAGCAGATTTACAGTCTGCCCCCTTTGACCACTCGGGAACCCCTCCAAAAACTGGAAGCCGCATATTTTGAAGGAGCACAGCCTGGCTGTCAATAAAAAGCGGCCCAATTCCTGCTTATATTTTCAAATGAAAATACATCTACAGTCTGTTTGGGCCGCCAGGTTTATTAAGTACACTTAAAAATATGCAGCGATAGCCTCACTGTATGAGGCCATCTATATATGGTGCCGGCACCATGAGTCGAACACGGGACCTACTGATTACAAGTTATGCAGCAGGTCATTGCCAAACCCTTGTAATCACTAACAAAACACCTTTAAAATCTTTTACAAAAACCGCTTTTCGTGTCGTTTAAATACAATACGTTACACCGCGGTTTTCAGAATCAATTCCGATCATTGCTCTCCTTAGCGAGGGCGGATTCTATAACCTCCTAAACACCCGGTCAACCCCTTTTAACAACAAGCAAACGCAATCCTCAATAAATCATTGATTTAGAACGATATATTTTTAATTCAAAGCTTGCTTGCACGCCCAAATCAAGCATTACTTTAGGCATTGAAAACAACTCACATTTAACTATCAATCTATAAGGAAAAACCCAATGCCAATATCAAAAGCTCAAACACACATTCTTGAACTCGCTTTTGCCAATAATGGTTTTTTTGATCCAGCCATGTCAGCTCTTCGCGGTAGCGCATTAACTAAAGTCATCACCGCATTACAAAATAAAGCATTTCTTACAACTAGAACCAAACAAGGCTACCCCATTACCAATACGGGCAGAGAGGCACTGGGCATTCAAGCCCAAAAACCAACCCCGCGCAATGCCCGAGAAGGCTCAAAAACCGCAACGCTTATAAAAATGTTACAACGCAAAAATGGCGCAACCAACGCACAGATACAAACCGCCCTTAACTGGCAGCCTCATTCGGTACGCAGCATGATTTCGGGAACACTGAGAAAGAAAATGGGTTATGACGTCATCACTGATATCAACAATTCAGGCGACCTGATTTACAGAATCGCCATTTAATTACGCCTTAATAAAAATAGTCAAACGACACGATAAGGATTTGCAATCATGCCCCAACACACAATTACCCCCTTATTCCCAGAACATGGATGGGAGGAAAGCAACAACCTGCTAGATACCTTTTTCTATCAGGAACTCACCAAAGCAGAATATCGCCGAAGCCATGAAAATGAAAGCATCAAACAATCAGCACAAATTATTCATGAGAATATGTTAAATCGAATTTTAAAAATACAAACACAAACGAACACGTGTAGCACAAAAAATCTTACACCTGAATTAACGCTCAACGATAACATTTGCAAAACATTAAACCTGCCAGCACAAAGCATTACATCACGCTTAAACGAAGCATATCTTCTGAAAGACAGTGTTTGACAAATACAAATTTTATTGACTACTATTGGCGTGTTATTTTTACGTTACTTAAATAACATAACAACCCCATAAATCGATAAGAAATAAACAAGCGAGGTAACAAAGAAATGAAATTTTTAAATAATTAAAAAAACGCAAGTTCAAGGTGCGCTAACACCCTGAACCCACTAACCACCAACAACTGAAAGAGGAGTTGCTAATGGCTAATTGTAATATTACGTCACGACCCCCCATTGTCGGAAGCTTTTTTTCCACAATAGGTTATATCCCACCAGCGCCGACCCGTTTTTGTGTTTCTCGGCCGTTTTTACCCACTATTCAATCGCTTAAATCCATGACTTATATGGAAACCCTGTGCGCGCAAGTATGCTTCCTGCCCACATCAATTAACGTCAATGCGGATAACCATCGGTTAATAATCGAGGTCCGGTCTATTGAAATACACTTGAGTTTGTCACTGGTGCAAAAAAGGCCGCCATGGTTACATGCGGCCCTTTCACCTTAACCGGGCGATATGTACGTAAAAAACACATTAGCCAGGTGGTTGCTACCGACGCTTTTTTAAAGCGCCGGTTTCCAATAATTGACAAACATTTCAGGGATAACACTATGACGTTAAAAGATCGTTTTATCGAAGCGGTTAAAAACGGTGAGCTAGGTACCATGGACGACCAGGGTACCATGGTCACATTGCAGGAATTTAGAGACTATTTTTCAGATATTAAAACCCAGTACATCTTATCGTTTTTACCCGCCGCAACTATTGAGCCGGGGCAACGCACGATGACACACACCAAGTTTGTTTTTAGAATCAGCAAAGGCGTTTATCGGGTGCATAAAGATGCTTTACGTTAATTGTGCCTAAATATTTTATCGCACTCAAAAAGACAGCATTATGATTTGGCACGAAAAGATAATGGATTGTCACAAAATGATTCGCTTCAGCATTTAATTTCATTATGCTTACATTAAGACAACCAACCCCTTAAGTGTGATTTATATCACCCTATAGAAAATCCTTCGCATGGCTAGAAATACCGATTTTCGGTATACTCGGGCGTAAATTTTGCTAAAAAACCACCTTACTACACAGGATGATGTAATGAACTCAACCAAGCTCCCTAGAACCACTCAGCGTTTACCTCTTTTTACAGCGGCCACACTCAGCCTGTTTGCGCTGTTTGGCCTACAGGCCTGTGGTGGTGGCGGTGGTGGCGGTACACCCGCAGCCCCTACATTAAGCATTGCGGCAGCCAGCGGGCTTGAAGGTAATACCGGGGCAACCGATACACTTGATTTCAACTTGGCACTGAGTGCCGCGGCAAGCAGTGATGTAACCGTAACCTATAGCACCAGCGATGACACCGCGACTACGGCTGATTCTGATTACGTTGCCAGCACAGCGGCAACGTTGGTGATTCCAGCAGGTGAAACATCAGGCACCATTAGCATTACGGTTACAGGCGATGATTCTATCGAAGCCGATGAAACCTTTAATTTGCAAATCAGCAATGCTCAAAATGCAACCATTGCAAATAACACTCAAACCGTAACCGGCACCATTCAAAGTGATGACACATTGGCCGGGTATTACACAGGCGATTCATCCATTGTTGAAGTGGCTGGTAATTCAGCCGTTGACCTTACCGGCAATATGCAGGTGATAGCTAATGGCATTAGTCAGATGGCAGTAATGGATATTACTGACCCAGACCCGATAAATCATCTTGTGTATATTGTTAACTTAAATAATGATGTTTCTCAAACAGAATTCACTGCAACTGCACGTATATATAAGGGAGGGAATTTCGTAAGAACCACAAGTGTGAGTGGAGCATTTGTAGCAAGCACCTCTGTTGAACTTACAATGAGTGGCACAGGTGATTATGCTAATGGCACGATAACGTTGAGTTATAGCGATAAGAATGATGATGTGCCTTTGGTGTTTGCTGATACGAACCAATGGCAAGATACTGGGCCACCAGCTGCTGGTTTAGGATTTACTTCAAACACCGACATGAGCATAACTACGATCGGAGATGTACCATCAACAAGCATTAGTGATTGTGCCGCTGATTCTGTTAGCCTTCAAAATGTAGTGTCTGAACAAATAGGCCGTATTCGCTCATTTAATGCTATGAGCGATGGAAACTGTAATCCTTCTATTATTCTTGATGGCTATATCACCAGTTACGATACTGCCCCATCTACACTGCCTGATGAAGATAGGGTGTTATTTATCTGGTTTAATGATGATAGCGTTCATGCGGCAAGCCTAACACGAGTTTTTTAAAAATTTTAAGCGTAAAAAAACAATTCTGTGATGTTTTGTAAATAGGGAAATTATTATGAAAACTGGAAATAAAAATACAGCTTTTTCAGGATCATTAGCTGTAATAAGCACAACATCGCAGATTTTATTTTACTCACTGATTTTATCAAATTTAACACTAACCCCTTACGCTCACGCAGGCCCCACCGGTGGCAACATTGTCGGCGGGGCCGGCAGCATTAATCAATCCGGTTTAAACACCACCATTAATCAAACTACCGGCTCAATGGCGATTAACTGGGACACGTTCAATATCAACACCAACGAGCGAGTTCAGTACCTGCAACCCGATGTTTCATCTATTTCATTAAATCGTATTCTCGATAATAGTGGCTCAAAAATTCTGGGCAGTATAGATGCTAATGGAAAAATAATTCTGGTTAACCCCAATGGCATCTTCTTCGGTGCCAACTCACAGGTCAATGTCGGCAGTTTAGTCGCATCAGGTTTAAGCATTTCTCCCACAGATTTTATGAACGGCAACTATATGTTTAATGAAGTGCTGGGCAGTAAAGGCACAGTCATTAATAAAGGTTTATTAAATGCGGCTTCAGGTGGCAGCATTACCTTGCTCGGCAAGCAGGTCACAAATGAAGGCGTAATTAGTGCAACGTTAGGCCGGGTAAACATGGCCGCCGGACGACAGGCCGCATTAATTTTTAATAACGAAGGCACCATCGGCGTAAAAATCACCAAAGAGATTTTACAGGATGAATTAGGCATTGACCCTGCCCTGTTAAATAGCGGTGAAATTAATGCTGCAGGTGGACAGGTTTTGTTAACCGCCAGTGTGAGTCGGGATGTGTTTTCACAGGCGGTGAATTCTGGCACATTATCTCAGGCCACCAGCGTGGTGGTAAATCCCGATGGCAGTATGAGCTTAAAAAAAGGCGCTGATGTGGTTAATAGCGGTGCGATTAATGTTTCAAGCAGCACCGACATTAAGCGTGCGGGTGATGTGGTTGTTCTTGGCGAGAACATAAGCCAAACCGGCAACATTAAAGCCGACTCTCAAGCTGGTAGTGCCGGCAATATTGAATTACATGCGGGTAATAAAGTTGAATTACTAAACACGGCCACATTAACGGCCCGAGCTGACATAACCGAACCAGAAACCATGGGCACCGGTGGCAATATTAAAATACTCGGTGATAAAGTAGGTTTACTGGATAACAGTGTGGTGGATGTTTCAGGCACCCATGGCGGGGGTGAAGCTTTAATTGGTGGCGACAGGCAGGGAGAAAATAAAAATATTCGCAATGCCGAGTTTTTATATATGGGCGAAAACGCGAAAGTGTATGCCGATGCAATTGAAAACGGTAACGGCGGTAAAATAATTACTTATGCTGATAACACGGCAAGAATTCATGGTAATTTATTTGCACGGGGTGGCGAGCTAAGGGGTGACGGTGGCTTTATAGAAACCTCAGGCAAACTGGGCTTTAAAATTTCAAATGCGCCAGACACATCCGCTGTTAAGGGTGATGGCGGTTTATGGTTGATTGATCCACGCAATATCATCATTCAAAATGGCGATGGCACTAATGATAATAATTTTTTAGAATCCGGCACAACCATTTATACCTCAAATGGCTCTTTATCCGTCATAGAAACTGCAACTCTGCTAACCGGACTTGATAGCGGCAGCATTGAAATCGTCACGGGCGGTGGCAGTAGTGACAATGGTGACATTACCTTTAATGCCAACCTTGATTACAATGGAAAAGGCACCGGGAAAAGCCTCACGTTAAGCGCCTTTAATGAAATTAATTTTTCAGATAATGCGAGTATTTTTGATTCCGTACCTCTGGGTGATAGTTTAAGCGTAGAACTTCAAGCCAATACCGGAGGAAACTCTAATAATGGCACAGGGAATATTAGTTTTGGAACCAACACATCTATAAATACGGGTGGAGGCAGTTTTATCGCATCAGGTGTTGGCTTTAATAGTGGGACTACGACGATTAGCGTGGGTGTTGGCTCTATTAATTTAGATGGAATTAGTGGTGACGTTACTTTGGGCGATCTAACAGCTAATGGAACAATCGCATCTAATTTAAGCATTCAAAATGCAACAAACATATTTCAACAATCTGGTTCAACTATAATAGTTGGTCGTGATACCTTTTTAGGTGACGCCTCAACCAATACAGTTTCATTAGACCAACCATTTAATACATTTGGTCGAAATATTGTAGTAAAAGCAGACACTGCAACAGTAACCGGCACTGGAAGAATTCGACTCGATTCCGGCTCAAATATCACAACCGCACTAAATCTAACCTCTACAAATGGCGGCACTCTTGCCTCAACCAACTCAGGCACCATCTCCGTAAGCAACGGCTCAAACAATGCCATCGCCACCTTCAACACCACTGGCGATGTCGATTTCAACAACAATAACAACTTCGATAATGTTAGCATTTTATCTGCTCGAGATGTCACCCTACGCGACACCTCGGGAAATATCGCCTTAAGCGCCAACAACGGTGCAGATACCGGCGGCCTAACAGGCAAGTTAATCGTAACCGCAACCGCAGGCGATATTACTGACTTTGGCGAAATCAATGTCGGCGGCACAACCGATTTAACCGTCGGCAATAATCGAAATATTATTTTAGATGAAGCTTTAACTACCTTAAGTGGTCAGATTACAGTTTCTGCCGGTACCGGTAACAGCTTTGATAATTTAACCTTAACAGATACCACTGGTATTAGTTTACAGAGTGTGGCCGTTAATAATAATCTTTTTTTAACCGGTGATACGGTTAATCTAGGACGCACGGCGGGTACAACTACCGCAGCAAATTTAACTGTGAACACTACATCTACTAGTTTCCTCACTACAAATCCAATTACACAAACTAACCCCCTCAACATCTCCGGCACAACGACACTAGCTGTAAGTGAGGTATTTCAAGGTATTTTACTGAGCAACACTGCGAATGATTTTTCAATAGTTAATGCAACTGCACGGACCGTTAACCTGAGTGACATCAATGCAATTTCATTAGACACCATCAATGCTTTTAACCTCACCATTAACGCCGCCATTACAGGCACGGGCAATTCAGACACAAATGTAATTACCAACGCAACTAGCACTTCGAATGTATCGGTTACGGGCACAGCCAATCTGACCGCCCGTAACACCACGTCCAATACTAACTACAGCATTCTTTTAAACTCAGACAATAATAATTTTAGTAGTGTTTCACTGAATAATGCACATAATGTGACACTAACTGACAATGCCGATGCGATTAATTTACGCAGCCTGAACAACAGCCTAAATTCACTCAATGTCATATCAACAGGCACCCCCACAACCGGTAGTGCCATCGGCAATATCGGAACAACGGGCGTTAGTGTGAGTGGCGCGGCTAATTTCACTGTGGCCGATAATCAATCCATTAACCTGAACGGCAGTAACACATTTACGACCGATCCGATTTTTTCTTCAGCCACACCCGATAATATAAATAACTTAATCGTCACCGACACCACCGACTTCACCCTACAGGATGATTTAATTACCCTGGGCGATTTAAACATTAACGCCAGTAATATTGTTTTACAGAACACCAATGTGGGCAACGACCTCACATTAACCGCCACCGCCGTTGATGCCACGCCAATGCTCATTGGTACCATTACACAATCAACTAACTTCGCGACGACTTTAACCCTGGGCGGTTTAAGCACCCTTGATGCCCGCACCATTACACTTAACCAGTCGACTAATGATTTTCAGGGCAATGTGGTGGTTAACAATTCACTGGCTGCGGTAAATTTACGCGACAGTGCCGGGGGCATTGTATTGGGCGATGCCAGTAACGCATTTGTTTCCAATCGCCTTACGGTTATATCAACCGGCAATATTAGCCAGGCCAATTCTATCACCACGGGCATCACTTCACTCCATGCGGGTATCGCAGATGTTTTATTCGATACCAGTGACGCGAATAATTTTACGGGTAATATTTCTATTGTTAATGCCAATGATGTCAATATCAACGATACCACGGCAACATTTATTGAATCGGCGTCCGTGGTTAACGACCTGACGTTAAATTCGGGAGGTGCGTTAACGCTAGGCAGTTCAGGGAGAACGGTAAGTGTCGGCAATGACTTAATTGCCAACGCTGCGGGTGCTATTTCTCAAACGGGTAATTCATCGACACTAACGGTAACAGGCAGCACGCAATTTACTACAGCAATAGACCAGAGCATTACCCTTAAAAACACCACTAACCGATTTAGTGACATTAACATTATTAGCGCGGGCAATGTAGACTTATTGGACAGTGCTGACGCACTTAGTCTTCAGGGTGATGTCACCGGTTTTTTAAATGTGCGTGCCAATGGAACAAACACAGCCGGCTTTGTCATCACAACACCCGCTGAATTAAACGTAACGGGCCTGGCCACGTTTACGGTGGTTGGTGGTGAGTCAATTAATTTAAATACCGCGGGCAATACGTTTTTAAGCGACCCTATTTTTAACACGGTAAATACCGGCGATAGAATTAATCATTTACTGATTAACGACGATACGGCCCTTACATTTCAAAACAACTTAAATTTAGATGGCGACCTAACCGTTAATGCCACTGGCATTACTTTTAACAACACTCAATTATTTGCGGGTGAATTATTGGCCACCAGCAGCACCGGCCCAATACAACAAACTGCGAACACCACCCTGACGGTTTTTGGCAGCTCTACACTGGATGGGGGCACCGGCGGCATTAACCTGGGCGAGGCGAATAACTTTCAAAGCACGGTATTCTTAACCACCAATTCACCAGACACGATCAACCTGCCCAGCAATGTTATTATTCGTGATGCCAATGCCCTTAATATTGGCACCTCCACCATTGCAGGTGATTTAACCGTAACGGCGAACATAGTCACACAATCCAATGACACCATAGATGGAAATGGTGATGGGATTAGCGTAGCCAATGCAGCGTCTTTTACCCTCGCCGATAATAGCTCTATTACACTGGATAACATTGACAACCAGTTTAATTCCATCAGTTTTTCAGCCACGACAACCGGTGCCATTTTAAATAACATTACCATCAGCAACAGTGGTGCACTTGATTTGCAAGGTATTCAATCCAATAACCTGAACGCCACTTCACTTGGCAACATTACCCAGAACAATTTAACCGGTAACGGTGCGTTAACCATAAATAATTTAATGCAATTAGATGGCAGTAACATTACCTTAAATAATGTGGCAAACAATTTTAATGATGTCACCATTCTATCCGGCTTAGCGGTTTCTATCACCGATCGCAATGCGCTCAATTTTATGGCCACATCAAACATTAACGATTCGTTAACCCTCGAAGTACTGACGGGGGATATTAGTAATGATGTGGCGGCCTCACTCAATATTACCAACAACGCATTATTAACCGCGAGAAATGGCGACATTGTATTGGACAGTGGCCTGCATGATTTTAACAGCGTGCAGTTAACTTCATCGGGCGATGTCACCCTCACCGATACCAACGCGATTGACCTAAGAAACTCGATTATTAATGGCGATTTATTGATTAGTGCCGATACCAGCATGGGCGGTGTTGATAACAACATCATTAACACCAGCGGTAATATTCAGGTGGATGGCAGCAGTCGTTTTATTAGCTCTGCCGGTGCCGATATATTATTGGCGCGTACCGGTAGCAATCATGCATTTACGGGGAACATATCAGCAACGGGTGCAAATAGCACCCGCTTAAATGATGTGCAAATTAACAATAGTAACGACACCCGTCTGCAGGATATTACGGCAACTAATTTACAAATTGATACTAGCAGCAACATCATTGATGTGGGCATAATTGATATCAGTAATTTAACCGACCTGTCCACCAGTGCTGATATTAATTTAGCCGATACCCTCAGTGATAACAGCCTGAATCGTGTTAACGTGCGCAATGCGACTGATGTCAACATTAACAGCACCACCGCCGTGACACTGGAAACCATTAATCAAACCGGCCAACTGAATATTGCCGCTAATGGCATTACCACCAATACCAATCTAACTGCCAATGCAGAGCTTAATTTAAATGCGGGCACCGGCAGTTTAAATATTAATAATGATCTTACGGTAAACAATGCGCTTGTCGATGAGCGCGTTATTTTTCTCAGCGCCGAACAGGATATTAATATTGCCGCCAATACCACCGTAACCGGATCATTTATTCTTGCTAATGCCAGTGCTGGGGATATTAATCAGGCGGGCAATATTATTCAGGATCAGACAACCGGAGATGGGAACGTTTATCTAATCGACCTGAATGCTCAATCCATTATTATGAGCGGAACCGCATCAACCCAGGCAACCAATGAAATTTTTTATACGTCAACGGATGATCAATCCATCACATCACTTTCCGCAAACGTTGTTTCCCTCACATCAAATAGCGGTGCCATTACAGATGCGAATGGTGATGAGATAAATATCAATGCAGGGGGGCTTTTCATTAACGCTGACAGCGGGATTGGTATGGGCGATACCTTTGAGACCTCAGTTTCTGAATTAAACATCACCAATAATGGTGCCGTTATTGGCACCCGCACCGACAACAATGGCAACATCATTGACATCAGAAGCTCTATTAATCTTAATAATGTAGGCGATGTACTTGTCACCAACCTGGTTAATACCGGCGATATTAATTTCAATAACACCACCGATGTGACGGTTGATAAAATTGATGCGGGACTTACCGTCGGTAGAGTCACCATGAATGTTGACAATGGTTCGGTGTTTGGAATTGATCGTGGCATTGGTAATGGCTTTTTAAACATTCCAGACATCACCGCCGATGTCGGTGTATTCTCTACTAACGGTAACTTTGGTACCTTTGAGAGACCCATCGTACTCAATATAAATTCCGAGTTCGTATTAAGCGGCATCATCAGTAGTACTTTTTTCCCCAATGGCAAGCCGCCCATTTATGTTGATACATCTGATATCAGTTTTGATATTTTTGATTCCATTAACAGCGTATCCGGGCAGCAGTTAATCGAAGTAGAATCGGTTGCGGATATTGATAAAGCCATTTTTACAAACTTGCAAAACTTTAACTCGCAGGAAATAGCCATCCGTTTACCCCGTGATCAAATATTTGATGATGAACTGGAACAGTACGACCAGTAACACTTTTCACTTACCCATCATCAATCATATAAAACAGGGACTGCTTTGTTGCGTACAACTTCTTATCTATTAATCTTTATTATCGGCTCCACTTTAACTGCCACCCCTTCATTTGCAGGGTTTCTGGATATGCCAGAAATCACCCAAATGCCTGAGCTAAAACGCGAATCTTTACTTAAAGATTTAGATGTCCCCAGTGTGCGTGATCGCGACCCCGACCCCGAATCAGGGCCACGTCTAAATGTGACTCGTTTTAAATTGCAGGGCATTGTTGAGTTTCCCGAGCTGGGCATTACAAAATTAAACATTGAAAAATTAATCGAACGTTATCGCTTTGAATTAATGCAGGAATATAAACTCATGGAGTCCGGTTATACCGAAGCGGAAGTCAATGCGGTAATTGACCTGCTTGTTGAAATCGAAAAAGAAACCCTGGATCGGCACGTTACCGATCTTGAGCTACAAAAACTGGTGTGGCTCATTCGCGAGCAACGCTCAAAGCGCGGTATTACATTAGGCGCAATCGAAACTGTTGCCGATAAAATCACTCAGTTTTATCGTGAGCGGGGGTTTATACTGGCAAAGGCCTATATTCCTGAACAGGAAATTCGCGATGGCATTGTCACCCTCACATTACTACTGGGGGCACTGGGTGAAGTTAAAGTAAACGACAATGAAATGTATAACGAAAAAATTATATCATCTGTTTTTGATGACATGCTCACAATGCCCGTTACCAGTGATGCAGTTGAAGAAAATTTGTATTTAATCAATGACTTTCCCGGTCTGGCAGTAGTCGGTTTATTTGAACCCGGCGCACAGGTGGGTGACACTTTGCTTAATCTCAACGTTAAAGCCGAACAGCGCTACCATGCTAATATTCGCTATGATAATCATGGCACGGATGAAACTGGTAACCAGCGACTTTATGGTGAGGTATTAATCAATAATTTAGCGGGGCAGGCAGATGTGTTACATATTGGCGCATTGAATGCATTCTCGCCCAGCAATACTACCTACTACCAGTTACGGTACTCATTAAATTTATTCAGTCCGCGTTGGCGATTGATTATGGGTGCGACTCAAAACCAGTTTGTACTGGCACAAAATCAGGCTGATTTTCTTGGCACTTTAGAGCTGGGGGGTGAAACGGAACAAACCGATATTAGTGTGCAATATAAATTAAAACGCAGCCGTGTTGAAAACTATAACCTTGAACTGGTACGAGAAAACATTCTTTCTGACTTACAGCTGGGCAACATTCCCGACCCCGGCGGATTACTTGATGATGAAATCACCAATAACAAGCTTATTTTTAATTACGATATTTTGCAGGAAAGTAGCCAGATACTCCATCAGGGATTTGTGAGCGTCACCTCTGGCGAGTTTTTAAAAGGTATCGACCTGGGGCAGGATAAAAACTTTAACGTCTTACATTCTGACTATACACTGATGACTTTTCTTAAGGTGCCCTATTTCGATTCAGAATCACGGTTGATCTTTAGAACCTCACTGCAATACACCGACTCAGCATTATCTTCTATCAGTCAGTTCTTTTTAGGTGGTCCAACCCGAGCCCGTGGTTATCCCGTCGATCAGTTTTCAGCCGATAATGCTGCTTATGCCGGTGTCGATTGGGTACTACATTTTCCTTCATGGTTAGACTTTAATATTGGAAACGCATTGAGTTTAAAAGATATTGGCCAGCCTTTCTTTTTTGCCGATGCTGCTTATGGTGTTAAAAAAGCATTAAAAGCATCTAATGAAGATAGCAAGGCCACCCTGTATGATATTGGCATTGGCTTTCGTGTTTTTTATCAGAATACATTTCAGGGGAATATTCAATTTGCTTTTCCTGTGAGCAATGACTTTAGTGATGTTGACCTGGAGCAGCCTGATGATAGCATCAGGGTGGTATTTGATTTTCAGTATAGTTTTAAATAACACATTACCTTTTATTAGTTTAATGCCGATCTAATACAAATGGGACATCATACCCCACTACTTTTTAATTTTTTATTAATCATTAAAACAAATCTCATCTATTTTCTTTTTAATTCATTCTAAACTTTTATCTAATCATCAAATCAACCCCCGAATACCGCGTAATCATCGCAAAAATTTTACTCTCTGTGACCAATGCACCCACCGCATTGGTTGAGGCCGCTTCCAGTCGCAAGCTTAAGTTCCCACCTCGTAACACTAATAGTTTAGTGGTTGGGTTATCGAAGGTATTTCGAAAAATTTCAGCTGCACGTACATAAAAGTTCCATGATATACCCCCATTAAAAAGCTGCGTATCATATGAGCGAATTTGTGCTGTACCTAATGTTCGCATTCTTACTGTTACAAAACCATCCGCCCGCGCACGACGTATATCGGGCCGACATTGTACATCAATAATATCCCCTGCCTGTACGGGGCCTATTTCCAGAAGATTAATAGTTTGCCCGCCACTGCCGGTTAGAATTCTATTCCACTCACCTGGCCCATGCCGGGTAATTTCCATTGTCGGCACCGGGGGTACCACAACGGGCGGCCCAATCATTTCACTAATGGCTTCCTGTAGTTGCCCATCGTTCTGCTCATCCAGTGTTAACCCGGCTCCCTCCACCACATTCACCAACTCACGCTGCACAGTGTTCATATATTTGGCTTCGAGCGTGGTTGCCGGTACACCGCTTTGTGGATCACCATCGGTAAATTCATTCGCCGGCGTTGCCCCCGGCGCATCTACTTTATGCATATATCACTCCTAATCTTTCGTTTAAATTTCAGACGCAGTTATGATGAACGATTAAAGCCAAACACAACAAACGTATGCGCCGGTTTTACCCGGCTAATCGCACATTCTAAAATTTCATTTCCCCACAAACGCAACGGTTCCCCCATGCCACTTTGCCCGATTGTAAAAACACGTACCGTCACCGCGGGTGCATTCACCCGCCAGGTAAATTGCCAGTCGTTTCCATTGATACTGTCCCCCATGTGTGACGTGCCCACCCGAAACGGTTTGAACTCAGTGATGGTAACGTCATAACCCAACGCATTGGCAACCTCGATATAATAACGGGGTGAGAGTGATGCAAGACGGGTGAGTTTTTCCACTACGGCTAAACGACGCTGTTGCAGTGTTTGTGTGAGATTCACACAGGGATCGGGTAAGCCCGTTACGGTTTCCCATTCATTGATGAGCTCCACAGAGGTACGTGGATCAACTTCGTTTATTAATTGCAGTGAACGCGCATGCAACCGAGTAAACTCTAACGCCATGCCTTCCAACAGTTTTGTAAAATTTGACTGCTCGGCTATTTCCCAAAGTTTTCCTTTGGGTAATAAACTTTTTAACAACCGAACATAATCCTCCACTATTGCCATGTCATATTCCCTAACGTTGCTATTTGATTTTCACCTAAGATGATGGATGCAACCGGTAATACCAAAACATGATCGACCTCACCCGCCGCAATACTGATCGCTTCATTAATATGGCTGAGCAAAATGGTGTGTCCGGGTTGTGACTCTCGCCTGAATAAATCCAGTAACTCATTGCGAACCGCTTGCTGCACATCATTCACATTCGGTGATAAGCGAATAATAAAATTAACCTCCACATTAATTGGTGCGAACACCGACACATTCACCATCAGTGGACGGTTCACTTCAACCACAGCCCGCACCTCGGCCACCTTTAACTCATCCGGGATAATGTTTGGCGCATTGTCGGTGACAAAGGACACCCCCACCGTGCCACCGCCTAAATAGTTTTCAAACACAAAGGCGCGGGTCACCCCCGGCACACTTAATGCCCATTGGCGATAGTCTTCAACGGTGCCACCCTGCGCCGGTGTTTGTATACGGGCCATTAATCGCGCACGTAACGCCGTATCGTTTTCAATATCTGATCCGTTCACTAAGCCATTGTTATCAATCACCGCGACGGTTTGAACACCGGCGATGGGTGAGATAAGTGAAAGATGCGTTCCGGCCTGTGCATTACTGTTTATGCCCCCCTCAATGGCTGACACGGGCACATTGATGAAGCCTGCTATGATGATCGCGTTTTGAGTCGTTTGATATTCAGCTCCGTCGTTACGTTGCAAAATCGTTCCCGATAAAATCACACGGCCATCGGCTCCATTAAATGTCACTACACCACTGGCAACACCCGCCGGTTTTCGGGTGATTTTCCAAAGCGAGGCCCAACGATCTAAAAACCGTTCCTCGGCGGTTAATGGATGTGCCTGCTCTGCAATCGTATCCAGATAGCCGTACAGAGAATGCACCGCCGCGGCATACACATGGGCTAAAATACCCACCACTGAACGGCGCAGCACGGCACCGGTTAAACCTAAGCGGGTTTTCAAATCCGTGCCAATACGCTCAATCAACTGCGTCAGCGTTGGGCGAGAGAATGCCATAAACATGACCTTTTTAATTTAATATAAAGATGTTTTTATGAATGTTTTAAAGATTGCTCACGCCAGTTAATTTCCCATGCCAATGCAACTCGAACGTTAGCGTCATCACCTAAGCGATTAGCAAACGGTGGACGTGTGATGAAAATTTTTATTTGTAAGGTTTCCCGATCCAGAAACCGCACATCGGATTGAATCGCTTTGGCTACTCCATCATCGAGCATCCATTGCAAGGCTTCGGCGATCATTTCCTTTGCCCGGTTCACAACACCGGATGCAGATTTTTCCCGCGACAATAACCACAGCCGGGAGCCGATCAAATTATTTTCAACCTCAGGGTAACTGTCTATCCAGCACCCGCGTTTATCGTCAACGCCGTCAGCCAAAAAATCATAAAGGCGCGCATCATCATTCGATGCGCGCCGATCCGTAAACAATGAAATAGACACCGCGGTTTCTAAACCCTTATCGGTGTTTATGTCATTCAGCTGTACACTCAGGTCGGTTTCCAGGCCAGTAAAAATAAATGCTATATCCGTCATGGTTTTTAAAACGTTTTAAGTTAAAGAGACGTAACAAGAGAAACAAGAAAATAGACATAAAAAGAGAAAAACAAAACTACATGGGAGGTGCAGGCCCACTGGATGCACCATGCTTATGTCCGTTATACACATCACGCATACCTTGCATAGTGCCCGTTGAATCGGCAACGGATGTAGCCGATGACAATGCCCCCTGAACCTGAGCCGCACCCGCAACACTGACATTGCCATCAATCGACACATTGCCGGTGATGGTTGTGTCAGGCGCATTAATCGTTACCGACGTTGCGCTTTTAATGTCTATTTTGTTACCCCGTTTAAGCTGAATGACATCCCCCTCATCGGTATACAGTGCAACCTCGCCTTCTCCCAGTTTTTTTAAACGGTAACGCGAATCATCCACCGCAATCACTAAGCCGTGATCACGGTTGCCCCCCACAAAAACCACGGCACATTCACTTTGTGGTTTGGGGTGCGAGGTAAATCCGTATTGCTGGATGTGATTAATGTTTTCTCGTATTTCATCTTTACCCAGTTTTATTTGTAGCTTTTGAATGGACTGACTATCATCCACCGCCGTAAGGGTGGCGGGTGCGATCATCAACATCACACGACGTTGTAAGGGTTCCAGCATTTTTTTAATCGCACTCAGCATTTCTTTTTATCCAGAGAGTTTTAGGTATTTATTGAGGATTATGAATTGCCGCTTAAATTCCACAAATCTGTATTAGGTGGTATTTCAGGTTTAGGCTCAAACGCATCCGGGCGCATTAATGTTAATTGCGTTGTGGTGCCGGTCTGGTTATTTTTTGAAAATGTGACACCGGTAATTAACAAATCCCCTTCTATCGAAAGCCCCTTACTTTTAACCGGCACCCTGGTATTCACCGACCACAACTCACCATTGACTTGCGTCCAGCCGGGGGTGGTGATCTGGTAGGTGCCTGAGCGCCCGGCGCGAACCACCGCCTCCCACTGCGCACGGCTTTGTGCCTGCGCGGTTGAACCCGCCGCTTCGGCTTTTATTATTTTGGGGCGGTACCGTAAGAGGGCTTTATCTTTTGCCTCGCCTTCTATGGCGTTCGCCAATTCAGCAGGCAGGTCATCCGACCATGGGGCGGTGGCTTGTACTTTATATAAACTAAATCGGTCACTGTGATTAAACTCTGCGCTGGCCGAGAGGATGTTCTCTCCCTGAATTAATGCGGTGGCGGCACGCTTGTTTTTCTCCTGTTTGCTATTGCCCTGGACAATCACGACATCACCGTCACCATCAGACACAATCAACACGCCGCGCAACCGCATGGCCCGTTCAATCGCTTCCCATACCGATTCACCCGGTTGAATTGAAAACACCTCTATCGGCTCGCCAACATCGGTTTCAACCTTGACTGCAATCCCGAAGGGTTTACACAAGATCGCAACAATGCGATCGAGTGTTAACTGATTAAACTCACCCGGTGTATTTATAATTGAACAGTCGACTAAATCACCGGTTTTATCTCTACCCGAAATACTTAAACCGTGCTGGCTTGAATCAAACGAAGGGCTGACTTTATCAACATAACCGGTCATGATGCGCTGATCATTTAATTCAATGGCACAGGCATCACCGGGATAAACAGGGATTGATAAAATGAATTCGGATGGTGTTTTACGGTTCGCATTCTCTGAAACACTTAATGAAAACCCCGCCGACACCGCCTGTAAATTTTTAGTGATCTGCACGGTTTGCCAGCCTGTATATTTCTGACCCTTAATAAATAAAACAACATTCGACATCTTTATGAACCCGCTAATTTATAAATCCACTAGAACTTCAAGCGCCTGTTCGGCAGGGACAAAACCCGGATGCGCTATTTTATTTTTATTACGATTAATAATTTCTGACTCCCGCGTGGCATCACCATACACCTCATAAGCAATCACAAGGGCGGGTAAGGTTTGCTTGGGTACGTATTCAATAATCCGGGGGAGTGATTGATCCGGGGATGGCACCGCCTGACTAAAGACACTGCGCAGGGATTGCACGTTTAAGAACACATCATCTGCCACCGCCAGTTCCAATACATCAAGGCGTTCTAACAGTTGAACGCGCACCGAAATAGCATCCTCAAAACTCGCAAAGGCAACCGCACTGGACAGACGTAGTGTTTCAACTAAAGCCATGCCCTGCACCAGTTGATTAAGCGCACGTTGATTGTTTTGCACCTGTTTACGTGAGGGGGTTATCGCCGGTGCAGGATCATCGGGTATAACCTGTGTCGCTAATGTTTGTAGTGCATTAATGGATTCAGGTGATCGACTTAGTGAACCGCTTAAGGCCGTCAGTGTTTGTTTAAAGCGATTGGCCATGCGCCCCGGCGTGGCCATGAGGTTATAGATTGTACTTTTAAAATCATTAATGCTTTGCTGTAAATCGGCAACCGGGTTAAGAATATTGTCCGCGATGGTTTGCATTTGTGTGATGGACGCATCCATAAAGGCCACCGCCTGACCTAATACAAACTGGGGTTGTTGCAGTACACTGAACGTGTCAGCAAATGATGTTTCCATTTCATTGAGAACCGACTCCACCTGTACATCAACTGCTGCTGGCAAATCGATTGTCGCGGTTGGAAATTGCTGCTGACCGGCTTCATTAAAGCTGAGTGAGAAACGCGCCACCCCGCCATCATTAATCGCTTCACGAATGCGCACCGAGGTACACAACACCTGACGTGAACCATAGTAGGGATGAATGAGCTCCCCCGGCCCTGTGCTTTCACAGGCATCGAGTAAGGCATTTTTCTGGGTGAGATAATCTGCGCCCAATACGAACGCATCCAGGGTAAAGCTTCTCGCCTGTCTGCCTAAGTCTTCAGCATATGGCACATCGCGTTGTGGATACTCATGTACGACCACCCGCCGCCCACTTTGCAGGTCCGCTGAATTAACATTGAATGCCGCCCCCTTAAAACTCGCCGGTTGTAATTCATCTCGCCATGCCATTTAATTTCACCTTAAGGAGTTATCATTGAAAAACCTAAATCTAAATTCACGTCCGTATTATTATCCGAAAGGGCGTCGACCCGTGTGCCTTTGGGTGCATTTTCAAATTGCACTTTGATTGAGGATTCACTGCGTTGTTGTGAGGCATTGAGTTGGCTGCCGATCTGGTTGGCATTGAGGCTGGGGGTAATACTGGCGTCCAATCCAAGCTGCTCTTTTACAAAGTCCGGTAAAATATCGGTCATAGATAAAAGTTTATCCTTGAGGGTTTTAATGCCGTTATCAAACAACTGAGACACACCGTCCCAAAGGCCCTTAAAAAAACCTTTGATGTTTTGCACACGGCTAAAAAAGGTGTCGGTTATGCCATCCCATAATTTTATAAAAAAGGTTTTAATCGGCTCCCAGTTTTTAATAATTAAGAAAACCGCTGCGGCAATGGCTGCAATCGCCGCCAGTATCCAGCCCACGGGTGTCGCAAGAATAGCTAACCCTAATGCCTTGATCACTAACACCGCTGACCACAATGCACTGACCAGTGAGCCGCCGATGATCACGGCCAGTGCGCCAAACGCTGCATTCATCAGCCCGACGTTTTGAATTAACCAGCGCCCAAAGGTAATGAGAGGTTTTATGGCATCGAGCATTTGTTTAAAGCCCTGCCATATTTTTTGTAAGCGTTGTGGCAAATTTTGTGCAAAGCCTTTGGCCCATTGTTCTATTTGGGGGCGCATCTTGACAATGAGGCTGGTCAGGCGACCAATTAATACATTAAACACGGGCAGCACTTGACCCACCACCACATTGCGCACTCCGGCAAACGCTTCACTTAACTGAAACATTTGATCTTTATAATCCGCAGCGGATTTTATGCCTGCGTTATCAATTAACCCTAAGCGACGTTTTTCTTCACGCTGATGGGCAATGGCGTTTGCACCGGCGTTCATAATATTGGTCAGCGGTAGACCTGCGCGTGAAAAGGCGGCTGACGTTAATGCGGCTTTTTTGGATTCATCTGTAACTTTACCGACGGCATTAATATAAAGGTTAAAAGCGGCTTCAACCGAGTTGGCGCTTTTGAGTTGTTCTAATAACGCAGGCGAGACTTTTTTAAGCAAGGTTGTCAGTCCACCGGTGCCGGCTTTGGCCTCCCCTAGTCGTTTACCAAATGCGGATAATGAGTTATTAAATAAATCCTGTGAAACGCCATTGAGTTCAGCAACATGTTGCCATTCCTGTAATGCCTGACTACCAAATCCTAATCGCCGTGCGGTTTTATCAATTTTATCCCCGGCGGTGGCAAAGCTATTAATGAGCGCGATGCCTGCACCGCCGGCAACGCCGGTGATCAGTCCGAGTTTTTTAAGTACCCCGCCAATACTGCTGGCGACATTTCCCGCGTGGGTACGGGCGCTTTTTAGAGAACGAATAAATTTATCAAGGCCGGCGGCTTTGTTGAGGTTTCTGAGAGAGCGGTTAACAATGCGGATGGGGCGGGAAAGTTTTTGGATGCTGCGATTGATCTTTTGCATGGGCGCAGTGATCCTGTCAATTGCGGAGACCACAACTGATAGGACGGGGCGTTTTGCCATAGACATTACCTTTGCTTTATTTATGGTTTTATTTGGGCTTAATGATTGTGTTTAGATATTTCGCTTAACCGTTCCCTCCAGAATTGATATAATTCGGTTGTTTGAGAAATAACCGAATGGCAGCGGTACCGGGAAAATAATAACAAAGGAACACAAACAAGGTGAATTGTTTGACGATAGTAATATCGACTATTCCGAAGCGGATGCGTTGACTAACGAGCAAATCGAGAAAGCAGCAAAATCTGATCCTGATGCTCAACCACTAACCACCGAAGCCATCAAAGACTTAAAACGGGAAGGCAATAGCAAGCACAATTAAAACAAAAAGCTTAGTCTCTCAACAGCTACCTAAATAATTCTGAATAAATTGCATATTGATTAAAAAAAGAGTGTTTTATAACTTATATTATTTCTTAGTTCAGCCCATGGCTGTGAACTTCCATCTTCAAAGTGGCCTTGAACAATACCTGAAAGCATATCTGAAAACTGAACATTTCTACTTGTCGCGCTATCACAGGGTATCGTTTCAAGAATAGTTTTTACATTTAATTCAAGCCATAACTTTGTTTGTAAATAATCATGCAGACTATTCCCGCTTTCTACTTTTATACTCCTTGGATCGGGTATAAAAGAAACATTGGGATGTTTTCTCATTTCGTCTAAAAGAGAAAGGCCAATCATATAATTATAAAGTTTATTAGCATCATTTCTAATATGACCCTGCACATTTTCTTTCTTAACGGTAATAGAAATGTACCGTATATCATTTGGATTCTTTAGACGAAGCTCATTAGCTTTTTTAGCAAACCAGACCCTCTCATTAAAAGTCATATCAGACCATTTTTTTTCAATATTCGTAGGCCATTTGAACTTGGTATAGAGCTTTTTTATGAGACGCTTAGGAAGGTGTTTTTTATTTTGCGAAGCTACTAAACTGGCAATTGTTAGATGTCTGCTAGACCCTCCCCTACGGTAAGGAGCATCAAATTTCCAGCCTAGATCACCACTTTCGTCTAGATATATTATCATATATGCTATTATTTTTTTCAGGCAAAAAAAAACGTGACCCCTAGATCCGACGCCTTTACAAGACGCTTACGATACACACATTGCGTCGCGGACAACCCAGGATTTACTCACGCGGAGATATTATAGCAGACCTACTTCAGCATTACCATAAGCACAACAAATTAGGTATATTTAGTGATCTCCTTCAACCGTTCTATCCAAAATTCAACATCCTCTATATCCATATCCCAGCAATGCGGGGGCTGAATATGCAAGTGATAAGCAAACAACCCCATCGCCTGCCGCCAGTCTACTGGCCAGCATCGATAAAATTTCCAACAACGGTTAACACCTCGGTCATATCGTTCATAGACATCTCATCAATGACCGAGGGAGGTTGGCCTGCTAGTTTTGCGGCTAAATCCAACAGGTCACCCGTATTAGGTTCCAAGGGCATACTGCGTAAATGTTTCGCTTTGGGTGGTTTAATTTCCAGTACAGAAATGGTTTCGGTGCCGTGCTCAACCGGTTCACTTAAAGTAATTGTCTTAACTTTGTCTTTTACCATTATCGAATCTCCTCACCATTAGCGGCTTCAAATTTAACGGTTATGTTGGCCTCTTCACTGGAGACATTGCCGTCCCCGGCATACCAGGCATTTCTTAACAGGAATACTTTGCCATTGGCTAACTCCAACGTGGCCGTTACACCATCAAGGGTGACCAGTTGTTTTAAATCCAGCTCCGGGTGATCGGTAATTTCCCCTTCAATAAACGCCGCTTGCTCGGTTTCTTTAAAGCCTTCAGAGCCGGGTATAAATTCCCGTGTGGGGATACCCAGATTATAAGTAAACCCACCTTTTACCTGATACATTTCACCGTCGATTTTCAGGAACAGGATTCCCGCGAGACGATTGGACATAGCTCACCTCTTTTTTAAATTAAAAAGTTTAAATGAAAAAGACTTACAGTCTAAAGTCGATACGAACCGCGAGAATACGCAGCTGGTTAACCAGATTCGGTGGCAAAATAACATCCAACCGATTCGGATCATCTGTGTTTATTTCAACAATTAAATCCCGTTTAAATTGATCAAGATCTTCCACCAGACCTATGCGCTCCCAATCACCAAACAGGGCGATCAGTTCAGCGCGCATGATTTTAGGTGTAACAATGGCCTGCCCCGGCCCGAAACGGGTACCATCTTTGGCGAGTTTATGTCGTGCATATTTTTGCGCAATACGTGCGCGCATCGTAAAGCGCAAATACGACAAAGTCAGTAGCGTATTCACATCGAGGTAGCTCGGATCGGGGGAACCGAAGGCATTGGTTTTATAGGTGGTTATCGCGCGTTCAAGTCTCACCGCATTACCCGCATCGGTGACACTGGTGGCAATGCCATCAAACAGTAAAAGGTTGCGCTCCCCAAAGGTTAAACGATCGGTTTCGGCTGGTGGCATATCGCCTTTTAGTACCAGCGTTTGAAAAGGTCGCGCTGGATCGTTTTGTGCAGCACGTGAAATAGTACCTGCAATCATCGCGGCTCGCACATAAGGGGCTTTGGGATAAGCGTGGGATTCAAACAAACAAACGTGGGGGGAGTTGCGACTATCGCCTATGGTTGATAGTTCGGAGAAGTTACCCGCTACCGCACTAATGGCCACTCCATCAATGGCCCGAATCGGTTCAAAGCGTGAGGCCAGTTCCTGTTCGATGACGGATAGATTTTCTGCATCGGTAAAGGGGTTAATAATCAGGTTGTACCAGGTGTCGCCGATCGCACTAAACACGTCCGCAAGATCCGGGTTACCCGCACCCCCGCTCAGTGGAACAATATCCAGATCTAAACCGGCTGGGACTTGTTCACCGCTATGGTAGTTCACGCGCACATCTATGCCGTTTGCAGCCTCCCCACTGTGCACCGAGGTTAATTCAACCGTGCTACCTGCACTCAATGCGCGCACCGGCACATCACTTCGGTTAATCGCATCCGTCATCGCCGTGGCGACTTGTGTGGATGTCATGGCAACGCTCACCACAACGCGTAATCGGGTCCCGCCAATATAGAGAATAATTATTCCGGCCTGTGTAGCGTCGCCTGATATATTTATCTCGCCCGTTGCTGCAATGCCGCCGGGTATTTCAACTTCATCGTCACCACTATTATCTTCAAACGCAATCACCACCAATTCACTCAGCGGGTCATTATCCCGAAAGGCTTTTACCATGGCGGTGATCATTGAATTGCGACCAAAAAACTCAGCGGCCTGATCGGCACTGCTCACTTGCACTGGGGTTAAGGGTTCAACACTACCGGATTCAGGCCCCTGCCCTGCACTTTGACCTATGAGCAATATTTTATAGGGTTGCTTGACTAAACCCGTGACCGCAAAGCTATTATTAAATTCACCATAAAGTCCGGGCACTCGCAGGTTGTTGGGAATTAACTCAAAACTAATGGCCATTTATTTTCCTCCGGTATTGGGTTTATTATTGGTTTTTTCAGCCACCCCTTTTCCAACATTGGGAGGCTGTTCAAACGATTGTGTTTGGGTTGTCAGTATCACACTGCCGTCTTTTAAACGTCGACGAAGAAATAAGCTATCCGGTACATTCAATGGTTTTTCAGTCACAACTTGACCATCGGGAAACGGGCAACGTTTCCCATGTGGGGTTTTAACAAACATGGGGTTCTCCAGAAATATTAATGGAAACAGAATATGGAAAAAGCAATTAAAAGAACGAAGTACTAATCAGTTTTAAATTGAATGTGGGTTTTTATTTCAACGCTTTGATCGTTATTTAAATCCAGATCAAACTCCGCACTATCAAAGTCGTTCGGTTCGATATAGATATTGGTAAAGGTGAAATACTGCACATCGAAAGTAAGCCGTGCCACACAAAACGGTTTTGCGCCTTCATTAAAAAACTCGATGTCCGTATTGGAGAGCAATACATCGTTGACCAGCTCACCAAAACTATCATCCTGGTGAATCAGATCTTCGACTTGACCGGCAAACTGATCGGCAACATCATCACAGTCATAAAGGCCATCGACTTTTATTTCCACCAGCAGCTCTAGATTACGATCTAACTCACGCGGTGCCTCAGCGAACTTCTCTGTCGACTCCGTTCGGGTATAAATTAAAATAGCCGGGAGGTTTTCATTATTTAACGCCCGCAGTCGTGAACTGAATACCTGTACGTTTTGAATATTATCGCGTAGCAATGTAGTGACATGTTCACGAATTTCTAGTCGTTGATGACTCATAACAATAAAATACCGTTAGTCCCGTTGAATCGGGTTGAATTTCACGTACCCGATACGCTTTGTTTTTAATAATCACTTCATCATCCATTTTCAAATCTAGGGTATCCTGCGTTTTGCAGGTGATTTGCGGAGATGAAGAGGCGATAATGGCATCATTACCGATGCTGACAAAGTCATCATCAAAGATGGCTTCAATGGTCCGCGGCGCTTGGTTGTTGGGGTGGATTTGTATTGGAATAGCAAAGTGCACAAAAAAATCATCATTGGCGAGGGCCAGATCATCATCGAACATTTTTAACGTCCATTTATATTTTTTTCGATCGCAAAAAAAGGCGCATGACGCGCCTTTATATTTTTACTACATAATTCTTTTAAATCTATTTAATCTCTTTTTTCTTTTTCAAGTTTTTTTACAAAGCTCATGGCATCGTGGTACTTAGACAACACATACCACTGAATAAAACTAATCATAAACACAAGGAAGCCATTCCAAATAAGCACCTGACCAATCCAATTATCACCTTTCGCCATATTACTAAAGCCTGCAAACATTAATGCAACACCGGCAAGAGCGGTTATTAAAAAGATGATAACAGCTCTAATATATACGACTGTACGACTTTTATAAAAATCATGAATTGATACGACCCCATCACAATCAATACTTAAAAAATCAAAATAGCCAAAAAATTTTCTGACATTTTTAATATCATAAGATTTTATCAATGCATAGTATTTATCAAACGCCAACTCCTTACCCCAAAGGCTAGAAACGGACATTTCAATTAAATGTTTTTCTTTTAGGTTGGCATTATCAAAATCAATCTCTTTTAACAGTGAAACAAAATTATAAACACCTTGTTTCTTATGTTTTTTATTCTCAATAAACAGCTGATAAGGCTTGTGCAAATAGCTGAATGTTGCTAACAGTATTACAACAACCAGAATCTCTATTGCGTAACCTTTCTCAAGTAACTCAAAAAATGTCCCTGCTTTAATCATATTGATATCCTCAGTATTATATTGAGGATAAGCATATCATTAGATAATACATAAGTTCAGCTTAATGCGGGTCATTAATGACCCTCCTTAAGCCCTTTTTTTACACTGTATATATGTTATGTAGTGAGCACTTTAACCAACACCGCCGGACGATAACAAATCGGCAACGGGTTGGACTGGGTATGTATATCAATTCCTCGATTGTATTTACGCGCGTCCTGCTTGGCATAAATCGGTTGACCGAGGGTGTTCGTCGTTTCTAAAAAGTCTGCGGGGGCACCCAGCGTTTCAAAACTGTTCAATGTCCCCGTGGGAAAGGCATGACCTTCATTCTCTGCAATGAAGCGGCGCGTTGTGCCGTCTAAATCCACCGCTTTCCCCCGGTACTCTTCAAAAGACACACCGGCAAAGGTAAAGCCGTTTCGCATATCGGTTCTGAACAGCTCACCGTCACGCCAACGCTCATAAGCTTCACGCACTTTAGGGTGATCGACCAGTGCATCGAAAAACTCTTCACTCACCAGGACATGTATACCGGTCATCACCTCGCCCAGCAGGTTATCTTCCATGTAGCGCTTTAAATCAATGCATTTTTGTTTTACATCGGTGTCCACATCACCGAGTTCAAAATCCAGCTCGAAGGCGGTGATACTAAATTCATCAAACAGGTTATAAAGTACCGATCCATCTGAATCGAGTATCTCGCCCTTTAAGGCACCCATGCGTAAATGCTCTAAAGTAATGGCGTGGTTATTACGCATGTCCTGCAGCTTGTCATTCATTAGTTGCGACAAGGCCACCATGTCACTCTCACTACCGAAGGCGCGAAGTCCGGCGTATTCTTCCGGTAAGATATTCGCATCATGGGGAATGTGTGGCACCACAAACGATCTTACATTGCGTTTGGTTGTTTTGTGAATCGTACCCGCTGACCCCACCGGTTTAGTGGGCAATAAGGTTAAGATACCGTTGCGCATTTCAACGATACAGGAGCGGGTGCGCAGGCCTTTAAAGGGCATGAGGTTCATTTCACGCAAGCGGCCATAACTGTTGGGCAATAAGTTAATGGATTTGGTCAGTTGCGTCATTTCAAACGCGGGATTGTTAAACGGATTTTGTAACATGAAAAATCACCTATAGATGTTTTAAATAAATTTTAAAGACGCAAGACTGAACTCAAGCACTAACGTCGAATTAAAATACCCAATGCCTGTAGTTGCTCGATGGCCGTGACCCGTGCTTCTGGCGTCATGTCCACGGGCCAAACCAGTCCGTCGCGTTTAACAATGCAGTGACGGGAGAGTACGACGGTTTCAACTGGCTCATCTGTTGCGTCAATATCGCGTATAGCAATTGCGGCGGCCACATCACGGCCTGCGCCTTCACCCTCTGCAAGATTAAGTGCGACATAGTCCCCACTGTCATCATCTTGGGCTAACACTTGACCCATACTAATGATCTCCTCCTGGGCAATGGTGATTTCATCACGGCTGTAGTAATAGTTTTCCTCTTCGTACAAAAGCACTTCACCTAAATTTTTAGGTTCGTTTAATACTTCGGGCATCGGGTTTTCTCCCAGTCATTTTTTTAAGGCATAAAAAAACCGCAATGCGGTTCAGAATACAGTTACGAATTAGATAAGCTTTAAATCATTGAAAAACTAAACGCTAATATTATTGGCGCGTTGTTGTGCATTTTTGATTAAGGGATTTTCTTCTCCGCTATTGGGGTAAGGGGTGACCGTTGATGAAATCTGACTTTGATCAGATTCATCTGCCAGGGTGTTTAAAATTTGATGGCTGGCTTCTTCTACAGTTGAACCTTTTTCAATAAAGTTCATGGCCATGTCAAACCGGTTCATGGTGGCACAGGCATTTAATATTCTGGTTGTCCGTGCGCGTTCGGCTTTTAATATATCGTTTGTTAGTGTGCCGGTTAAGCGGGTGGTTATTTCTGTTTCGAGTTGTTGTTGGTTTTTGTTTTGGTCACTGGGTACGCTTTGACTTTCTGTACCACTTTGTTGTTTGGTCTGCTGATCGACCTGCGATTCAGGCTGCGGTGTTGCGGATGGTGTAATGGGTGTTTTTTCTGTCATGCTAATGGCCTCTTGGTGAAGTTGTGTTAATGCGTGATGAATCGGTGAAACAGCATCGGCCAGTCCGATGTCGACGGCTGCACCACCAAAGTAAATACCGGCCTGGGTGTTTTTTACCACCTCAACACTTAAGCCCCGGTTACGGGCAACGGTATCGACAAATAAGTCATAGGTGTCATCAACCTGTTGCTGCAGATTAATTAAGGCCTCATCGGTTAACGGTGCATGGGGACTTAAGTCATTTTTTCGATCCCCGGCAAACACAGTGGTCACCGCCAGTCCGTTTTGTTTATCATGCTCTGATTGATCGATGTGGGCCGCAATCACACCGATGGAACCGACCCCGGCTGTACGCGGCACGATGATGGTATTAGCTGCACTGGCGAGCGCAAAGGCGGCTGAAAAACCGGATTCATTAATTAAGGCGGTAATGGGTTTTATTTGTCGCGCTTCATAAATACGATCCACTAAATCAAACACGCCATTAACTTCACCGCCGGGGGAATCAATATCGAGTACGATATGTTCGACCTGATCATTTTCTAATGCAGCCAGAAAGCTGTTTTCAATTTCCGTATAGGACATTAAACCGGATAGCGCATCCATGCCTAAACTTCGGTGCATTAACGAGCCATGGATCTGCACTACGCCCACATTATTATGTTGAGTAAATTTCGTACCATTACTGGATGGGTGATTGGCTTCTTTGAGTAGGTACTCACCATCGAGTACCAATTCACCCTGGTCTAGTCGCGGTGATATCACCGAAAGTATTGTATTGAGCTTATGCCGGGCGAGCATAAGTGGGCTGCCCAATATTAGGGAAGCGATGTGTGGATATTTCATAGATACCTTTAACTGTTTTTAAACATGCCCAAAATTGGCATTCTGGATAGCGCGTATTAAGAACGCTCTACTTTGATAACATTGCCGCTTTTAATAAGTATTGTGCATACTGGCCCTTTTTAACAAAATCATTAAAAATATCTTGCTGTTTAATAATAACTTGTATGCCTTTTTCGTCAGGGTCTTCTTTTCTTGAGTAACCACTCATCTTTTCAATTGGTACTAAATAATGATAATTGGGTGAACGAGATTCACCTCCTAACCCCAATGCAACCCATACTGGCATTGGCTTATTTTTAGAAAAATTAATATAGCGAATCATCTGATAGAGCTTTGCCCAACTAATCTCTTTTACATTTTTTTGACGACGATAATAAAAGTCACTTCTGTATTTACACTCGATTGCAAGCACTTCTCCCTCGGGCGACTCAACAATCAAATCCGGATTTTCATTGGCTTCAACTTTTATATTCGATTCAAATCCTTTATCCGGTGTCCATTCTAATATTTTATACTGCCCCTCATTAACCAAATTGGCAGCAACACATATTTCATAACGCCGCCCAGTTAATAATCGCTGATAATTTTTATCATTAAAATCCACACCAAAATCTTTCGCTTCATCAACCACCCGTTGGTATTTTTTTAACAACCGATCATAAGATGTTTTCATCTCATCAACACTAGCCTGATAACGAGCTTCTGATTCTCTTTTTGCTGTTCTCCTTAATTCTAAATGAAGCCGATTCATTTCCTGCTTCATACTTTCTGAAAGCTGCTTTTCTTTTTCTAAATATGTTTTTTGTTGCAGTTTAATAATTCGCTTAAGCTCAGAGTTTTCCGTCTCTTTTAAATCTGATTGTTCCTTATAATAATATGCTTCAGCCAGATACTGATTTGACTCATTATGAGTCGTCTTTCTTTTTGAGGATTTCAACAAAAACACGATCAATAAAAACAATAGACCACTGCTTAACAACGTCCATAGATAAATTACATCTAACCATCTCGACGACACATACCAACGACGTTCAATTTCATAACTTAATGCTGCACCTTTATCGTGAATAACGACCACCTTATTTTCAAAGCGCACATATTTCCAGTTCCCTGTTTCACCTTTATAAGAAAATGGCAATGAATCACCTGATTTAAGATAACCAACAACTAAATGATTTTCTGAATCAACTGCGTAAAGGGGAATAGCGTCGTTAAGCGGATTTGTCACTACTTTTTTTGAATCAATTCCTAAATTGATATGATATTGACGGGTAATCTGCCCTGAGAGAATATGAATGAATACCGAGAAAACAAATAATAGGATTAAGAGTTTCATTTGATTAAGTCCATTAAACCAGATGACCGCATTATACTATTATTCGTCTTTTAACTTAAATATTTATATTCGGGCTAATTGACACCTATTAACCTTAAATTAACTTGTCATAGCATTAGTTTTTTCCGATACATTATCTTCCTTATCATCTTCACCGTTTTCAATTACTTGCAAATTTCCTTGCTGCATAGCCCCACTTCGATTTAGTTGCGACGGGTCAGTATCAAACACCAGCCCTAACTCTTCAGCCCGCTCATGATCCTCCTTAAACTGTTTATCCACATCTTCTATATCCAGTCCCCGCTCGGCCACCTTGGTTGCACGGGGAATATAACCGGCACGGTTTTCTAAAATATCCGCTTGAATATCTTTCAGCGGTTCAACGTGTTGTAAACGCGGTGGACGCCAGTCGATGTTTAAATACTCGTGTCGGTTTTCAGCATAGTTTGGAATATTTATCGCACCGGATAACACCGCGGTATCTAACCAACGACTCGCCACCTGACGACACAGTTGAAACTTTAATAACTGGCGTTGCAACATTTCCAGACGGCGACGAAATTCTAAAAGCCCTGCACGGATAGAGGTGTAATTCACCCCGGATAAATCCCCGGTCATTTGCTCATAGGTCACACCGATACCGGCGGCCACATCTCGCAGTTGTTGTTGTACCCATAACAGCGTTGCTTTACCGGTTTCTGGTGGTTGGGATAAATTAACTTCTTCGCCCGGTTCTAAATAATGTAAAGCGCCGGGCTGGATTCCACGAAGGTCATTGCCCGCATCGTCTTCACCTTCATCCCTGCCGATACCATCACCGTCTTCATCCAGGGGCTGTGTGACAAATGCGGTGATCATGGCGGCGAACTTTTTACGCACCAGTTCCGCATCTTCGTACTGATCCAGCTCATACATGCGAACCAGTACCGCACTTAACCACGGGATGCCTCGAATTTGACCGGGGCGCAGTACGCGATAAACGTGAATAATTTCAGACGCGGGAATACGGATTTTTCCGGTATTAGCAATATTCATTTCACCGGGATGCTCTCGACTTAAATGATAAGCTGTGCGCTGACCGATACGGTTAAACTCAATGCCCATTTTTATCGGGTTGCCGTTTCTTGCAAGGGTGTCATCAAAGGCGTCCAGATGATCCGCTTCAATCACTTGCAGCTGTAAGGGCACACATAAACCATCAGCCATACGTCGTTGTCGAAAACGGATCAACACCTCGCCACTTTCCATGGTGCTTCGTGCAATTAATGCCTGCAGGCCATAGAAATCTAACTGGCCATCCGCATCGGCTTCCAGCACCCAGCGGTTCCAGAGTGTCTGGATTTGTTTTTTTATCTCTGGGTTGTCTTGTATTTGCCAGCGGGGAATAATGCCGGTGCCCACCATATTTGCGACATAGGATTCAATGGCGCTGGCCGCATGGGGGTTATTACGGATCACTTCCCGTGAGCGAGTGCGCAGCGTCTCCAGTGAGCCTAGCAGTAATGTATTGGGACCTGCCGATGTGGCTCCCCATTGCCCTAAGCGTCTGCCATGGCTTGCGCCTTCAAAGCTGGCATTCAATTTCTTATTAATATGATCCTGGCCACCTGCTCTTAATAATGCTGCACCGGTTTTTTGTAATAACGCTTTAAACATTAAAGTCCTTTACTGGATGTCAGTAATGCATATTTTTTACGCCCGTTACTTTTTGCTAATTCGCTTCGAATTTCTTTGCGTAAACTTTTAAGCGACGAAATATCTGCCGGGCCATAGGCCACTGTTCTACCGTTCATAGAGATGGATACCACGCGCTTTCCCTGCGCTAAACTTAAAATCGCGATTTCGATTTCTTCCAGATTCGTTTGTGTGTACATATCTTTTTCCTGATCTCGATGGTGCTTAATGTAGAAGGTTGCTCTTAACGACTTTGGGTCGACGTTTCTTTTTTATGGAGGTTTGCGACACCTCTTTTTCCATTAAAACCAAACGATGGAGTTTTTCCAGATTCACCTTGCGGTGTTGTTGCAATATCCGAATCGCCGCAAAGGCATACACCCGACAATCCAGTGCTTCGTTGCGCTGACCCGCGCCTTTTGTCCATTCAAAATATTCCATCCCTCGACGATACTTTTTAACTTTGGTTTCTGCGGTGGCCTGTTTAAAGTATTCCTCATCGTAGGTGTCACTAATCGGCCAGTGGCAGTAACCGGGGCCGGGTTCTAATAAACTGTATCGCTGGTAGATGGTTTCCTTTGCGGTGTCGGTACCGACCAGGGTGAGGTACACGCCTTTTTTATTTTTGCTGCGGGGAAAATCGGCCACGGGCCTGCCCGGTGTGCTTGCCCCTTTGATGGGGATCATCCAGCGCACGCCGTTCTTTTTGCTGAACTGGTAAACCTCATCGGTGAAGTGGCCACCGGAATCAATGCACACCGCTTTTATATCCATTAAAATTCCATCTTCACGTTGGTGGGTTTTACGCAGCATCTCTGCGAGGATATTCCATATTTGTGGTTTGGTTAGATCACCGTACAACCGAATGTAATCCACGGAGTAAGATTCCTCCCCCAAACCCCATGCCACGATTTCACATTCAAGACGATCATCCTGACAATCCACACCCGCGGTTAAAATTAAACTGCCTGCGGGTACTGGCGCGTTGTAATGCTCACGGCGCTGATATAAAAAGTGATGCTCGACGGTATCGCCAGTTTCTTCCCATGTTTCACCCAGGGAGGTATTGGTCCACGTAATCATTAACGTGGGATCGCCCTGCTCTAAATATTTTTTCGCCTCCAGAAACTTGGCCACCACATCCTGAACGCGCGCTTTGGGAAAGGGCGAGTATAATTCGTTTAAATAAAACCCGGCAATGCCATTAAAGGGTTTATCCGCTCGCCACTCACCCTGTTGTAGGGCTTTGTTTTTTTGTGCGTTACTAAAGTCTTGCTCGCAGTGTTTGCATTTAAAGCAGGCGGTTTCAGGATCGTGTTTACCGTACACTAAATGATCCTGCGCTTCATTATCATTGTCGATTTGGTCCCACACCACCATCGTCCATTCTAGTTTTTGGAATTCATGACAATGGGGGCACGGAATATAAAAATGGCGCTGATCTGAGAGTTCCATCTCACGTTCAATTTCAGAGACGGTTTTGATGGTGGGTGATCCGCCGAGTATTATTTTGCGGTTATGAAAAGTTTTACCGCGCTCGTACACCAACTTAAGTGAGTTACCCTCGCCGCCTGCATTGCGTGAACAGCGATCCGGTTCTTCGACCAGAATAATTCTAATCGGGGATGAGGCTAATTTACTCGGTGCATTGGAACCGACCAACTCCAGATGCCCACCGTGGAAGTTTTTACTTTCTAGCGTGTTACCACTGTCGCGGCTTTTTGCTTCGGCCACTTTGTCATTGAGCAGCTCCGTGTCCCGAATCATCGGGGCCAGTTTTTCTTTGCTGTAGCGTTTTGCCATACCATCGGTTGGAAACAGTATCAGCATGGGTGCGGGGTCTTGATCGATGTAGTACCCCACCGCATTATTAATCACCCCATCTGTCCAGGCGACCTGTGCAGATTTTTGGCAGACGATACGCTCAACGTAACGATCCGTTATACAGTCGAGTATTTCTTTTAGGTAGGGGGTCACGCTGACCCGATAGGGACCGGGTAGCGCACAGTTTTCTCGGGAGAGTATTCGGTTTTCTTCGGCCCACTCGGTGACGGTTATATCCGGCGGCGGGGCATAATACTGCGCCACATCCTTTACTAAACCTTGTGTCGCGTTCATGTAGTGTCTTTTTAATTAACTGGGTTGTGTGTTCTCTATATCGTCTTGGGTTTCTGTTGTTTCGCGCTGGGTGTTTTCATCATTGTCCGGTTTATCTTCATAGGTCGAAAGATTCGTTAAGATAACGCGCACTTCCACGTCAATAATATCTCGCTCTTTATCACTCAATGTCAGCATTTGTTTTAGCCGATCCGGCAGCGCAAGAAAACCGATTTTAGTAGCGATGACTAATCGCGACCAAACCGCTTTCACTTCATGTGCCGGTAGCAGGTGACCGCGCTTTGCTTGCAGCTCTAACTCTTTGTCATCGGCCTGCGCTTTAATGAGCCTTAATCGCTGGGCTTGTATGTCCGTGGTTTTCACTTCCTGTCCCAGTGCGCGATCTTGTAAATACGTAACATACCCTCGCACGGCTCCCACCAGTTCATATTTACCGCGCTCGGCTTTTGGGATTATTCCTTCTTTCGCTAATTGTTGTATGCGACGCTCACTTAAGTTAAACAGTTTTGCGATGGTGGACGCGGGGTACAGCGGTAGCTTGTTACTCATTACGCGGCCTCAGTATTTGATGTCTCGTTTTTATTTTTCTCTCGTTTATTTTTAACCTCATCAAAGCTTCGCTCATCACTTTCTAATGTGGCCTTTTTTCCGGTGTAGGCTTGCCAGCGTTTAATGATGACGTCCACCCACTCGGGTAACAGTTCCATGGTGTAGCACGTTCGACGGGTTGTTTCACAGGCCATGAGGGTTGCACCGCTGCCACCGAAGGGTTCAATGATGATGTCATTTTTTTCGCTGCTGGATTTCATCGCCCGTGCAATCATTTCCACCGGTTTGGGTGTGGCATGGCCGTGACGATCATCACCTTTGACGCGCTCGAAGCACCAGACGTTGGTCATGTTTTCATGAGCGTTATTAAAGTAGGCGCGGGTTTTATAAAATTCTGTGCGGATACTTTCATGATCTTTGAGCAGGGATGTGTGCTCGGACTTGGTTTCATCGTAAGGGCGCAGAAATGCTTTACCCTTTGCGGCGTTTTGAAGCTTTTCATAGTTTTCTTTTGAGATCATTGTCCATTGTGATGGGGTAAACCAGTGGGAGAACATATGAGTGCCAGTCATCTCATGGATGTCTTTTGCCGCCCAGTTCATTTTTTTGCGCTCAGTATCTAAGTATTGGCGCAAGGGTTCCCAGCCTTCCCAATAGTTTTCCGCATTGTTATTAAAACCCTGCTCACCGAGCATGAAAAACAAACAGCGTTCGGTTTGTTCCGGGTAGCCGCGCATTTCTGGGGAGGACATGCCGATGGCATCGGCATTGCCTTTGATGGTGACTTTGGCCCAGACGATTTCATTGCGCAGGGTGAGATGTTCACTTTTTTGTAACCCACCCCTATACCAGAGCCGCCATAGGTCTGGGGCATTGCCCCAGATATAGACGCTGGCGTTATCAATTAAAAAAGGTCTAAAGGTCGCCCACCATTCCAGTTGGAATTGATCGAGCTTGTCTTCGTATAAATTATCGTTGGCAACGCCGTCTTTTTGTTTACCCATGCCATAAGGGGGATCGGCGTGAAGCAGTGTGGCACGTTTACCGTTCATTAATTTATCCACCGCATCAATATAGGTACTGTCGCCGCACATGACGCGGTGTTTACCCAGCAGCCAAACATCACCGGGTACACTGACAGGGTCTTCGGGTATTTCAGGGATGTCATTTGCATCGGTGAGGCCTTCTTCATCTTCGAACAACTCTTCAAGCTCCATCAGTTCGGATAGCTCATCCTCATCAAAACCGGTCAGATCTAAATCAAAATCCAGACCATCCAGTTCGTGGAGTTCGAGTGCGAGTAATTCGCTGTCCCATTCGGCCTCCTCCCCTACGCGGTTATCCGCAAGGCGATAAGCTTTTACTTGCTCGGGGGTTAAGTCATCGGCTATTAAGATGGGCACCTCTTTGAGGTTTAACTGTTGGGCGGCGAGCAGCCGGGTGTGACCCACGATGATGACCATTTTGATGTCTACGACGATGGGTTGTTTCCAGCCAAATTCTTTTATTGATGCAGCGACCTTACCCACAGCCTGCTCGTTACACCTTGGATTGCGGGCATAGGGAACTATCTGTTCAATGGGCTTCCATTGGACCTTCATACATGACCTCGTGGGTAGGGATTTTGTGTTTGAGTGCTTGTTACATTTTCTACAAGCCATAAAAAACCCAGCAACCTTATCAGCGCTGGGTAAATACTTAGGTAATAATTACTTTCTTATCAGCTCAAATGTAATGTATAGCCCTTTCAAGTTTAGCCGATAATTTCCAATTATTTTTTACAGAATCTGCCGATTCCTCAATACTACATTCAAGCAATAGCAGTAAATTAAGCTGAAATAATATTTCCATAAAATCACATAAGTAACTCATACTTGTTATAGATGCAGCTTGCTTCGTTAATGACTCATCGTAGTGAGTCAAATAGTTTCTATTATTAACAATTTTTGTTGTAATCCGACTTCTTTTCTCTGAGTTCCCAAGCAAGAACGAAAATGGCTTAATTAGCTTCTTTAGTCTAAACCTAAGATTTGGTTCATTTCCATACTTAAGCCTTCCTTCTATCCATTCTCTATGCTCTTTTGGAACAGAATCAAGAACTTCATGTACTTTAGTCTCGTACTCACTTTTCGAAAACACACTATTACAATACAATCTTCTATGCAATGACTCTAAAGCATTCACCATAGAAGAAAAACGTTGTTCAATAAGAATATTTTTCCCGTGCATTACAGAAAAATAAAGATTAAGTGAAGGTAATATTTTATCGTACAGAATACGCCACCGATTCACAATTTCAGGAAATCTATCTTTTATATCTTCATAATTTAACAGTACATCCCGTCCATAAAAAGGAGATATAGAATCATGATCCATGAATGACTGAGAATAAATATCCATATATATTGGATTGCTTCTCTCATCAACTATTTCTGAATTAAACGCATGTATAATTTTCAACGGTAAACGATGATTTGAAACGAAACAAAAAAAATTAGAAAATTTCCACACGTACCGTAACAATTCATTAATACTGAATATTTCCTCATTGCTTTCTATAGATACTACTGGCTTTTGAGATAATTCGACACTCTCATGGTAATAGTATGTCATTGGTAAACTGGAAAAAAATTTAAACCCAAATAACAACCCCGGACAAATTGTATATTTTTCTTTTTCCAATAAGTTAAATTTTACAGTGCTTACTTTAAGATCATCAGAATGTTCTATCTTTATCCCTGATTTCAATAGCCATGAACCAAGATGCTCTAGCTCAAAATCGACTCCGGTAAAGGCAACATCATCTATACTGCAAAAACCATATCCAATAACCGTATGCTTAGAATACAACTCTGTATACGCGTACCCATTACCCCAAAAAGATGAACTTTCAACATAGCTATCTATAAGAGTTACGTCTTTACTGTTTTGCAATCGCCCTAAAATTATCGAGTATTTACTTATTTCTTTAACATCATGACCATCAAACTTGCCCATAAGTTTCAAACAACATCGCCCATTAGATTCAATAACCAATGTGCCAGGGATTTTTTTATCCGGGTACTCTGGTAGCCACCAATACCCCCGCTTCTCCATCAACTCTTCTATTTTCATATAAAAAATTCTTTAATATATGTTATATCTGACTCTCTAAAGATGCACTATTTCGTATTACAGATCAACAACAATCAAAAATAATCAATAAAATCAATTGCTTATTAAAAGCGACGCCTGCTTTAACGAAACGAAATGCGTTTTTAAATTCTGTGACTAGAAAGAGAACGCGCTGCGAATGACCCTCGCCTTTTTAGGCTTTAGGAAGAACCTATGACTCTTGTGCTGGTTGTTCTCTCATCATGCAAGGAGATATGTACGCCCTGATTAACATTGCTTAGAAACAATTACAGGGCGTTATATTTTATTGATTTCTGTTTATATATTAGAGCAGAGAGATTGTTATTTCTTGTTCTTGAATTTTTCCACTGACTCTTTCTGTTTAGTGATTTCAGATACCATCATTTTTACTGCCTGCGAATTATTCTTTAAGACTTGTTTAGCCTCGTCAACATCTGATACTTCTTTAGGAAATTTTTCAGAATTATCATTACTCATCACCATCAACCTCTTCATTATTTTTTAAGCGTTTTTTTAAGCGCTCAAGACTGACATCGTCAGTAGGCCCATTAATTACAGATGGTAAATCAGCCTCATCTTCGACTTCAAGAGACTTCTTAATATATTTTTTCACAAAATCACTACCGGATTTCATTCTCTCGATTGCTTCTTGTGTCTCAATGTTATCTTTGTCAGCCATATTAATACTCCAGCTTCAAACTTGAATACTCAGTAACACCAAGGCGATTTTTAACAGGCTTATAACCAAGCGTCTTATAATAAGAAACCACTTTATCATTCACCGGATTCATCATCCTTAATTCATCAGCACCTAACAACATTGCATAGTTAATTGCAGCCGATGTAACTATTGTTGTTAGTTGGTTTCTTAACGGGTTATCACTTAATGGTGATGCCTCAACTAGTTCCAGCCTAAGCTTTGTTTTTCTTTTGGTCGGTATACCATAACTTAACCCACATAATTGTCCACCTTGCCATACAGCAATATCAAAACGCTTTACTTCTTTGCTGTAATTATTATACATAGACATCCAACTCCACTGCGACCGAGATTTTCGATATGCCCCCTCTGTCACATTCTTCCAACTATCCGCTGTTTGTGCTGCACCAAACGATATTTCATCTAGGTCAAAGGCACTAATACTTCCCTTATATTGATCTAAGGTATGCTGATAACATACTTCGCGTAACTGCTGATAGTGTTCCCTAGTTTGTTTATACGTCCGAACCATGGTATATCCCTTTGTTTTTATTAATAAAACAACATAACCTTACGCTGCATTTATTTATAATATTAACAAAGCTTTTTATATTCGGATACCCCTAAAATTATTTAACAACACCCCTGTTTGCCTATGCTCATCTCGCCGTTCTTAACGCCCTAGCCATTGCCAGATTAAAATTACGAACTACCACCTGCTTTACCCGCTTTTCAGCCACCTCATGAAATTGATACTGCGGCTTGTACTTAGCCACCGACTCAAAGGCCAGCAATAATTGAGTACCACGGCGTGTACGCTGATAAATACCCGCCACTCCACCCACCACTCCACTGAAAACATCTGCGCGTCGTAATAACTTTTGTACTTTGCCCCGTGGAATATTGCCGTATTTGTTGCGTTTTAGTGTCACGGGTAACAGGTGCGCTTTATTCTTTGGCTTGCGCGTACCCCCTTCCACCACCCACTTTAAATACTCTGCCTGACTATCTTTTATAAACACCTGGGCTTGCCAGTTTGTTTTTGTGGCTTTGCGTATAGCCACGCCTCGCTTAGTAAAGGGGGTGGGCCGATCGAGTTGCCGATCCATGGCAATCTTTTCTGATCGTTGTGCGCTTTGTACTGTTCTGGTTAATGTTAACGCCATGGCAAACGGGATTTGTTTTTGAGCGATGTCATCCAGACCTTGTGTAAGTTGTTTAAGGTTTGATCGGACATTCACCGCGAGACCATTCATCAAAGCACCATAAGCTTAAATAATAAAGCGATGCCTGCACCCAATAAAGCCCATAAGAAACGGCTGATAATATTGATGCGGGTTTCACGTTGTCCCGCATTGAGCTGAAGCTCACGAACCAACTTGTCCTGATTGTTTAAACGCTGAACCAGTTGAGCCGTCTCGTTACGTTGCGCAAGAAGGCGCTCATCAAAGCGAGCAAGTTCAGCCAGGGCGCTTGCCATTTTCTCAAGACTCTCTTCAATTTTATCTAAGCGTTTTTCTATCGTCTGACTCATAGTACGCCTGCAATATAATGATTAAAATGTTGAATAAATTGCTCTGTGCTGCCTTTACCTTTTACAGTGTTGTAATGCTCCTTCCAGTAACGGGCCAAACCTCGAATATCATCTGCTGCGGGTAGCTTTTCTTTTACCCGACGATAATGTAATCGGCACATCACCACGTTATAACGCAGGTCATATATCAGGCGATCGGCATTCGGATCATTTATATCAAATACGAGTTTTAGACGATCAACCAATTCTGGTTTATAGCGCAGATAGTTTAGCCATATATCGTCATGGGTAACGGGTTCCATTTGTATGATACCCAGTGCTGGCCCACCGACTTGTTTGATAAACCGACCAGACAGGGACTCATGTGCAATCGTTCCCATGATTAATGCTCGGGCTGCGGGTTGAGAGAATTGTTTTCCTAGCGACAATAGCGCAGGCTTCACAACAAGATCGTGAAGTTGGTTGGCTTCAATCATGGGATTCCTGTTACTGTATTAATTGGCTGGATTATTTGAGTGTTTTTTCAGGCAAAAAAAAGTCCGCTCATTTAGGGCAAATGGCGAACTTAAATTTTAAAGCCTGAAAAGGGTTCAGGCTTCGATTAAGTCAGAGTTTTTTCCAACTTAGATATATTGTAGTCAAGTTGGGACAGTCATGGAAGGGAAAAATCTATTCAAGTATATTTTTATCTACATTTTCTTCATCATCAAACTCATAATCTTTTCTATTCGGCCTCCGCATACCATCTACCCATTTAGAAAACAAAGAGCTTTCATCCCAAAGCATTATTTTATGCCCATATATTATATCAATTGCTAATGCCTTACGCTTACTATCAGAAAAAGAACACAAAAAATCATGCTGATTCATAACTTTATATATTTCTTTTGTATATATCTTTTTAACTCGATTCTCAAAAAAATAGAAAAATCGTGATAGAATTGGCATCGCTATTAAAATCATAAACCCAACACCAAATAAAACTACTCCTACTAAAACCTTTATAATTGTTTTTTCTTGTTTTATATAAGCTGGGCTATTCTCATAATCATAAATTCTTTTAGTTAGACCTGTTTTTTGTATTTGCACATCCACATCTGGCTCCACATCACCTTTTAAGTATATATACGACTTAAAAATTGGTTCACTTTTCTCAGTTCTATTTACAACTTTAATAGTATATTTAAATAATTTATTATCAATATAATGACTCTCTATACTTTCCTTTTTAACGCCGTCTTTAATATCACCGGCACCAAAAGCCACACCACCAAAGACGGTTAATTTATTATTATTTTTATCTTTTATTGATATAATAACAGGTACATCTGTATAGTCTGTATTTGAAAAATTATAAATACCAACATTGATTCTAGTTAATTTTTCACTCTTATTCTTCCCGATGGACACAAAAGAATCTTTTCCGAACAAATATGGTGCGTTTAAAAATTCATTTTCCACCTCAGTATACACATCAAGGTATTGCATTTCATTGCTTTTCTCATAAAACCACGACGTAATTAGATAAGTAAAAAAAACAGGAACCAAAACCATTAAATATTTTTCAACATGTTTAAATTTATTCATTTGACACTCCATATCACTAGTTCTTTCAAAAACATATTATCTCATTAAACCGAATGCATTTTCATCATAATGACACTCATGTTCAGGCGTCATCATCAACAAATCTTTAGGTATTCCCTTAAGCAAAGAATATTCTTCTATTAATGGTTTAAACTTATTACCCCCTAAATCACTAAGGCAGTTATAAAATATCAACATCATTTCATTCACAGATAGCTGAGCCCTTAAAAGATTACTATATAGGCACTTATCTTCTATATCGCTTGTGTGAATAAATTTTGCGATATTATACAAGCTTCTAAAATAATGACCTATTTCCGATTGATTCTTATCGTAAAAATCCAGATAAGCAGAGTTTATTACTTTTAATTTAGGCTTAATCAACGCCTCTTTTTCAGGATCACGATACATGGCTTTTTCTTTTTCGATGCCCACAATATTAGTTTTTTCTACATTATTAATTAAACAATATACAGTATCATCAAACTCTCTTTTGAACCTATCATAAAACACCTTAAAACAGTCTCTACCTTTGGTTGTTCTCTTTGTTCTTGAATTATAGAGATCTATGGACTTAACTATTTCCTGATGAAGTGATAATAATTGAAAAAATGTCCCCTCAAATCTTTGTCTAGACTGAGTCAATGCCTGCTCTTTTTGAGCCTTACTGGTTTCCTCTAGCGCTTCAGCTGTTTTACTAAACTCCTTTTTCTGAATCAAAACAGAAACAGTTAACCAGTAAAATGCTGAAAAAGCCACGAGAGGATTTAATATGCCACCTACAAAATCACCAAATGTACCCCAATCACCACTATTTAAACTTAGTGCCTGGTGTTGTACTACATAAAACCAAACTGCATAGCCACCAATCACCAAACAAAATAAAATTCCAATAAATAGCCGACTACTTTTTATAGCACCTTCGAGATCATCATTTTTCATATGCTTATCGCCAAATCTAGTCAGAGACAAAAACCCTGATTATCACCAAAAATAGATTAAGAGCAACTAGTCCTCTATTGACATCATCTCAATCATATCACCCCAACATAGTCACCATGCCTTCAAATTGCCACATAACCCAATCATCAAGCAGTCGGGAAACTTTACCATAATTTTTAAAATCATTACGAATAAACGTCTTAGGATGAATCTTCATAAATCGCGCCCTAGCTGCAAGCGAAGTATATTCTTGAGGCGAAGCCATCTCCTCAATCGCCAAACAACAATATTTTCTCAGTAGTTTAATATTGTCTTCCTTCTTCAAGTCAAACCAGTCCTCTTCCATGGCAAGCTTAATCGCATCATTAAACAGATAATCGCATAGCAGGAGTTGGCGCTTTGTATGCCCCGATGCTTTTAGCTCAGCCGCCATATCATATTTAATATGTCGGCCTGCGCGTACAGCACTAATATCCGCTTTGGTTCGTTGCTCCGTTCCCCCGCCACTCCCCGGTACCTGATCATATTGCACCCCTCTGGCCTGCTGGGCTGCATAAAGTTTGGCTCCTCGATCTTCTATATAATCATAGTAATCACTGCTCATTTCTATCTCTCCCCTATGCGGCCTGATGGTTATTATCAATCAAGGTATCTATACATTGATCTTCAACGCATTCACAAATGGGCATGTATTTCATGAGCATTTGTGCTGTTGCTTTACTTGGTTTTCGGCATTCACTTTTGATGGTGAGACAGGCTTCGATGTAGGGTGTCGGATCGGTTACATCCAGTATGTCCATTTCTTTTAAGATGCGTTGCACCCAGGCGGTTTCAATACTCATTTCTTCCAGCTCTTTTATTTGGCTTGAGTAGAGGTAAATTATGGCCATGGCTTTTCCGGTGACACCGGCACCATTTAAGTACAAATCTTCCATTGCCTGATACACAATGGCTAAGCGAAGCCTGGCATCACTTTTTTGGTGCTCATCTATCTGGGCCAGCACCTCTTTTTCTATTTTCTTTTTTGCCAGTGCTACACGCTGATTGATTGCCAATGAAAGTACGGCGGCTTTCTTTGCAATGCTTTTATCGGCAATGACTTTATCCCTGTTTACTGTAACGACTCTTTTCATTCAGTGTTTTCCTCTTTGTTGTTTGTTTGTTGTTTTATGCTTATTTTTTAGTTAATTTTTATGTCTGTTTTTATTTTCATTTATTTTTTTGGTTTATTTTTCATCAGAAACTTTCATATATTCTTCAAGCCAATAACAACACACAAAACCAATGGGGCCATGGCGGTTTTTTTGTACGTCTATTTCCATTAAGCCTTTTTGATCGGTGTTCTCGTTATACACTTCATCCCGGTAAAGCAACATAATGCAATCCGCTTCCTGCTCAATCACACCGGAGTCTTTTAGATCCCCCATACGAGGTCGTTTATTACTGCGCTTTTCCACTTCACGGTTCACCTGTGCGAGTGCCACCACCGGAATATCTAATTCGCGGGCGAGCTCTTTTAGCGCCATCACTACATTGCCGACCTGCTCATGTTTAGGAATATTTTGATCTGTCCATTTAATGCGTTGTATGTAATCCACATAGAGGGCTTTTATGTTATGCAGGTGTTTCCAGACTCGGGCCTGTCTCACCACATCCATAATGCTGGGGGCGGGTTTGTCGTAGAGCCAGAGATTGGATTGCTGATGCAGGGTTGCCACCGTGTTACTGACTTTTGTGAAGTCTTCCTCTGTCATTTTTCCGGTGCGCATGTGGTTGGCATTCACCCGCCCGTGAATAGCGATTAACCGCATACCCATTTGTTCATTGGGTTGCTCGGCACTGATAATCCCCACGGGTTGTTTGGCGTTATTGGCAAGGTTTAACATAAAGGCGGTTTTACCCATGGCGGGTCTTGCACCGATGATGGTTAAATCTGAATTATGTAATCCACTTAAAATTGCATCGAGACGTTTTAAGCCCATGGGGATACCGACGATGTCTTCTGACTCATACGCCGCTTCAATATTGATGATGGCTTTTTGCAGGGCTTGCCCGATGGAGCTGTCATATTGCTTTTGGGTTTGCGCCAGTGCCATTAAACCCCGCACAGCTTGATCAACTACTTGCAGGCTGTTTTCGGCATGGTCTATGGTGTTGAGTAATTCGACGGCGACTTCTTTGGCTTTTTTGTTTCTGGCATCTTTTTTTACGATGTGAGCATAAGCCACCGCGTTAACGACGGTGGGACAATCTTTTGCAGCTTGCCCTATCACTGACAGGGCTTTCATGTTCGGGTGGGATTTGTTTAAACGTTCTGCGACGGTAATAATATCTACCACGTCATTGGCAGCCACCATATCCAGCACGGCTTGATAGGCAATGGCGTAGCTTTGGGTTTCAAAGTCTTCGGCCAGTAAATCCATTTCCGCCACCAGGGTGGGCTTTTTCATGACCGCACCCAGTACCGCATGTTCCGCATCAAAACTCATCCGACTAATTCCTTGCGGGGTCGGTTGTCATCTTGTTGGTTGCGATAGCTTTGTAATTTGCTCGGTGGGTTCAAGCGGTTTTTTAACCAGGCGGGTTTAATGCTTTGCCAACCGGCGTCGATGGTTTCATCGACGATTTGATTTAAGTCCAGGCCACAGTCGGTGCAGGTTTGTAATGCACTCAGGTACAAACTGAACCCGTGTTGGGTTAGTGGTTTTTTGATGGCCTTGCGGTGGTCGATGAAATTTTTAGCCGATTGAATGCTTAAACCGTCAGGCAGGTTGATTAATTCAATGCCTTTGTATTTTTCTGTTTTTGGTTTTTCACTTTCGAACTTTTCTTTTGTTAGTTTTTGTTTTTTTAAACTGGTAGGTTCTTTGGTAGATTCTACTGATAGGTTCTGTAGCCCATATATGGGCTGCTTCACTAACCCGTATATGGGCTCCTTCACTACCCCATATACGGGCTCCTTAGATGCGGCTATTGAAACGATCCCTTTTATGGGTTCATTACCTATTTGGGGTTGTACAGGCGTGATTACAGCGCTATCTTCAGGGCGGTTTTTTGTAAGTGACCCGTTTATGGGCGCATTAGCTCTTGGCACTGGTTTAACTTGCGCAGGGTTATATCGATCAGGCACACCCACCAGTTGGTAGACCTTCACCTGTCCGGTTCGCCCTTTTCGTTTGCCCGTGTCCAGAATTAAACCGCATTCGACCATACGTGAAATCGCGCCCTGTACGGTTTTACGATTCAACTCCGTGTCAAACGTTAATCGACTAATGGATGGATAGCAGCAATGCGCTTCATCCGCCCGATCCGCCATCGACATTAAAACCAACTTATCAACGCCTTTACCGCAACGTTGTTGCCACGCCCAGCGCGTGGCATCAAGGCTCATTGTCTACTCCGATTTGATTTCATTATTGTTTGCTCCATAACAGGTCATCTTCCCCAACCTCACGTTGGGTTAATCTGAAATAATGTATAACATAACAATATACGCACATGGAAGTAACTGATTAAAATAATCTACATTTATTTTTCAATTGGGTTATCATCTTCACCATGAAGACGATTACGGATATACGCTATACCAACCTGCAACGCCTGATGCAGTCCGTGGGTGGCACCAATTCAAAGCTGGCTCACTTTCTGGGAAAAGAGCGTGGATTCACCCACGCTTATGTGCGGGAAAACAACCCCAAAAATGTCGGCTCAGCCTTTGCGCGGTTTGTTGAAGAAAGGTTTAACAAACCCCATGGCTGGATGGATACAGAGCATTCGATTAAGTCCCCACAGCTTTTAGAAACCCTGCGCTATATTGATGAGGAGTTGTGGGCTTATTACGAGGTCGCCACCGCACAGGAGAAGATGGAGCTGATTGATCTGGTCTTTGAGGAGCTGAGTGATCTTGAATTAATTCAGGTGAACCCCAATCACCAGTTATTGTCAAAACTCATTAAACCCAAACTCGGGTTAACTTAAAAACGGACAGGACGCCTTAATTATGACTGATGAAAACATACTGCACTTTAAGAACAACTCTGCAAAAGAAAATGACACCCCCGCACCAACTTCAAATCGCTTAAGTGAATTAAAAAACACCTTGGATAAGCGATTAGAAGATAAGCTGGCGCAGGAACAGGCCATCGAGACACGCCAGGTTGAGCGTGAAACCCAGACCAGAAACACCTTTAAAAAGCTGATTACAGGGTTATCTGCAGCCATACTACTGGGTGGCTTAACCAGCGCTGGCTGGGCATTAGCGCAAAAAGATAATCACCTGATACAAAAAGATAAAGACAAACTGTCTCTGGACTATACGCAACTTAAAAACCGTAACCAGCAACTGGAGCGGGAAAATGCCCGCTTACATGCGCGGCTGGATACCTCAGAAACAAATTCAATCACCCTGGATAAGTTGTCATCGAATTTAGGCAAAGCGGTGGATGAGTTAAAAGCCAATCGCGCTGAACTCGTTGCGAAGCTCAATCAATCCAATACCGTCATTGAGCAGCTGTATAAAGATAAGGCGTCACAGGAAAAGGCGTTTAAAACATTAACCCTGTCCTATCAGGCTTCGGAAAAGAACAATGCGACGCTGAATGAAAAGCTCAACCTGCTACACAGTATTTTCGATCAGGGGCGCAGCGTGTTAAGCCAGTCAAAACCCGAACCGATAGCGCCCAAAAAAGAAGGCTAGTTGCCTTTATTGATCAGAATTTATCATCATTGATCACAACTCGGCTCGTTAATCATTTTTGATTAGTGGGAACGGGTTTGTTTTTTTGTCCTTTCCCCGTTTAATCACACAATCAGCTCTTAGGCCACTTCATAACCGTATAACTTTATAAGCTACACATCTTCCGTGTTTGGGGGTTACAGGCTATATTGTCGTTAACCTGAAATCATTCATAACATCATCCCGGAGATTAAATGAAGTTGATGAGCCTTGAGCAATATCAGAAAAACCGATTTATGCCCGGTAGCGCCCCAAGCACCCGCACCCTGCGCAGCTGGATTGAAAGCGGCGAGTTAACCGGGGTTAAGCGCGGGAAATGCTATTTCGTGGATATTGAGGCTGAAAACAAACGATTAAGCCCACACAGTCAATTAATGGGCCTGCCTGAGTATATTAAGGCGCGTTTTGTTGAGGGTAGCCAGCCGGATGTACGTACGGTGCGCAATTGGGTTGAAAATGACGATATACCAGGCCTTCGCTATGGAAAGCTTTACTTCATTAATGTAACAAGCGAGTGTTGGGCCACAGGCAACCCACTCATGGATAAAGTACTGGCGGCATAAATGGCACGACCTCGCACCCAAGGTAGACGCGATCTACCGGACAATCTGCATCCGGTTGTAAAAAACAGGATCACTTATTACAGTTATCGCAACCCTGACACCGGGGAGCGAACCGGCTTTGGAACAAATAAAAAACTCGCCGTCCTTGCAGCCAAACGCATGAACGCCCTGATTTACTCTGCCGATGATCGGGTCTTACAGCTGGTGAATTTAGCCCAGCAGCCAGTTGAGCTACGCCAGACAAAAACACAGGCCGATACCCTGTTCACGGATTATCTGGATCACTTTAACACCACCGTTCTTCCCAAACGACGCAACCGTAAAGGTCAGCCGCTTTCACCTAAAACCCTGCAGGATTATGCCAACCAGATTGAGCACCTAAAAAACAGTCAACTGGGGGCGATGTCAATTGGGTTTATCGGCTCAAACACCCATAGCCGTGAAGCCCGAAAAGCCATTAACCAATATTTAAATCAATTCCCGGACACCTCTTCTAATCGTCGCCGGGGTTTAATGATTCAAATTCTGAAACAGGCGATAGGGGATGGTGAATGTGACCGCAATAATGCGGATGACACCATTAAGAAAACCGAAGAGATTAAGCGCCAGCGCCTGCCGTTGGCGGCCTTCCAACAGATTTATGAGACTGCTGCCCCATGGTACAAAAATGTACTGGACTTAGCCTTGCAGACACTACAGCGCCGGGAAGATTTAGTGGTGATGGAATTTGCACAGATTGAGAATGCACAGCTGCGTTTTGTACAAATTAAAACCGGTCGAGCGATGGCGATTAATATTGGGCCAGAGCTGGATAGCATTATTAAACGGTGTCGGGATAATATTCCCTCTCCCTATCTTATCCATTACAAGCCGATCAAAGCCACCCGCACCCAACTGGACTCGAAGAATCATTGGACATCGATAACAGAGGATAAAGCGACTAAGCATTTTAGTACGTTGCGCGATACGCTGGGGCTGTTTGATGAACTGGAGCCTCGGGAGCGGCCTTCGTTTCATGAGATACGAGCCTTGGGGGCTGATTTGTATCGGGAGGCTGGGTGGGCGGAGGAAGCTATTCAGCAGCTGCTGGGGCATGCTGATGCTAAGATGACGCAGGTTTATTTGGATCGGCATCGTAGGGATGCAGTTGAATATAATGTTGTAGATTCTGGTTTAAAGACATTAACAAAACAAACAACCTAATAATCACACTAGCGCTACTTATCTATGTCCACTTGAAAATCATAATCACCCGATTTTATTTTTTTTTGAGTAGCTTTAAAAAAACGTTCTGGCGGAGTAAGACTATGCTTACGAATAGAATCTTGCTCATCCATAAGAGATATTACCTCCTTCTCAAATTCCTCAATACTTTTGCATGAAAAAATATTACCCGCAATTCTAAAACGATCTTGTAGATGCTTAAATGCAGCAGCTGATTCAGCCACACGACCAATATCTACATCTAATTTTAACGCTTCATATATTGCTGGAATTAGAGACGCTAAAAGAGCAAAAGATGCTGCTAGAAACTTTAAATTAGTATTACCTGAATCTACCAATATTGACCATGTAGCTAATCCTCCAAAAATAATAGGTAAAACAATTAGTGCTTTTTTCCAAAACCTAATTGACCTTAACCAAATATAAAAAATAGTAGAAGTATACTTACATGACTCTTCCTGCCTTAAGCATTCATCAATAAGCCTTTCAAATCGTTTGTCCATACCACTTCCATCTGAATTTGATTACCAAATATTAATTGCCACTGTTCGCTCGCGAGTTTAATCATATCTAAATACTCATATTCGCATGCTTTTTCTGCCCGATAATAAGCAGTAACAACTTGAGATTGCCAATTATCTCCAAGACTTATTAACTCACCAGTTCCTGGCACCACTACGCATTTATCTGCTTTATTATAAAGAAATACCAAAAAATCCCTAACCATCCAATCATAATAAAAAGCCGTTTCCTTGCGATACTTATACTGCCTCAAAAACTCCACTGCAATTAATTCTATATAAAAAGATTTTAATGGAACGTTACAATTTCTTTTCCAGCATTTCATCATTTTTATAAGAGGGATTAAGTTATTTGCACACTCTGAATCTACACTAGATATAATATTGTATTCTGCTGCAGGATCAGCAGTTATGTAACTACCTCCATTCCGAGTATTACACAAAAAATAAGCCCCAGATGTAAGCTCAAATACTGGAATCAGCTCAACATTCTGACTTTTAAAATTAATAGCCACTACTGGCCCGTCGCCCCTAATATCAGTGCTTGGGTATGCCGGTAGTAATAGGCTTTTCACTTCCTGCAAAAGACTTGATTGCTTATTACCTGCTCGGATTTGGTATCGATGATATACAGATATGGGCAATTTAAAATAAAGATCAATGTCTCCTGTAGGACGTATTTTTGTCTTTTTAAGCCATGACCCTGCAAAAAAAGCAGTATTATTAATATCAGCACTTCCATAATAATACTTATTCAACACATTAATTACGCCTAAAGCATGCCTGGATCCTTCATTTTCTTGTACATCAGTGTAGTTTAAATTTGCAATAAACGAATCAAACCTTCTTTTTACACCAATCCACATACTTTACTCCCATATATAAGCAAAACAAATCATACTCAACAACCAAATAAAAGCCAATGACTACCATATGGTGTGGTTTTGACATATTTAAACCCCTATATGCAAAATAAATGAAAAATAATGACGAATTTTAGAAATATTAAAATAAACCCAAATTAAATCCATTAATCCTCAGCGACAGGCCCGAACTCACCTATCAATTTCGCATCCCCAATATCTGATGAATCGATAGAAGGCGAGGAAAGCACAACTGGAACAGTGCTTTCGCCATCTTGAACATTAAAAACCACATCCCCATCATTCACAGCATCTATAAAAGCCTCACTCTCAACAACTTCACGCTTGCTTACCATTTTAGGTGCCGATGGCTCCCATTTACTGAGATGCTGCACGATACCCATATAATAATCCGTCAACATCTGCTCTATAATTTCGACAAATTTTCTGGGTGAAGAAAATTTCTTACTAAAGTCTTTCAGGTAAATAATTTTAAATTCACGAATCTCCCTACCTTTCAGTCTTTCACCTGCATTTACAAAATCATCAATCGAAAATCGCTCAGCCACAGGACTCTTTTTGATTAATACCTCCAGATAAATCTCTTTCACAAGCTCAGACAGTAAGGCGTCATTCTTTTTCACACAGGTATCCAGCTGCCGTTTAAGCCACCCTAGCTGACCTTTTAGTGTTTTATCTTCAGGTGATTTTAGAGATACACTCATTTCTATCGTCCGTTTTTCAAATAAGGGCTGCACCTGAATATCTGATGCAGCGCCTCTTACACGCAGCACTGATGACAACTGCTTAATCGATACCAATTCTTTACAGTCAGATTTTAGCCTCTCATCCAGCTTCCCTTTAAACTTTGTTGCTCCAGATTGCACCAGAACACCCAGTTTGCGACTCAAGAGTAGAGCCATATCACGTTCCTCTTGCTGCCAGCTTAATACAGCCTCCTGGACACACTCATCGGTAGCTTTAAGGCTTGCACCGGCATTAATCTTATCAACTACATCGACCCAGCCTGCCTTCATTTGGTTGAGACCAAAAACACCTGATTTATCCCACTCAAGGTAATTGACTACCTCTCGCATAATCTCAACCTGATCTTCATCCTCTATTGCGGCATCCCCCTCGAACAACAACACATGCGCAATAGTTAGGAGATATGTCCATGAGAAGTGATGCATCTCCAGCCCGCGAATATTTTTAATGCTCACGGGTGACTGTGTGCTATCTGAAACAAACTGATTTGATATAGTAATAAATTTAGGGATAGCGTATTTTTTTGCTATCTGTTGATAACGTTCAAGCTGCTCTTTTTCGAGTTCATTTTTGCCATTCTTAACTTCAACAATAGCAGCATCACGAATCGTGCCGGATTTAACAACTAAGATTAGCCCATCAATGCGAGAATCTGGAAAATCTTTAAATTCCACCTCGGAATAAACATATAGTGTTCCGCCAATTTGCATTTTTGCCTCTGACAGCAAGGCCTGTTTGAACTCCTTAACTAGCCGTATTGATGACAATAGCACCGAAGTAAGAGCCATTTCATCACCTAGCTTATAAACTGGGATGAGGCGGGGTTTTCTCAAACTAATTTCTTTTGAAACAATTAATTGATTAAATTCAGATTTTTTTAGCCCAATTAATTTACCTATTTTCTTCTGCACTAGATCAACCACGCTCCATTCTCCTTATCATTTTAGTTTTGAGGCTAGAGTTGTGAATTATCCAGCCGAATCATTCAACAATGATTAAATCAAGATAAAAATACAGCATCCGCTCTATCCAACACAAGCATTAAAATCTACATTTTTTCATTACTTTATTAACAACCTCTAATGCTATTAACATATCTTTGTTCTCTCGACCTTTAAAACTAACAATAACCAAGCAAAGTAAAGCCCATGATGTTATCCATATCTGATTTATTAATTTTCTTGCATACTACAATAATCACCTCATAATAATGCGTATATTTTTTCGCAAGGGAGAGCAGTAGAATGCTAGCAACACATATTGATGCAGAACAACGCTACACAAAACTTCGTAAAATGGCACTCGACACAGCCCAACGTACATTCCAAAGTGCAGGCAATCAGAACATTACCGCCTCAGCTATTACGCCTATGGCGCTATCCGCATCTAAGCTGTGGGGTCAATCCCCTAGCCGGCAGGTTGATTGGGACTGGTTTGAAGGATATAACGCATTTAAATTCAGATACCCTAAACGCTTTGAGATTGCCCTGTGGGAAACGAACAAGCTTATTGGACTATCTATGGGCAGGCCAACCTATCATGGCACGGCATTAAGGCTGGACGTGGTTGAAGCTTCTCCACCAGATTTAGGGGATAGACCACCAATATTCGATATGATATTAGTCGCGTATGGAATATATGCGCGCTTTATCAATGCTTCTGAAATAAGAATAATGAACCCAATCAATGATGACGTGAAACATTATTATGAAAGCTTTGGATATACCTATGTTGACAAGAAAGATTATCTATTTCGAGAGGTTCTGTAATGAATAACATAACCGATCTTAAAAAAGCTCAAAAGAAAAAACGTGAGAAAACGGGCTGGACACAGGAAGAAATTGAACAAATGGCGGCAAAGGAAATGCAGGAACATAAGAAAAAAGCTGAAAATGAACCTGAACAGCTCGTTTCGGGTGATATGCAAAAAATTATCGACGGAGATGATGATGAAGAAAACAAATAATAAACCTATGCTAGACCATGAAAAACAAAGCCAGCCGCTTGCCGGTGAGACCTCTCCTGAGGAGGCTCTCCTCAAAGCCAATATTTTTGCTGAACTAGAAAAGAAACAGCTTGAGACCAAAAAAACCAAAGCTGGGCAAAAGTAGCCATCATATTATTCTTTAAAATCAAATTCAGGGCGCTTTTTGCGCCTTATTTAGACTTACCCACATCTACCCCTTTAATACCAGCATTAAAAGCCTCTACAGCCCTTTAAGCACTATATATAAAACACCTGGCAAACAGCATCACAATTCAGGCAATAAAACACAGGCAATTGATCAAATAACAACCAGAAGAATAACCGGGAAACTGTTTTTAAGGAGTGGGGTTTTCAGAAAATATTCAGAAAGTATTCAGAATCAGTTACCGCTAATATAGACAAAAGCGGTAACTGCTTGATTCTAAACATAAATATGGTGCCGGCACCATGAGTCGAACACGGGACCTACTGATTACAAGTTATGAGACGGGTCACTGCCAAGCCCTTGTAATCACTAACTAAACACCTTTAAAACTTTACTATGAAAACTGCATTTCGAGTCGTTTAAAAACAATACGTTACACCACAGTTTTCAGAATCACTTCCGGCTATTGCTCTCCTTAGCGAGGGCGGATTCTATAACCTCCTAAACACACGGTCAACCCCTTTTAACAACAAGCAAACACAATCATCAACAAGCCTTTGATTTAAAACGAAATATTTTTAATTCAAAGCTTGCTTCAATGACCAAATCAAGCGTTACTTTAGGCATTGAAAACAAGCCACATTTAACTACCACCTTACTAAGGAATAACCAATGCCAATATCACAAGCACAGACCCGGATTCTTGAACTCGCTTACGCCAATAATGGATATTTTGATCCGTCCATGACACCCCTTCGAGGTGGCGCACTCAAAAAAGTCATCACCGCACTACAAAACAAATCCCTACTAACGACCCAAACAAAACGCGGCTACCCCATTACAAACAAGGGTATCGAAACCCTTGGGATTCAGATCCAAAAACCAACTCCACGCAATGCCCGAGAAGGCTCAAAAACCGCAAAGCTTATAAAAATGCTACAACGCAAAAATGGCGCGACCAACATACAGATACAGGACGCCTTTAACTGGCAGCCTCATTCGGTACGCAGCATGATTTCAGGAACACTGAAAAAGAAAATGGGATATGAGGTGATCACTGATATTAACAACTCAGGTAACTTTATTTACAGGATCGACATTTAATTACGTCTTAATAATAGTCAAACGATACCTGACAAGGATTTGCAATCATGACTCAACACGCAATTGCCCCCTTATTCCCAGAACACGGATGGGAGGAAAGCAATAACCTGCTAGATACCTTTTTCTATCAGGAACTCACCCAGGCAGAATATCGCCGGTGCCATGAAAATGAAAGCATCACGCAGTCGGCACAAATTATTCATGAAAACATGTTAAGTCGAATTTTAAACATACAGACGAAAGTGAACTCGCATAACGTAAAAACTTTTGCACCGGAACTAACACTCACCGATAACATTTGTAAAACATTAAACCTGCCAAAACAAAATTTTACATCACGACATAACGAAATAATTTCACGCTAAGACAGCGTTTGACAAATACAAATTTTATTGACTACTATTGACGTGTTATTTTTTACGTTACTTAAATAACCGAACTAGTCCATAAATAAACGAAAATAAATAAACAAGAATAAACAAGCGAGGTAATAAAGATGAAATTTCAATAATTAAATAGACGCAAGTTCAAGGTGCGCTAACACCCTGAACCCACTAACCACCAACAACCTCTTAGGAGTTGCTCATGGCTAATTGTAATATTACGTCACGAACCCCCATTGTCGGAAGCTTTTTTTCCACAATAGGTTATATCCCACCGGTGCCGACACGTTTTTGTGTTTCTCGGCCATTTTTACCCTCGATTCAATCGCTTAAATCCATGACTTACATGGAAACCCTGTGCGCGCAAGTGTTCATCCTGCCCACATCAATTAACGTCAATCCGGATAACAGCCGATTACTGATCGAGGCCCTGTCCTTTGAAATACCATTGCGTTTGTCACTGTTGGAAAAAAGGCCGCCCTTGTTACTTGCGGCCCTTTCACCTTAACCGGGCGATGTGTACGTAAAAACACATTAGCCAGGTGGTTGCTACCGACGCTTTTTACAAAGCGCCGGTTTCCAATAATTGACAAACATTTCAGGGATAACACTATGACGTTAAAAGATCGTTTTATCGAAGCGGTTAAAAACGGTGAGTTAGGCACCATGGACGATCAGGGCACCATGATCACATTGCAGGAATTTAGAGACTATTTTTCCGATATTAAAACCCAGTACATCCTATCATTTTTACCCGCCGCGACCATTGAACCGGGGCAGCGCACCATGAGCCACACCAAGTTTGTGTTTAGGGTACGTAAGGGGGTTTATCGGGTGCATCCGGATGCGATTGATCACAAAACTGAATAATTTCCAGAGATATACCGATCTCCCACGCTTTTCGGCTTGCAGTTATGGGCTTTAACTGTTTATAGTACGCCACTGGACAAATGACAGATTGTAAAGTCATTTGCAAACACAAGGATTTGAAAGGAAACGCACTATGTCTATTTTTGGAGTATGCCTGTCAGTGATGATGATGGGCTTTATCATTTTATTCTGGATCATCAAACCACAGGCACCCATCGCCAATCCCCCTCATTCACATAATAGAAACTAAGGCTATTACGTATTTTTAATATGTCGTTTGCTCGTTTATTTTCAGCCTCTTTTTTCAGTTTAATACTATCGTCCGCTCAAGCCGGTGTTATTGAAATGCCTGTCATCGAAGAGGCACCGTCATTGCACGGCACCTCTATTTATGAAAACTACAATATTCCCAGCATTAACAACCGCGACCCTGACCCGGTCAACGGGCCACGCTTGTGGGTTAA
>Ga0316207_10000574_pt1 | contig 56383 bp, 52 predicted proteins | sample 6weekpyrite_MG_FD_204943 | JGI IMG/M metagenome (GOLD analysis project Ga0316207, IMG submission 204943) | Microbial mat bacterial communities from mineral coupon in-situ incubated in ocean water Damariscotta River, Maine, United States -... | ecosystem: Environmental > Aquatic > Marine >...
CGCCAGTGATAGAGCCATCTTTTTCAATATACTGCAAAGGAGGTAGCTTCTCAGAGACTATTCGCAGCGATTGCGAATTGGATGAGGAAGAATAGAATATAAATAACACTAAAAATAGTATTTTGATACTGCTCACTTAAGCTTCCTCCTGTATTGTTTTTATCTATCCTACTATGAAGAATAGTGACTGTATAGCGGCAAAAACTAAAGCTTGATCTAGCTTAATGTTAATTGTTTTTCACTAACAGCCAAACCATTGGCGTCACCATAAATGTAGTGACCGACTATAAAGTCAATATTAGCAAATTTAACGTTTTTATTAATGTCGCCTACACCCAGCTTTTCAGTTTTAATTGGGTTACAGCCTAATGCTTTAACGCCCAAATCAAGCGTAGCAATAGTGCCAGCATCACGAATACAACCATTAATTATTATGCCTTGCCAACCATTACTAACTGCCTGTTCAGCTAGCATATCGCCAAGTAATGCTCGATTTAAACTAGCTTTACCATCAACCACCATCACTTTACCTGTGCCATCAGTTGCTACTAACTCTTTCACTTTTGAATTGTCGTTGAAGCAAGAAACAGTCACTATCTCGCCAGTAAAAATTGCCTTGCCACCATAATCAGTAAAAATGGGCTTGGCCAAGGTCAATGCTTTTTCGTGTTGGTCAAACAAGTCGGGTAATAAATCTAACATGGTAAATTGCCTATTATTGTTGAATTAGCTCCTACTCTAGCATCAATGAATGGTAAACTATCATCAAGCTAAATTATGACGAATATATACCCATGATACTTCAAGATGCGAGTTTCAGGATGCCTGAGCGATTCATGGTCAAGGCGCATCTTTTTATTAATGGTTGTTCCCTTAAAAAGAGATGCAACGAAGAGCGTGATTTGCTCAGACATCCCCGTAGGGCTGGTTTATAAACGCTTTATGCTACGTTATTGATTTCGATAAGGGAACAACCATTCTCTTCAATCAATGCCTTGCCTAAAAGCGTTTCTAATTCCAGCTGAATCCTGCATATTGAGGTAACATGGGTATATTATCTAAACTAAAAAACCGGAACAAAACCATGCCTTGGATACAACTTAGATTAAGTGCCAATGAAGAAACTGCTGAAAAGTACAGTGACTGGCTAGTAGCCTGTGGCTCACAAGCAGTAACTTTTATCGATGCTAAAGATACGCCCATATATGAACCACTGCCTGGTGATGAGGTGCTTTACTGGTCAAACACTGTAGTAATGGGATTATTTGATGCCAGTCATGATATGGATAAAGTGATTAGCTATTTACAAGGCATTCATCCCGATAAAGACCAAATGCACTATAAACTTGAGCAGTTAGAAGACAAAGACTGGGAACGGGAGTGGATGGATAACTTTCATCCAATGAAATTTGGTCAGCGTTTATGGATTTGTCCAAGTTGGCGCGACGTACCAGAGCCTGACGCTGTAAACGTAATGCTTGATCCCGGTTTAGCATTTGGTACGGGCACACACCCAACCACTGCTTTATGTTTAACTTGGCTTGACGGTTTAGATTTAGTGGATAAAACCGTGGTCGATTTTGGTTGTGGTTCAGGCATTTTATCACTAGCAGCATTGAAGCTAGGCGCGAAAAAAGTCATTGGTATTGATATCGACCCGCAAGCATTACAAGCAAGTTTGGCAAATGCTAAACGTAATAATGTTGATGACAGGTTAGAATTGTACTTGCCTAAAGACCAACCAAGCTTAAAAGCTGATGTTGTTGTGGCTAACATTTTAGCGGGACCACTGCGTGAGTTAGCGCCTACTATTATGGAATTTGTTGGTGAAAAAGGCTTGCTTGCTCTGTCTGGTGTACTTGAGGAGCAAGCACAAAGCTTACAAGGTATTTATGGCCAATGGTGTGATATGCAGCCGGTTACCGTGCAAGAAGAATGGGTGCGCTTGAATGGGCAAAGAAAGTAGTTATATAAACTGCTTCCTTTGCTGCAAAAAAGGCAGAGAACTTTATCTGCCTTTTTGTGTCATTTACTTTAAATCAGCAATTAAGGTTTTTAACCACTTTTCTTCATTGATAAAACGCCACGACCAGTGTTTGTAGCCTTCACCAATACCAAGCTTGAGTATTTCTTGCTCACTTTTACCTTGCACTAAAAAGCCACTAATACGCTTGATGCTATAGCTGATCATGTCAGAAAATTCTTTATAACGAACCTTATTGGTCAATTTCCCATGACCAGGAATAATCACTACATCATCAGGCATTTGTGCAATAAGGGTATTTACTGCGGCTAAGTAGCCTTGCACAGTGCCGCCATTATTAATATCAATATACGGAAAACCAATTTCAAAAAATAAATCACCAGTGTGCAATACATTGGCTTTTTTGAAATAAACCGCAGTATCACCATCGGTATGGGCAGCAGGGTAATGAGTTAGGTTAATTTCTTCTTCGGCTAAATAAATATTAACACCTTGGTCAAAGGTGACTACAGGCAAAGCTACTTGTTTTTCTGGTGTGGCATTGCTTAGGCGCTCTCTAACCTTTTGGTGAGCGAAAATTGGCGCTTTATGTGAAAAAAATGTATTGCTGCCAGTATGGTCACCATGAAAATGAGTATTCACTATATATTTGAGCTCATTGTTACTTATATCCGCCATGGCCTTTTCGATTTTTTCAGCCAAAGGGGAAAATTGATCATCTACCAGTAATAAGCCGTCTTTTGTGGCTAAAACGCCAATATTACCACCTGCACCTTGTAACATATAAACATTATTACGGGCGTTGGTAACGTTAATTTTTACTTCATCATAGTTTTTTGCATAAGAGAATGTGCAAAAAAATGTCAGTATCACAGCCGCAATTCTAGTTTTCATGGCGATTATTTCTTTATTAATGAATGATAAAGCTAACCATATCGTAACTTAACATAACATTGCTATTAAATTTATTTTTACTGCGAAGATATTACTTGCATTTATTTACCACAACAATTCAAAAGTAATAAGGGCTATAGCGTGATTTTTGTCACATAAAATGTTAATGATTTGTACGGAAACTGCCCACATCAACGCTTTAGTAAAAGTCAATATTAAAAAGGCAAAAAAAAGCTAAATTTGTTCAAATTATATGCTTTTCAAGGGGCGAAAAAACACGTAAACTTAGCGCCCTTTTGTGACAGTGCTTAAAAAACAGTCAGCTTGAAAGTAACCTTTAGGATGATAGTTTGAACATCGGCTCATATCAATTTGACAGTAACGTTTTTCTTGCGCCAATGGCAGGAATTACCGATCAACCTTTTCGAGAATTATGTTGTCGATTAGGTGCAGGATTAGCGGTATCAGAAATGGTGTCGTCAAACCCTAAGGTATGGAATACCGAAAAGTCGAAGTTAAGGATGATTCATAGTGAAGATGCAGGTATTCGCAGTGTGCAAATTGCCGGTAGTTGTCCTGATGAATTAGCTTTTGCTGCCCAAATAAATGCTGAGAATGGCGCGCAGATTATTGATATTAATATGGGCTGCCCAGCAAAAAAAGTAAATAAAAAATTAGCGGGTTCTGCTTTGTTACGAGAGCCAGCGCAGGTTGAGCAAATTGTGAAGTCTGTGGTGAATTCGGTTGATATTCCGGTTACGTTAAAAATTCGCACTGGCTGGTGTGAAAATAGCCGCAACGGTATTGAAATTGCGAAAATTGCACAAGAAAACGGTATTGCTTCGCTTGCAGTACATGGTCGAACCCGTAATGACTTTTATAAAGGCAATGCGGAATATGACACTATTAAAGCAATTAAAGCAGCGGTTTCAATTCCTGTGGTGGCAAATGGCGATATCACCTCGGTAGAAAAAGCCGAACAGGTATTAAGTTATACCGAAGCCGATGCAATTATGATTGGCCGAGGTGCCCAAGGGCGACCTTGGATTTTTCGAGAAATTAATCATTTTTTGAAAACAGGAACCAAAATGCCGGCTCCCTCAGTGAATGAGGTACGTTCAATTTTACTTGGACATGTAAAGGATTTACATCAGTTTTATGGTGACTACATGGGCGTGAGAATCGCTCGTAAACATGTGTCTTGGTATGTTCATTCGCTTGCTTTACTTGGCAAAGAGTCAAGTGACGAATTGACAGGCAAGTTCGCAGCAATATTTGCGGATGAGCAGGGTAAGGCATTTAGGGCTACATTTAATGGTTTATCGTCAACAAGTGAGCAGCTTGAGGCGTTAGATCTTTGTTTTGATCAACTTTCACATTAGTGAACAGTTGGTTGTTTATTTATATTTATTAATTAATAGAAAGAGTTGTACATTATGTTCGAACAAAATATTTCTTCTCCATTTATCACTGGCGATATTCAAACACAAACGAAAACATCACCGTTACGTACCCAAGCTAAAATAGCTATCAATAACTACTTAAAGCAGTTAAATGGTAACGATGTTGACGATATGTATGACCTTGTATTAAGCGAAATAGAAGCGCCAATGTTAGAAGAAGTGATGATGTATACCCGCGGAAATCAAACAAGAGCTGCAAACTTATTAGGTATCAACCGTGGTACTTTACGTAAGAAATTAAAAAAATACGGTATGAACTAAACCAGTATTTTTATTGAAAGCACCCTCGGGTGCTTTTATTGTTTTTAATCACTCTAAATTTTTAGGTAACTTTGCAAGTTAGTGTTAATAGGCTAGCAGTAGGTTACAACTACAAAGGTAAATATTGATGGATACTCCACGTCCAATAAAACGCGCACTATTAAGTGTTTCAGATAAAACCGGCATTGTTGATTTTGCTCGCAGCTTAAACGAGAAAGGTGTTGATCTTTTATCTACAGGTGGCACAGCTAAATTACTTGCTGAAAATGGCATTCCAGTCACTGAAGTGTCTGATTATACTGGTCATCCTGAAATTATGGATGGTCGTGTTAAAACATTACACCCTAAAGTACATGGCGGAATTTTAGCGCGTCGTGGTATGGATGAAGCGGTAATGGTTGAGAACAATATCAGCGCAATTGACATGGTTGTGGTGAACTTATATCCATTTGCTAATGCCGTTAGTGATGAAAATTGCAGTTTAGAAAATGCTATTGAAAACATTGATATTGGTGGGCCAACTATGGTGCGTGCGGCAGCGAAGAACCATAAAGACGTGACTATTGTTGTTAACGCTAGTGATTATGACCGTGTCATTAATGAAATGAATAATAATGATGATTCATTAAGCTATCAAACACGTTTTGATTTAGCGATTGCCGCTTATGAACACACCGCTAGTTACGATGGCATGATTGCGAACTACTTTGGTAAAATGTTACCGGCCTACGGTGAAAAAGAAGCTACAGCCTCTTTTGACGATAAAGTGAAATTTCCACGTACTTTCAATAGCCAGTTTATTAAAACTCAAGATTTACGCTACGGTGAAAACTCGCATCAAGATGCAGCTTTTTACAAAGAAGCTAATCCTGAAGAAGCGTCAATTTCAACTTCAACACAATTACAAGGTAAAGCATTATCTTACAATAATATTGCCGACACTGATTCAGCCTTAGAGTGTGTTAAAGAATTTGATGAACCTGCCTGTGTTATTGTAAAACATGCTAACCCGTGTGGCGTTTCAATTGGTGACAATATTCTTGAAGCTTACGAAGGTGCTTATAGAACGGATCCAACATCTGCATTTGGCGGTATTATCGCTTTTAATCGTGAATTAGATGCTGATACTGCAGAAGCCATAGTATCTCGTCAATTTGTTGAAGTTATTATTGCGCCAACAGTGTCAGATGCGGCTGCTCAAATTGTTGCTGCTAAACCTAACTTACGTTTATTAGAGTGTGGGCAATGGGACACTAAAACATCGGGTTTTGATTACAAGCGAGTTAATGGCGGTTTATTAGTTCAAGACCGTGATCAAGGAAGCGTTAGTAGCGATGATTTAAAAGTAGTAACTAAACGTCAACCTACAACAGAAGAAATGCGCGATTTACAGTTCTGCTGGAAAGTAGCTAAATATGTTAAATCTAACGCCATTGTTTATGTTAAAAATAGCATGACAATTGGTGTTGGCGCGGGTCAAATGAGTCGAGTTTATTCAGCGAAAGTTGCCGGAATTAAAGCCGCTGATGAAAATCTTGAAGTAAAAGGCTCGGTGATGGCATCAGATGCATTCTTCCCGTTCCGTGATGGTTTAGATGCTGCCGCTGAAGCGGGTATTACCGCGGTAATTCAACCGGGTGGCTCAATGCGTGATGATGAAGTAATTGCCGCCGCAGACGAGCACAACATCGCTATGGTGTTTACCGGTATGCGCCATTTCCGCCATTAATTCGTAGGCGGGAACTTGTTCGCGCTTGTATATAGTTCAAGCGCGGTTAAAACCCCGCCGACAATTTATTGTGAAATTTGTTATGTTCAGGACGAACGGTATTAAGTCTATGCAGGATGCAAATAGACTGCTATAACTAGTGGTCTGTACAGAAACCAATAATAAATGGAAATACCATGACCAAACTTAAAAGCTTACAATCCTTTGTTACTTCTACAATAGTTGCTTCAACACTTGCTATAACTGCGATATCAACCGTGAGTGCTCATGATGATCATCATCATAATGCCGCTTTAGAAAAAGCAGTTGCAGGGGAGCATCGTTCAGCCAAAAATAAAGCCCGAGATCAATATCGTCACCCGATTGAAACCTTAAGTTTTTTCGGTTTTGAGCCAAATATGACCGTGGTTGAAATTACCCCCGGTGGTGGTTGGTATACCGAAATATTAGCGCCTGCTTTAAAGGGCACCGGCAAACTCTATGGCGCCCATTATCCTGATACAGGTGAAGATAATTACTATTCTAATTCACGTAAAAAATTAGAGAAAAAGTTAGCTTCAAATGTGGTCTTTAACGAAGTAGTGCTGACTGATTTTGTGCCGCGTAAAGCAAGTGAACTTGCTCCACAAGGCAGTGCCGATATGGTGTTAACTTTCCGTAACCTTCACAACTGGAAAGACGCTGGTGTTGAACAAGTGTTTAAAGATGCTTTCAATGCCCTTAAGCCGGGAGGCGTGTTAGGTGTGGTAGAACACAGATTACCAGCAGGTGTTGCTCCTGAAAAAGCGGTGGGTTATGTTTCAGAAGCCAATACCATTAAGCAAGCAAAAGCCGCTGGTTTTCGTTTTGCCGGCTCAAGTGAAGTAAATGCTAACCCGAAAGATATGGCGCAACACCCGAAAGGGGTATGGACATTGCCGCCTTCATTGGCATTAGGTGAAAAAGATAAAGCAAAATATTTAGCGATTGGCGAAAGCGATCGCATGACCTTAAAGTTTGTTAAACCTGAAAACACCAGTTTTAGCGATTTTAAAAAGCAAAATAAACAATAGGAAAGAATAAATGAAAATTTTAGTTATCGGATCAGGTGGTCGAGAACATGCTTTAGCATGGAAAGCGGCGCAATCTAGTCAAGTTACTAAAGTATTTGTTGCGCCAGGTAATGCCGGTACAGCAACAGAAAATAAATTAGAAAATGTTGACCTTGATCCAAGCGATAACAATGCCTTAGTTGCATTTGCCATAAGTGAAGGTGTTGCTTTAACCATAGTTGGCCCAGAGCAACCACTGGTTGACGGTGTTGTTGATGCCTTTCAAGCACAAGGCTTAGCTATTTTTGGTCCCAGTGCCAAAGCAGCGCAACTTGAAGGCTCTAAATCATTTACTAAAGATTTTTTAGCGCGCAATAATATCCCAACGGGTAGTTATGCCAACTTTACTGAAGTTGAACCAGCACTTGCCTATGTTCGTGAACAAGGCGCACCTATTGTTGTTAAAGCCGATGGTTTAGCCGCAGGGAAGGGCGTTATCGTCGCATTGACCTTAATGGAAGCAGAAGACGCCATTAAAGATATGCTAGCAGGCAATGCTTTTGGCGATGCTGGACATCGCGTGGTTATAGAAGAGTTCCTTGAAGGTGAAGAAGCCAGTTTTATTGTTATGGTTGACGGTAAAAACGTTTTACCTATGGCAACAAGCCAAGATCACAAACGCGCTTTAAACGGTGATTTAGGACCTAATACCGGAGGCATGGGGGCTTACTCTCCAGCGCCAGTAGTAACAGCTAAAATTCACGACCGTATTATGAGCGAGGTTATCATGCCAACCGTTGAAGGTATGGCAGCAGAAGGCGCTCCTTACTCTGGCTTTTTATATGCAGGTTTAATGATAGCAAGCGATGGTACACCAAACGTCATTGAATATAACTGCCGTTTTGGCGACCCTGAAACACAACCTATTATGATGCGTTTACAATCAGATTTAGTAGAATTGTGTTTGGCCGCTACCCGTGGTGAGTTAGACAAAGTGAATATCGAATTTGATAGCCGCGCTGCTGTCGGAGTTGTACTTGCTGCTAACGGTTATCCAGCAAGTTACCCTAAAGGTGATGTGATTTCTGGCCTAGATATTAACACTAATGAATCAGCTAAAACCTTCCATGCGGGTACTAAATTAAATGCGCAAGGTGAGGTGATTACCAATGGTGGTCGTGTACTTTGCGCTACCGCTTTAGGTAATACAGTCACTGATGCTCAGAAGGCTGCTTATGAGCTATTGCATCAAATTACGTGGCAAGGTGTAGAGTTTAGAACCGATATTGCTTATCGCGCTATTGAAAGAGAGCAAAACACTTAATCTCATCTAAGCATGATTATAATGTTATGAAAGGCTGATAAGTGATTATCAGCCTTTTTTATATCCATGGTATTAATTATAAGAATTCATAGCAGTGTTTAACAATTGTAAAACTATAGTCTATTATTTACTTAGGTAAGAAAAGGAAAGTGTAGTGGTAATGAAATTTAGTGAACATGGTCATTATGAAATACGAAGTGACGGTAATATTATTTATTACCGAGTAACGGGTATATGGAATAAAGAAGCCTCTGTCACTTGTATAGATAAATTAGCACAATGCTTTGACGAGATAGTAGCAAATAGTGTCGATAAAAAAATGCCAATAGTGACTATTGTTGATACTTGCGACTTTGAAGGTGGTCTTGATGAAGCATTTGAACTTTGGATAAAAGCAGCAAAATTTTGGTATGCAAGTGGCTTAAGTCACTTTATTCGTATCGACGATCCTGAATCTCTTCACTATCAAATGTTTCTTGCACCCATCGATGATTTAGTTCGAAAAAATACAGAATTGTGTTTTGCTGATAATTTTAAACGAGCATTAATTCATGCACATAGTTTAGGATTTGAAGGCTTTGAGAATGAACTTAACTGTTAAATATTAAACACAAAAAAGCCCCACATAAGTGAGGCTTTCAATTTTTAAAGTAACTAACGTTTAAAAGCTAATTATTTTCTAGCAGCATCTTTAGCTTCTTTAGCCGCTTTAACTTCAGCAATTACTTCTTCATTTTACTTATGTGAGGTTGTTAGGACAAGGCACTTGTATTGACAGCTGAGAGAATTCCTTTGGAATTTACAGCAGGCAAAAGCTTCAGGCACAAAAAAGCCCACAGAAGTGGGCTTTCATTTTTAAAGTAACTAACTTTTAATCGTTAATTATTTTCTAGCAGCATCTTTAGCTTCTTTAGCCGCTTTAACTTCTGCAATTACTTCTTCAGCTACGTTGTTAGGACAAGGCATGTAGTGAGAGAATTCCATTGAGAATTGACCACGGCCAGATGTCATAGTACGTAATGATCCGATGTAACCGAACATTTCTGAAAGTGGCACGTCAGCTTTAATACGAACACCAGAAACACCAGCGTCTTGACCACCGATCATGCCACGGCGACGGTTTAAATCACCAATAACATCACCAACGTGATCATCAGGCGTAAACACATCAACTTTCATGATAGGTTCAATTAATTGAGCACCTGCTTTTGGAATTGACTGACGGAAAGCGCCACGAGCAGCAAGTTCAAAGGCAACAGCAGATGAATCAACCGCATGGAAACCACCGTCAAATAATTCAATTTCAACGTCAAGTACAGGGAAGCCAGCAAGAACACCAGTTTCCATCATACCTTTAAAACCTTTCTCGATTGCCGGGAAGAATTCTTTAGGAACGTTACCACCAACAACAGTTGAAGTGAATACGAAACCAGAACCAGGTTCGCCAGGCTTGATACGGTAATCAATTTTACCGAACTGACCTGAACCACCAGATTGTTTCTTATGGGTATAAGAGTCTTCAATCTCTTGCGTGATTGTTTCACGGTAAGCAACTTGTGGCTTACCAACTTCTAATTCAACACCGTAGGTACGTTTTAGAATATCTACTTTGATATCTAAGTGAAGTTCACCCATACCTGATAAAATTGTTTCACCTGAATCTTCATCAGTTTCAACATTAAAGGTAGGATCTTCTGCAACCATTTTACCAATAGCAATCCCCATTTTTTCTGTAGAACCTTTATCTTTAGGCTTAACTGAGATTGAGATTACCGGCTTAGGAAATACCATCGCTTCTAGAATGATTGGATCTTTAGGATCACATAATGTGTGACCTGTTTGAACGTTACTTTTCATACCAACAATCGCGATGATATCACCGGCTTGTGCTGAGGTAAGTTCGTTACGATCATCGGCTTGCATTTCACACATACGCCCTATACGCTCAGTTTTACCTGTTGCCGCATTAAGAATGGTATCGCCTTTCTTTAACACACCAGAATAGATACGTACGAACGTTAATGTACCAAAACGGTCATCAGTGATTTTAAATGCTAACGCTTTGAAAGTTTCATCTGCAGAAACGATTGCGTGTGAGCCAGTTGGTTCACCTTCTTCATCAGTAAGTGGTTGTGGATCAACCTCAGTAGGTGATGGTAAATAGTCAACAACTGCATCAAGAATGTTTTGAACACCTTTGTTTTTGAATGCAGAACCACAGTAAGTAGGGAAGAAGTCCATAGTACGTGTACCTTTACGGATACAACGTTTGATCTCTTCCATAGATGGCTCAGTGCCTTCTTCTAGATAAGCTTCGAAAAGATCATCGTCTTGCTCAAGTGCTGTTTCAAGAAGCATTTCGCGGTATTCTTCTACTTTATCAACCATGTCCGCAGGAACATCTTGGATTTCATAGTTTTCAGGAAGACCTGTGTCATCCCATACCCATGCTTTTCGAGTAAGTAAGTCAACAACACCAACAAACTCATCTTCTTCACCAATTGGCAATACCATAACAAGTGGGTTAGCACCTAATACGTCTTCAGTCTGCTTAACAACACGGTAGAAATCAGCCCCTAAACGGTCTAATTTGTTTACAAAGATAATACGGGCAACTTCTGAGTCATTCGCATAACGCCAGTTAGTTTCTGATTGAGGTTCAACACCACCAGAGCCACAGAATACACCAACACCACCATCAAGCACTTTAAGTGAACGGTAAACTTCAACAGTGAAATCAACGTGACCAGGAGTGTCGATAACGTTGAAACGGTGATCGTTCCAAAAACAACTTACCGCAGCAGACTGGATAGTAATACCGCGCTCAGCTTCTTGTTCCATGAAGTCAGTTGTTGACTCGCCGTCATGTACTTCACCAGTTTTATGGATCTGACCAGTTAATTTAAGGATACGTTCAGTTGTTGTGGTTTTACCCGCATCAACGTGAGCGAATATACCAATGTTTCTGTATTTGGATAAATCTGCCATTACTTTACTCTATTTAGTTTATGTCTATTCTGCTTTCTTATGTATTATCTACGTAGGCGGGAATTTATTCGCGCTTAGTTACGCGAACAAGTTCCCGCCTACGTTTCTCTTATTGAGGTGTGTTAAATAACAACCATAAGAAAGCAGAACTGTTGAAAATTTGCGCGCGAGTATACCATTAGTTGACAGAGATCGGTAGAAAATTGGCAAATAAATTGTAAAATCGGCAGTAAAACGAATAGCTTTGCTTATATATGCAAAGCTATTGAGGCTAATTATTCTTTAACCGTTGAGATTTTTAGCCAGAAACTAAAGAGTGCACCGGTAACAAACATTAATAGCCCATAAGTGATGGCGGGTATCATCATGGTTTCATTTCCTATTAGCGTGCCTGCTACCACAAGTGCCAAAGTGCCATTTTGAATACCAATTTCAAAGCTAATCGTAATAGTTTGAGCGCGAGATAAATTAGCAATTTTAGCCATTTGATAGCCAATATATAAAACAATAATATTAAGAATAAGCGTGGCACTGCCTACTTGAATGAAAAAATCAAGCATGTTATCAGCGTTTTTGATGATGATAAATGCAATAATTAAAAACATAAATATTACAGAAAACCATTTTAGCTTTTCTTCAATCTTCTTTGCCATGTTTGATTGTTTAGCACGAAAAATCATGCCCAAAATTACTGGCACAATCGTTATTACTAATAATTGTACTATGGTTTTAATTATTGGCATTGCAAATGTTGTATCACCAGCCATAAAGTATTTTATAGAAATGGCAGTAATCAGTGGAATGGTAAAAGGTGTCACAATACTAACCAGTGCGGTTAAGCTAATAGATAATGCGACATCTCCTTTGGATAAATAAGAGAACATGTTGGAAGTAGCGCCACCGGGTGCGAGCGCAATAATCATTAAGCCCACTGAAATTTCAGCAGGTAATGCTAACACTATCGCTAGGGTTGCTGCCATAATTGGTAAGAGTAATAATTGACCACTAATACCAATTATCATCGCTTTAGGCTGGGCAACAACCTTTTTAAAATCGACAGGTTGGAGTGACAAGCCCATGCCAAACATAATTAAGAATAAAGACAGCGGTAAAATTACAGCGGTTAAAATATCAACTTGCATAATCTTTTCATTTATATAAAGGGTACGCTTTTAGCGCAGTTCTCGTCTTAATAGCTTGCCAACACTTGATTTAGGAATTTCATCAATAAAGACCACGTGTTTGGGGACTTTGTAAGCGGTTAAACCTTGACGACAAAAATCAATCACTGTTTGCTCAGTAATGCTTGTATCTTCAGACCCTTTATCGTGCTCTTTATCAATAACGACAAAAAGTTTCACCGCTTCACCGGTTTTATTATCTGTTACGCCAATGCAGGCGGATTCTAATATGCCGGGCATTTTGGCAACTTCAGCCTCAATTTCGTTGGGGTAAACATTAAAACCAGAAACATTAATCATGTCTTTTTTACGATCAACAATATGAAAGAAACCTTTATCATCAAGCATGGCGACATCGCCCGTTTTAAAATAACCATCGTCAGTCATACACTCATTGGTTGCCTCAGTATTATTCCAGTAACCGGGCATCACTTGCGGCCCTTTGGCGCATAACTCACCAGAACTACCTTGAGCAACGGCTTTACCATCATCATCTCTGATAGAAATGTCAGTATTAGGCATAGGAATACCAATACCTGCTATATATTCGCTTTGGTCACTGTTACCAAAATTTAAGGTTAAAATTGGCGAGGTCTCAGATAGTCCATAACCTTCTTGTAAACGTATGCCTGTGACTTGTTGCCATTTATCGGCAACCGCTTGTTGCACAGCGGCTCCACCGCCAATACAAATTTTTAGTGAAGAAAAATCGACATCACTAAAACCAGGAGTATGTAATAAACCATTAAATAAAGTATTAACACCGGTAAACATTGTGGCAGGTGTGTTTTTCCATAGTTCAACAAAGCTTGGCATATCACGTGGGTTTGTTACTAATACATTTTTAGCTCCAAGATAGAAATGGCATAGGGTGTTCGCCATTAAAGCAAAGATGTGGTACATAGGGATCGCGGTTATGACTACTTCTTTACCGTATTCAAAATGATTTTTAGCAAATTCTTCATATTGCAAAATATTGGCAATGAGATTGCCATGATTAAGCATAGCGCCTTTAGATAATCCTGTAGTGCCGCCAGTATATTGTAAAAACAATAAATCATCTTGGCATAGTGTAGGCTCAGTTAATTCAAGTTTTTCGCCTTGTGCTAGAGCATCGGTAAAGCTAACGGTATTAGTGAGGCGCTCATCAACAGGTGCGCAAGGCAAACCTTTATTGGCTAAGTCATCTAAATTTACCGTAATGACATTGCTAATATCGGTTTCATTGATGATATCAGCAAGCACTTTAGTTGATGGTGAAAAAATAACAATAGTATCCACTTGAGCATCATTGAGCTGATGTTGTAATTCTCTTGCGGTGTACATAGGGTTAACATTAACCTGTACGCCGCCAACACGAATAATACCCCACATAGCCACTGGAAAACATAAAGTATTTGGACACATTAATGCGACCCGATCGCCTTTAGAAATTTTAAGTTTGTTTTGTAAAAAGGCAGCGAAATTTAGTGATAATTCGCTAACTTGTTCAAAAGTAAGTTCAGCGCCAAAATTACTATAAGCACATTGCTGAGAATACTTGGCTGTAGTTTGAGCAAGCATATCGGTGAGCGAATGATAACTATCGGTAGTGATTTGACTCGAAACATTTTGGGGATAGTGTTTAAACCAAGGTTTATCCATGAGAAGTCCTAATTAAGAAGTATGAATGTCAGTATAGTGAAATAAAGAGTCGAACATAGGTAAATTATGTACGACTCTTTTGGGACGTTACTGTGATAAGTAAATGGTCTAATCTGACTAATTAAACTTGCTAGCTTGACCGTTTACTCGGCAAAATCATATTGAAATTGTAAGCCGACAGTTGCAGGGCGATCAATAAAACCGTAGAAAGTATTGGTACCAAAACTGCTGCCAGATAAAGGCACATTACCAGCATAAGTTATTATTTTCTCATCGGTTAAGTTTCGACCGAATAAAGCAATGCTCCAATTTTCTGCTTCTAACGCAATGCGAGCATCTATTTTTATATAGGAATCAATATCATATAGGGGATCTAAATTAGGGTGCACATTTTGTTCTGCGGCATAATAACCACCTAAATTAGCGCGAAAATATTCAAAACCTAAGAATGAAATAGGTACAAAGTAGTCGAACCCAATATTGCCGGTAACTTTTGGTGTGTATTGCCCAGACTTGCCAGTAAAGTCACAAAGTTGCACACCACCTGGACCTATATCGCCATCAGGTACTTGGCGGTTATAGCAGTTGCCATTTTTGAAGTCTTTAAATTCATGATCTAAATAAGCGATAGCGTAATTCATGGTTAAAGTACCAGAATCGCTATCCATCATTAGCCAACGACCATCAAGCTCAATACCCTGAACTACTGTTTCTTTGGCGTTGCCAACATTAAAACCTAAGGTTCCATCGAATTGACTTATCTGCAGGTTGTCGTATTCAGTTCTATATATAGCAAGGTTTACTTCTAAGGTATTATCCAATAACGATGATTTTATGCCGCCTTCATAAGAGGTTGTGGTTTCTTCTTCAAATTCCCATGAGTCAATGTTATTACCTCGGGCATCAAAACCGCCAGCTTTAAAACCTGTGGTTGCCGAGACATAAGTCATTACATCTTGGTTGATTTTGTATTGAACATTAACCAAAGGAGTGAAAGACGACTCATCACGTGAATCAGTCAAATTATGACCTTCTGGCGATAGCGGGCTTTGTTCATTTTGAATAGCAAAACCGACATCATATAATATAGAAGCTAAAGGATTGGCTGCTAAATCGCCTGAGCCAATAGTGCTACCGGCAAGCTCTCTAATATTTATTTCGCGATGACCTTTTTTCTCTTCTGAGGTATAGCGGGCGCCCACAGTTATGGTTAAGTCTTCATCAACATGAAAATTACCTTGAAAAAAAGCTGACCACATATTGCTATCTAAGGTGTAATTACGACCAGCACTAGTACCTGCTATAGGTGCAAGTGCAGGGTTAGCCAGTGGTAATATACTATTTGTTGGTACTTTTATTCTATCGTCAAATTCGGTATCACTGTTTTGAAAATACACACCACCGATCCAATCAAAGGTATCGCTTAAGGGCGAAATAATTCTAAATTCTTGGCTGAATTGATCGTAGTTTTCATTAATATCAACATTAAACACGGGCGCGGCAACATAATCACAATCACACTCTTCAGTGAACTCATAACTAACTAAACTTGTGATCGACGTTAAAGTGTAATCATTAAACATATAATTAGCTGTTAGGGTAATATTGTCTAACTCGTTCTTACTAAATTCAGCATTGTCAGCTTGGCGTTTAAAGTTCAACTTACTATCCGCAATAGCCCCAGGGTAACCAAACAAGCCAAGGTATTGAGCAAAAACTAATCCTGTAGCTGGGTTCGGATCATCTTGAACAATTTCAATTTGTCGGCCATCACCTTCAAATTCATCATGCTCAACTTTCAGTAAAAAATTTAAGTTGTCACTTGGCTCCCACAACAAACTCAACCGATAAGCCTGCTCATCACGAATTGTTTCATCTCTATTCTTCGCTTGGTTTTCAATATAACCATCTTCCTGATAATCACGTACTGCAAGGCGAGCAGATAAGGTGTCAGTTAAACCACCGGAAATCATACCGTTTACTTCTGTTGCGCCAAAATCAGGTTGATAAGAAGCGTCAAAGTGCGCTTCAAAGTCTTGTGTTGGTCTGGCCGAACTTAAATTTAGTGCTCCTGCTACAGAGTTTTTACCAAATAAAATGGATTGTGGTCCTTTTAATACTTCAATACGCTCTAAATCTAAAAAAGGCATACGTAATAATTGCTGACGACCGTAATAAACGCCATCTATATATTGACCAACAGATTGTTCGAAACCTTGGTTATTACCTGTACCAATGCCGCGAATATATATCTGGGTTGAAATACCCGTTTCGGTTAGATGTAAATTAGGCACTGAGTATTGCAAATCATCTATTTTCTCTATGCCTTTCTCTTTGATGTCATCGGCACTTAACACATTTAATGATATTGGCGTTTTTTGAGCATCTTCAGAACGTTTTTGTGCGGTAACCTCAATGACTTCTAAGCCGATAATTTTTTCGTTTTGTGAAGCTGCTTCTTCAGCATGAAGGGCCATTGATAATGATGTGGCAATAATGCTTAAAGAAAATATTTTGATAGATTTTTTCATGACGTTTTCCATTCTGCTTTGTTATTTATTAGTTATATACAGTGGATGAATACAGTGATTCAGTTTATGATGCTAAAATATTTCTTTTAAAACATTTGATAACATTAAATGTAACTTATATCATGTTTGAGTGATTAACAAGCATTTGTTGCAGTTAAATTGAACAACAAAATAAATTGCCAAATAGCTAGAATGTGTAATTATATTTCAGTATTTGCCATTAAAAGACTAGATGATGCAAGAGATAGATGTAAGGTATACAGCAAAAATTCCTGTTCAAGCACGTAGCAAAGCACGTTTTAATGAAATAATACTGGCTGCAGAAGCATTAGTAATAGAAATAGGCATTGATCAAGTTAGCCCACATAAAATAGCAAAACGTGCAGGTATTCCACCAGCATCTGTTTACCAATATTTTCCCTCCTTGGGGGCGTTATTCTCAACCATGGCTGAAATTCACTTCATTAAAGCATTTGATATGGTGGAAGAACGAATTGCTGAGAAAAACATTTCAAATTGGCAAGATTTAATCTTGATTTTAGTTGATGTGGCTTATGACTTTTATACTCAAGATAAAATTAGCGAAACCTTATTTCTAAGCAATGTTGTCGCTCCAGGCGTTCGTGAATTGTCAGCTACCCGTTTAACTCGTGTAGGAAATTATTTTGCAGATAAGTTTGCCATAATCCACAAAAAATCTGAGCTAAAAGGCTTGCCAGAAAAAATAGCTATTTGCATTGAGGTGATGAAAGGAGTCTATATTCGAAGTTTGAGCGTTCATGGAGAAATCAAGGCAAACTATAAAAATGAAGCGAGAATACTGATTTTAGGTTACCTTGATGAATTTTTTAGTAGTCTTCCTAAAAAATAACAAGTAATCCGTATTAGCATAGACAAATAAGCACTTGCCCAATTTTATAACTTATGTATAATACGCGACCACATTCAGGTTAACTGGGTGTGAAAAAGCTATAACGACTGAGTTGTAGCTTTTATACAGCAACGCTAATTTTGCGTTGAATGTTTTTAAGTAATACTCCCCCTTCCGGCACCTAAGGAAGCAGAGGGATGTATTTTTTTGTTCTTTTAAAAGGGGATTTGATACATGTCAAATCAAAGAATTCGCATTCGTTTGAAAGCGTTCGATCATCGTTTGATTGATCAATCTACAGCAGAAATCGTTGATACTGCAAAACGTACTGGCGCACAGGTTCGTGGTCCTATTCCACTTCCTACTCGCAAAGAACGTTTTACCGTTTTGATTTCTCCACACGTTAACAAAGATGCGCGTGATCAGTACGAAATTCGTACTCACAAACGCATGATTGATATCGTTGAGCCAACTGAAAAGACCGTAGACGCATTAATGCGTTTAGATCTTGCAGCTGGTGTTGATGTTCAAATCAGCTTGGGCTAAGAGGAGTTTTAACATGACTATAGGTCTAGTTGGACGTAAAGTGGGTATGACTCGCATCTTCACTGAAGATGGTATTTCTACTCCTGTTACTGTTCTAGAAGTTGAAGCGAACCGTGTTGCTCAGGTTAAAACTGTAGACAACGATGGTTATTCAGCGCTTCAAGTTACTACGGGCAAGCGTAAAGCAAGCCGTGTAACAAAACCAGCAGCTGGTCATTTCGCGAAAGCAGGCGTTGAAGCAGGTCGTGGCCTGTGGGAATTCCGCTTAGGTGATAATGAAGGTAGCGATATTGAAGCCGGCAGTGAAATCACTGTTGAGATTTTCAATGACACTAAATTAGTAGACGTAACTGGTACATCGAAAGGTAAAGGTTTCCAAGGCGGTATTAAACGCTGGAACTTTTCTATGCAACATGCAACGCATGGTGTTTCGTTATCACACAGATCTAACGGTTCGTTAGGTCAGTGTCAAACACCAGGTCGCGTTTTCAAAGGCAAAAAAATGTCTGGTCACATGGGTTCTGTGCGCGTTACTACACAAAACCTTGAATTGGTTCGCGTTGATGCTGAACGTAACTTGTTGCTTGTTAAAGGCGCAGTTCCGGGTGCAATCAATGGCAACGTAATCATCAAACCAGCTGTTAAAGCTTAGTCCAGGAGATTTTGTGATGGAATTATCATTAAAAGACGCATCAGGTGCTCTTGAAGTATCCGAAGCAACTTTTGGACGTGAGTTTAATGAAGCTTTAGTACACCAAGTAGTAGTTGCTTATGCAGCTGGCGCTCGTCAAGGTACTCGTGCTCAAAAGACTCGCTCAGAAGTTAGCGGCGGTGGTGCAAAACCATGGCGTCAAAAAGGTACAGGCCGTGCACGTGCCGGTACTACTCGTGGTCCAATTTGGCGTTCTGGTGGCGTAACATTCGCTGCTAAACCTCAAGATCACAGCCAAAAAGTTAACCGTAAAATGTATCGTGGTGCTATTGCTAGCATTCTTAGCGAATTAGTTCGTCAAGAACGTTTAGTTGTTGTAAACGATTTTTCGGTAGAAACGCCTAAAACTAAAGACTTAGTTGCTAAGTTAAAAGGTTTAGAGCTTAAAGACGTATTGATTGTAACGAAAGAAGTTGACGAGAACTTGTTCTTATCAGCACGTAACTTATACAAAGTTGACGTTCGTGACGTACAAGCAATCGACCCTGTAAGCTTAGTTGGTTTCGAAAAAGTTTTAATTACTGCTGATGCAGTTAAAGAAATTGAGGGGATTTTAGCATGATAAACGAAGAACGTTTGTTAAAAGTGCTTTTAGCACCAAATATTTCTGAAAAAGCAACTGTAGCTGCTGAAGCAAACAACACTGTTGTTTTCAAAGTATCTACTGATGCAACTAAAGCTGAAATCAAAGCGGCAGTTGAGAAGCTTTTTGAAGTTTCTGTAGTAGGTGTAAATACACTTAATGTTAAGGGTAAAGTAAAACGTACTGGTCAACGTTTCGGTCGCCGTAGCGATTGGAAAAAAGCCTACGTAACTCTTGCAGAAGGTAGTGACATCGACTTCGTTGGCGCAGAGCAATAGGAGAGAGAAAATGGCTATAGTAAAATGTAAACCTACTTCTCCGGGTCGTCGTCACCTAGTTAAAGTGGTAAACAAAGAGCTTCATAAAGGTAAGCCTTACGCACCACTATTAGACACTAAGTCTAAGTCTGGTGGTCGTAACAATAATGGTCGTATTACTGTTCGTCATATTGGCGGTGGTCATAAGCATCATTATCGTATCGTTGACTTTAAACGTACTAAAGATGGTATTCCAGCCAAAGTAGAACGTTTAGAATACGATCCAAACCGTAGTGCTAACATCGCTTTAGTATTATACGCAGATGGTGAGCGTCGTTATATTTTAGCCCCTAAAGGGTTAAGTGCTGGCGATACAATCTTATCTGGTGTTGATGCACCTATTAAAGCGGGTAATGCAATGCCATTACGTAACGCTCCATTAGGTAGTGTTGTTCACGCAATCGAACTTAAACCAGGTAAGGGCGCGCAAATTGCTCGTGCTGCTGGTACTTACGCACAATTAGTTGCGAAAGATGGTGCTTACGTTACTTTACGTCTTCGCTCTGGCGAAATGCGTAAAATCGAAGCCGATTGTCGTGCTACTTTAGGTGAAATCGGCAATGCTGAACACATGCTTCGCTCTTTGGGTAAAGCTGGTGCTTCACGCTGGCGCGGTGTTCGCCCAACAGTTCGTGGTGTTGCCATGAACCCAGTTGATCACCCGCACGGTGGTGGTGAAGGTAAAACATCTGGTGGTCGTCACCCGGTATCACCTTGGGGTGTACCAACTAAGGGTTACAAAACTCGTAAGAACAAGCGTACTGATAAATTTATCGTACGTCGTCGTACTAAGTAATTAGTGCATTAAACTAAATACTCACCATTATCGACATAGCGTTCGGTAATGTGAGTACTGATAATTAAGGAATCACCATGCCACGTTCCCTCAAGAAAGGTCCTTTTATTGACCTACACTTGTTGACGAAGGTAGAGAAAGCGGTGGAAAGCGGGAATAAAAAGCCAATTAAAACTTGGTCCCGTCGTTCAATGATCATCCCTACGATGATCGGATTGACCATAGCTGTCCATAATGGCCGTCAACACGTTCCTGTATTTGTAACCGAAGAAATGATCGGTCACAAATTAGGAGAATTTGCACCAACTCGTACTTATCGCGGTCATGTCGCTGATAAGAAAGCGAAGAAGTAAGGGGAAGTTAGATGGAAGCAATTGCTATACATAAATTTGCCCGCGGTTCTGCACAAAAAGCACGTTTAGTTGCGGATCAAATCCGTGGCGTACACGTTGAGAAAGCACTTGAAATTTTAACTTACAGCAATAAATCAGCGGCTGTTTTAGTTAAAAAAGTACTTAACTCAGCGATTGCTAATGCAGAGCACAACGAAGGTGCAGACATTGATGAATTATTCGTTAAAACCATTATGGTTGACGATGGTCCAACAATGAAACGTATTAGACCTCGTGCGAAAGGCCGTGCCGATCGCATCATTAAACGCACCAGTCACATTACTGTGATTGTGGCTGATCACTAGGAGTATATTAGTATGGGTCAAAAAGTTAATCCTACCGGTATTCGTTTAGGGATCACTAAGCCTTTCGCGTCTACATGGTTTGCAAGCAGCAAAGATTTTGCTAACAACTTAGACGGGGACCATAAGGTTCGCGAATATTTAACAGCAAAACTTAAAAAAGCATCATTATCTAAAGTAGTTATTGAGCGTCCAGCTAAATCTATCCGCGTTACAATTCACACGGCTCGTCCGGGTGTTGTTATCGGTAAGAAAGGCGAAGATGTTGAAAAATTACGTTTAGCAGTGTCTAAAATTGCTGGCGTTCCTGCTCAAATTAACATTGCTGAAGTACGTAAGCCAGAAATGGATGCGCAGCTTGTTGCTGACAGTATTGCTAGTCAATTAGAACGTCGTGTAATGTTCCGTCGCGCTATGAAGCGTGCAGTACAAAACGCAATGCGTTTAGGCGCCAAAGGCATCAAAGTACAAGTTAGTGGTCGTTTAGGCGGCGCTGATATTGCACGTGCAGAATGGTATCGTGAAGGTCGTGTACCTTTGCATACATTACGTGCTGATATCGACTACGCTATTGCGCGTGGTGACACTACTTATGGTGTTATTGGTATTAAAGTTTGGATCTTTAAAGGTGAAATCATTGGCAAAATGCCATTGGTAGCAGAGCAACCAGCTGCTAAGCCTAAAAGAAAAAACAACCGTAAAGCGAAGTAAGAGGAATCAGTAATGTTACAACCAAAACGTACTAAATTCCGTAAGCAGATGAAACTGCGCAACCGTGGCTTATCGCACACAGGTAGCTCAGTAAGCTTCGGTACTTTCGGTTTAAAATCGGTTGAACGTGGTCGTATGACTGCGCGTCAAATTGAAGCCGCACGTCGAGCTATGACTCGTCACGTTAAGCGTCAAGGTAAAATTTGGATCCGTGTATTCCCTGACAAGCCAATTACTAAAAAACCTCTTGAGGTTCGTATGGGTAAAGGTAAAGGTTCAGTAGAATATTGGGTATGCCAAATTCTTCCTGGTCGTGTTCTTTATGAAATGGAAGGTGTTTCAGAAGAAATAGCACGTGAAGCATTTGCTTTAGCTGCTGCTAAACTTCCGTTCAAAACTACCTTCGTAACTAGGACGGTAATGTAATGAAAGCTAGCGAACTTAAAGCAAAAAGCATTGAAGAGCTTAACGCTGAATTACTAGAGCTTCTACGCGAGCAGTTTAACTACCGCATGCAAGCAAGCACTGGTCAATTAGCACAAACTCATTTGCTAAGAACGGTACGTCGCAATATTGCACGTGTTAAGACTATCATCACTGAAAAGGCAGGTAAGTAATGAGCGAAGCAAAAATCCGCACACTACAAGGCGTTGTTATCAGTAACAAGATGGATAAGTCTATCGTTGTAATGATCGAACGTCGCGTTAAGCACCCTATGTACGGAAAATTCATCACGCGTTCAACTAAGTTGAAAGCACATGATGAAGCTAACGTATGTAACGAAGGTGATGTAGTAACTATCACAGAAGTTGCACCAATTTCTAAGTCTAAGAACTGGAAATTAGTTGACGTTGTAGTTAAAGCTTAATTAGTATTTTTATACTTAATTAAACTTTTTGTAGGCGGGACTTTAGTCGCGCTTATACAGATAGAAACTACCTAAAACCCTTATCATTTATTTGGTAAGGGTTTTTTATTGGCAAAGATTAATTCTCTTTGATAAACATATTTCACTTGGACTAATTTCAGCTTTATAAATTAATACTTCCACACCAGCATTGATCGCTTGTTCAAGTAACTCAGCATACTTTTTGTCAATGTGCTTAGCAACTTTAAAGCTGTTAATTCCGCTATGTAAAACGGTAAATAGCAGCACAGCTCTACCACCATTTTTGACCATGTTCATTAGCTCGCGTAAATGTTTTTGCCCGCGAGTGGTTACCGTATCAGGAAAATAACCTTGCTGCCCTTCAAGTAAAGTAACACTTTTTACTTCAATATAAGTTTTCCCAGTGCTTTCTTGAATCGAGTCGTTTTCGATGGGGGAGGTTAGTAGAATATCAATGCGACTGTTTTCTTCACCGTATTTTACTTCTCGTTGCAATTTATCAAAACCCTGAAGCTCTTTGATGGTGCCATTTAAAATGGCTTCTTCAGCTAATTGATTGGCTCTGATTGTATTGACACAAATAAAATGATTTTGCTTTGTTTGGGTTAACTCCCAACTAAAAGGGTATTTACGTTTAGGGTTTGTTGAGGTGCTATACCAAACAGTATCATCAGGTTCTGCACAATTTGTCATTGCACCTGTATTTGCCACATGAATGGTGACTTCTGAACCATCTTCGAGTATCACATCCGCAAGGAAGCGTTTATAGCGTTTTATTAATATAGAGGGTTGCAAGTTTAGTAGCATTGAGGAGTTTTTATCTATTTATTAAAAAATAGAGTTTAAGGTAATACTTAACAATAACAAAGATCAATTAATAAAAGTATCTAACCATTTTTGTGCATTTTTACTATCACTGAAAAAATTAAATTCAATGTTACAGCTTTGATAAATACGCTGTAATTGCATTTGTAAAATATCGGCATAGGCACTGTTAAGAATAACAGCAGCGACAGCAATCATGCCCTTTTGTTCACGGTAGTGCGTTGTTTCAATAAGGTTTTGTTCCGCGTCAGGGGTAAAAACACCATTGCCTTTAAAAGACACCAATGAAGCCCAGGGGCCATTATTCATTTTTTTGGTGATAAGTTGAATATCTTGGTGATATTGCTCGGTGACAACATCATTAAAAGGACCTTGTGCATCAATAAGTAAAATATTATTTTGTTGCTCAATACTGTAACTTCCGTGTGCTGGATATTGCATAATCAATTTCACCTATGACAAATTTTATCGGATACTATTGATAGCAATTTTTAGGAAGCTTGCCAAGTAAGCAGGTTTTATTTTCTTTGCAAGTTTATTTAAGATAAAAATTTCAGTAGTTTAAGGCTGGTCTGAGCACTGATAATAGCAAGATTATTTCCAACCTAATTTTTCTTCAAAGTCTTGATCTAACTGTTTAGCAAAATCTTTAGCGTGCATGGCAACTTGCTCTAGTTTTTTATCTTCATCACTGACAGGTTCAAATTTCGGTACTTTAATAGGATAACCGCTCTCATCAGTTGCCATAAAGGTTATAAAACAGCGGTTAGTAATTACAGGGCTGTCTTCTTTAGGATCACGCGCGCGCACAACAACATAAATGTGCATGCTACTTCTACCCGTATGCACAATAGAAGCTGTAACTGTGACCATTTGGCCAACAAGAATTGGGCGTATAAAGCGAATACCATTTGCTGAAACGGTAACGCTGTAGCGTTTACTCCATTTAGCAGCACAGGCGTAAGAAGCTTGATCTATCCACTTCATTACCATGCCGCCGTGAACTTTGCCGCCAAAATTAACATCTGTAGGCTCTGCCAAAAAACAAAATTCAACACTGTTGCTATTATGCTTACTCATTACTTAGCCTTCATTTTTATTCTATTGTTATTATTATAGCCAAGATCAATTGCTTAGCTAATATTTCTATTTGTTTGCTTAAGCTTAGTTTTGTGCGAGTAAAATTGTTATCATGGGGCACTTCTTCAATATACTGTTTTTATGTCTGCATTAGCTTCTTTGCCCATTGAGGCGATTAAATCACAATTTTGCCAAACACTAGCTGAGCACAATACTGTTGTTTTATCGGCGCCACCGGGTGCTGGTAAGTCAACTTGTTTGCCGCTGTGGTTACTTAAACTTGACGCACTTTCAGAGCAGAAAATATATCTATTGCAGCCACGTCGCTTAGCGGTAAAAAACATCGCTATCTACTTAGCTAGTCAACTTAACGAAAGTGTTGGTCAGTCAGTAGGTTACCGGCTGAGAAATGAAACAAAAATATCAAAAAACACCCGTTTAGAAGTCATAACTGAAGGCATTTTAACGCAAATTATTCAGCATGATGCTGAGCTGTTAAATTGCGCTTTAGTTGTTTTTGATGAGTTTCATGAGCGTAGTTTGCATGGCGATTTAGCCTTTGCCTTAACCCGAGATGTTCAGCAGGGTTTGCGTGATGATTTAAAAATTTTACTAATGTCTGCCACCTTAGACGTGAATAATATTATAAAAGCATTGCCAGATGCTAAAACACTTGCCAGTGAAGGGCGCTGTTATCCTGTTGAAGTCACTTATAGTGCGCCTACAAATAGTCAACGATGGCGTGACCATGCTTTAAGGGTTATTAAGCATCAAGCGCTTGAACATCAAGGCTCTATTTTAGTGTTTTTACCGGGCGTTGCCGATATACGCTTTATTATGCAAACGCTTGCCGATTCAATGCCTGATGATTTATTGCTTTGCCCTTTATTTGGCGATTTAACGTTAAAACAACAACAGCAAGCGATACAACCTTGTCAGCATGGTTTGCGAAAACTGGTCTTAGCAACCAACATTGCTGAAACTTCACTTACTATCGAGGGAGTTAACTTAGTTATTGATTGTGGTTTAGAAAAAGTCGCTATTTACGATAGTGCTAGCTTGATGAACAAGCTTGTGCAAAAGCAAATAGCTAAGGCTTCTGCAGTACAAAGATCAGGGCGTGCAGGGCGTTTAATGGCAGGGCAATGTATTCGTTTATATGCAAAAGATGAATTTGAACGCCGTCCAGAGCAAAGTGCAAATGAAATTGCGCAAGCCGACTTATTGCCTACCTTAATAGAAGCTGCTCGGTGGGGCGTCAATGCCTTAGCTGATTTACCTATGCTTGAATTGCCGACACAAGTTAAAGAGCAGCAAGCGTGGTCAGAACTGAAAAGTTTAGCCATTGTTGATAATAAAAATAAACTTACGCCACAAGGTGAAAAAGTCGCAGAGTTTTTTTGTCACCCACGATTTGCCCACATGATACTTGCCGCACGTGACAATATACAAATAAAGCAAAATAATGAGCTGATTTTATTAGCATGTATTTTGGCTGCATTACTGGAAGAGCGAGATATATTTACTGGTGAACAAGCTCGATTTGATTGCGATTTTAGTCATCGCATTGATACAATCAGATCGCAATGGCGTCACCCCCGTGGCGTTTTGGCGAACATAGTGAAGCAAGCTAAGAGCCTTGCTAAACGTATAGCGCTCAAAAATATTGATGCCTTAGTGGCAAATGTTTTACCAATGGAAAAGATAGGCTTACTACTCGCCTATGCTTACCCAGAGCGTGTTGCTAAGGCACGTGGTTCGGTGGGTGATTTTATTTGTGCTAATGGCAAAGGTGTTAGCCTTGATGAACAAGATGCCCTTGCTAGTGAACGTTTTTTAGTAATAGCTGACTTGGTGCAATCTAGGGGAGTACTCAGAGTTAAATTAGCAGCACCCATTGATTTAGCTCAAATTGAACAAAATTTTTCTCAGCAAATTATTGAACAAGATATTGCCGTGTTTGATGAAATAAGCGGCAAAATCATATCACGCTCGCAAACTAAATTATCGGCATTGGTTTTACAAGAAACCGTCAATCAGCATAAATTAACAACAGAAACTATCGCGCAAATGTGGTGTAATTTAATCACTCGAAAAGGTCTGGATTTTCTCAACTGGCAAGAAAAAGATCTATCTTTGAGAGCCCGTTGGCAATGGCTAACAAGCTATTTTCCACAATATGGTTTACCTGATATAAATGATCAAGCCTTACTGGCTAACTTAAGTCAGTGGTTTAGCCCTTTTGTTGGTGAAATCAAATCAGTTGCCAAATTAGCTAAACTCGACTTGACTCCTATGTTGTTATCCCAACTTGATTATCAGCAACAGCAGCTCTTAAAACAGGCAGCACCTGCGGTTTATGTTGGGCCAACAGGTCGTCATTGTCCGATAACATATTCAGAAGAAAGGTCGCCTAAAGTTTCACTGCCGATGCAAGAGTTATATGGCTCAACACAAACACCCTGTGTTGGCGGTATTGCTAACACTAAAAATGGGCAACAAGGTATTCCATTACAACTAGAGTTGCTATCACCGGCCAAAAGACCTATTCAAGTGACGCAAGATTTACAACAGTTTTGGAGTGGGAGTTATAAAGCGGTGCAAAAAGAGATGAAGTCTAAATACCCTAAGCACTTTTGGCCTGACGACCCTACTAATGCTCAACCAACCAATAAAACCAAGCGCCATTTGCAAAATCAAAGTTAAGGCTTTACCAATAAATGTCAACGAAGAAAAAAAATATCAAATCAGAAAAACCGGCTAAACAAAAGCCTTTTATAAACAATCAAGTACAATCAAAAACATGGTTGCGCTGGTTTACGATTACGCTATTTAAGCTCAGTATTGCCCTTGTTTTTGCGTTGCTAATATTTACTATTTATCTCGATGCTAAAGTAAAAAAAACCTTTGAAGGTCAACGTTGGCAAATTCCAGCACAAATTTATGGTCAAATAGAAACTTTAAAGATAGGCGAGAAAATATCATTAGACACATTAGGTAAATCTTTACAGTTAAATGACTATCAAAAAGTAACCACAGTTTATGCGCCGGGTCAGTATGCACAATCAACCAATAGGTTGATTGTCTATCGACGGGCATTTGACTTTCCTCAAAGCGCACAAATTAGCCATGCCAACTCATCAGAGGCAACCCAACTGACAATAAATAGCACTAAGGGAATAGTTACACAGCTTTTTAATGATGATATTCCAGTAAAATCTTTATCTTTAGAGCCTATTTTACTGGCTCGATTAGTGCCTAATAATAAAGAAGATCGCGTCCTTTTAGCCCTTGAAGATACGCCAACACAATTACTTGATACTTTGCTTTTAATAGAAGACCGTAATTTTTATCATCATCAAGGTATTTCGCCATTAGGCATCTTGCGGGCTTTATATAATAACCTTGTGGCGGGGAGAACAGTACAAGGTGGCAGCACAATAACTCAGCAGTTGGTTAAAAACATGTTTTTAACTCGTGAGCGCACACTGACTCGTAAGATAAAAGAAGCGCTCATGGCACTGATCATTGAAATGAGGTATAGCAAAGATCAGCTGCTTGAAGCCTATATTAATGAAGTTTATTTAGGTCAACATTATGCTAATGGTATCTATGGTTTTGGGCTAGCAGCTAAATTTTATTTTGGTAAAACAGTCGCTGAACTGAATAACGCGCAAATTGCGTTATTAATTGCGCAAATTAAAGGCCCAAGTTATTACGATCCTTGGCGTCATCCAACGCGAGCGAAAGAGCGTCGTGATTTAATTTTACGCTTGATGTTTGAACAAAACACACTTTCTGTTGAGGAGTTTCAACAAGCAGTTAATTTTCCGCTCTCTATTAGAAAAAATAGGCGCTTTAAAGCGCAAAAGTACCCTGCTTATTTGCAATTGGTAAAGCAAGAACTGAATCAGCACCTCTCCTTAGCGCAACAACAAAAAGGCATTAGAGTATTTACTGGTTTCTCGCATTGGTCGCAGCAATTACTTGAACAAACCGTTATTACTCAGTTAACCCAGTTAGAGAAAAAGCATCAACAAAAAAATTTACAAGCGGCAATGATTGTTACCGATATTTCAAGTGCAGAAATTCGAGCGATAGTGGGAGACAGAAAAAGCGGTTATGCTGGTTTTAACAGAGCCGTAAGTGCCAAACGTCCGATTGGGTCACTCATTAAACCCGCTATTTATTTAGCGGCATTAGAGCGTTATGAACAATTTAATTTTGCCACTTTACTGGCAGATAAACCAATTACTTTAACGAGTACCACCGGAACCAATGGCATTAGTAACAATAAAAATTCACAACAATGGCAACCAAAAAATTATGACGGTAAGTATCGGCAACAGGTGTCTTTGCTTGATGGTTTAGTAAAATCACTCAATATCCCCACGGTTAATTTAGGAATGGCATTAGGTTTAAACAATGTTGCTAATGCTATTCACTTGCTTGGTTATGATAAAGATATTGTCATGCGTCCATCTATGCTACTCGGTGCTATTAATATGTCGCCTTTACAAATTAATCAGCTGTATTTGGCGATTGCAAACCAAGGTTATGCTGAGCAAACGCATACCATCAAGCAAATAGATAACAGTAATGGTGAGGTATTGTGGCAGTTTTCGAAAACACAACAACAAGTCATTTCAACCAATGCAGCATATTTGATGGACTATGCCTTAACACAAGTAACCAAAACCGGTACGGCTAGATCGTTAACTTGGCGCTTAAAAGATAAAACAGTAGCAGGAAAAACAGGCACCAGTAACGATTTACGTGATAGTTGGTTTGTTGGCTATGATAACCAACACTTAGTTACTACTTGGCTAGGTAAAGATGATAATCAACCAACAAAATTAACCGGCAGTAGTGGCGCGTTATTGTTGTTTGCAGATTTTATCAAGAAACAAGGGGTGCAAAGTAATCAGCGAATTAAACCTGAAGCAATTACTCAGGTTTTATTTGAAGAAGAAACAGGGCATGCAGTGCTGACTCATTGTGAGAATACTGTTGAATATCCGGCTATTTCTTCGGGTATTGAAATACAACAAAGTTGTTTGAAAAAGAAAAGAGATGATCGCTCTTGGTTTGAGAAAATATTTGGCGATTAACAGTTTTAGCAGTAATAAGTAACCCTTTATAATAAATGGAAAAAGGTCAGTAAACTGAGCACTTAAATTGCAAAATAAAGTGCTCTTGTTTAATTTATCATATTATTATTGTCCAGTGAAAAACATCGAGTAAAAATTACTCAGTGAAAGTAACACTTAATTTACCTGTAGAGGCGGTATCAATAATACTGACATTACCAATGCTTCTTTGTAATTTGGCTGCGGTTTTATCTGCACCGTGATTTTCAGCAAAGCTAATAATGTCATCGCCATTACACATTACTTTTAAAGCAATTGTTTTATCATTTAAATTATATGCCTTAGTGGTTTTGTTCAACTTGTGCATTTTATTGCTCATCGCTGCTTTACATACATCAACTAATGCTGCTTTCATGTAAGGGGTCATTGCTGCTTGACTAGGTAAGCTAAATGCAAGTACAGGAACAGCAGTTGCTAGTGCGATAAGTGTAGTTTTAAGTTTTGTCATGATATTCTCCAAAATGGTTATGTTGCGAAACACTTTTGCCTCGCTCAACATAATAGTGCGCTATTTTGAGTAAAAAGTTGTTAACGTTTATATGATGGATGTAACCAAAAAATAGCAAGATAATTACGGGGTTTTATCTAAGTAGTTGATTAATTATTTTTTGTATAAAATATGAACGAAAAAGTGTTACCAATCTTTTACATTTGTACATTGTTAGACATACGAAAAATCGTGTAGAGGTAGTTTAACTCAAGACGAAATGATAACGTAGATGAAGTATTTTTGATGTGAAGCAATAAAAAGCCTGTTTTTATATACAGTTTTATGGGTTGTTATGGTATTGTTGACTTGTAATAACTGAATTTAAGGCAAAATTTAAATTTTTATATTCAACATAAACGGTACATCACGTTCAGGTGAATATAAAAGAGTATGTATTTTAGCTTTCTTTTAACATAACTAAGGAATAATAATGGCAGTTGAAAGTCGATTCGTCGTCATTAGACACGGTGTGGAGGCAAAGACATTTATGGATAAGAAATCAGCAGATGAATATGACAAAATGTTGGATATGGCTGATAACTTAGCCGAAGTATTTGCACAATCACCACTAGAACTCAGTGACACTGCAAGTGAAGAATTGAGTATTTATTTAGCTCAACATCGAGAAGAGGTGTTGATCGCTTTACTTGCCAAAAAACCAGCAAATAAAACACCCGTTAAAAAAGCAACTAAAAAAACAGCTGAAAAAGCCCCAGAGCCAGAAACGGCTAGGCTAAGTAAGGTAAGTTAGCTTTTAAGGCAAAACCACAGTAGTAATGATTGAATACCAAATTTTGCGTAGTCGCCGTAAAACCCTTGCTTTACAAGTCAAGCAGGGGCAAGTTGTTGTTCGATCTCCTTTACATTTAGATGATCAATTTATTAGTTCATTTATTCACAAAAAGGAAGCTTGGCTAAAAAGTAAAATAGCAGCACAAAATCAAACTGTTGATCTCTGCTGTGATTATAGCCAGGGTGCTCAACTTTATTTTTTTGGGCAATTGGTTTCGCTTAATATCGTTTTTTCTAATACTGTTAATAAATCTGATGTTTACCGATCCACAGCAGATGATAACCAGCAAGTGCTCGTTATTGTGTTTCCAGCATATAGAAAAAAAAGCCTAACACTCAAAAAGCAATTGACCGCAGCGGTCAAAAAAAATATTGAAGGCTATTTCAAACAACAAGCGCTAAAAATTATCCCGCCAAAAGTCGAGTACTACTCGCAATTAACTCAACTTACTCCTATATCAATCAAAATAAGACAGTATCGGGCTAGGTGGGGGAGTTGCAATAGTCGCGGTGAATTGAGCTTTAATTATTTATTAATGATGTTACCAATGGATGTTATTAATTATGTCGTTATTCATGAGCTGTGCCATTTACGCCATCTTAATCATTCAACACATTTTTGGCAATTGGTTGCTAAGTATTATCCTGACTACCTTTTAGCAAAGCAATGGATAAAAACAAACCAAGCGGCTTTGCAATGGCAACAACCTAGTATTTGATCTACCTTCCTAAATAAACAACAACGGTGAAACGCTGTAATCTATTAACGCCTATATTTTTTCATTAAATGAATAGAATATTTTCCTTAACCTTGCCTAACAAATTAATGGCATGAAATTAGCTTGAATATTTAATAAATTCAATTAATTGACATGTTTAGATACTACTTATCTATATGTTTAAAGGAGATCGTCATGAAAATAAGTATATATAGCTTAAAGTTAACAATTATTTATATCGTTTCAATAATGCTTTCTGTTGCCAGTGTTTATTTACTATTGGGAAGTTAATTGCCGTATTTTTTACTTAAGGACAAATAACTGCCTATTTTTATTATAAAAATATAAGAGAAGCATTTTAAGTGGGTGAATATGCATACCCTATAACTTTTTATTCTGTTTTTATAATGCCAATAAAGGTTGACACTACAGCCTGGTTCAGGCATTTTAACTGTCATGAATATTACTACTAGCCACATTACCATTATTGCTATTACTACCAGCATTATTACAACTACCACCCGAATTAGGATGGCGGTCGCAGGCTAACGTGTAAAAAAAATAATTTTATCGAAGCCCGTGACCTGAAAAGGTTACGGGCTTTTTTATGTTCAGGACGAACGGTATAACGCGATCACATGGATGTGAAAGAGCGTATGTTCAGGACGAACGGTAGCTTGCGATGCCATGAATGGCAAAGAGTGAGCACTTGTTGAATTCTAAAAATATTTTATAGGGAAAAAACAATGCGTGTACTTAAATTTGGTGGTTCATCTTTGGCTTCAGCTGAACGCTTTCGTCAAGTTGCTAACATTATCAAAGAACAAAGCCAATCATCAAAAGTTGCAGTAGTCGTTTCTGCGCCGCAAGGGGTAACAAACCACTTAGTGGCAATGGCAGAAAACATTAGTGATGAAGCAAAACTTATTACCGATCTCGGTCACTTTAAACGCGCAATTACCACCATCATTGATGACTTATCCGCAAGCCTTAGCGAATTTAACTCTCAACATTGTGAGCAAGCACTAGCTAACTACGAGCATCAACTACAACGCTTTATGCAAGGCGCAACAATGCTGACTTATTGCCCTGATCATATTCGCGCAAGAGTGATTAGTACAGGTGAACGCTTAAGTGTTGCTATTCTGGATTCAGTGCTGCAATCATCAGGCTTACAAGTTTCTTTATTATCGCCAGAAAAATTCTTGTTCACTAATGATTCATCATTAAATGCGGTTGCTGACTTAGTGTTATCGAAAGAAAAATTCTCTTCAGAATATGAAAAGCTTAACCAAATATCACTAATGCCAGGTTTTATTGGCGTGAGTGTTAGTAAAGATGGTGCTGAAGGATTGATTACGACTTTAGGTCGTAATGGCTCTGATTATTCAGCAGCAGTATTAGCGGTTTGTATGGAAGCTGAGTGTTGTGAAATTTGGACCGATGTTGATGGTGTCTATAATGCTGACCCCCGTATGATTAAAGAAGCTAAATTATTAGATTACTTATCGTATCAAGAGGCGATGGAGTTATCGTATTTTGGCGCCAGTGTTTTACACCCTAAAACTATTGGCCCTATTGCCCAGTATCATATTCCTTGTTTGATCAAAAACACCAGTAATCCTGCAGCGCCTGGCACGTTAATTTCTAATGAAAACGACCAACAAAAACGCGTTAAAGCAATATCAAATCTAGATGACTTAACCATGATTAACGTTTCAGGCCCGGGCATGAAAGGCATGGTAGGTATGGCAAGTCGGGTATTTGCTACTATGAGTCGCGAAAATATCTCTTTAGTGTTAATTAGCCAATCTTCAAGTGAATACTGTATTAGTTTTTGTATTCACTCTATTGATGCCCCGCAAGCAGAACAAAGTTTAAAAGAAGAGTTTGAGCTAGAGCTACTTAATGGCTTACTTGAGCCGGTAGCGCTAAAAGGCGAATTATCTATTGTTTCACTTGTGGGTGATGGTATGCATCATCAACGCGGTGTGGCAGCAAAATTCTTTAGTTCGCTAGAGCAAGCACGTGTGAATGTGGTTGCTATTGCTCAAGATTCTTCTGAACGTAGTATCTCTGTGGTTATCGAGCAAAGAAAATGCACAGCAGCAATGAAAGTTAGCCATCAAAACTTCTTTTCGCATAAACCTACTATTGATGTATTTTTAGTTGGCTGTGGTGTGGTTGGTAGCGAATTAATCGCGCAAATCTGTCGTCAACAAGCCAGTCTGAAAGAACAAAATATTGCCTTAAAAGTCTATGGTATTGCTAATTCTAACGGCATGGTATTCGACAGTGAAGGTATTGACTTAGATAACTGGCAAGCAGTAATGGCACAAGGCGCTGAAAATAATCAAGCCGTTGCAGTTAATGCACAAAACATTAAAGCGTTTGTTAGTGATAACCATTTAGTTAACCCTGTTTTAGTTGATTCAACCTCAAACGAAGCCTTAGCAATGAGTTATGTTGATTATTTAGCTGAAGGTTTTCATGTGGTTACGCCTAATAAAAAAGCCAATACAGACACATGGCAGTATTACCAAGAGTTACGCTCTACAGCACAAAAAACGAATCGTCGCTTCTTGTATGAAACAACTGTTGGCGCGGGTTTACCGGTTATTGATACGCTACAAAACTTAATTAAAGCAGGCGATCAATTACAACGTTTCGAAGGTATACTTTCAGGCTCACTTTCGTATATTTTTGGTAAACTTGATGAAGGTATGTCACTTTCTCAAGCAACCGCCATTGCTAAAGAAAATGGTTTTACCGAACCCGATCCTCGTGATGATTTAAGCGGCATGGATGTTGCCCGTAAGCTACTGATTATGGCGCGTGAGTCAGGTATGCAATTAGAACTATCTGATATTAATATTGAGTCAGTATTACCAAGCGATTTTGATGATAGTGGTGATGTAAACGAATTTATGAGCAACTTAGCTCAGCTGGATGATAAAATTGCAGCTCGTAGTGAAGCGGCAAAAGCAGAAGGTAAAGTACTACGTTATATTGGCAATATAGTTGATGGCAAATGCCAAGTAGCCATTGAAGCCGTTGATGCTAGTCATCCACTTTATAGCATTAAAGATGGTGAAAATGCCTTGGCAATTCATAGTCGTTATTATCAACCTCTACCTTTTGTTTTACGTGGTTATGGCGCAGGTGCGGCAGTGACAGCGGCAGGTGTTTTTGGTGACGTATTAAGAACACTGGCGTGGGAGCAACAGCACTAATGTCAAACACAAATAAAGTTTCTGTATTTGCTCCAGCCTCTATTGGTAATGTTAGTGTTGGTTTTGATGTTTTAGGTTTAGCGGTAAAGCCCATAGACGGTACTCTACTAGGTGATGTCGTTACTGTGGAAAGAGCAGTAGAATCTTCAGCTGAAGATAGCTTAGTGGTTGTTGGCGCGTTTGCTGACAAGCTGCCACAAGCGAAAGAAGACAACATTGTTTGGTCATGTTTGCAATTATTTAACCAAGTGCTAGCTGAGCAAAATCAAGTTGTAGTGCCAGTACAGATGACCCTAGATAAAAAGATGCCAGTTGGTAGTGGGCTTGGCTCTAGTGCCTGTTCTGTTGTGGCGGCTCTTGCCGGTTTAAATGCTTTTTATGCAAAATATCAAAGCTTTAGTTTTGATGAAAAAACCTTACTGAAAATGACAGGTCAAATGGAAGCACAAATAAGCGGTAGCTTACACTACGATAATGTTGCCCCTTGCTATTTAGGCGGTTTACAGTTGATGGTGCCAGACAGCGAAGTAATTAGCCGACTATTACCCGGCTTTAATGACTGTTACTACGTGATGGCATATCCCGGCATTGAAGTGTCTACCAAAGCAGCACGAGAGGTTTTACCTGCAAGTTATAGCCGACAAGATGTGATAAACTACGGACAAAATTTAGCTACCTTTGTTGATGCTTGCCATAGGCAAGATAAAGCACAAGCTTTTTCAGTATTAACTGATGTTGTTGCCGAGCCCTATAGAAAAGATTTATTGCCAAAATATCAACAAGCTCATGATTATTTAATGGCACAAGGTGCCCATGCTGTGGGTATTTCAGGCTCAGGGCCAACTTTGTTTTGTATCTGTGAAACCGAGCAGCAAGCGCAAGATTATGCGTTATGGTTAAAAGAAAACTACTTGCAAACAACACTTGGCTTTGTTCATGTTTGCCAAGTTGATGAAGCTGGCGCAGTAGAAATTTAGCGAATTTATTCGTGCTTAAAATAGAGATGATTAATTGTAGGCGGGAATTTATTCGCGCTTAAATACAAAAGAAACAATTGATTTATTAGGAACAAAAAGTGAAATTTTATAATTTAAAAGAGAATGACGAACAAGTAAGTTTTGCGCAAGCCGTTAAACAAGGCTTAGGCAAAAACCAGGGGCTATTTTTTCCAAAAACCATGCCTAAGTTTGACAACATTGACGAACTTTTAGCATTACCATTGGTTGAACGTAGCGTAAAAATTTTAGCGCCGTTTGTCGAAGAAGATTTAAACGAGCAAGAGTTAACTGAAATTGTTACTGATGCTTTTAACTTTCCCGCTGTATTGCAACCAATTAGTAATGATCGTGCTATTTTAGAATTATTCCACGGGCCAACGTTAGCGTTTAAAGATTTTGGCGCGCGCTTTATGGCGAAATGCTTACAAACTTTTGTTGCAAAAGATGCCAAAGCCTCAGGCGAAACAAAGCCATTAACAATTTTAACCGCTACTTCAGGCGATACTGGTGCTGCCGTTGCCCATGCTTTTCACGGTATTGATAATATTCGCGTTGTCATCATGTATCCCAAAGGGAAAATTTCTTTATTACAAGAGAAAATGTTTACTACCTTGGGCGACAATATTGAAACGCTAATGGTTGATGGCGATTTTGATGACTGCCAAGCGTTAGTTAAAAAATCATTCGATGATAAAGAGCTTTCGAGCACTATTGGTTTAAACTCTGCAAATTCAATTAATATCAGTCGTTTGTTAGCGCAAATTTGTTATTACTTTGAAGCCGTTGCACAACTCTCTCGCGCTAAGGAAAGCTTAGGCGATATTGTTTTTTCTATTCCTTCAGGAAACTTTGGTAATTTAACCGCAGGTTTATTTGCTAAAGCGATGGGCTTACCGATCAAACGTTTCATTGCGGCAACAAATTTAAATGATACCGTACCGCGTTATTTAGAAACGGGCGAATGGACACCTAATACAACGGTAGCCACTATTTCTAATGCTATGGATGTTAGTAATCCAAATAACTGGCCACGTGTTGAGCATATGCTTAAATCTGGCATTGTTGAAAATGGCTGTGTTAGCTCTGTATCTATTGATGAAGAGCAAACGCAATCAACGGTTATTGGTTTAGGTAAATTAGGTTATATTAGTGAACCACATGCTGCTGTTGCTTATAAAGCATTACAATACAGCGCTGTTGAAGGAGAGTTCGGTGTATTCTTAGGAACTGCACACCCAGCTAAGTTCAAAGAGGTAGTTGAAAGTATTTTAGGGCAACCTATTGGCTTACCTAAAGAATTAGCAGATTGCGCCGGCGAGCCTATTTTATCAAGTGAAATGAGTAGTGACTTTGTTGAGTTACGTGCTTATCTTTTAAAATAAGCTCTTGTAATGATCAAACCTAGCTGGCAAAAAATAATTAAGCATGAGCAATCGCAAGATTACTATTGCCAGTTACAAGCTGAAATAGCAAAGCAAAGAGCACAAGGTCTTGTTATTTTTCCTAAAGAAGCAGATGTTTTTAGCGCCTTTGAGTTTACGGATTTAGCTGATGTTAAAGTGGTGATCTTAGGGCAAGATCCCTACCATGGTGTTGGTAAAGCTGAATATAGCGAGCAACCTCAAGCCCATGGTCTAGCTTTTTCTGTCCAACATGGCATTAAAACACCGCCTTCTTTAGTAAATATTTACAAAGAATTAGCAACTGATATTGATGGTTTCATTATTCCTAAGCATGGTAATTTAACTGTGTGGGCACAACAGGGTGTTTTATTGCTAAACACTGTGCTTACCGTACAACAAGGGCAAGCACACTCTCATGCTAAATTAGGTTGGGAAAAATTTACCGATAAAATTATTGCACAGCTAAATCAACAAAATGACGGCTGTGTTTTTATTTTATGGGGTGCTCATGCGCAGAAGAAGGGGCGCAATATTGATATAGACAAACACCTTGTATTAAATGGCCCGCACCCCTCGCCCCTTTCCGTTTATCGAGGTTTTTATGGCTCTAAACCTTTTTCAAAGGCTAATGACTGGTTAAAAGAAAAACATAGCAAGATGATTGATTGGTGTATCTAATCAAAGTAAATAATCATCTCGGCTGCTTCACAATGGCAATCATGACCACATAAAATACAATTGTAGCCTTGCTTACTCTCTTCATTCCATTTATCAGGGTGAGACTTGACTAGCTCGCCACCACAATGAGTGAAATAGGCAACGGCACTATTGTTTGGGCTTTGTTTCCAAAGGTGAGCAACGCCAGCTTGTGCGCCTTGCTGCTTGGCTGCGGCAATGGAAAGTTGTAATAACTTTTTACCCACACCCAAACCACGACAACTTTCATCAACGGTATTGCATTTAAAGTAACAACACTTATCTTTGGCTACTTGCCACAAGTCAGGACTACACCATTGATCGGCTTGCCAATGCTCAGCAGCAAAAGTGATGCGAAAACCGATAAGTTTTTTACCTTGTAGTGCGACATATCCGCAATTAATGCTATTACTGATCCCACGAGCTGCCCAATTGGCAATACTTTCATCATTAAGGTAACCATCGCCATGCACTTCATTAGCAAGTTGAATTATTTGCTTGAAGTGTGCTGGGGTAAGTTTTTCATAGTTAACGTTCGACATAATTCTTACAGTAATGAAATGCTACGACTTAAACTGGTAATAAAACCATTTGGAGAAGTAATGTTCATAGTCAATACTGCTGTTTGCGGTTCGTTGCCGGCTTCTTGAATAACAAAAAAGTTCATGCGGCTAAAACCTTGTTGGTTGTTATTGCCAACCGTAAACTCTGTGAGTCCTTGCAAACTTCCTGAGCTTAACGAAATGCTGACAGATGTGCCTAGCGGCATGGTTTGGTTAGGAGTACCGGTATCAGCAAAGTAAAAGTTAAACTCTTGGCTGCCACCATTGGTTACATCGTTAAGCGGCGCACTATCACCGGTTAACGAGTCTTGATAAATAATGCTACCATCACCGTTAGTTAGGCGAATTTCAGCGCTAGAGCTAGCCATTACTAAACGAAGCGCTTTTCTAACATGGGTATTGCGCATCGTTGCTGCCGCGCAGTTAGCGCCTTGACATTGCGGGCCATTGAATAAGCTGTCGGCATTACTAAAAGTGCTATCTTCATTAAAATCAATAAAGGTTTCACCATTATCATAAACACTGTTTTCGTTATCATCACGCCATGCTTCTGACATATCTATAAAACCACTTGCTTGCGCAGGGTAATTTCCAAAACCAGAGTCGACATTTAAATCATTGCTATCACCAGCGTCTAGAATGGGGTCGCCATCAGCATCATCGAAAATATTATTACCGTTAGTATCAAAGAAAGTTTCATGGCCTAAGGCGGTGGCTAAAATAGTAACACGATGATCTGCCACTCTAGGGTCGCTACTTGTCCATGTTACCGAACAGCTGCCATTTACTGTTGAACAGCTTGGCTCGACAGTACCTCCTTCGGTTGTGAAGTTAACGGTAGTGCCGTCAGGTACAGGGTTATGAAAATTATCCGATAGCCACACGGTTATAATAGATTCTTCGCCACTAATGTTGTGCGCTTCAGGGTTTAGCTTGCTCGCTGCTATGGTCATTGAGCGCTGCTCAGGTAAACCTGTATTAATGGATAGCAAGTCTGATTGGCTCTGCACTTCGAACATGTCGCCGTTAAAGTCCATAGTTGCAACAGCGGTTACGCGAACTGCAGTGGGTACAGTACCCGCTGAAACTTGCGTGGTTACTAATCCTTGGCTGTTGGTAAAACCAGATGTTCTACTTAAGCTAATACCACCAACTGAAGTGCTGAGGGTAAAATTGACTTCTTGCTGTGCTAAAACATTACCTAATTGGCTTTTTACTTTAAAGGTCAGCGTTGACGTTTCTTGCTTGTTTTGCCCGCCAGTACCTTTAAGTACTATTGAGGTTGGCTCGGCAGAAACAAACTCAATTGAGCCTAATTGTTCGCCATTAATAGTAATAGTTTCGCTGGCGGTATTGGTAATATTATTTACGGCAACACTAGCTAACAGCACATCATCCGTACCGGTTGTGCCCGCACAGCTTATATCGGCAAAAGTAGAGCTTGCACTGCCGTTAATACTTAATACAGATTCATCAATACTAGCACTGCCGTTTTGTACACAATTTGATGTAAATGTTACCGGAATAGGTAGCACAATTAAGTCACCATTCTCATCAACTAAGTCAACGCTTAATCCTAACGTTCCGCCAGCACTAATACTTTTGTCAGCAATAGATAATTCAATTACGCCTTCAACAAAGCTATTATTCTCGTCAAAATAGCCTAAACGAATGTCACTGTCGATAACCGCATCGGCGGATAAAATTTGGTAATTGAATGTGCTGTTGATGCTTGTATTACTATCAAGGGCATAACTGCTGGTGAGTACACCCGCGCCTATGTTATTTTCGTTGCCACTTAAGGTAACGTTGGCGACACCTTGGTTGTTGGTCAACACTGTTGTGGTGCTTAATGTGCCGATATCTGCTGAAAAAGTGATAATTTTGTTTGCAATTGCTTGGCCGTTACCATCAGTTAACACACTCGTTACTTGTACTTCTTGATTTGATTTAAATTGATTTACAGACTCATCATTTAAGGTCATTGTTGTGGTTAAGTTTGCAGCTACATCACTAAGATCAGATTCAACAAACTCATAGTCAATGGCTGAGGAACTAATATCACCAATAACCGCATTAGCACTACCTGCACCTAGTGACAGTGACTCATTGGTAACAAAAACAGTGGCAATGCCGTCACTATTGGTTAGTTTAGTATCTATGGCTAAGGTGCCAATGGAGGCTAAAAAGCTAACGGCTTTGTTTGTCACAATCGCGTTATTTTCATCTGTGACTTTTGCTTGCAAAGTGATGGTTTCATTTTTCGCAAAGCTTTGTTTAGGGTTACCTTCACTGTCTAACAGTGAAAATTCAATATTAGCAACAATTTGTGGCGTGCTATCATCGCTATTATCAACGGGGCCATTACAGCCAACTAATGAGAAAAACATAAAAATTGCAATAAGTGCTGAGTAAAGCTTTTTCATGCTTTAATTTCCTAGATACAGTAAGATAAAATTATGCAGTTAGAATAAAGTGATACAAAATAAAAGTCTATGAAACACGTAAAGAAAATCAATAAAATGTACGATCCCATGTTAGATGATTCGCCTGGTTGTGGTATTGAGTATCCTAATAGTTATTGGGCCGATGTATCACAGGCTAACAATGGCAATAAACCTGAAGATGACGGTCAACTTCAGCAAGACATTGATGTTGATGTGGCAATAATTGGAGCTGGCTATACTGGGCTTTCTTGTGCCTTACATTTGGCAAGAGAACATAGCATTAAAGCCCACGTACTTGAGGCTAACCAAGCGGCCTGGGGGTGTAGCGGCAGAAATGCCGGCTTTATTCTAAAATCATCAGGTAGAAAACCCTATGCCACCATGCAAAAGCAGTGGGGTGAAGAGGTTATGCGCGGCATTTATGGTGAAATGTGTGAGGGGGTTGAAACCGTAAATTCTTTAATTAGCGAAGGCATTGATTGCGATCAGCAAGAGGCAGGCTTCATTAAAGTTGCTCATAAACCGAGCATGTTCAGGTCTTTGCAGGCGCAAGCTAAATTACAACAACAAATGTTTGGTTATGATGTACAAGTATTATCAAGGCATGAATTACATCAGAATTACATGGCAGATGAAAATGCTTATGGCGCTATTCGTTATCAAGATGGCTTTGGCCTAAACCCACTTAAACTGGCTTGGGGTTATCAAAAACTAGCGCGTCAAGCTGGCGTAAAAGTGCATACTTCAACACCTGTTAGCTTTGCGGATAACAAGAAGCAAAACAAAACTCGTCTTATAACACCAAAAGGCACAGTGACAGCGAAAAAAGTAGTGATAGCCACTAACGGTTATACGCCCAAAGGATTCCATCCATTAGTCACCAATAGAACATTGCCTGTGCTTTCACAAATTATAGTGACTGAGCCATTATCTGATGATCAAATAGCTGCTTGTAACTTTTTAACGAGTAACGTGGTTATGGATACGCGAGCGCTTAAATATTATTATCGAAAACTACCAGATAACCGACTTTTGTTTGGTGGTCGCGGTGCTATTACTGGAAAAAATGCTGATGATCCTTATTACGCTCAACGTTTATTGTCTGTATTGAAAACCAGTTTTCCAGTCTTAGAAAACCTCAAATACAATTATGCTTGGTCAGGTTGGATTTGTATGGCACTGGATGATTTACCGCATATTTATGAGGGCGAGAAAGGGAGTGGTCATGAGAATGTATTTTATGCCATGGGCTATTGTGGTAGTGGCGTTTCTTTTTCAGTTCAAGCAGGTAAGCGTTTGGCAGAAAAAGTAGCAGGTAAAGCAGTGCCTAATTTGCCTTTATACAATAGTGCATTACCAAAGTTTCCTTTTGCGCCGCTGCGCAGAGTGGGGCAGTGGGGTTACTTTCATTATGGCAAGATTAAAGACAATTATTGGTAGGCGCGAATTTATTCGCGCAGATCGTATAAAGTTAATCAAGTCTATTTAATTTCTCACCGCGCTTAAAGGCCGCAATATTATCACTAAGTAAGTCAATCAACCTTTGCTGAGCTTCACTACTTGCCCAAGCGATATGAGCAGTAATTTTTAGGTTAGCTAACTGCTTATTTTGTATGGCTGATAACAGTGGGTGATCAGCAGGTGGTGGCTCTTGCGTTAATACATCAAGCACAGCATAAGCGATTTGCTTGTTTTGCAATGCGGCTAATAAATCAATGTCATTAACTAACGCGCCTCTTGCGGTATTAATTAACATCGCAGTGGGTTTCATTTTAGCGAGCACAATCGCATTGATTAAATTGGTGGTGTCGTTTGTTTGCGGGCAATGCAAACTGAGAATATCGGCTTGAGCGATTACTTCATCAAAACTTGTTCTGCCTTGGCGAATGTCACTACTAGTTACTCGCTCGCTGATCAAAACCTTCATGCCAAACGCGCTAGCAAGCTTGGCAACAGCTAGACCTAAACTACCATAGCCAACAATCCCTAATGTTTTCCCACTAAGTTCGGTAATAGCATTACCGTGATAACAAAAAGTATCACTTTCTTGCCAATGCCCTTGCTCAGTGTTGGCATTGTGATGGCTAATGTGTTGATAATATTCGAGCATTTGCGCCATCACATATTGGGCAACTGAATTGCCGGCATAGCCACTAACATTAGTGACGGCAATGTTATGTTTAGTTGCCGCAGCAATATCCACATTGTTATAGCCCGTAGCGGCAATACAAATAAGCTTTAACTGCGGTAGTTTTGCTAATGTTTCAGCAGTAAATACTACCTTGTTGGTGATAATGATATCGGCATTTTGACAGCGGCTAAGTATTTGTTCAGCAGTCGTGTTTGAGTAACAAGTAAGCTTAGTTACTTGTTGTTCAATCGAGCCAAAGGAGATGTTTTCGCTAAAGGTTTGGCTATCTAAAAATACCGCTTTCAGCATTTATTTTTACCCCGGCCTGCCATCTTTTCTGGCAGACATTAACATTGGGGCATACGTTACCACAAAAATACCAAAAGCGAGTAACCAAAATGTGCCACTAATATCGATAAAGAGCAAAGTTTTTTCAGGCAACGCCCATGGTCCAAGTGCTCGAATTAGCGCTGCTAACGTAATAAGAATATAAGCCAAAGTCATTGCTTTTGGTGGTGACAAAGGGCGACCAGTATGACCTAAAGAAACTCTTGATATCATTGCTAAAATTAGTCCACCCATACCGCCAATGGTAAGTAAATGCCAAATGTGATTAGTTGGAATTTCAGGAATTAAATAACTTAAACCTAAAACAATTAAACCGTAAGCAATAAATTTAATTGCAATATGAATAGACCAAAGTAACGGCACACTTAGGGTTATCCATGGTTTCCATCTTAACCAACGCATAGTCTGAAAAAAACCGGCGACAATTAATATAATTCCAAAGAACTCTTCAGAAAAACCAAATAGTGGCTGTAATAACAAATAAAACATGGCAATCGCTAAACTACCATTGGTGATTTTATCTAACCAAGGCAATGGCGTGGCTTTTGCTGTTTTAGTACCATTAGCGGTGAACATTGGCGTAACTCGCCCAGCCATCACCGACATCAAAAATGTTACTAACATAACACCACTATAAGCTGAGAACGTTGTTGTAAAAGTTTGTGGATAATAAATGGCTAAATGCATTTCTAAGTTGGCAAGGGTAAATAACAATAATAAAGGTACAAAGAATAAGTTACGATACTGCTTAATGGCGATAATAGGCTTAGCTAGAACAAAGGCTACAGCGGGTAAAAAGCTTAAATCTACAAGGGTAGTTAGTGTAGCGCCTAAAAAATGAGGCATTAGTAGCACTACACGACCCGCTAGCCACAGTAAAAACAATACTAATAAGGTATTGCCTTGCGCGCCTCGTGCGCCAGTCCAGTTCTGCACTGCCGTGAGTAAAAATCCAGCAATAATGGCACAACCAAAGCCAAAAATCATTTCATGAATATGCCACCAATAGCCGCCACCCAATGGAGATACACTAACTGTACCCTTGTAAATTAAAAGCCAAAGTATTATTGCGATAATACCGAAAATGGCGCCACTAAGAAAAAAAGGGCGAAAGCCTAATCGCAATAACGGCGTGATTTTTTGCTCTTTTTGTAAGTCAGTTATTTGCATCATGGGTGCGCCTTGTATTCTGAGTAAATTACTTGAGTAAATTAGTAGGGTATTAGCGCTATTGTAATGAAATGAACGGCAATTTGCTTGTATTAGATCAACAAAAAGAGCTAGTTTTGCTTTTATTTGCAATGTACGAAGTTTGCGGTATATTAATAATGCCTTTTTACAATTAAGTAACATAATATGGATATTAATAACAACAGCATTATCAATCCTTCTGTTTGGTTTAGTCATAGTCGGGAGTATTTGAAAAAATCAAACAATGGAAGCTCTTGGCTATTAAAGTTTTTGGTTGTGACTGTAGTTGTCTATTTACTGATTGCCCACTTTAATCGCTCTGAGCAAGCTGATATTGAAAGCGTCGTCTATATAAATACACCAAAAATCAATGATATTTATTTTTTAGATTTCAGGTTACTCAGTAATAAATTAAGACCTAATGAAAAATATCGACTAGCTAAAGTAGTTGATATTACTGGTGATGTTGTGACACTGCAGTACGGTAGTCTGTTTTATTTAAGACAGCAATCGCTAAAAGATAGTATTCGCTATGGGCAGTTAAGATATCGAAAATACTTTGAATCAAAGCGTTATGATTTTAGCTTTGAAAAAATAAGAAACATGTGGCGCTCAAACGCTATTTATTTAGTAAAGCGACCGGTGTTAAATAAGTTATACGGTAATTTTGTTAGCCCTGATAGGGTACGTGATAACTCGGATTTATTTATTCCTGGCAAACGAGAAAATTTATCAGCAAGCTCACTATTAAAGTCAAATTACATTGAAGATAACTTAAGTCAAGCATTCGAATTATTCCAACAATCGGCACAATTAGGCTTTGCCAAAGGGCAAGTTAATTTAGCGCAAATGTATTTAAATGGTCAGCATGTGGAAAAAGATAGCCAACAAGCGCTATTTTGGTTTAAACAAGCATCATTACAAAGTTATAAACCCGCAATTCTCAAATACGTGATTGTTTGTAAACAAGTCAACAGCTGTGACTTAGCTGCTTTTTATCAAGAGCTATTAAACTCAGGTGTTAATATTAAAGTTAGATCAATGGATGTAAAATTGTCTGACGCTACTTAAAGGGCATAATTAGATCTACAAAGATCATACTTATTATAACTTTTTACTCCAATAAGCTTTTAAAAGCCACATTTTAAAGCATGCCCACCTCCTTTTATTTAAACCACCTTATACACTTGTTTAGTAAATAATTACTGAGCTTTGTTACATGTAGAACATATCACAATAATAAAAAATGCATATTAATCAAATGGTAACGTGTCGCTTTTATTTTGTCGTCTGTAAATGTGACAAAACATTAATGTTTTGTTACACTTTTTGTGTTATTGCTATTTATGGACGAAGTAGTTAGCTAAAAATTAAACTAATAAAGGTTACTAAAATGAAATATAGTCTATTAATACCATGTGTATTTGCAAGTTTATCGCTGAATGCGACTGAAGTGGTTTATTCCTTAAACGGTATAGAAAAATGCAAAAGTGTTACTTCATATAACACCAGTTTGAAAAAAAGAGCGACTAAAGCGCGCATGGAAAAGCGTTTAATTAAAAAAGGAGAGCAGGATAATATTTCGCATATTTATATTACTGACTTTATTGACAACAGGAAGAGTGGTAAAGGCATTAAAGTGAAAGCAATCGGAAAAAATTGTGCTTGATTTTTAATTATTGTCAAATGCTACTTTGAAAAAGCAGTAAATGGTATCAACAGCCATCGACTGCTTTTTTATTGACTACAAGTTATTAAAGCAGGGAGAAATTTTCAAAGAGTTGATTATTGTTATAAAAAGCGCTAATTTGAATACTTATTAAACACAACTAGTTAAGGAATAACGATGAAAATAATGAAAATATGTGCTTTAGTCACTTTTGTCTTTTGTGCAAACTCGTATGCAGAAGACTCACATCTCCCCAAAGAATTTCAAGGTGACACTTGGAACTCTAAATACGAAATACTATACGATGACTTAACGAAATTACTACAATCTTCCGTAATCGATACGGGCTTATCGAGTAAGAAAAAACTCAAATCATCACAGGCTAGTATTGGTACTAGAATGCGTTCAAACCGCAAAGCTTACACAGCCCTTGAAGCCAATAGGTTTTATTTTGAAGCTTATAAAGATGATAAATCTAAAGCTATGCTGACTAAGATCAGAAAAAGCCTAGAATATGTTTCAAAAGAGCTACCATTGAGTAGTTTTACAGAAAAAGAACAGCTTGCCTATTGGTTAAATTTATACAATGTAACTGTGCTTGAGCAACTGACAAAAATTTACCCAGTCAAATTAATTGAAGATGAAATTACTGATGATGATTCATTTTTTAATAAGAAGTTATTAACAGTGTCGGGTCATAAAATTTCACTTAACTATATTCATCATGAAATTTTATTGAAAAAATTTGGAAAGAACAAAGACGTTATTTATGGCTTATACCAAGGTAACATTGGCAGCCCTAATATTAGAAAACAAGCATATACAGGTAAAAAGGTTATTAAACAATTAGAAAGTAATGCTGAAGAGTTTATAAATTCTAACCGTGGTGTCTTCAAAGGGAAAAAGAACAAGTTAAGAGTTTCAAGATTTTACGAGCAAAACAAGAGCTTATTTCCTAATTTTAAAGAAGATTTAACAAAGCAGTTATTAGAGTATGCAAATGGCAGTATTCGATATGCTATTGAAAACGCAAGTTCAATTAGAACAAATATAGAAGATTGGACTATTACAGATGTTTACGGCACTAATAGAAAATATGGTGCAGGTGTGAATAATAATGCTGCAGCAATGTTAGGTGCAGCCAATAGTGATGCTAACCTCGGTCTTAGAGAAGGGGCTGGTGGCGGCTTGATAGCGGCTAATATGGGCTTGGTTTCTGAATCTGTTTCAGACAAGGCGTTGTTGTTTGGGCGTTTTTCACCTGAACAAATAGAGTTAATTAAAAAATTAAATGATAAACAGCTTGAGCAAAAAGGCTCTGTTACCGTAACTGATATTGAAGAGGAAAACGAAAATCAATAAGTTTATCCCCCAGTATTAATATTAATGAATCAGCTTAACTATCACTTGAAAATTACAGCTCGAGTGATGGTTAACCATTGCTAAGCCTAAATGATCAATACAACTTAAATAAGCCCAATAGTAAACTATTTAAGTTGAACGTCATTGATTGCCATTCCCTTATCAAGTAATCCTTGTTAATGTAATGTTAACTCAAAAGTTGTGTTTTTTGACGAGTCAATAGCACAACTTTTGTAACCATTTACATGTTAGCCAGAGATTAACAATGAAAAAAACACTTATATCAACATTTTTACTGTCAAGCCTTTTGGTGGCTTGTGGTAGTGAAAATTCTACTGCTGAAAATACAGTAGCTAAAACAGATAAAGAAATACAAGTAGAAACGAAATCTACAGACAATACTAAAGAAATTGAGCAAGCCAAAGACTTATTACTTGCCAAATGGCAAGGGCCTTATCAAGGTGTACCGGCTTTTGATAAAGTTTCACTTATTGGTTTAATTCCTGCTATTGAAGCAGGCATGAAGATTAATCTTGCAGAAGTTGAAGCTATTGCCAATAGCAAAGAAGCACCAACCTTTGAAAACACCATAGTAGCAATGGAAAAAACAGGAGAAGACTTAGGCAGGGTATTTACTTATTGGGGCATTTGGAGTTCTAATCAATCTTCTGCTGAATTTCGCAAAATTCAAGCAGAAATGGCGCCTAAGCTGTCAGCTTTTTTCTCTAAAATAAACCAAAACGAAAAACTATTTGCCCGAGTTCAAGCTGTTTATAATAGCGATGAAGTTAAAACATTAACGCCTGAGCAACAACGTTTAGTGTCTTTAACATACAATGGCTTTGCCCGTAATGGTGCAACATTAAAAGGTGATGCGAAAAAGCGCTATGCTGCCATCAATCAACGTTTAGCTGAACTACATACTAAGTTTGGTAACAACGTATTAGCTGATGAAGAAAGTTACGTATTATATTTAACAAAAGATCAACTGGGCGGATTAACTGAGTCTATTATCAGTGCCGCCGCTTCTGCAGCAGAGAGCCGTGATCATAAAGACGAATATGCCATCACCAATACTCGTTCATCTATGGACCCGTTCTTAACTTATTCAACTGAGCGTAAGCTTCGTCAGCAAGTATGGAATAGCTACTATAACCGTGGCAATAATGGTGATGAATTTGATAATAATGCCATCATTGCTGAAATTTTACAGTTGCGTCATGAACGTGTTGGTTTATTAGGTTATAAAAACTATGCCTCTTGGCGTTTAGAAGACCGCATGGCAAAATCACCAGAAAATGCGATTAAGTTAATGGAGAGTGTCTGGCCAGCTGCAATTGCTCGTGTTGATGAAGAAGTTGCTGACATGCTAGCAATTGGTAAAGCGCAAGATGGTATTGAAAAAATTGAGCCGTGGGATTACCGTTTTTATGCTGAAAAAGTGCGTAAAGACAAATACAACCTAGACTCAGATGAAGTTAAACAATACCTGCAATTAAATAAATTACGTGAAGCAATGTTTTATGTAGCAGGGCGATTGTTTAACTTTGAGTTTAGCGAAATTAAAGATGGCTCAGTACCCGTATTTAATGAAGATGTTCGCGTGTGGGAAGTCACCGACAAAAGCTCAAATGAACACATTGGCTTATGGTATTTAGACCCATTTGCACGTAAAGGAAAGCGCTCTGGCGCGTGGGCAACAACCTATCGTAGTTACACAACTTTCGACGGTAAGAAGAATGTATTGTCATCTAACAACTCTAATTTTAGTAAAGGTGTTGATGGCCAACCAACGTTAATTTCATGGTCTGATGCTGAAACTTACTTCCATGAATTTGGTCATGCATTACACTTTTTATCATCAAAAGTGACTTATCCAACTCTTAATGGTGGCGTACGCGATTATACTGAATTTCAATCGCAATTATTAGAGCATTGGTTGGCAACAGACGATGTTATTAATAACTACCTAGTGCATTATAAAACGGGCAAACCAATGCCAGCTGACTTAATTGCGAAAATCAAAAAAGCAGCAACTTTTAATGAAGGTTTTAAAACCACAGAATATTTAGCCTCTGCTTTAGTCGATATGAAATTCCACACGGTAGATCCTACGGGTATCGACGTACAAAAATTTGAGCGCGATACCTTGGCAGCACTTAATATGCCTGAACAAATTGTTATGCGTCATCGTTCAACTCAATTTGGTCACGTTTTTAGTGGCGAAGGTTACTCTGCAAGCTATTACGGCTATATGTGGGCTGAAGTATTAACTGCTGATGCTGCTGAAGCTTTTGCCGAATCACCCGGAGGTTTCTACGATAAAGACGTGGCAGCTAAGTTAGTCAAGCATTTATTTAGCGTTCGTAATGCGGTTGAGCCAAGCCAAGCTTATCGAGCTTTTAGAGGACGCGATGCCGATGTAACCGCACTCATGCGCAATAGAGGTTTTCCAGTAAAAAGTAATAAATAACAGCTAAATAACAGCTAAATAAGACACAGTAGGCACTTTATTTTGTGCTTACTGTGTTATCTTTAGGAAAATTTAAGTGTTTTATTTTTAAAGGAATGAAAATGTTCGATTTATTATTAGTTATCCTAACCTTAAGCTCCCCCATTTTAATCGCTATATTTATCTCTAAGTACTTTAAATATAAATCAGAGCTAAACAATCAACTACAACAACTACGTAATGAAATTGACGGTAAAAATACAACTGAATTACAAAGGGAAGTAGAGTTATTAAAAGAGCGAACAGCTATTTTAGAACGTATTGTTACCGACTCAAAATATGATTTGGATCAAAAGATAGCTAAACTTGTCTAATACTGATTTCATCAAATGGTAGGGTTACCTATCGAGGGAAATACGATAACAGGAACTATCTATGTGCCAAAATTTTAAATCAATAATCACCAACTTCAAAGCAGATAAAGAAACTGTTTATAACAGTTGGTTTGTCAATAATGATGAAAGATTAAAAGCGTTCCGTTCAATTAGACGGGGTGTTTTCAATGTTATTGACGATATAAAAAAGGGAAATTTTGGTAATGACTTTAAAGGTTCATCACTAGAGTTTGTTTTAAATTGTATCACAGAGCAAAAGCAGGTCTTTAAAGGTGCTGCTCACCCGTTTTACTGGAAACCCAAACTGCGCATACCTGATATATATGAAAACGAAGCAAACAAAGTGGCTTTTGGGCAGTTTCTAGAAAAATGTATCAATGCCACTAAAGAAGAACAAATATTGAAGGAAATAATATTACTAGACCAACGAAAAATTAAAGGTCTAGGCCCTGCAGTGGCAAGTATCCTGTATTTTTTACATCCAACCATTATTCCCCCCTGTAATACCGCAATAGTCAATGGCTTTAACGTTTTGTTTAAAGACAAAGTTAAATTGGGCTCATGGTCTGAATACCTCAGAATGAGAGAAGTTATCATAGCAAAAAATAATGAGTTTAAAGCTGAACTATCGAATGATTTAGGCGCTTTTGCAGGGCTGCTTTTTGATGTTGGTGAGAATAAAATTATAACCACTAACGCTCATTTATCTGAAGAAGAGCGTGAGAAAATAGACAAAAAATTACTAAAAAGACACAAAGAAGTTACCAATGAAATGGAGCAGGAAGATCTGCATACCGAAATGCAATATCACATCATGTCTATCGGTAATTCAATTGGTTATGACGTAATAGCTGCAGCAAATGATCGATCTAAATGTCACAATGGCAATAGCTTGTCATTTGTCGGCTTAAATAAATTTCCAGAATTAGCCGTAGATAAAGAAACCTACAAAACCATCACTTTAATTGATGCGGTATGGTTTAATAAAGGAACTAATCAAGTAACTTGTGCCTTTGAAGTAGAGAAAAGTACCTCGATTTATTCAGGCATTTTAAGGCTCACGGACTTACATTATTCTTTTAAAGAGAATCCGCCAACTTTATATCTTATTATTCCTGATAATAGAGAAAAAGAGGTACTGCACCAGTTACAGCGACCGTCAATTAAAAATAATGCAATTGAAATACATTACATATTATTTTCAGAATTAAAAGAAAACTGTGTTGCTATTTGTAAGTTCGGTGACGATAAAGAAATTCTTAAGAAAATATCACGACAAGCTGAGTTGTCGGTGTTCTAATTGAATTTTCTTATCAGTTCATTTTTGAAAATGACTTTCCTGAATACTTGATTTTTGTAATGTCACTTAGTACTTTGTTTTAAAACAACCATAAAAATTTAAACAATATGCACTTAAATGACATAGATTTGCACCTTATTACTATTTTACAACGTGATGTTAGTATTGCTATTGATGAATTGGCAAAACGTGTAGGACTAACCAAAACGCCTTGTTGGCGACGTTTACAAAAATTAGAAAAAAGTGGCGTTATTAAACGCAAAGTTGCTTTGCTTGACGCTAAATTATTAGACTTGAGTGTGTCGGTGTTTGTGCAAGTAAAAACTAGCAAGCACGATAGTGATTGGTTAGCACAGTTTTCGACAACAGTTTCGGCATTTCCCGAAGTAGTAGATTTTTATCGCATGAGCGGTGAATATGATTATTTGCTCCGTGTGGTTGTTAAAGATATCGCCAGTTATGATGCTTTCTATCAGCGTTTTATTCAAGCAACCAGCTTGACTGATGTAACCTCTAGTTTTGCTATGGAAGAGATCAAACGTTCCACTGAATTACCTTTAGTTATGCCTGAAAAAAAGGCGTAGTAACTTTGGGTGTTCTCTTTCTGATTATTCGCTACTGCTGTTCTTGAGCACTTGAACTATATTGACTACAATAACGCACTTTTTATTTATTTAAGGTTATTGACATGAACGACACTAACTCGCGACCAGATTTACCCGATCGCCTTTCAGGAGATCCTCGTAGCCGACATCATGTGGAAGAAATTTTTGAGCACAACATTGGCATTCGCCTTAATGGTAAAGAGCGTTCAGATGTTGAGGAATATTGCATCAGTGAAGGTTGGGTAAAAGTAGCGTCACCTAAAGCTTTAGATCGTAGAGGGCAACCGCTTATGATGAAGCTAAAAGGCACTGTTGAAGCCTTTTATAGTTAAATTCTATTTGCTGTTTATTGTGTTAATAAGTAAGGTAAAATGGGCTATCTGCGCATGATGTATTTTTGCTCAGTAGCGCTAATCGATTACGATCGATCTATTTTATAACTAGGAGAACAAGATGTTCAGTCATATGATGATTGGTGCAAATGACGTACAAGAGTCGAAAATTTTTTATGACGCTATTTTAGGGGCCATGGGTTACGAGCCCGGTGTAATTGACGAAAAAGGCCGTTGCTTTTATTTCACCAAAAGTGGTGTTTTTGCCATCAGTAAACCTATCAATGGTGAGCCTGCCTGTCACGGAAATGGCTCTACTATTGGTTTCTCAGCAAAAACTTCTGAAGTAGCCGATGCATGGTATGCGGCGGGTATTGCCAATGGTGGTACTGCATGTGAAGAGCCTCCAGGAGTACGTGAGGGAACTATTGGCAAATTGTATTTAGCTTATTTACGTGACCCTTCAAATAATAAAATTTGTGCACTCCATCGAATGAAATAATGTTGCGCTTAGCAAAGCATTAGCCGTTTTAACTTAGATTAGCCTAATTATGATTGGTGTTCTTTGCTGCTATAAGTAGCTTGGTGCATCAATCACAGATCACATTTGTGCTTATCGGCATAACATTTTAAAGTTTTCAAATCTTAAATGAGCCAAAAAGCAACTTTTCTAGTTCAAGCTCATAAAATATTAACTATTTTCAATTATTTTTCTCTTTTTTTCAGAAATTAAATTTTCATTTTGGCTCACTTTTGAAAATGACTTTCCTATTTGCTTGGGTTTTATGTTGTTGATGAGTTCCTTGTTCTAAAATAACATTAAAAAGAAAAACAAAATATACTTAAATATTGTATGTTTGCGTCTTATTGCTATTTTTTATCCTGATGTTAGTATTGATGTCGATGAGTTAGCAAAGCGTGTTGGTTAACTAAAATACTCTGCTGGCGTCGTCTACAAAAACTAGAGAAATACGGCATTATTAAACGTAAAGTTGTTTTGCTTGATACTTAATTATTAGGCTTAAGTGTATCCTTGTTTGTGCAATCAACCAGCTTGACTGACGTTACCTCTAGTTTTGCTATGGAAGAGATTAAGCGTTCTCTTTCTGATCATTCATTACAGACTATACTTGCTTTAACCTTAGGTAAAATTATCAGTAAAGGTTAGTTGCAAAGAGGGTATCACTATGTCATTAGAGCAGCATTTTTCAGCATTTCGCCAACATATTATTGGTTATGATCTTGAGCATGAAATTAACGGTAAACAGCAAGCTATTATCTATGCTGACTGGACTGCTAGTGGCCGCTTATATCAACCAGTAGAGGATTATATTACTCATACGCTTGGTCCTTATGTTGCCAATACTCATACTGAAACTAACTTAACCGGCAGCACTATGACCCATGCCTATCATGATGCGCAAAAGGCGATTAAACATCATGTTAATGCTTGTGATAATGACATATTAATCACCTCGGGCGCGGGCATGACTGATGTGGTTAATAAATTCCAGCGCATATTAGGCTTACGCATTCCTGAACGTATGGCTGAGCAAGTAAGCTTTAGCGATGAAGACAAGCCAGTGGTTTTCATCACGCATATGGAACATCATTCTAATCAAACCACATGGTATGAGTGTGATGTTACTTTAGAAATTATTGCCAGTGATGAAAATGGTCTACCTTCCCTTGATAATTTAGCCCAGCTATTAGAGCAATATAAAGACAGAAAAGTAAAAATTGGCTCGTTTACCGCGTGTTCAAATGTTACTGGCATTAAAACACCTTATCATCAATTAGCTGAAATAATGCATCAGCATGGCGGTTTGTGTTTTGTAGATTTTGCTTGTTCTGCGCCCTATGTTGATATTGATATGCATCCAGTAAATAAAGATCAAACCCTTGATGCTATTTTCTTTTCACCGCACAAATTTTTGGGCGGACCGGGTAGTTCAGGTGTGCTAATTTTTAATAAAACCCTATATAAAAATAAAGTGCCAGATCATCCCGGTGGTGGCACAGTTACTTGGACTAACCCTTGGGGAGAGCACAGTTTTTTTAATGATATCGAGGTACGTGAAGACGGTGGCACCCCCGGTTTTCTACAATGCATTCGCACCGCGTTAGCCATCAAAGTAAAAGATGCTATGGGCACAGAGAACATTGCCGCGCGCGAACAGCAGTTAACTGATTATGTTATGGGTGAGCTCAGTAAAAATGAACAAGTAAATATGCTTGAGCCATCTATAACGAATCGTCTTGCCATTGTGTCGTTTTACATTACCAGTGTGCACTATAACTTAGTGGTGCGTCTGCTTAATGACAAGTTTGGCATTCAAACCCGTGGCGGGTGCTCGTGTGCAGGTACTTATGGCCATATATTATTAAATGTTGATCATGATACTTCACAACAAATTACCGAGCAGATTGATCAAGGTGATTACTGCGAAAAACCTGGCTGGATTCGCGCCTCTTTCCACCCAACAACAACCAATGCAGAGGCAAAGTTTGTCGTTGACGCTATTAACACCCTAACTGAAAACATCGCACAGTGGTCAAAAGAGTATCGCTTTAATCCCGCAACAGGCGATTTTGAAAAACACAATACTGGTGAAGAAAAACCACAAACATTTGTTGGTATTGACGACTTCAAACCACTGGTTTGTAAAACAAGTCTTGTACTACCTTCTAAAGCAGAGGAAAATAGATCTATACTCAGTAAGTTATTCAGTTAAAGTGTGAGCACATGAAGAGAAAAACTTTACTCACTCAAGTAAAACAATGGTGGCAAACGGACTGCCCTTTTTGTAAAAAAGCACGCTTGCTATTGGTGTGGCTGCTACTAATGTTATTAGTAGATTATTTTTGGTTTCATTTGTTATTTAAATAATCAACTCGCTAGAGAAGGTAAAGGGGATATTTATGAATAGTTCACAAGGATTAAAATGGATAGATTCATTAGAGATAGCGCTCGATTTAATTGAGCAACATCCTGACGTTGACCCTTTGCAATTACACTTTACAGAATTAAGACAGTGGGTCATGAACTTAGA